>Ga0315338_1001787_pt1 | contig 24312 bp, 23 predicted proteins | sample ASW8metaG_FD_204518 | JGI IMG/M metagenome (GOLD analysis project Ga0315338, IMG submission 204518) | Ammonia-oxidizing marine archaeal communities from Monterey Bay, California, United States - ASW #8 | ecosystem: Environmental > Aquatic > Marine > Coastal | place: USA: California | collected... | reverse complement strand
TCAGAACGTCGTGAGACAGTTCGGTCCCTATCTGCCGTGGTTGTTGGAAAACTGAGAGGATCTGCCCTTAGTACGAGAGGACCGGGGTGGACGTACCTCTGGTGTACCGGTTGTCGCGCCAGCGGCACCGCCGGGTAGCTATGTACGGAAAGGATAACCGCTGAAAGCATCTAAGCGGGAAGCCCACCTCAAGACTAGTTTTCCTTATAGAGCTGTGGAAGACCACCACGTTGATAGGCTAGATGTGGAAGCATGGTAACATGTGAAGCTAACTAGTACTAATAGCTCAAAATCTTGATTTTTAAGTGTGTAGAAAAAAGATTCGTAATTTGATATCTCATTTTTTTTATAATTTTATTCTTATTTGATTTTTTTTTTTAAATAAATGGATAAAAAAATTAATATGAAAAGTAATACTATAATAAAGAAGTTTTCATAATTTATAATGTCATCAATTTCAATTTCATTATTAAGATTAATTAATTCTCTTAATTTATATCCTGCTAAAGAATAAATTATCATCCAAGGTAAAATTCCCAAAATAGTCGATGTTATAAATTTAAATCGCGAAGTATTTAGAAGTGTAAGAATTGCATTTTGAATAATAAATGGCATTGGAATAAATCTTAACATAATTAAATACTGCATTTCATTTTCTTTAATTTTATTTTTGATTATTTCTGCATAATATTTTGCTTTGTTAAAAATTCTTGCAAAAGTTAACTTTTTTAAAAGAAAAACATTAGAAACTCCTCCTAATGTAATTATCACTATACTTAAAAATATTGTAGTTAATGCTCCAAATAAATAACTAGAAAAAATTACCATAATTGATGCTATTGGTAAGAAAAAAAATAGGAGTATTAAGAATAATAAATAAAAAAAAATAATAGAATAAAAATAATTTTCATTAATATATTCGAGAACCAAGGTATGGTTTTCTTTTAAAAATTGTATTGTAAAAATATTATCTATGTCAAAAAAATAGAAAGAGAAAATAATTAAAAAAAATAACAAAAAAGAAAATTTTTTTAGATTTAGATTAGACATAATTTTATTATTATAAGAAAAGAAAAAAATTATTAAAATATTAAAATTCTTAATTGAAAATTCTAAAAAATTATATTATATTCTATATTCCGGTGGTTTTTGCGGAAAGCTCCCACCCGATCCCATTCCGAACTCGGAAGTGAAACTTTCCTGCGCCGATGGTACTTCATCTTAAGATGCGGGAGAGTAGGACGCTGCCGGTTTTTTCTTTTTTTTTTCCATGAAAATTTAATAAAACAAACAAAAAAATAGATTTTTTTAAAATAAATTCTATTTACAAATTTTTATACATACCTTAACTTAAACGAAATATAATTAATATACTATCGCGGGGTGGAGCAGTTTGGTAGCTCGTCAGGCTCATAACCTGAAGGTCGTAGGTTCAAATCCTACCCCCGCTACCAAATTTATATGATATACATTGATAACTTTATAAATAGATTATCAATCACCAAATTAATAATTTTTGGTTTTTGTATAAGAATTTTATTTTTAGCTTTTTCCCCCCAACATTTTGGAGACACAATAACTTATTTAAGAATAGGAGAGAATATATTTAGCGGTACAATTGTTTATTCCGATGTACATATGCCCGGTTATGGGATATGGGCATATTTATTAAATTTTTTTTCTCAAAGTAGTATTGGTTTTAAAATTGGAGATGTAATTGTTTCTAGTTTAACAATTTATATTGTTTATTTAATTTCTAAGGAAATTTTTGCAGATGAGTTTATTGCTAAAACAAGTGCTTTTTTATTTACAATTTATCCATTCTCAATTTTTTATTCTATAAGTGGCTTAAGTGAAACATTATTTATTTTTTTTCTTTTCTCGGCAATATTGATGTTGTACAAAAACTATTTTTTTATTTCATTCATACTATTTGTTTTTAGCATATATGTTAAATCAACCGCAGATTTATTGGCACCAGTAATAATAATAACTTTTTGTTTTTTTATAAAAAAATATGATTTAAAAAAAACTAGCTTCTTATTTTTGTTCTACATTGTTGTTTATTCATGTTTTATGGCACCTTGGTGGTATCATAATTATAAAAAATATAATGGCTTTGTAAGATTAAATTTGTCAGCAAATTATCATTTATATTCAGGGAACAATGTGAAGAACAAAACCGGTGGTGGGATAGGCGGGATCGATGTTGATCATACACAAATAAGTAAAAATTTTAAGAATAGGCCATTAGAACTTGATAAAGCATATCGTGATTCAGCATTAAACTATATAAAAAATAATCCCCATGAAACTGTAAATTTATATTTCAAAAAATTAATAAGATTCTGGAGTTTTTATCCTTTTAAAATACCAGATCATCTCATTTTACCTGAAATAAATCATAAAGAGCAGTATAATGCTAATAGATACAATAGTACAAAGTATAAAATTATTTCTATTCTTTCTTATGGATCTATATTTATACTATCATTAATTTTTATTATTTTTTTCTCAAAAAAATATATAAGAAAAATTTCCCCCTTTTTATTTATGATTTTTTTTCTAACCGCTATTCATGTTATAACTATTGCCTCACTTAGATATAGATTTCCAATAGAGCCAATACTTATAATTTTTTCTTCTTATGTTATAAAAAAAATACTAAATTTAAAAAAAGTTTCTTGTTAATTTAAAAACAAACTTTGATAATTATTTTTTTTTGTAAAAATTAATTTGCTCTTGATTATGACTGCCTAAAGCAGACTCATTTAAGTAAAAAATATTGTGATCACTTTCGACATTTCTTTTGTATGTCCAATTTCTTTGAAAGTTAGCTTTTAAGAATCTAGCATTAGCTGTTCTTCCATCTAGAACAATTATTGTTCCTGGTGTTAAGAAGTGTTCAAATTTTAAAATATCGCATGACATTGGCATCATATCATGGTGCTTAATTGTAAAATTATTGATACTTTTTTTTACTTCAAATTGGTTAGGAGCATCTAAATATATAAAGTCGGGATTGACAAGTGGAAGCGATTTGTATTCAGTAGCAAATCTACCATTAAAATTAGTCATTTGAACATCTGTTATTTTCCAGTTAATACCATTGTTGTTTGTTGAAAACTTTTTTATATTATTTTTTGCAATATTCACATATTTTTTTTGAGCATTTATTATAAATATTTCAAATGGATTTTTACATCTTTGAAAAACTTTTGATTTATATTTTTTTTCATTATCTTTTAATGCCAAATGCATAATTAATGAAGACCAGCCACAACCAAATTCAAGAATCGTTGTTCTTTTATTTAACGTTATAAACATGTAAAGCATATATAAATCAAGTAAATGAGGAGGGTGTGGAATTTCTGATGTTCTTTCGTCGCCTTTCCTTTTTAACTTTGAAAGTTTTACTAGTTCTTTTAGACCAATTTTAAAGAAGAAACTTTCTAACTTTTCTTTTGAAATAATTTTTGGATAAATCAAAACAATACCTTTTTTTTAAAACACAGAGCTGTTTTAAATTTTTTTATTTTATACACAAATAACCTTTGAAAGAAATATATTTATATATACTAATAGTATCTACAAATCCTGCTCTTTTTAACAATCCTCTATTTCCTGCATCAGAAAATGGTTCTAATACACCTCTAAGTGATTTTTCTTTATCAAATATTTCATTACTTTTAAATCCATTTTCTTCCTTAAAATCATAATATAAAGAACTCAAAATATCTTGAAATCTAGCATCATTTGCTCTAACTTTTTCAAATAAAATTAATGCACCGCCCCAATTTAAGCTTTTGTAAATTTTATTTAGTAATAATTGTTTATATCTAGGTTCTATAAATTGTAACGTATAATACGCAATTATTAAGTCACTTTTTTTCAACTTTAATTTATTTATATCTTTATTTACAACTTTGATATTTTTTAATTTATTTTTTTTGATGTTATTTTTAGCAAAATTTATCATGCTATTTGATTTATCAATTCCAATAAAACTTGTTTTTTTATTAGTAAATTTTGACAATTTAATTAATAAATCACCTGTAGATGAACCTATGTCATAACATAAGGAATTATCTTTAAGAAAAAAATCAGACAAGCCTAAGATTAATTTATGCCCTTCATTATAAAAAGGGACTGATTTAATAATATGTTTTATAAATTTTTCAGGAACATTTCCATCAAAATTCCATAAACCACGTTTTTTTTTTATTTTATAATTCATAAAATTATTAAAATAAGTTATTAAAATATAAAAACTCATTTGTTAAATTCAATTACAAATATTGTATTTAAAAAAAAAATAAATTTTTATAAAAAAATAAAAAAATTTTATTGACTTTTCATGATATGAACGTATATGTTCATGATATGAATGATAAGCTATCAAAAACTTTTTCTAATGAAAAAAAGAACTTAGAAAATAGAATTAATTTAGACCTTTTGAGTGCAATTGAAAATGATGGAAGAGCATCTCAAAGATATTTGTCTGATAAACTTTCAATAGCTCTTGGATTAACAAACGCATATCTAAAAAAATGTATTAATAAAGGTTTAATAAAAGTTAAGCAAATACCAAAACAAAGGTATTTTTATTATTTAACTCCAGAAGGTTTTTCTGAGAAAAGTAGATTAACATTTAAATTTTTAACTAATTCCTTTGATTTTTTTAGACAGGCAAAAAGTGAATGTACAAAAATTTTTGAAAATTGCAAAAAAAATAAATTTAAAAATTTAGCAATAATAGGAAAAGGCGATTTATTTGAAATTGCGCTATTACTGTCAAAAAAATATTTTTTTAATATTAAAATTTTAAAAACTAGCGATTTAAAAAATCAAAAAAATTTTTATTATGATGTAATAATAATTCTAGAAATTTTTGAACCACAAAAAATTTATAATCAAATAAAAAAAAAAATTGATAAAAAAAAAATTTTAGCTCCGAATTTGTTAAGAATAAATTTTAAAAATTAAAAAAAGAAAAAAAATGAAAAGATGGTATTTAATTTATTCTCATTTCAATCAAGAAGATAAAGCAGTTAAAAATTTATCCAACCAAGATTTTGAATGTGTTTCATTTAAAACAAGTACTTATAAAAGTGGTAAAAAAAATATTTCATTACTTTTTCCTAGGTATATATTTGTATGTTTTGATATAAAGAAAGATAACTGGCAAAAAATAATTTATACAAGAGGAGTAAAAAATCTTATATCATCAAATTTAACCCCTATACCAATTCCATGTAAAATTATCGATAATATAAAATCATTACAAAATAATTCGGAATTTATAAATCCATTCGATATCTTTCCATTATATCAAGGTAAAAAAATAAGAATAATAAACGGACCTTTTAAAGGAAGAAAATGTTCTTTTTTAAAAATGAATTCTAAAGATCGAGTTTTAGTATTATTAAGTTTTTTAGGTAAAATATTAAAAATTTTAATACCAAATGAGTATTTAGATATTGCAGCCTAGGTTTAAAAAAAATTATTTATTTTTTAATGTAGCTTATGCTGCTGTGCGGTAGCTATGTTTGTTTTTAATTTCAAATGAATAAACCTCAAGAAAAAAAGACAAAAATACAAATAATAAGTTTTTTTGTTAAAAAATATCCTAATACAACTTTGTTGTTGTTAGTGAGTTTCTTTATTGAAGGTATTTTAGAAGGTATAGGAATAGTTTCTTTACTTACTTTGTTAAGCATTACATTTGGTGAGAGCATTCATAATTTATCAGTTATCAATGAAAAAATTATAGAATTATTTAAATTTTTCTCAATAAACCCAAGTTTAGTTTCTCTCTTAATTTTTATAACTACTTTAATATTTCTTAAAGCTATTCTCAATTACTTTACCATTAGGTATATAACATATGTCACATCAAGTTTTGGAAAAAAATTTAGGTTAGATTTAACAAAAAATATTATTAATGCAAATTGGAAGTTTTTAACTTCACAACATTCTGGAACATATTTAAGTTTAATAAATAATAATGCGATTTTTTCCGCAACTATATATACTCATATTAATAAATTGGCAGCACTTGTTATAAGAACAATAATATTTTTATATTTTGCTTTTTATATATCTTACCACGCTGCATTATTTGGACTTTTTACAGGAATAATAATTTTTATACTTTTAAGATTTACAATTAATCTTGCTTCCAGAAATGCAAGTATCACTAATGAAATGCTTAAAACTATTAATGCTAAATTATCTGATAATTTCAAAGGAATTAAAATTTTAAAAACTATGGGTAAAGAAAACTTTTTAATTAAACAATTTTTAAATGATTATAACATTTTAAGAAACTCAGAAAGAGGAGTAATGATGGCTAAACATGTTTTAGTTATTCTTAGGGAACCTATTGCTGTCTTATTTTTAACATTATTGATTTATTTTTACGTTGTTTACCTGCAATTAGAGTTTTCTAGAGTAATAGTTATTTCGATATTATTTTATAGAATTTTGACAACCTTAAATCAAATACAAGCAGAATATTTAGTAGTAAACGTTTCCCAGAATTATTATTGGAATATGGATGATTTAATAAATAAATCACTCAAATCAAAAGAATCCTCATTAAATAATAAAAAATTAAAAAGATTTAATTCATTACAATTAAAAAACATAAACTTTTCTTTTGGAAAAAAAATTATTTTTAATAAAGCAAATTTTATTCTTAAAAAAAACAGTTTAACACTATTGCATGGTAAGTCAGGAATAGGAAAAACAACTTTAACGGATATGATAGTTGGATTCTATAGACCTGATGATGGAGAAATATTATTAAACAATGAAAATTTTTATAATTACGATATAAAATCTTTTAGAAATAAAATAGGTTATGTATCACAAGATCAATTTTTATATAACGAGACTGTTTTAAAAAATATTTGTTTAGATAAAAAAATTGATAAAAATAACTTAGAAAAAGTATTGATTGATACTGATTGTAAAAATTTTATAAACAATTTGCCAAAGAAACTAAATACTGTTATTGGAGAAAAAGGTACAAATTTATCTGGTGGACAAAAACAAAGGTTATCAATTGCACGAGCATTATTGCAAAATCCAGAATTATTAATTTTAGATGAACCAACCGTTGGCCTTGATTACAAAAACAAAAGAATAATTCTTAAAAAATTAAAAAAATTATCAAAAAATAAAACAATAATTATAGTTTCACATGATAAATTTGTTTTCAAATATGCGGACCAAATTTATAAAATTAATTCAAAAAAAATAGTTAAGGTATAAATAAATCTCATGCAAAAAAAAATTCTTTCTTTTTTAATAAATAATTTGAGAAAAAAAATTAATCTTGAAAACTCAAAAGTTAAGAATAAAATAATTTTAAAATCAAAAAATAAGTATTTTGTAGATCCTATTACTAAATATGATTTAAAAATTGAGAAAATAATAAGAAAAGAAATAGTAAAAAAATTTCCTGACCACGAAATATCTGGTGAAGAAGTAGGAGATAAAAAAGGCAACTCAAACTATAAATGGATAATTGATCCAATCGATGGCACGAAAGCTTTATTAATTGGCCAACCAACTTGGAGTAATTTAATCGGTATATTAAATGATAGTAAACCAATTTATAGTTTTGCCAACTTTCCTATTTTAAAAAAATATTATTATTCTGATGATAAAAATACTTTTTTAGTTTTTAAAAAGAAAAAAAAAAGAATAAAAACTAGCAAAGTAACTGTGCTAAAAAGAGCTAAAATAGTTACTAATTCAATACATACATTATGCAATAAAAAAATTTATAACATATTTAAGGATTATAAATATTTTTTTAAAATATCAGGATGTGATGCATATAATTATTGTTTATTAGCAGAAGGTAAAATTGATATAATTATTGAAGCTGGATTAAAACAACATGATATACTTCCTTTAATTGGAATTATAAAAAAAGCAGGTGGAAATATAACTAATTGGAGTGGAGGAGAAGATATAAAAAATGGGAGTATAATTGTATCTTCAAATTTTAAACTACATAAAAGGTTTTTATCTTTAATTAAGAATTTTTAAATTTGTAAAAAAGTAAATATGAAGAATAAATTTAAATATTACAAAAGTAAAATTAATTTAGATAATAAATCAATTCTTATTACTGGTGGAACCGGATCTTTTGGGCAGAGTTTTGTTAAAAAAGTTCTCAGTATTTATAAACCAAAAAGATTAATTATTTTTTCAAGAGATGAACATAAACAAAATGAAATGGCTAATATTTTTAAAAAATATTTAAATTGCTTAAGATTCTTTATTGGAGATGTTAGGGATAGAGATAGATTAATATTAGCAGCTAATGATGTCGACTATATTATTCATGCCGCCGCTCTTAAACATGTCCCAACTGCAGAATATAATCCATTTGAGTGTATTAGAACTAATGTAATTGGTGCAGAAAATATTATTTATGCTGCAATAAACTGTAATGTTAAAAAAACTATTGCTTTATCAACTGATAAAGCGGCAAATCCTGTAAATATTTATGGAGCAAGCAAGCTAGCATCAGATAAAATATTTATTGCAGGCAATCATTTGGCTGCAAATTCAAATTCTCGATTTTCAGTAGTTAGATATGGAAATGTTATAGGATCAAGAGGTAGTTTATATTGGGTTTTAAAAGATGTTATAAAAAAAAAATTAAAGAAAGTTCCAATTACAGACAAGAGAATGACAAGATTTTGGATAACTTTAGAACAAGGTGTTGAATTTGTCTTGTCATCATTAAATGAAATGAAAGGAGGGGAAATGTATGTACCTAAAATACCAAGCATGAAAATTATTGATTTTATTAATTCTATTTGTCCTAATGTGAAGAAAGTTGAAATAGGAATAAGGCCCGGTGAAAAATTACATGAAACAATGATTTCCAAGGATGATTCCCGATATACTTATGAATGTAAAGATAAATATATTATAGAACCAAATATACATGGCTGGGATCCTATAAGATTAAAGAATAAAAGAGTTAATGGAACAAAAGTAAAAGAACATTTCGAGTATTCTAGTGACAATAATAAAGAATGGTTAAAAGAATCTGAATTAATATCGCTCTTAGAATCTTTAGAAAATAAAGAATAAATAAATATTTAATGAAAAAAAAGATATTTTTAACAGGTGCCACAGGAAAACTTGGAAGCACTTTAACTCCTTACTTAGAAAAAAAATATAACTTATTTCCTGTAGGTTTTAAAATTAAACCAAAAGTAGGTGTAAAGATCGATTTAACACAATCTATAAATGTTAAAAACATCTTAAATAAAATTAATCCCGATATAATTATTCATTTAGCTGCAATGACAAATGTGGATTATTGTGAAGAAAACTCTACAAAAGCTTTTGATGTAAATTATCAAACAACAGAAAATATGTTAAATTGGATTAATTTCAAAAAAAAAGAATGTAGATTTATTTATTTATCAACAGATCAAATCTATGATAAACCTGGATATAATAAAGAAGACAATAAAAAAGCTGTTTTTGTTAGAAATAATTATTCAAGAACAAAGTTTTTTTCTGAGAAAGCTGTTTTATTAGCTATAAAAAATGGCGTAATAATTAGAACTAATTTTTATGGTTTTTTTCCAAATCATAAAGATTCATTAATAAATTGGTTTTTAGAAAGTTTAAAGAAAAAAAAGAAAATTAAGCTTATAAAAAATATTTTTTTTAACCCTCTACACGTACATCAATTATGTTCGTATATTTTAAAGATAATTGAAAAAGAAAACATTAAAGGAATAATAAATTTAGGAGCGAAAAACAAAATATCAAAAGGCAAATTACTTTTTAATATCAGCAAAAAACTAAATATAAAAAAGAAATTTACTTATGAGAATGTTGATAGTTTAAATTTAGTTGCAGATAGACCTAGAAATATGGTTATGTGTGTAGACAAAATAGAAAAACTTTTAAACAAACCAATGCCAACGATAAGTAAAGGCATTGCTGAATTAATTACTAACATAAAGCAAAACAATATTTTTTGAAAAAAAATAAATTTTTGTTATAAACATACAAAATGAATAATAAAAATTATCAAACAAAGATGTGGAGTGGAGAGTTTGGCACTAAATATACAAGAAGAAATACTTTTTCATATATAAAATGGAATAAAATGTATAAAGATAGATTTGGTTATACAAAAGAGAACATAAATAAAAGTTTTTTATATAACCTACCAAAAAAAATAAAAATATTAGAGCTTGGTTGTAATATTGGTAGTCAACTTAGATGTCTTTACAAAATGGGCTACAAAAATTTAAGTGGCATTGAAATACAACATCATTGCTTAAAAAAATTAAAAAAAAATTTTAATTTTGTAAATGGAATACAATCTACTATCTTCAAATTACCTTTTAATAATAATTCCTTTGATCTTGTTTTTACAAACAATGTTTTAATACATATTCCTCCTAAAAAAATACACATTGTTTTAAAAGAAATGTATAGAGTTTCAAAACTCTGGATTTGGGGCTCAGAATATTATTCTCAAAATTATAAAGAGATTATTTATAGAAAAAATAAAAACTTATTATGGAAAGCAGACTTTGCAAAAATTTTTTTAAGAAATTTTAAAAATTTAAAGATTATTAAACATAAATTTTTAGTGAGTAAATTTGATAATAAAGAAATAGATTCAATGTATTTATTAAAAAAAAAATAAAATGTTTGCTTATATTCCAGCTAGATCAGGTTCAAAAAGAATAAAAAACAAAAATATAAAAATTATAAATGGAAAACCTATAATTTCATATGTAATTGAAAATTTAAGAAAACTTAATTTTATAAATGAAGTATACGTTTCAACTGACAGTTTAAAAATACAAAAAATAGCAAAAAAATATGGAGCTAAATGTAATTTTTTAAGGAGTAAAAAACTTTCTGATGATAAATCTGGTTTTATACATTTAATAAATCATGATTTACCAAAATATATAAAATTACAAAATAATGATAAACAAATATTGTTTGTTTTGCCTACTGCAGCATTAGTATCTAAAACTATTTATACTAAGAGTTATAAAAAATTTATTAAAGATAAACCAAATGTATTGATGAGTTGTAAAAAATTTAATACCTCTCCATATTGGTCGATGAGTTTAGATAGTAGTAATTATTTAAAAACACTTTTCCCTAAAATGGTTTTAAAGGGCTCGCAAGATTTAAAAAAATTATATCACGATGCAGGATTATTTTATTTTTTCGATTTTGAAAATGTAAAAAAATTTAATGATTTAAAAAATGCAAAAAAAGTTGCTCCATTATTATTAACAGATGAATTAGATGGAATAGATATTGATACATTAGACGATTGGGAAAGATTCAAAGAAATTTTCAAAAAAAAATTTAAATAAAAATAAAATTGAACAAATCATTCATAAGAAATTTTAGTCTTGATCCTGAAAATATGGAAATAAAACCTGATGGTATTAAAAATTTCTTTTGGCCTTTAAAGGCTTATGAAATAGATAATTTTAAAAATAAATTACTATCCACTTTAGAAAATTGTATCGATGGTAGAAAGGACATGGATATTATAAAGATGCATATTCCTATGATTAGAAAAGATATTACAAATTTCTTCATAGCAAAAAAATTTTCAAATTCATATCTTAAGTTAACAAATCATAAAAAAAAAACTTTTAACACACTAATAGATGAAATCATTTTTGAAAAAAAAATTTCTTTATCCAGAGAAATTAATATTATTTTAAAAGGATTGAAAAAAAAAAATATTGTTCTTAACAAATTAAAAAAAATAAGAAGTTTATTTTTTAAAGCGAAATTATCATATATTGAAAAAAAAAGAATTAATAAAACTCATATTATTACTTTTTCAAATAATTATCTTATTTATAAAAAAAGCAAATATTTAAATAAAAAATATCAAGTAAGAACGAGTAATTTTCAAGATTGGATTCCTTCAGGGGCTATATCAATAAAGGAAAATTTTAAAAAAAAGGAAAAACTATATTATTTAGTAGAAACAGTTATTTATTTTTTAGAAAAACATAATTTAAAATTAACTAAAACTGAAAAAAACCATATTGAAGATATATTTTATTATTGGTTTGCTTTAACAGAATTTTTTTTAGGTAAATTAGAAAAAAGCAGAAAGTATTTACCAAAAAAGATTTGGATTGGTAGTGCTGGAATATTTTACAATAGAATTTTTGCATATTTAGTAAAAAAGTATGGCGGAATAGTTTATGGTTTCGATCATGGAATGAGTACAGGGTGTATAAATACTAATGCAAAAAATATTTTAGAGTTATCAAATGTTGACTATTTTTATACATTTACAAGCTTTATGAAATCAGCTATTAGAAAAAATTTTGTAAGAAATAAAATTAACAAGAATTTTAATAAAAATAATATTTTAAAAATTAGTACAAAATCTTCTATGTTTTTTAAAAAAGAAATTTTTAGAGATGATAGAAGAATTCTTTATGTACCTAGAATGTTTACTGACATTAATGTTTTTATGGGTGATACATATTTATATCCTGATATAATATATTGCGATTGGCAAATAAGACTAATTAATTACCTAATATTATTAGATTACAAAATAAATATTAAATCTCATCCTGGGTCAAAAAAAAAATTTCCAAAAAATTTATCGAATTTAAAAAGTATTAAAATTATAAAAAAATCATTTAATTTTAATGAGTTAAAAAAAGATTATAATTTGCTGATTTTTGACTGTATTCAAAACACAGCTTTTATCGAGTCAATTCAAACAGATATTCCAATAGTTTTTATTAATACAAATGAGTATCAAATAAAAAGTAAAGTAAAATCATCAATAAAAAAAAGGTGCGGTTATGTAGATTGTTATATAAATAAAAATCGTATAAAAATTAAAAAAAATCTTTTAGCCACTGCTATTAAAAATGCTGCAGGTTTGAGACAGGATAAGACTTTTTATAATTATTATTTCAAATAATAAAAAAATGAAAATTTTGTTTTTATATTTAAAATTTTTTATAAAAAAATTGTTTCAAAACTCATTAACTGCATATATAACAAGTTTCTTTATTTTATTAAGTTTGAAAAAGTTTCCAGGTTTAAAAAAAAAAGATGCTATAAGAGTTTTAGTTTTCTCAGATAAAAGATGGATGCAAGGAATTTATGTTTTAAATAGGGATTCAAAAATAATCATTTGTAAAATACCAGATATAATAAATAAATATATTAATGCAATTTTTAATGCAAGAATGATGCTTAATTATTGTTTAAACGATCAAACTTTTCAAACAAAAAAAAGAAAAAAAGAGAAAATTGTATTCGATAAACCACTGAGTTTAAATTATTATATGGTTACCAATAAAAAAATTTTAGATGATAGAATAAAAAAAGAAAAATTTATTAAAATCATTGCAAAAAATCTTTCTTATTTTTCCAAAATTGAATGTGGGATAACATGCGGTTTGAAATATAGTGCTGAACAAGCATGGGGTCTTGGATTCCACAAGGGAGGGATACCATTTATTTCTTTATTCAAAGAATTTGCTGATTATAACATGGATCAATTAACAGAAAAATTAAATGATTTCAAAATAGCAAATCAGAATTTTCCTGGTACAGCTATCGGTGTTATTAATAAAAATATTAAAAAAGCAATTGAAAAAACAAAAGTTTTCTCAAAAGTATATGTTAAAGATGTTGGTTTTTTAAGATTTGATGATATTTTTCAAAAAAAAAAGGAAGTAATAAATATTAATAAAAAAAAGTCTATAACATTATTCTCTGAAACCCCATTTTCTTCAAACATTAGACCAAAAAAATATGCAAGATCATTAAAAAGTTTAGATATATATAAACTTTATTTTTCAGAAAAGCATGACGAAGGATTTGCTAAATTATTTTTAAATACACATAAGATTTTTATTAAGCAAGCAGAAAAGAATAAAAATATTAATTTTTACATAAAACCAAAAAGACTTGACTTAGTTAATGAAAAAAAATATAAACAAATACTTTTAAATCTTATCAAAAAAGTAACAGGAAAAGATCCTGAAAAAATAAAAAATTTAATAATCACTAATGAAAACTCTTTAAATCTTATAAAAAAATCTAAGAATGTAATTTGTTTTAATACTACAGTTGTTCTTGAATCAGTTGTTTTGGGTGTTGCGCCTATAATTCCAATTTTTGATGAAGCAAAAAAAAAGTACTCAAAAAATGTTTTTTTTAAAGAAGATGGAGATATAGTTCATTTTGTCAATACACATAACAATTATATTAAAATGATTAATTTTAGTTTAAAAAATAAAATAAGATTAATAAAAAATAAAAAAAAAATTGATAATTTTCTTAGAAAGTATATTAATTATTCAAATTCAAGTTCTAAAAAGCAAACAATACTTTTTATAAAAAAAGTTATGAATGATTATAAAAAAAATTTGTACAAAGAGCGTAATCAGAATACATATTAATATTATATGAAAAAATATTTTGTAACAGGTGGTGCGGGGTTTATAGGTTCTAACTTTATAAGGTCTATTATAAAGAAAGGAAAAAATAAAGTTATTAATATAGATAATTTAACTTACGCTGGCTCAATTAGTACAATTAATGATTTATTAAGATGTAAAAATCATACATTTATTAAACTAGATATATCAAATATAAAAAAAATTAGAAATATTTTAAAAAAATTCAAACCAGATTATGTAGTAAATTTTGCAGCTGAAACTCATGTAGATAGATCTATAGATAATCCTGAACCATTTATTAGAACAAATATATTGGGTTTTTTTAATTTTATTAATAACGTAAAAGACTTTTATAGTAAATTAGAAAAAAAAAAAAAAAATAGTTTCAGATTTATTCAAATATCGACCGACGAAGTATATGGTTCGATAGAAAAAGGTAAAGCTTTAGAAACAGATGAAATTTCATCAAGTTCTCCTTATTCTGCTTCAAAATCTTCTTCTGAACAAATTGCGCTTTCTTATTATAAAACTTTTAAATTGCCTGTTATTATTCCTAGATCATCAAACAATTATGGACCGTTCCAATTTCCTGAAAAATTAGTTCCACTAAGTATAATTAATGCATTAAATGAAAAAAAGATAAATGTTTATGGTAATGGTTTGCAAATGAGAAATTGGATACATGTTGACGATAATAATGATGCAGTTATTGAATTAATAAGAAAAGGACGAATAGGGCAAATATATAATATTGGCAATAATATAGAAACTGTAAATATAAAAATTGTAAAAAATATTTGCAAAATATTAGATGATCTAATCCCAAGAAGAAATGGAAAAAGTTATTCGGAATTAATAAGTTTTGTTAGTGATAGGCCTGGACATGATAAAAGATATGCAAATAGTATAAAAAAAATTAAAAAAGAAACAAATTGGAGTCCACAAATAAAACTCGAAAATGGATTGAAAAAAACAATTCAATGGTACTTAGAAAACAAGTCGTGGTGGAAAGAAATATTAAAAAATAAGTATACAGGAAAAAGGTTAGGGAAAATTGACAATAAATAAATCAAATAATACAAAAGGGATTATTTTAGCTGCCGGCAAAGCTAGTAGATTGTTTCCTATTACTTACGCAGTAAATAAGCAATTACTTCATATATATGACAAGCCAATGATTTATTACCCTTTATCTGTTCTTATGTTATCTGGAATTAGAGAAATTCTAATAATAACTAGAAAAGAAGATTTAACAAATTTTAAAGCATTGCTTGGTAATGGAAATCATTTAGGAATAAAATTATTTTATAAAATTCAAAAAAAGCCAAAAGGCATAGCTGATGCTTTTATTATTGGAGAAAAATTTATATCACAATCTAATTGTGTATTAATTCTTGGAGATAATATTTTTTATGGCGAAGGTTTCAGTGGTAAATTAATGAAAGCAAGATCAAAAAAAGAGGGAGCTACAATTTTTTCATATTCTGTTAGTGATCCAGAAAGATATGGCGTTGTTGAATTGGATAAAAATAATATGGCAAAAAAAATTGTAGAAAAACCAAAAAAACCAAGTTCAAATTTAGCAGTTACTGGTTTATATTTTTACGATAATCAAGTAGCAAATATAGCCAAATCTTTAAAACCATCAAAAAGAGGAGAATTAGAAATAACAGATGTTAATAAGATATATTTAAAGAAAAAACAACTAAATGTTGAAATATTTGGAAGAGGATTTGCGTGGTTGGATACTGGAACACCAGATTCTTTACTAAATGCAAATAATTTTATTGCAACTATAGAACAAAGCCAAGGCTTGAAAGTAGCTTGTTTAGAAGAGATTGCTTTTAATAATAAATGGATCTCTAAAGAAGAGTTGAAAAAACTGGCGAATTTAATTTCTTACGGACCTTACAGAAATTATTTAAATAAAATTCTAAAAAAATAATATGTGTGGAATTTCGGGAATTTGGGACCTTGATAAAAATAGGTCAAGTAATTTAACTGGCATTATCAATAAAATGTCAGGATGCTTAAATAATAGAGGCCCTGATGATCAAGGTACCTGGGTTAATAACAAGTTTAAAATTTGTTTTGGACATAAAAGATTATCTATCATTGATTTATCTAAGTTTGGTAGACAACCAATGGTTAAAGGTCGGTATGTAATTACTTACAATGGTGAAATTTATAATTTTAAAGACATTAGAAAAGAATTAGAGTCTTTAAAATTAAAAATTAGTTTCAATAGTAACTCAGATACAGAAGTTATACTAAATGCCTGTATTGCATGGGGTGTTGAAAAAACTCTTTCTAAAATTTCAGGAATGTTTGCTTTTGCCTTATGGGATAAAAAAGTTAAAAAGTTGTATTTAGTTAGAGATAAATTCGGGATGAAACCATTATATTTTTATAATAAAAATAATTTATTTTTATTTGCATCTCAATCGAAAAGCTTTACAAAATATCCAAATTGGAATGAAAAAATAAATTCTGAATCTTTAGCATTATTTTTTAATTTAGGATATATCCCATCTAATAAAAGTATATATGAAAACACAACGCAAGTCCCACCTGGACATTATTTTGAAATTGATTCAAAAGGTAAAATTAAAAAAAGGTGTTATTGGAATATAGAAAAAGTTATTAAAAAAAGTAAAAGTGAATTTATAGATAACAATTTAAATTTTGAAAAAACTTTAGAAGAATTAATTAGTATTTCTGTTAAAAAACATATGATATCTGATGTATCATTGGGGTCTTTTTTATCAGGAGGCATAGATAGTTCTTTAATAAGTTTATTTATGCAAAAAAATTCAATAAAGCCTATTAAAACATTTAACATTGGGTTTCATGAAAAATCATTAGATGAATCTAAACATGCTGAAAATGTTGCAAAATATTTAAAAACAGATCATCACAATGTAATATTTGGGAATCAAGATATAATTAATCATATACCAAAATTAAATGATATTTATGACGAACCTTTTGCTGACTCATCACAACTTCCAACAATTTTATTATCTAATGTAACAAAAAAAAAAGTTAAAGTTGCATTATCTGGAGATGGAGGTGATGAACTTTTTGGAGGTTATAATCGATATTTATGGTCAAAAAAAATAAAATTATTTTATTTATTACCAAAATTTTATCGAAATTTAATAAGTAACTCTTTTAAAAAGATTTCATCCGATAAATGGAATAAAATTTTATATTTCCTACCTTATTTTCAGAATATTCCATTTGCTGGAGATAAAGTACATAAATTAATGAGTTCTTTGAACCTAAGAAATTTCTCTGATGTTTACCCATTTTTTATTTCTCAATGGCAAAAGTCGGAAATTCCTTTAAAGAAAAGATTTACATTAAATAGCAATGATTCCTTTAAAAAAAGATTTTCCTTTTTAAGTGAAAATGAAAATATGCAACTTATTGATTTAAAGACATATTTGCCTGATGATATACTAGTAAAGGTTGATAGAGCTAGTATGGCGTTTGGTTTAGAAACACGAATACCATTTTTGGATGAAAATATTGTAAAATTTGCTTTTTCTTTACCAAATAATCAAAAATCATCTAAATATATTTTAAAAAAAATACTTTATAAATCAGTCCCTAAGAAGATTGTTTCAAGACCGAAAATGGGCTTCTCTATTCCGTTAGATCAATGGTTAAAAAAGCAATTAAGAGATTGGGCTGAAAATTTACTTGAGAAAAAAAAATTAGATGAAGCTGAATTAGACTCAAAAAAAATTAGATTAAAATGGAGCGAACATTTATCTGGGATAAAAAATTGGCAATACCCACTTTGGACAGTTTTAATTTATCTATCTTGGAGAGAGCATAGAAAAATTATATGAAATTAGTTATAAATTCATTTATTACTATTAAACAAAAAGGTGTAATTGTTTTTTTAAAAGCTTTTTTCAATTTTTTCCTGATTTTATATTATAAAAAATTTCTTTCTTCAACTCTAATAAAAAAAAAAATTTTTAATTTTAAAATGTTTTTAAATCCATTTGATAAAGGAATATCAAGAACTTTAATATTATTTGGTGTAAGGGAATTGGATCATAAAAAAATTTTAGAATTAGTTTTAAAAAAAAATATGAAAGTTTTTGATATAGGAGCAAATATTGGCTATTACGTTTTAATGGAGTCATCAATTATAGGAAAAAAGGGAAAAATTATTGCAATAGAACCTGTGCCTGAAAATATGAAGTTGTTAAAAAAAAATTTAAAATTAAACCAAAACTATATTACCAACACTATGCAAGTTGGAATATCTAACTCATCAACTAAGAAAAATTTTTTACTTTCTGAGCACTCAAATTTAGGCCACATAATTGAAGATAAAAACAATCAAAATTATAAAAATAAAAAAAAAATCGAGATTCAAACATTGAGTTTAAATACATTAATCAAAAAAACATTTTGTCCAGATTTTATCAGAATGGATGTTGAAGGCTATGAGGAGTTAATTCTAAAAAATTTAATAAATTTAAAATTAAAAAAGTATCCTATTATTTGTTTTGAAACTCATTTAACAAAATACAAAAAGACTAAAATGAAAGAAGTTCTTGCAAAACTATTTGATAAAGGATATAGAATTAAATACGCATCGTCATCATCAGAACTAGGTTCATTTATATTAAAAAGCTTAGGTTATAAACCTATAATTAAAAACATTAAAACAGATGATGTTACTAGAGAGATATTTGTAAACATAAAGAAAAATCATTCAATAAAATTAATTTGTGAAACAGGAGGCTTAAGGACTATTTTAATGGTTAATAATAAAATATGAAAAAAATTATATTTATAATTTCCGAACTAAGTGAAGGAGGTACACAAAAGACAGTAAAACAGTTAATTAATAAATTTTATAACGATAATTTTTCAATAAATATAATTACTTTTGAAAAAAAGAAGAATTATAAATTTATAAAAAAAAACATTAAATATTTTAATTTAAATAAAAATTATCAATCAAAAAATAAATTTTATGGAATATTTAATAATATTAACAGAATAATTTTAATAAGGAGAATTTTAAAAAAAAATAATAAAAGTTCTATAATTAGTTTTTTAACATCAACAAATATTATTTCAGTTTTTGCAAATTTATTTTTGAACAATAAATTGATTTTGTCTGAAAGAAATGATCCTTCACGTCAACCAATTAATTATTATTGGAAAATTTTAAGATTTTTTTTTTATAGATTTTCAAATAAAATTATATGCAATAGTAAGCAAGCATTAGTCTACTACAGTAAATTTATTTCATTAAGAAAATTAAAATATATTCCTAATTATATTAATTTAAAAAATTCTTTTAAATCTTCTCAATCAAAAATTATTTTATCTATAGGCAGAATGCATATGCAAAAAGGTTTTGATATTTTAATTAAAGGATTTGGAGAAAGTAAAGCAAGACAATTAAAATGGAAATTAGTTTTGATTGGAAATGGACCAGAAAAAAAAAATTTACAGAATTTAGCCAAGTCATTGAATTTAATGGATAATATACGATTTATTAATTATAGTAATCCATTTAAATGGTATAAAAAAGCTAGCATATTTGCTCTATTATCTAGATATGAAGGTACTCCAAATGTAGTTTTGGAAGCAGCATCTTTTAAATTACCTATAATTTTATCTAAAGGTACAGGAGGAGCTCTTGATTTTATTGAAAATAATAAATCAGGAATTGTTTTAAAAGATAATTCCAAAAAAAATATTGGAAAATGTATTAATAGACTTATAGAAGATTCAAATTTAAGAAAAAAAATAGGTTATGAAGCATTTAAAAAAATAAAATGTTTTTCTAATATTGAAACAATATATATGTATTGGAAGAACATAATTGTTAAATGAAAAATATAATAGTTATACCTGCTAGATGGGGCTCAACTAGATTTAAAGGTAAACCACTAGCAAAAATTAATGGCAAAGAAGTAATAAAGTATGTCTGGGAAAAAGCTAATTTATCAAAACTATCCCAAGACGTAATTGTAGCAACAGATGATAAGAGAATTAAAAACTTTTGTGAAAATGAAAACATTAAAGTTTTAATGACATCAAAAAGTCATAAGACTGGCACTGATAGAATTTACGAAGTTTCAGAAAGAATTCATTCTGATATTTATTGCAATGTTCAAGGAGATGAACCACTTATAAATCCAAAAAATATTGATAAGGTTATTTTATGTTTAAAAAAAAACATCTCAAAAAATTTTGAAGTTGCTACTGGCTACTCCGAAATTAAAAAGCATTCTAACACTATCGATTCTTCAACTGTTATTCTCAAGATAACTAGATTTAAAAAATTGGCTTTAAGTTTTCATAGAGGTAAATGGCCAAAAAATTCAGTAACGGAACTTCTTCATAGGGAACCATTGAAACATATAGGGTTGTATGCATATACAAAAGCAGCACTTAAAAGATTTAATAACTATAAAAGGAGTCCGTTTGAAATTTCTAGAAGTTTAGAACAAATGAGATTTATTGAAAATGGAGAAAAAATTGTTTGTACTAAAGTAACTGATAGTGACTTTGCAGTTGATTATCCTAATGATATAAAAAAAATTGAGAATTTTCTAAAAAAGAAATAAAATTCTTTTTACATATCCATGCCAGGCATACCACCGCCACCCATTCCACCCATTCCACCCATTCCACCCATATCAGGCATAGGAGGGGTGTCTTTTTTTTCTACAGGCAGATCAGCAATAACTGCTTCAGCGGTTATTAATAGTCCGGCGACAGAAGCTGCATCTTGAATAGCAGATCTAACAACTTTAGTTGGATCAATTATTCCATCTTTTACTAAGTCAGTAAATTTTCCTGTTTGAGCATTGTATCCGTAATTCAAATCATCTTGCTCTAACAATTTACCTACTATGACAGAACCATCTACGCCAGCATTTTTTGCTATTTGTCTAGCCGGCCTTTCTATTGCTCTTTGAATAATACTCACTCCAACTTGTTGATCATTATTAGCAGGTTTAATATTTTCTAAAGCTTTTGCAGCATACAATAGAGCAACTCCACCTCCAGGAACAACGCCTTCTTCAACAGCAGCCCTAGTAGCATTCATTGCATCCTCTACTCTATCTTTTTTTTCTTTTACTTCTACTTCAGAAGATCCACCAACGTGTAGAACGGCTACACCACCAGAAAGTTTCGCAAGTCTTTCTTGAAGTTTTTCTTTATCATAATCAGAGTCGCTTTGCTTTATTTCATTTTTGATTTGATTGCATCTTGCATCTATATCAGATTTTTTTCCTGATCCGCCAACAATAGTTGTGTTTTCTTTATCAATATTTATTTTTTTTGCAGTACCAAGCATATCTAGTTTAACGTTTTCTAATTTAATTCCTAATTCTTCGCTAATAACTTGTCCATTCGTAAGAAGTGCAATATCTTCTAGCATTGCTTTTCTTCTATCACCGAAACCAGGGGCTTTTACAGCGGCAATTTTTAAGCCACCTCTTAATTTATTTACTATTAAAGTTGCAAGCGCTTCTCCTTCTACTTCCTCAGCAATAATTAAAAGAGGTTTGCCCGATTGTGCCACTGCTTCAAGTAATGGCAACATAGGTTGAAGATTTGATAATTTTTGTTCATGAAGTAAAACGTACGCGTCATCTAATTCAGTTGTCATTTTTTCAGCGTTTGTTATAAAATATGGTGATAAGTAACCACGATCGAATTGCATACCTTCAACTACATCTAATTCAGTATCCAAACCTTTTCCTTCCTCAACAGTAATTACCCCTTCGTTTCCGACTTTTTCCATTGCTTGTGCCAAATGTTCTCCAACTTCAGTATCTCCATTAGCTGAAATAGTTCCTACTTGTTTAACTTCTTCATTTGTATTAATTTTTTTTGATTTACTTTTTATTTCTTCAACAATAGCTTTTGTTGCCATATCAATTCCACGTTTTAGATCCATTGGATTCATTCCTGCTGCTACAGCTTTTAATCCTTCTTCAACAATAGCTTGTGCTAATATAGTTGCTGTAGTTGTACCATCTCCTGCGGAGTCACTTGTTTTTGAAGCCACTTCTTTAACCATTTGAGCTCCCATATTTTCAATATTATCTTTTAAATCAATTTCTTTAGCTACTGACACCCCATCTTTAGTAATTCTAGGAGCTCCAAAAGATTTATCTAAAACAACATTTCTTCCTTTTGGCCCAAGAGTAACACGTACTGCATCAGCAAGGATATTTACACCTTTTAATAACCTCGCTCTTGCTTCTGCTGAAAATTTTACTTCTTTACCGTCTGCCATAATTTCTCCTATAAATAAATATTAGTTTAAAATTCCAATAACATCTTCTTCTTTAATAATGATGAGATCTTGTCCATCAATTTTTACTTCATCTCCTGAATATTTGCTAAAAAGTATTTTGTCTCCTTCTTTTACATCTAATGAATTTCTTTTACCTTCGGTATTAATTGCCCCAGGACCAACAGCAACTACCTTGCCTTCAGATGGTTTTTCTTTAGCTGTATCCGGTATGATAATACCACCTTTTGTTTTTTCTGTGTTTTCTAATGTTTGAACTAAAATTCTATCGTGTAATGGTTTAAATTTCATAAAATTTATAAAAAAAAATAATTACTTTTTTTAATAGGCTGAAATATAATATTAAATAAATTATTTTTCAAGAGGCAAGGTTAACTTTTTTTCATCATATAAACTTTCCTTGCTTTCAGCTATAGCATTATCTAGAACTAATTTCTTCACTTTTTCAAAAGCCCTTACTTCAATTTGCCTTATTCTTTCTCTAGATACTTTATACAATTTACTTAATTTCTCAAGCGTTGATGGAGGATCATTTAAACATCTTTTAACAAAAATATCTTTTTCTCTATTATTTAAATTTTCTAAAGCTTTAATAAGTAATTCTTTTCTTTTACTTTTTTCATCAAGCTGACCAAGTTTTTTTTCTTGTGTATCTTCATTGCTTCTAAGCATATCGATTGCTTCAGTTTTATCTTCTTCAGAAATAGGAGTGTTAAGTGATTTTTCTGGTCCACTTAATCTTCTATTCATTTCAACAACATCTTTTTCATTAACCTCTAATTTTTTTGCTATTGTTTTTACTATATCATTTGGCAATTCTCCTTTTTCAATTTGGTTCATTTGATTTTTTAATTTTTGTAGATTAAAAAAAAGTTTTTTTTGTGCAGCAGTTGTTCCTAATTTAACTAAAGACCAAGAATTAAGAATAAATTCGTTAATACTGGCTCTTATCCACCACATTGAATATGTTGACAATCTAAATCCTTTATCAGGATCAAACTTTTTCACAGCTTTCATTAGACCAACATTTCCTTCTGATATTAAATCTTCTATAGGTAGTTTGTATCCTCTATACCCAAATGCTATTTTTGCGACTAAACGAAGATGGCTAGTTATAAGTTTTCGAGCAGCTTTTGTATCTCCTTTAGTTTGCCATCTTTTTGCTAACATATATTCTTCTTTTTCATGCAAAATTGGGTATTTTGCTATAGTCGCAAGATACTGAGATATGCCAGTTGTTAAGGTTGGAAATGAAGTTGACATCATCATTGTTATTAAATGTTACTGTTTAATATATAATTTGTAATATAATGTTTTTGTTTTTTTTAACAATACAATAGCTTGTATAAAATTTAGTTTTTTTGGGTGCGTAGCTCAGTGGTAGAGCACTACGTTGACATCGTAGGGGTCGGAAGTTCAACTCTTCTCGCACCCACCAACTCTAACCTTGCTTTCGGCTTTTCCATTATTTGAATCATTAATGTTATGTGCACTATGTGTGTGAAAAAA
>Ga0315338_1001785_pt1 | contig 24337 bp, 15 predicted proteins | sample ASW8metaG_FD_204518 | JGI IMG/M metagenome (GOLD analysis project Ga0315338, IMG submission 204518) | Ammonia-oxidizing marine archaeal communities from Monterey Bay, California, United States - ASW #8 | ecosystem: Environmental > Aquatic > Marine > Coastal | place: USA: California | collected... | reverse complement strand
ACCTAGATCGATCCATGTTCCGTCGCGATAGAGTTCCAGTTTGAAGTAAGAATCCCACCTCGATGTTACCAGCCATTGCATGAGCACGGATCCGCCCACGCTGTCCAGATACATCGCCGTACCTTCACAATACTCACACGGACCGCAACCGAGGTCGCGCTCACGGATCCAACCTCCGTCCTCGGTCCGATCGATAGATGAATGATAAGGGCACGTACCACCCCCAATCCAATCACCACCAGCCCACAGAGCTCCTTCATGCTTCGTGAGAACCGAGTAGAAGGAGATCGGGTAAACTGGACTAGAACGATCCAATAGCTCCCAATCGAAGCCCGTCCACGTGTATGGCCTTCCGACGAGTACGAGTAGCTGCCCCCGGAAATAGACTGGGGCGTGAGCTCCCGGGTTGGGAGGCGCGAGAAACTCCCAGCTCTGATCATCGAGGCGAAAGAAACCGTTCACCCCACCGGCGACCAGGTCATCTCCGGCAAGAAAGAGCCACTTCAAGGACCCGGGCGGAGATTCCACGGGAGCCCAGGTCTTCCCGTTCCACGCGGCAAGGCCGTTAGCCTGTTCCGTCCCAACTTGTGTGAACTCACCGTGGACGAAAAGTCGATCATCGAAGACCACTAGCCCATGCACGGGCCCGTTGGGAGCGTGCTCGCGGTCAAAGGAAGGAGACCAGCCTGGTGGCTCGGCGACCTCGATCTCGATGTTGCGGGACTGATACGAGATGTGCCCGCGACGGACGAGTTCGAGTTGGGCCGTGGCGGCGCCTACCTTGAGCGTGCTCAGGACCAGAGAGTATGGGTCTGATGAATCGAGTTCCACCTCGAGTATTTCCGGAGGTTCAACGGAGAATTGCATCTCCGTTTCCGGACCGAGATCTTCCGCATCGATCGGCTGACCCTTGCCATCGAGGAACGCCACCGCAATGTCGAGGGTTGTTCCGTCGAGGATTCGAATAGGAGCCGACTCACGGAACGGAGTCTGCTCGTAGATCGTAGAACCTGGAGTAAGGAAGCGGAAGCCTCGGACATCTGTTTGCACTCGGATAGGAATCTCGGCTGTCTCGTACAGAGCGAAACCCTGGGCTTCGAGACTGAGCGTGAGGGACATCATTCCCGTCCGCGCCCCAGTTAGTTCGATGACGTCTTCGGATCTGCGGATCGTAGCGAGACCACTCGTGGACCGGTCGGGAGGGACTGTCGTGGCAATCCATTGGCGCGAGGAATCGTGCGTCCCTTCCGCCCACTGGGGTGTCACGGAGAACCTGACGGACGAGCCGACTTCGACGTCGAGCTCCGGAGCCGGATCTTTCCCACGAATCTCGATAGTGCCACCACTGCCATCCAAAAGTGTGAGAGTCACTCCGGAGGCCGAGAGCGGTGTCGGCGCAACGGGGCTTTCGGTCGGAGTCGATCGCTCCGAGCAGCCGTTCGAGAAGAGGAGCCCCAGGCTGGAGAGGTACAAGATGGCTGAATGCCGCAGAACTTGAAGGAGAAGACGCCGCCGTAAACAAGCACAAGGTCCAGAAGTAATCATGAGAATCCAATCGGTTACGCTTGCATCGCGGGGCCACGATTCTGCGTAGATTGTCGAGCAGCACAGGCTCGTCACTCCTCCTACTCAGGATATAAGCCGAGTTGCCTGGAAACAAGGCGCGAAAAACTACCGGATATAGAGCACGTGGTCACGTCGCCTCGGTCACGGGCGACGGATTCGACTCAACTCGAGGTTCAAACTCTCGACTTTCTCTCCGTGCGCTTTTCCGCCTCTCGAGTGTTTACCATTCGATGAACCCCGACGACCGCAGTGAACCGCCGGGCGACGCCAATGACCCTACCTCGCGGCGAACAAACGCCTACATGGGTCGTGCTTCCCCTCGGACTGTTGCGAAACGTACAAGGGCCCGGCGTCTAGAGACGCAGGAACAGCCTTAACGGAGGTGCCTTCGAAATGCGGAATCGACGTAGACTACTCATTATCATCGCGGCCCTTCTCACCACGATCGATTGCGAAGCAAAGGCAAACCTCATTCAAAATGGAGATGCTGAAACCGGCGACCTGTCAGGCTGGACTGACGCACTCGGCAACGGATACAGCATCAGCAGCAGCGTTGTCTTCGAAGGGAGTCACGCGTTTCAAGGCGGTTCCCACGGGCCATCTGGCTCGTATCAGAACGAAATCTACCAGGATGTCGATCTCTCCGACTTCGCATCCGCGATCGACGAAGGGACAAGTGTCGCTCTGTTCCAGGGCTTCGGGGCCTCCGCGAGTGAGGGAGGCTTTACCGACGACGCTTCTATTACTCTTGAGTATCGCGACATCGCAGGTACTGTGCTCGACTCGTACGACTCGGGGGCGGTTCGGTGCGGCATTCCCAAACCCATGCACGATGCGAGCATCCATCCCCGTGAACATGCCGCATCCGGCCTCGGCTGACCTCCGCATCTACACGACTTCCGGAAGGCTCGTGCGGGCATTACTATCCAACACCGAACTTGCCTCCGGGAAGCACATTGTCGATTGGGACGGGCGTGGCGATTCTGGTGTTCAGCTAGCCTCCGGCAAGTACATCGTACAACTTCGAACCCGCGACGCATCCGATGCGAGGGTGATCACGATCCTCCCCTAAAACACATCAGAGGCGATGGATCTCCGATTGCCCCGGTGGTGATGACCGCCGGGGCCTCCGTTCGGATAGGGCGACATGGGGCGTCTAGTCGCGCCGCTCCTCGATCAGGAGCCCGTCCTTCTTCAGCCGACCCACGACTACCGGATTGGCCTCCGAGGTGTCTCAAGGCGTTTCTCCACGCCCTTTGACCAGGACCTTGAACCACTCGGATGGGGTTTCCGTCGGGCCAAGAGACAGTCGTTCGAGGATGCCTTTCTTGGACTACTGCTTATCGACTGGACTTGAACTCTGCCTTGATTTGACCCCAGCTCACGGTCCCGACCGGAACCGGTCCGCAGGCGACAGGCCAAGCCCCGATCAGCCCGCAGGCAGGATTGGCCGAAGGCGCGCACGGAGAGTCGATCGAAAGAGTCAAGTTGCGGCTCTCAGCGTCGCAAAAGAGTGGATCGCTCGCGATGTTTCCTTCGATCCCGAGTTGATCCTCAATACAGCCGCCCCAACCCCCATCGACACCGTTGTAAACGTTAGTACAACGCAGGACCGGATTGCTCTCACGAATACAATGGATGTCGTTTATGCCGTGTCCAAAGGCGACGATGGTGTTCTCGATCCGGGGAGAACTGGAATTGCACTGGATCCCCGATCCGCCGTAGTCGCCCGAGTTCCCATAGAACGTCGAGTTCCGGATGAGGTCCCCTTTCGAGTTAGTTAAGTAGATCGCGCCACCAGAGCTAGTCGCCTCGTTCTGGATGAAAGTACATCCGTCTATCGTGGACTCGCCTCGGCTGATGTGTAGAGCCCCACCCTTGAATCCACTGTTCTCGAGGAACATACAGTCGAGAACTGTCGCGCCACGAGGCGCTAAGAGCTGGACAGCTGACGACCCGTTCCGTTCGAAGAGACAACCTTGAAAACTCGGGCTCGCGGACAGCCCATAGACAGCTCCTCCCGACAGGAGATTCATGGAGTCGTTGTCCCGAAATACGCAGTTGACGAAGGTCGCGGACGAGCGCCAAAGGTAGACTGCACCGCCATCTCCGTCGGCAACGCTGTTTCCCTCGAACGTGCACTCAACAAACCTCGAACGGCAGGAGTCGGCCGAGACGGCTCCGCCATGGAGGCGGGAAGAGTTGTCGATGAACCGACAGCGAAGAAACGTCGGGTGTGCTTGTCGATCCATCCTAACCGCCCCGCCGGACTCCCAGCCGTTTGCGATCGTGATGTCTTCAAGCGTCGTGTCTGGTCCCTCTCTTGATCGGAATCGAAACGCCCGGTGGCGATTCGTGGAGCTTGCTTGTACGTCGATACTGCAGACTCTGGCATCGCGACTCTGTGAGCGAATCGTGATAGCTTTGCCGAGGCAATCCATGTCACGATTTCCGGCGCCGGTAAACGTTCCGTCCGCCAGCTCGATGGCGTCACCATCCTTCGCCGCGTCAATCGCGTCCTGAACCGTCTCGAAGTCACCGCTGCCGTCCGGCTCAACCAGAAAAGTGGCAGCATATGAACTTGTGGGATAAGAGGCCAACCCGCCTATAGTCACCAGAAGCAGCATCTGTTGGAGGAGCTTCTCAAGTCTTCCCGAATTGTGCCGTGCTCTAGACTCTGCCAAAAAATCCCGCCGGACATAGGTACGAATCGAGGTGTTGCCTCGACCTGGTGAATCCCGCCACATCACTCCTGGAGAAAGCGGTAGAAAGTAATGTTAGTTCTCGCTGGCTATTGTACACCAGCAACGACTTACGTCGCGGTCGGGAATCGCCTACCGAGCGAGCACGAGTCTTTCGGTCCCAATGAGATGTCCGTTCCGTCGCAGGACCACAAAATACGAACCGTTGGAGGCAGGACGACTACCTAACTTCCCGTCCCAACTCCAGGCTCCGCCCCGTGGAGCAGCTAGCCCGAGCAGGTGCCTCCCGTCGATCCCGACGATCGACGCGTCAAAATCGCCAACGCCGAGATCCTGCTCCGTACGGATCTCGGTTCGTCCTCGAGAGGGATTCGGCAAGACTCGAAGGTAAAGTTCTACCCGGGGTGGGCCAAGCACGTTGGGAGCCGCCGAGACGCCCAACTCTATGGACCAAATGTCGTAGTTTGAACCCTCAGCTCGGTAAGATGTGAACACGATCTGACTTCCATCCGGGGACCAGTCTGGATCGACGTCAACACTGGGGTCGGTCGTGATCTGCGTCGTCGCTGCGCCGCCCGCCACTGGAGTTATCCAGATGTCGCTATTCCCGCTACGTCGCGAGCTAAACGCAAGGTGGGATCCGGTCGGCGACCAACTCGGACGGTCAGCAGTCTCTGGCATGAGTTGATATTCGTCTTCACCATTGGCAAACGCGATCCAGATCCGATTGGTACCGCCTTCGTTGTACGATGCAATTGCGATCTGGGATCCGTCGGGAGACCAGGCAGGAACCCTGTGACTCTCAAAATCGCCGAAGGCAAGCAGCGTTGCCGTTCCACCGGACGCCGAGCCGACATAAACATGCATCTGTCCAGAGGTTTGCATGTTTGAGAACGCGATCTGATCTCCGTCCGGAGACCATGCGGGATCGAAGTTGCCTTCCGATCCGACGTTGTCCCAATGGACAGGGGACGCCATGCCCCCATCCGAGGTGATCAGAAAGATGTCGTTGCCGCCGGCGTGCTGGGCCCACAAAGCGATTTGGCTCCCGTGTCCTTGAGCGCTTTCGCAGATCAGCGAATCAGCCGCACCGAACCTGTCTCCACGGCGGCCTCGGTCTGGAGCCGAACCCAGTACGGACCGTTGGGGAGAGCATGCCCTCGATCATCCAGGCCGTCCCATTGGACATAGGTTCCGGAATCCAGTGCCCCATGGAGTAAGTCCCGGACCCTGCGTCCCTGCGCGTCAAAGACAGCCAGTCCCGCGGACTGTTCAACAGGGACGACGCACGTGATGCGGGCCCGGGTCGAAAAGGGATTCGGAGTGACACGGATCAAAGAGGGTTCCGAATCGACTGCGAGCACCGATGCCGGCACAATGGGACACGGGCCCGCATATGTCAGTAACCCATCATCGGAAGAGTTGCCAACGAGCACGAACCCGTCCGCTGTGGCTAGGCCCTTCGTGCCCCCAGGGGTAGTCGCCGAACCGATGGCGACCGGCGTCTCGCCAGGAGGGGCCCAGTAGCTGGCGAAACCGGTGGTGCATGCCACGTGGATGAACTCTCCCGAACGGAGAACCCGCACCGCGGAGCCCGGTGTCCGGACGAACCGGCTGATCACGGGAGCCAAGGGATCGGAGACATCGAGAAACGCGAGGCCGTGGTCACCGAGAGCGACAATCGCCTGCCCTTCGTCAACTGTGATCGAGAGCACCCATGTGGGCATCTCGATCTCGGCGATCAGGAGGGGGCTCTCCGGAGCGGAAACGTCGAGAACCACCACCATACTGTCCAAGCCCACGTATGCCACCGAACCGTTCCACGCCGGTCCTTGGGCATAACCGCCCAACTTGACGCTTCCTAAGGGTGTGGGAGCATAGGGGTCCTGAACGTCGAAGAGATGTGCACCGCCGTAGGCGGTAGCGAGGAGTAAATCCTCCCGAAACGCAACGCCCATCGTGTACGCACCGAGGTCCACATTGGCGGCGAGGACGGGTGCAGACGGCACGGTCGCATCGAAGAGGTCGATCCCGTCGGACTCAGCAGCTGCGGCAACGGTTCCTTCTCTCTGGTCGAGATCGAGATAGTCGCGACCACCACTGCCGGAGTGTGTTCCGAGCAGCACGGGCGAGAGCGGGTCAGACAGGTCGAAAATCTGTAGGGCGCCGTACGGCCGGGCTCCGTAGCCGATCTGGTTCTCGACAAGAACATCTGACAAAGCTCCCCCACTCGTGATCGCCGACGGTTCGAGGGGTGTGGGCACGGAGAAGTCGACAACGTTGAGCTGATGCGGATAGTCGGCGAAGAAAGCAAACCTATCGCTCGCCGATACGCTGTAGACCTCTCCAATCGTTCCATGACGAGAGACCAACACCGGGCTCGTCGGAACGGAGATGTCGACCTGGACCATTCCCGACTTGTCCGCCACGAGCGCGCGATTGCCGACGAGCGTCACCGCTCTTGCCTCATCCGGCGTATCGACGACCCCGATCACGACCGGATCGGCTGTATTCGAGACATCGAGGATCTGAAGACCCGATCCAGCATTGGCTGCATAGACCAGCCCATCCGCGAAGTCCAGTCCGTAGACCCGTTGCCAGGGAACCCAATATCCGAGGGCAAACGGGGCGTTCGGGTCGGAGACATCATGGATTCTCAGACCGGCATTGCCACCCGCGAGGTAGGCGATACCGTCATCGACCACGATCTCAAAAGTGTCTCCCGGCGAAGGAATGTTCCCGACGAGAACAGGATTGGTCGGATCGGAGGCATCGACGATGTACGCTCCCTCGTCGCGGCCGGACGCGATGTAGACCATCGGGAAATCTACGAAGACATCACTCGCGATACCAGGCGGATTGATGCTCCCTACGACGATCGGGTGCTCCGGGTTCGAAAGATCGACGATCGAAAGACCCCAGCTTCCCCGTGCCACAAAAGCCAGATCGCCGTCGATGACCACTTCCCAGAGCCAGCCGGAGATGGGGACGAATCCCAACAATACGGGAGCTGTGGGGTCACTGGCATCGAAGGTGTGCATCCCGACCTGAGGCAGACAGAGGCAACCGAGGTCGCCCGCGATATCGACGGTGCCGGCTCCATACGCGCGGAGTCCTCCGACCCATCGGAAGTGATCCCGATAGTCATCACAAGGGACTTGAGCCGAAGCGAACGACCACGAAGTCAGAACAATGAAGTGTACGATGAGACCGGCGGCCGACCATGTGCGGCGCGTACGCGGACTCGCCTGAGAATCCATGATTCGATACCTCCGCAGGAGGGGCGCGCCTGAGGATAGCACACGGTTCTCTTTCTAAAGTCCTGTGGGCCGCGATTGGCTCATCCGGCGACGGTAGGACAACATCCGTGAGACTACGCCATTGTATCCGAAGGCCAGGAGCCTAGATCGTTCGACTTTGCGGAGGAGGATCAAGCTACGGCGGCGGCAACGCCTAACGGGAGTTGGCGGTTGACTCACGGGCAACGACAAGGTGACCTACCGTACGACGACGAACCTCGCTCCGATCGCTGCGGATCCGCTGGAGTTCAGCGGTGACCAACGAAGGTAATACACTCCGGATTTCACCGACCGACCTTGTGAGTCGAGACCATTCCAGCTCCAAACTCCCCCGTTGTCGAGAACGGTGCCAACATCCGTGCTGAATACGAGCCGCCCACCGGGCCCAAAGATCTGAACCTTCGCGGGAGTCTCGGACTCGACGGACAGCTGGATAGAATCCGTCATGGGATTCGGGTAGGTCTGTATCGAGAAGGGTCTCTCCGCAGGAAGTGGAGTTTGCGGCGCACTCGACGGTACGTCGCACTGTACGGGAACCGCCCAGATTTCCTCGCGGCCGCCGTAGTAGATAAGATCTCCTACCATGGCCGCCGTTCCGAGGAAACCGTCCTCGTACGGACCGTCGATTCCGCCGATGATAGTTGGGAACTGAGGGACAGATACATCAATCGCAGTCATTCGATACCCCGATACGTAAAGCACGTCGTCCGCGAGCATCAGGGCTCGGATGTAGCGCGGTAGGAGTGTGCTCTGGCCAATCAGGACCGGTTGATCCGGGAATGATATGTCGATCACGTAGACATGGCTTCCGCTCAGCAAGAAGGCGAGGTCGTCTTGCACAAGCATGTCGCGCGCGGATTGGGGAAGGGACAGTTCGCCCACGAGGGCAGGGGTGTCCGGGGTCGTAGATATGTCAAGAATCCTGAAGTCTTCGTCGTCCGTGACGTAGAGGTAGCCGCCCTGTGTGGCAACCGCGTCGGCGTCTCCGAGAGACGCGACGTAGGCGGCGGCGCCAGGATCGGAAACATCGAGGACATGGAATCCCGAGAATCGGTCACGAACGTATGCGTAGCCACCGGTGACGACAAAACGCTCCGCGCCGACGCCGGGGTTGAGGTTGACGAATGACATCAACGTCGGCGTAGTCGGGTCTGAAACGTCGACAAGGTACAAGCCGAACGATGCGTCTGCCACGTATGCGACTGAGCCGAAGACGACCACCTCGGTGAAGTAGTCCGGCGCGGGAAAAGAACCGAGTGCGACAGGAGTGGTCGGATCGGCGATGTCGTAGATCGTGAGGTCGTCATGTCCCGCCGCGAGGAGGAGTCCGTTATCGTATGTGACATCCCAGGTTCGCTGAGTCGGAGGGACCTCATAGACCGGCTCAGGTGAAGAAACGCTCGAGGCGTCGAGAATCGTGAATTCCCTCCCCGATGTGTAGATGAAATCGTCGTCTACGAGAACATTGCGCGTTCCGTCGGAGCCGAGCGCCGATACGGCGGTTCGGACCGGATTGGCTGGATTGGAGACATCGTAGATCTCCACTCCCCCTCGTCCGACGGGAGAGTCGCCGGCGACTACGATGGAGTTTCCAATTATGTCGATATCGAAAAGGTCGAACGTCTCCGCGCTCCCAGTGAGAACTGGACTCGTCGGGTTGCTCACGTCGTAGACGAGAAGCCCGGAGGCACCCGCGGCAAGGTAGGCGTAGTCGTCTAGCGTGGCGACCACCCAGACGGGGTCCGGCGTCGTCGCCACGGAACTGACAAAGGTGGGATTCGCCGGGTCGCTGACGTCTACGATTTCCATTCCGGCCGTGGCTCGGGCGATGTAGGCGAGCGATCCGTCTATCGTGATTTCATAGGCGCCGCCTCCGGCCCCATAGGTGCCGAGTACCACGGGGGACGTCGGAATCTGCAGATCGAAGATGCGCATCGACAAGTTGGAACCTGCGACGTAGAGCAACGATCCGTCCACCGTAACTCGTCGTGCTGAGAAGTTAAGGGTTCCGACTGACGTTAGGTTGTAGGGGTCCGATATGTTGAATATCTCGATACCGGCATCGTATGCCACGTAGGCATAGTCCTCATACAACGCAAGGTGAGTGCAGTTCGCAAGTCCGGTAACGACTGAAACGGTCTCGGGGTTGCGCGGATCACGAACGTCCATGGCTACGGGCCCATGAATGTTGGCGATGAATGCGAAACCGTCGCGCACATCTACGTCGCGCCCGTTGCCATAATCGATGGCTCCGAGTGTATGGAGGTACTCCTTGTAATCCACACAGTTCTGACCCGCAATCGAAGCTGTGGATTGAAGCAGAAGAGTCGCTACGACTGGACTCGAGGCGAGTACGACTCGAAGAACGCGTTGCCATCGGAACATGAGTGCCTCCCATTCGATGCACCTAGTCTCCGGTACGAGGTGTAACGTGCCCACGGTGGAGGTCACCGAGGCCACTCGAGCCCGGCCTTGTGGGGGGCTTCAAGAGTACCACGGGAGGAGAGTGTCCAGCACATTCCAGAGCCCTCGACCGCCGAAATTCGTATTCAATGGTAGCGATCGTCAGAACGCGTTCAGGTTTCCGACGTGTCGCCACTCGCCCTCGATCTTCTCAAGATAGATCCAAGAGCTCGTGCAGGACGGTGTACCGCATCTCGCCGTGAAGGTGACGGCAGCCTGTTGACGATCTTTTCCGAACGCGACACGAGAAAACACTACGGTGCACGGAGCTCCGAACTGGCTCGTCAGCTGTCTCATGTACTCAGAACGAGGGACTCTGGCGTACAGCGACTCGATTTGGGCGGCCTCGGCGATGGCATAGCCAACGGGTAGCTCGATCTCCTTCGGGTCCAGCCGGGTGCGCAGACCGCGAATCGCTATCCAGTCCTCAACAAGATCTCGATCGGGTACGACTTGCTCGAAACCGTTCCGCGGCGGCAGGGAACTCCGGAGCTGTTCGCAGTGAGAGATAATCACGTCGGCCTCGGGCCGGCCGTCGGAAACGAAGAACGGGGCCTCGGGCCGCGTCTCAGCACGAACGACAAATGTCGTTTCCGGTGAAACGGTGTAAGCCCCATCTGGGCAATCCTCACCCGTTCCAGCAGCGCGATACTCCTCTTGCTTCTTCGCCTCCTGCACTCGCTGCGCCACTCGAGCCAGCTGTCTTTCCTTAATCCCCCGGAGGACAGCCTCGTAGACTCGGTACTCCTCGGAATGAACGGCGTCCTTTGGTCGCTCGCCCGCGTGCAATCCAGGGACAAGACACGATGCACCAGCAACGAAAGCAAAAAAGAGAGCGAGCGACGACCATGAAAAGCGAGCACGAGCAACATCTCGCGCCGTCTGTTTTTGATCGCTCAAGCGTCCTTCCCTTCCAACGGTGGGCGTTTCGAGTCTCATTCACCGATGGTCCGCAATGAAACATCAGGAGAATCTCACGCGCTCCCTTAAGAGTAGCGACGATTGGTTCGCGGAGACAGGACTCTAAGAAGTAGAGAGTGGTTCGCAAAAGGTACGATGCAGGGGACCATTTGCTTCCCAGCGGACGATCAGCCGCGGCTAGTTTGACGGAGGCCCCGGTGGTGATGACCACTGGGATCGGTCTATATCCGTAAGTGGCACATGGATATCGGGATACAGGGCCATGATTATGACTCTCTGATCGGCAACGGAGACGGACGGCCCCCACACTCCCTCGCTTCACCAACCCCGATTTCCCGCCGACTCTCCGCTCTCTGGTCTCTGGTCTCCAAAACCGTAGTGGTTATTGGAATCTTCCGACTTGGGGCCCGGGCTGGACGGTTTGCGAACGCGTGGCACATTGTGGGATGTTCGCGACATGCTCAGCGTAGACCGAGATCCAGCATCTGTGGGGCGCGCATGTTTGAGTGTGTAAACTGTGAACAGCGGCTCACGAGGACCCACCCAGGCGGTCAGACTTTCTGGACCTGTCAGAATTGTGGAGCCAGAGCCGGTTCCATCGCCGCGCTCCGGCGTGTCGTGGATCGGGGCCTGGTCGAGTCCTACTGGCTCAGACGCAAGCCTCACAGGTCCGCGCAGTCCGATTCGAATTGTCCATCCTGCGCAACGCCCATGCGTGCCATCCGGCTCAGCGATCGCCTCCATGTTCCGGAAATCGACGTGTGTCGGTACTGCCAGCTGTTCTGGTTCGACCCTGGGGAATTCGAAGTCGTTCCCAAGACTGGGGATGCCATTCGTAGGGCTCCCGTTCCCGAACCGGTGGTCGAACATTCGGACGAAGTTCAGTTACACCAGGTGGGAGCCAGTTGGCAGTATCCGTTCATGGTTCTTGGGGTCCCCGTCGAGATCGAAACCTCTGCAGTTGAGAGATGGCCTTGGGTTACATGGGGCACGTTCATCGTGGCGCTCGTTCTGTTCCTGTTTTCCTTTGGGGATTCCTATCGGCTACTCCGTCAGTTCGCCTTCCTCCCATCCGACCCGTGGCGCGAATGGGGCACTACCTGGATCTTGTCCTTCTTCCTGCATGGAGGAATCGACCATATCGCCATCAATCTCTACTTCCTGCTTCTGATCGGAGACAACGCCGAGGATTTGCTTGGTTCTTTGCGCTTCGGGGCGCTACTTCTACTCGCGCACGTCGGCGGCATCTTGACCCACTGGGCGATCGAACCGCGACTTGATGTACCCCTCATCGGTGCGAGTGGTGGAATCTCCGGCGCACTGGCTTACTACGCGCTTAGGCTACCGCGAGCAAGACTCCTGTTCGCCCATCCGTTCTACGGCCTGGCAGCTCTTCAAGCTGCCCGCTGGCTGCCTCCGCCCATATTGCGTGCCTGGTTCGCTTTCCTGGTCTGGGCGGCGATCCAGACGGTCGGACTTGTCTTTCAGCTGTCTGGTACAGTTTCAGTTTCGTTCGCCGCCCATCTGGGTGGGGCGCTCGCGGGAGTGGCTGCACACTTTCTTGGGCTGCAATTCGGAGACCGAAGCAGAGAAGTGAAGGGATAGGAGCTTATCTTGGTCCTGGAGTATTTTCGTCGAAGACGCGCCGTCAACTCCTACATCCGCGTGCTCCCTCTTGTCCTTCGAACTCTCGGAAACTACGGCCTCAGGGAACGGCGACGACTTTCTTGAGAAACACGTTCGATCCCGTCGTGACCTTCCAGATGTAGAGCCCAGAGACGGGAGAGACGTGCCCTGCGCCCCAGATTCCACGCCACTCCCCGGTAAACGAGATGTTTTCCATTCCGAGTACCCGTCGTCCGTCTACCCCAACTACTTGGAGGCGGGCATTCGCTAAGTCCGGTACTCGCAAGCAAACGACCGAGCCGCCACAAAGTGGATTCGGGAGCCGTACGAACGGATTCGACATTTGGGCACCCAGAGAAGTACGGGTGGTTTGGTCCGGGGCAGTTTCATCCGCCACGCTAGAAGCCTCTCCACAGCCAACCCCGGACGCGCCGATCTTCCCACAAACGGGTTGCTGATCGGCAGCGCAAGGTGAGCCTTCTTGTAAGAAGTACTCGTCGAACATCGGGTTGCAAAAACGCGGGTCCGCGGAGATGTTCCCATCCACTCCGGTAGGGTCAGCGACCCCGATCCAGTTGCCGCCGCCATTTGCCCATGAATCGTTGCAGCTGATGGTTCCTGCCGCGTTCAGCGGATCGATATCGATTCCCGTTTCGCAGTCGACCACGAGGTTGTTGCTCACGACGTACTCATCCGTGTCGCCGATCCCAAGGCGGATGCCTGGACCTGCGCACCCCACGATCGTATTGTCAGCGATGGTGTGCGGCTGTCCTGGCCAGGCTTCGGGGAAACTGGCGAATTCGATTCCGGCGCCGCACCGGATGAGCATGTTTCCGGTCGCAGAAAGGTAGAGAAAACTCGAGAGTTCGAGTCCTCCCGTGCCGTCGACGAATCGGTTGCCCGATGCCCGTGCGCTCTCTTCTTCGCCGTCGATGCTGCTGGAACGAACTTCCGTCGAGCCGCAGCGAACGAGGGTGTTGTTCGTGAACCTCGCATCTTTCGCGATCGTCGACACCTCGGTCACGTCGGTCAACTCGGTGTTTCGGATCTCGCCGAAGCTGTCTCCGTTGGCACCCACGAATACCGTCGTCAGATCACGAACAACTGAGTTCGAGAGCGATACCCCGAGCCAGCTAGAGATCCGAAGGCTGCCCTCCTCCAATTCACACTGGTCCACGGTCGCGGTCGTCTCGTCGCCTGAGAAGCTGAAATCACCCCGACCGAAAGAGGAAATGATACGGACGCTTGATGCGCCGAAGTAATCGAGATCGGCCGAGCCCAGGAGATCCGAGTTCTTGATGACAAGGCCTCCAAAGCTGGTCGCGTATCCGGTGCCGGTCAAGAACGAGGAGAAACAGCACTCGTCGAAAGTGAGACGCGAGTTGAGATTAACGACGGCACAAGTATCGCGAATGGTAACGCCAGTCAGCGATCCGTCGTACTCCGTGCCGTTTTCAGCTGTCCACTGCAGCGATCGAATTTCCGTGACCTCTTTGCCATCCCGCGAGACGATGTGCAACCACTTGTCTTGGACGACGACGTCTTCCTCGTACACTCCAGGGTAGACGCAGATCGTGTCGGCCAGCGCGGCTGCTTCCACTGCTTGCTGAATTGTTGGGAAGTCGCCTTGACCATCCGGATCGACGACGTGCTTCGACCAAGGCCCTCCCGCATAAGCCGGTATCGGAAGTGAGAACGATCCTGCGATCGAGAGCATCGCTGTGAGGATGAATCGAGTTGGAGTTTTCGACAAAGACACGGCAGATTTCTCCGAGCTCAAGAGTGCTCTTTCGGGCGCGATCAGTTGCCTGCTTGGGCGAATTCAGCATAGCACGGGGTGTTGGCCTGACCCGGCGGACGCGGCGTTCGTAGGCGCACATTCGGGTGTTTCACGGAGACCCCGGTGGTTAGCTCCATCGGGTTCTTTCTATGGACGGACCGCTTGGCTCTTAGGACTTGGCGGGCGCTCTGGACGGTCTGCGAACTCGGGGTGACCGTGGTGACGCTGGAAGTCGTCGGATGAGAGCGCGTTCGATTTTGCGGACACCGCGGTGTGCGAATGCTACCAGCAGCACAAGTTTGCGGCGCCTGCTAGTTAAGCTACTCGCCAAGACCGTTTGAAGGAGCCCGGTGCTAACGAGAGTCAGCAGCGGGATTTTTCTTCCGTTATAGAGCGTATCTTCTAGAAGTTGAGTCGATAGAAGAGGGAGAGGTTCCGTCCTTCCTCCGGCAAGATCGACTTGATCCTCGACAGGTGATTGCGGTACTCGGTATCGGTCGCGTTCTCCAATCGAAGAACGACGACATGCAGTGAAGAGGAAGCCAGCAGCTGCCACTCAGCCCGCAAATCTGACACGAGGTACGCGGCGGTTGGGCTTTCGAAGGTTCCTAATCTCTCCTGGCGCGCGGCCCCTCTCAGATCGGCGCCGAATCGGTAGTCGCTCCACTTGTAATCGAGCGAAAGCTGACCCGAAAGCGGTGGGATGAGAGGAATCGGCTCGTCCTTCTCTGTGTCGGTCGCACGCACGTAGCCCAGATGGCCAGAGAGTTCGAGGTTGCCCGGCGTCCAACTTCCCGATGCTTCCGTACCGACGAATCGTACGCTCAACCCTTCGAACCTCCAGAGAGCCAGAAACCCCTCTTCGCCCGCGCCGTACTCGACCTCCCCCGTGTCGACGGCCTGAATGTAACCGTCGATCTGATTCACATAGCCGGTCGCTTCCACCGCCACCTGGCCGGACTCGAATCGAAGGCTTCCCTCGGCCGAGAGTCCGGTCTCGGGGTCCACGCCGGAGTTGCCGACTTCGAACGCGAAGGCCGCCAGGTGAGGGCCGTCGGAGAAGAGCTCCTCCAGGGCCGGCGAACGATACGACCGGGACAGGACAGCCTCTGCAGACCAGTGCTCGGCGATTGGGCGGGCTGCGGAAACCGAGGCCGAGAGCCCACCGAAGTCTCGTGTTCGTATGGGCCCGGCCTTGTTGGTGTCGGCTCGTGCGGGTTCCACATTTCGATAGTCGACACGAAGGGCCCCGCCCAGATCCCATTGCCCCACCTCCCTCGACTGATAGAGGAAAGCGCCGGCGGAGCGTTCGACGATGGGAGGGGTGAAACTGAAGCAACCGGATGCATAGTCGCGGTGCTGGTAGTTCACTCCGACGCTACCTTGCCCCAGGATTCCCGGCGCATCCTCATCGAAGTGAACGTGGAGACTGGACGCGTAGTTCAGAACTCCAAACGAGACCCCACACGCCCCGGTCGACTCCAGCTCCTTCTGGAAGTAACGCGAGTAGGAACTCTTCAGGTTGATCCCTCCAACTCCTGTCCAGTCGGGATGAAACTCCCCGTCCACCATGTAGTGGCGCCGGTCGAACTCGATGTCCGCCCCGTTGGGATGACCTCCGAGAAACCCTCCCGGGACACCATATTCAGAATCGATGTAGCTCGCGGACAATCCAAGATAGCCCCAGGACTCGAACCGGGAGAGTCCCAACGTCCCATTCCAGGTGGAGAGACCGGTGTTGCCGATCTCTCCGACCGGAGTCGAGACGTCTTCTCCTTCACGAAGCGAAAGCTCGACTTCCGCGACATAACTCTCCCACGGCACAGAGACCAGTAGCTGTGTGGCCCGGGTCCGGGTCGCACTCTCTGCCTGCATCTGAACGTGGCCGCGGACTCGATCCAAATGAGTGTTCGGAACATACCCACGACCGACGTTGACGACGCCCCCGACCACAGATGAACCGAACGCGAGGGCTGCCGGACCTCGCACGACTTCGATCTCTTTCGCGGCGAGCGGATCGATGACGACTGCGTGATCCGATGACGTTGCAGAAAGATCTCCCGTGGGCGCGCCGTCCTCGAGCACGAGAAGACGTTCTCCGCTCATCCCGCGAACGACCGGCCGCGCGGGCGCCGGTCCCATCGTCCGTTCGGCCAGTCCCGGCTCGTTGGCCAGCGTTCCAGCCACCGAATCCGACATGCGACGTTGAAGCTCACGACCGGTCAGTTCGACAGAGCGGTCGTGTTTATGGACGTGTGGTTCGACGTGCCTGCCTTGTAACACGTATTCATCGATCCGGATCGGCTCCGCCACCATCTCGATATCTAGAGTGGACGTCTTTCCCGACGAGATGACCACGTCGTGCACCTGTGTTTCGTAGCCGATGCGCTTGAATTCGAAGACGTGCAGGCCGGGAGACAGACCGTCGATGCGAAAGTCCCCCTCCGCGCCAGTGAACTCGAGATGACCTTCTGGATCATGGACATCCACCCAGACCACTCCCGCGCCCGTTTCTGCGTCTGTTACCTGGCCGACCAGGATCCCAGAGGACAGAGAACGGTCCTGGCCCAGGGAAATGGTGGCCAGGAGTAGTGGAAGAAAGCCAACGACGTGCCTGAATCTGACGAAGAACAAAGTAGTGACTCCGTTTCTTGCTACGAGATCGCAACCGGCTCGTGACGACCCGGAGCAACGGCGACCGGATACGGCGGCGCCTTCCATTGGAACGTCTGATTTTGGAACAGGTACACAGTGAGCGTCGTTTCTCCGGGTGTCAGACCCTGTACGTGAAACACCTGATCCTCTCCCCAGTGGACCGGTGTTTGAAGGACCCGTACGACACTTGGATCGGCCACGGCGAAACGGTACTCGTAGCTCGAGTCCAGCTGCGTCTTCTTGCAGGCTTCATCCAGCAGAGTGACTTTGTAGAGTGCGCTGAGTTCTCCCACTTCCAGGTCGACGACTCCAGGATTGGCATCCCTCCCGCACCCGGCCGATGTGACCTGCCCATCGTTGACGATGACGGACCAGGCTCCTCCCAGGTTCAGGTAGTGATCCTGCACCGCGGATGTCGTGGCGTCGACCACCGCAATGGGAATCGGGCCCGTTGCCAGCACTGGGATACCGTTTCGATGGAGTTCGAAACGGATCTCAGTGTTTCCGACACTCGACCCATCTACGTTCAGCGACCAGGCCTGCCCGCTGACAGAAAGCGCGGAGGCGACCGAAGCATCGCCCAACGCCCAGACCATCTCGAAGTCTGCCCCAGGGAGCTCGAACTCCGGCCGCTTGTCGTTGACCTGAGACTCGTCGTAAGGACCCAACCACCCGACGGTCAGCGTCCGCGTGGATCCGAGATCGACGACGATTCCGCCGTGAACCTGGTCCGGTCCACGGTCGGGCTCGTAGTTCCAAAACGCGACAGGATTCCGGCCCTCACGAACCAGAGTCGCTTCGGGCGAAGGCAGGACCTCGACTCGCACAGGGATGTCCTGAGATTCGAAGTCCGTGTGGCCCTTGTGAAGAAGGTCGAACGAAATCATCGTCGTGCCAACGGAGACCCCCTCCAGCGAGAACACGAAGGGCTCGGTCGCATCCGGAACCGCCATAGCCACAGATGCGTCTTCAGCGGACCAGGAAAGAGCCGCCCCTTCTTCCGGTTCCACTTCCTCCCCTTCGGCATCGAGAAACACAACGTTCAGGGGGCCGACAGTTTCATTCGGGATGACTACGATTTCGCCGGCGAGTACTCCCTCGGTCTGGGACACGAGGACCGCACTTCCCGCACGGATCTCGAACCCCTCGATCTCCACCTCTTCCTCATGGTGCACGTGCACTGGCAAATCGAGGGACGTGAAATCTGGATGGTCCGCGTGGAGGATCCGGACGGAGATCGTCGTCTCGCCCTCCTCAACGCCCGTGATCCGGAACGACCAGGAGCCACTCTGACCGACGTTCGACACAGACGTTATCTTCTCGCCCCCGACCAGAATCTCCAGACTCTGATCCTCACAATTGGCCGATGGAACGGCACGAGAACTGTCCGGAGTCAGGAACGTCACGGAAACGTCGATTTCTTCTCCCTCGTCCAACTCGATCTCCCCTTCGATGGTTCCTTCCCACTGGAACAGGAGCAGCTCGCCCTCGTTTTCGAGTATGAGACCATCAGCATCGAAATGGCTGCAATCATCGTCACCGTCGGGTTCCGCAGGGTTGTCGTCGCTGCAACCCATCGAACCGACCAACGCGATCAGACCGAGCAGCAGTGCAAGCGACCCGTACTGATGGCGGTTCTTCTTCTCTTTGTACATTTTCCGAAATACTCCATTCTTTCCAACCCGCCGGTACGACAGAGCTGTACGGGATCGCGAGATCCGAGATTAGCCGGCCCGATGAGTAATCTGATGTGTGTCGGCGCGTTGAACGACACGCGCCATCTCGGGGTGGCCGCTAGGTACAGCGGCGCACAATGCGACACCTGTAGAGGCGGAGCGCACACGCAAACTCAACCTCACGGCTCTTAGATCAGACAGCTCGAGAACTTTGAGCTATTTCAGGAAAGGAAGGGCGGGGCCCGAGGAGAACTCGGATTGACCGACGCGGCGAGAACCCCGTGGGGGCGGGCGGTGACGAACCAAGTCACCTCAATTGGAAGCTTCAGAAGCACAAATGCGTCCTGGCTCAGGCTGGAGTACGCCGCCACGTAGCAGAGAACGCAATGGAAACAATGCTGATGTCCGTGTGCTTCCCCGTCGCTCCGTTGGTCTGAATCGGGCAGGGAATCAGAGTCGGCACTCGCGTGGGAGTGTTCGCAGTCGTGCTCCACTTCTTCGTGTGAATGGAGAGCCATCGGATGCGCAACGACCCCCGCGACGAGGATCGCCACCAGGCCGAGCTTCCAGACGTTGAGTCGAGGGTGGAGCATGCGGAGGCGCAACTACCGCGACGGCTCTACAAGTGGATTGCCATCGAGTCCGACGTGCGAGCTACCGCTGCAGAGACCCAGGCAAACGTGGGAACGCGTACCGCCAGGACCAGCCACTTGCTGGATCTCATCCGGCGAAGTCGGACCGTGCGAGCCGCAACCGGAGGGAAGGCCGAGGCAGAGCAATTTTCCGAGAAGTCGCCTTTTGCACAGAGACATGCATTTACCTTTCTGACGGCCGATACATCCATTCTTCCTCAAACCGTAGCACAGAATCGGAGCGCGACCCGCCGAAAAGCCCCAGCTTTGGCCGCCGGATCTACTCAACTGAGGCACGATCCAGAACTGTACCAAAAGCTGCGCAACGGTCGCGCGCATCGTGTCCGAAACCGCTCTCTCGGCGGCCAGAAACCAACCCGCCTGCCCTAACCGACAACCGACATGGTATCCTAAAGCCTTGGAGTCATAGGTCGCGCGACTTTTCGGGTAGGACGGCAGAACATCGCCAGCAAGTAAAAGGACTGACAAAGTGAACCTAAGTGACCTTCATGCCGGACTCAGCCTACACTTCGTTGATAGCTTGACACCAGGCAGCGGCAATGTGGAGAACGGTGAACATGCTAATTCACACCCGATAGCCGGCCGGATTGTGCCGACGCCTCAAGAGGACTGGGAACTCCTGAAGGACCTGGCGAGTCTGCCCGAACGATCGGAGCCCAACCCGAATCCGCAGCGCTTCGTTGCGTCATACGTTCCTTATCGGGATGGGCGTTTCCACTACCACGAAGGAAACGAGGCTGTCCTGAGCGCGGAGTATTCCGGCTGCCTGATGGCCGTTTACCGTGCAAACAATCAGCGGCGGGTGGCCCATATTCCCAAATCGAATGTGGTTCTACACGACTGCATCGGCGAATTTCGTGACTACTTCGCGGCGCACTCAACGCTGACTGGTGAAGAAAAGGGGAACCACGCCAAGACGGACTACGAGTTCCTCCACTACTTCCAGCCTTTCAAGAAAGAGCGCGACGAAGACATCCAGATCGATTTGATCTCCAAACTACTGAAGACAGGCTACATCAGTCAGCTCTCAAAATTCAGCGTCTTCGGGCTCGTCACGGCCTTGGACAACTCTTGCGGTTCTATCTGGGCCGTAAAGGCTAAAGTCCCACCGCCCAACGGCGAAATGTGGCATGTGCTGATGGTGAGAACGCGCGCACCTGTGCGCGACTTCAGGGCGATGAATACCAAGGTCAACCGCGCGGCCCTGCAGGAATAAGAACGGCTGCACTGGCAGACAGGCGGCGGCTTCCTGTACCGCGTCCTGTCCGAATGTACTTCCTGATCCTCGGGCTTCGATCAGACCTCTTGCCGGACCCTCCGCATGACCTGAGCCAGCTCCGACTCCGAGCCAAGTGAAAGGTCAGCTACCAGATCTTCCGCTTCGGTCAAATGTTCCCGAGCGGCATCTCGGTTCTCACTCAGGATCTCGAAGGCACTGATATCGCAGAGGGCTTTCGCGGTCATAAACGGGTCGCCCAGATCGCGGAGAATCGTCAGCCCCTCCTCCAAGGAACAGCGCGCCTCCTCCATCCTCCCCTGCCTGGAACGAAGTGTCCCAAAGCTACAGAGGATCAAACCTTCGTAGCCTCGTTCCTCTACCTCACGATGTATCGCCAGAGCCAGGTCGAAGTGTTCTTCGGCGCGTTCGAAATCATCCTCACCAAGAAAGAGTCCGCCGAGATAGCCAAGCGTAATCCCTTCGAAGCGTCGATTCGGAACCACGCGATGGATCGCTAACGCTTCCTCATAGAGTGCACGTGCTTTGTCGATCCGGCCGAGCGCGACGTAGAGCAGGCCGTAGTTGCTGAGGCAGATTCCCTCGTTCATCTTGTCGCCCACCTCCTGATGCACGACGACGGCAGCCTGAAACAGCTCCTGCGCGGTTTCCAGCTGGCCATGATCCATGTGGTGAATCGCCAGATTCGCCATCGCAATTGCCTCTTTCGACCGGTTCCCGGCGAGCCGGTGGACCTCCAAGGCCGCTTCATTGTACTGGCGCGACTGGTCTACCTGGCCAAAGCGTTGGAGAAGGAGGGCCAGATTGTTGAGAGCCATCCCTTCGAGAGCGCGGTCGTTTGTCTCGCGGCTCAGGGCCAAGGCTGATTCGTAGTTCTCTCGCGCCTCATCCAACCGGCTTCGCTCACCATAAAAATTGCCAAGGTTACACAGCACGATGGCCTGGCCGGTCTTGTCACCATTCTCCCGGTGCGCGGACAGCACCCTTTCGTAGAGCCGCAGGCTGTCATCCATACGCCCCTGGATTCTCAGCACGGTTGCGAGATTGCCTAATACCTGGATCTCGAACCGGCTGTCGCCCAATTCGCGAAAAAGGCCCGCTGCGTCTTCGAAGAGGCCGCGAGAATCGTCCAACTCCCCCGAATGAAACGCTATCCGGGCCAGAGATGATGTGAGGCTCGCTCTGTGCTGGGGATCCGTCGCAGCATCGAGAACTTCCCGTCCCAGCTGCATCGCGGAAGCAAAGGGACCCTTACTCTGGAACACGGCGATGGCTCCGGAACACGTCCCGACAGACGTAACTTCGTCTTGGCGCGCGAGCGCACGCTGACACGCCGACACGAAATTGTCTATCTCCAGTTGGAGCGCGGTGTCATGCGTCACACCACCGTGGCGCTCAAATCTACCGAGAGCCTCGCCGGTCCCCATGCTGGCAAAGTAGTGACCGTGTCGGACTTCGGCCTCCATCGCATCGTCTTTACCCATCGCCTGACGGAGTTTGTTCGATGCGTAGGCTTGAACGGTGACATAGGTATCGAATCGTGGGGCCCCCAACACGGCAGAAGCGCGAAGCCAACTCTTGTCCACGAGTGACTGCAGTACATCGAGAATGACCGGATGTTCATCGAACCCCGAAAGATCAAGAACCATCTCCGCGGCTTCCAGCGTGAAACCACTCTCGAAAACGGAGATCTGGGCGATCGCCGCCTGTTCGAACGGCGCGAGAAGTTCCCATGACCAATCGAGCGTAGCCTCCAAAGTGGCATGTCGACCGGGCTTCGAACTCTCGAGAAGACGGAATCGGTCGGCAAGTCCCGCCTCGAGCTGCTCCGGACTCAGCCTCCTCAAGCGGGAGGCGGCCATCTCAATGGCCAGCGGCAAGCCGTCCAGCTTCTTTACGATCTCTTGAATTCGTTTCTGGTTCGAGGGATCGACCATAAATCCGGGACGGTGGCCCCACGCCCGTACTTCGAATAGCTCCACACCGCGAGTCTCGGGTTCGAGCGGATGCAATTCGTGAGCGGTCTCCGCTTCGATCTGCAAGCGCTGGCGTGAGGTGACCAGAAAACGCGCCTCGGGAGCGCCGTCGAGCCAACGTCCGACCGTGATCTCGGCGTGCTCCACTACCTGTTCGAAGTTATCCAGTACGATCAGCACACGGCCCCGCGCGGCGATCGCAGCGGCTATCTGTTCGATGGGATCCTGTGGGCCAGGCATCAGTTCGAGTGTTGTAGCTACTGCAGCAGCAATCCCCAGCGTACTGCGCGCCTCTTGCACATCACAGAACCAGACACCGCCGGGCCAACGGAGAAGACTGTCCCAGCCGTACTTCTGAGCTAGTCGGGTCTTCCCGGTTCCTCCCGTTCCCTGGAGCGTGAGAAGGCGCGTACCTGTCGGTAGATCACTCTCCAGGAGACGGGCCATCTTCTGCAGCTCTTCCTTGCGCCCCACGAAAGCGTCCCGCTCTGCTGGAAGAGAATGAGGAACACTTCGGTCCTCCGCACTCCTCCCCTCCAGGGCCAGAATCGCTTCGTAGGCCGTCTTGTAACGATCCGTGGGATCCTTGGCAAGAAGCCTGAGGATGGTCTCCTCCCACAAATCGTCGATCGCGACCCGAGAACTCGGAGTCGGAGGGGGCACCTCGAGGTGGGCGCGGGCGGTCTCCAGTGCACTTGCCCCACGGAACGGTAACGTTCCCGTACTCATTTCGAACAGCACCACGCCGAGAGCATAGAGGTCACTCGCGGGCCCGACGCTTTCACCCCTCACTTGTTCTGGTGCCATGTAAGCGGGGGTGCCGACGATACGCCCGCCTCCCGCTTCGGTTTCAGCGGCATCCGTCGCCCCGGTCTCTGGAAGGGTATCCATCGCGTCGCAATCGGGAACGGTCGCAGGCTCCCCCTCGGTCGTCGCCTGGTCACTCCTCTGCTCTCCACCCTCTACAGTCACTGCGAGCCCGAAGTCGGTCACCACCGCACGACCGCCGCTACCATCAGGGACGACCATAACGTTGGGGCTCTTAAAATCTCGATGGACGATTCCCGCTCGATGCGCCGCATCAAGGGCCTCGGCCATCTGACGGGCGATCGGCAGGGACTCGTCGGTCGGGATCGGCCCCTGCTCTTTTATCCGATGAGTCAGCGTCCCACCCGGCAGGAATTCCATGGTCAGAAACAACACCTCCGTCGCGTCGTCACGCCAGAGATCGAAAATGCGGCAGACGTTCGGATGGGTGATCGACCTCGCGAGAAGAACTTCCTGTTTGAAGCTGCGGAGAGCGACCGGATTCGATGCGATCTCCGGACGGATCGTCTTAAGTGCGAGCGGTACGTCCAGCTCGAGGTCGTGGGCCCGAAAAACCTGCCCCATCCCCCCTTCTGCCAGGTACGCATCTATACGATAGCGTCCCGCGGCTACCAGCCCAGGCGCAAAGCTCCGAGGAGGCGCCCCCTCTTCTCGGACGAGCGCCGCCGTCTCAACGTCTCTATCTTGATTTCGTTCAGGCGGATCCTGCATGACCCGGAGTGTCGGGCATATCCAGCCGTGGAAGAAGGCCTAAGTCTGGATGTGGATGGCCTGGCAAGGTCATTCCTCGGCCCGTCCGGTCCGGGATCCTTCGCCCGAAGAGCAACGTACGGAGGGCGAGGAGACACACTTCCACACTAGGGCGCCGACAGCTTCTCGCGGGCGTGATTGGCGTCGTTCGAATTCTGACACGAAGACCTTGGAAACTTAGGTCGTTCGACTTCTCAGACAGGGC
>Ga0315338_1001784_pt1 | contig 24339 bp, 17 predicted proteins | sample ASW8metaG_FD_204518 | JGI IMG/M metagenome (GOLD analysis project Ga0315338, IMG submission 204518) | Ammonia-oxidizing marine archaeal communities from Monterey Bay, California, United States - ASW #8 | ecosystem: Environmental > Aquatic > Marine > Coastal | place: USA: California | collected... | reverse complement strand
CATGGGAAGAGTTAGCAGCGTCAACAAGTACCAACCCGGGTTGCTGAGGCTTGTTCCCAAATACTTTGAGTGGGCGACGGAGCAGCCCGACATGCAGCGGCCCGCCTGGAGCGATTTTATCCGTTTCACCAAGCATACCCGCTTCGAGCAGAAAGCATCCAAAAAGATGGTCAAGGCGTATGAAGAGATGCCCGGTAAAGATCCCTGGCTGATAGCGATGCTCAAAGGCTGGTACCACCTTCAGTTGGAACGGCATGGCATCAAAGATGTGGAAGAACCGCAAGGAGCGCAGGATGATGAATCGCAACTAAAACTTGCTCGGGAATATCTCCGCAAGGCCTGGGCGTTGCATCCCGAATACCCGGAATCCTCTGAAATGATGATGCACGTGGCGAGTCTCGGTGGCGACGAAGACTCGTTCGAAATTTGGTTCCAGCGCGCCGTCGAGGGGCAAATCGACTACTGGCCAGCCTACGAGAGCATGCTTAAATACCTGAGACCTGAAAATGGAGGTAGCTACGAGAAGATGGTCGCTTTTGGCGAAGCGTGCGCCCGTACCGATCGATTCGACACCCTGGTCCCGTTCTACTTCACAATTGCAACAGAACAGATCCAGCGTGGAGACGCCAATTTCGAATTTCTTTCCGAGAACGTCCCGGATTTCTATGAAAAATGGCGTTATTCACTATTGAACCTGGCCGAACACCCTTCTCGCACTATTGTCAGCGATCGCCAGACAGGTCGCTTGAGTCGACCTCAGAGAACCTTCTACACCAATATCCTCGCAATGGCGTTGATGACGCGCAACTACGATGACGCGGAACATTTTTGGAAACTGATCGGCGATGAATTCTACGAAAAATCTTTTGCCGATTACGATTTGAGAAAGAAATACCATTGGTCTGAAATCCAGGCGAGCAAGTCGCTGGGCGAACCGCTGCACGAGGCATTGGGTCTCCTTGAATTGCCGAATTCAATCGAAAAAACAAAACAGGTTCACGATGTTTTCACCAAATTAAAGAACCAGAATACAAACGAAGAGGCGGATTACTTCCTGCAGTCCATTATCGATATAGCCCAGAAGGAACTGGACTTCGAGTCCGGAAAATGGGTCGATCTCGAATTCAGTCCGGACCTGGCTGAATGGAGAGGCCCCGCACATTTATTCAAAGTTGAAAACAAGAACAGTGTCACGTCCAGTAATATCAAAAAATATAAATACATGTACCTCTATCATAAAGGGAGCTTTCGGGGCCCGAAGGAAATAACACTCGAACTAGAACCCAAGAAGGTGATTTCAAGTTGGCTGTATGCTGGAATTCACTTAGGGCTCCGTGCCGATCGCGGCCAGGGTTCCTCCGGTATAGCGTTTTGCGCCGATATCACGGGAGATGGAGTCTTCGTCGGAAGCGGAAATTTTTTGCCTGAAAAAATCCCACTGAAACGAAAGGTCACTGCCGATGGAAATTCCTTCGACTTCAGCAATCGCCTTCATCTGAAGGCATGGGACAACGAGACGTTTGAGTTGTTTGTCAACGATACAAAAATAGACCTCGGGTCCACTGGCTATGGATCCGCGACACCATTCGATATGGTCGGTTTCGGATCCGGTGGGTGGCGGCGCTATATGGGTGAAATCCATTATAAAAACTTCCGTATCCGTCGACTGACGGAACCGCGGCCGGTGAACAAACAACAGCCCTAATTGGGAAATACTAGGATTGTCACAACCGACTCGGAAGAATACGGTGACCGCTGAGATTTCAAAAGATGGTAAAGGTTTTTTGCTGCGTTCGAGCATGCGCGTGCCGCGGCCCCGCAAGGAAGTCTTCGCCTTCTTTGCAGACGCCCGCAACCTGCAGCGACTCACGCCATCGTCCCTGCACTTCGACATCCTCACAAAAGGTCCCATTGAAATACGGGAGGGAACACGGATCGACTATCGGTTGCGCGTTCACAGGATTCCGTTGCGTTGGCGATCGGCGATCACTGCGTGGGAACCGCCATATCGATTTGTCGATGAGCAAGAGAAAGGCCCGTATCGACAGTGGGTTCACGAACATACTTTTGAAGAGGAGGATGACTCCACTCTGGTACACGATCGAGTCCGCTACAGGATTTTCGGTGGAGGCCTCGTCAACCGTTTTTTTGTCAGCCGTGACCTTCGCTCTATATTCGAATTTCGCGCCCAAGTGCTTCGTGATATCTTTGCGGATGATAGTGACTGAAGAGCCGCCGGCATCGTGGTCCAATGACTGCTATGCGCACTGAGCAATCCCATGACCTTGAGCCAGACATTGCGGAACTGCCCCACACTATTCTGGGCGATCATGGCAGCGATTCTCGGTCTGCTTCTCTTCGCCAGCATTTCGTGGCAGGTCGGCAATCGGCTCGTCGCGCCCATGCAGGTTCCGGTGGGACCCTGCCCGTCCGATCTCGCTGGAGAATCGATACTCCTCGGTAGCAGTTCCGGTTCGATTGTGAGTGGCTGGTACGTTCCGGGTGATAGGGATAAGGGAACCGTCATCCTGCTGCACAGCATCCGCAGGTCGCGGCTCCAGATGGTGGACCGCGCACGGTTCCTCAATCGCAACGGTTACTCGGTTCTCTTAATCGATCTGCAGAGCCATGGCGAAAGCAGCGGCCAATGCATTACGGCCGGTCACCTTGAACGGTTCGATGTGCGTGCCGCGGTCGATTTTGCGCACCTGCGAAATCCAGAACGGCCGGTTGCAGTGATTGGCATCTCGCTGGGAGGAGCAGCAACGGTACTGGCCTCGCCATTAAAGATCGATGCTGCCGTTCTAGAATCGGTCTATCCGACCATCGACGAGGCGATTGGCAATCGGATTCGCCAGCGACTCGGACCGCTGAGTCCCATCGCCAAAGAGATTCTGCTCTTGCAAATGAAGATGAGGCTCGGGATTTCACCCGCAGCATTGAGACCGGTGGATCACATTGGCGCGCTTGCCTGTCCCGTATTGGTGATGGCCGGCAGTGAGGACCGGCTAACTCCAAAGGAGGAGACAAGGCGGCTCTTCCGAGCGGCGGGCGAGCGGAAACAACTGATCTTTTTCGAAGGGGCGGGACACGTCGATCTCTATCAGTTCGATCCGAATCGCTACACGGAACTTCTCCTCGGTTTTTTAGAGGAACATCTCCGTCAGCAATGAATTGGCTCCGGTAATGTTTTTCGGCGGAGAGGCTTGTTCGTCCATCGAGCTGCCGAGGGGTATGGGAGATATTTTCAGCCCCCAGAAATCGGCTGGAGGATACTCTCGGGAATTGATCTTGGTCCAGAATTTATTGATTTGTAGAATCGGGCGTTACGCAAGGCATATAGCCGGTCGGAGCCAGAGGTCGCATTATGAACCGAAAACTACGAAGACGCATCGCAATTACCACCAGTTGCAACGACGTAGCAACCATTCCGAAAGTACCAGAAGCGGGCCAAACGGGCGTCGAGCAACGAACCGGTCGCGTGTATCTGGTGATGCACAACGGTCTGAAGGTATACGATGACACGCATTTCGGCCCCTTCATGACCTCGATCATCCGTTCCCTGCGAGGCCATCATGAGCCTCAGGAAGAGTGGGTCTTTCATATCGTACTCCCAGAAATTCCAAAAGCGGGCGTGATGGTCGAACTGGGAGCGTCCTGGTCGTATTATTCAATGTGGTTTTTGCGCGAGGTCGAAGATGGTCGCGCTTACATGATCGAGGTAAATTCTCCACAGGCCGCCCGCGACAATTTTGAACTCAACGGATTTTCAGAAGGCGACTTTACGCAGGCATTTGTCACTGCGACGAGTAACTCGGAAACTGGGCGTATTAACATCGACGATTTTGCAGCCACCAAAGGGCTCGAGCACATCCATCTGCTACACAGCGATATCCAGGGTGCCGAAAGCGATATGCTCACCGGCGCCGAACGGATGCTCAGGGAACGTCGCATCGATTTTCTGTTTATTTCGACCCACGGTTCTGTGATCCACCGGGACTGCCGGGATCATTTAGAGCAGATGGGATACCGTCTGATCACGGACCACACGGTCCTCGAGAGCTATTCTGTCGACGGCTTGTTGGTCGCCTGCCGACCCGGTCTCACACTCCCTGAGGTGCAGGTCTCTAAGCGGCCCGTTAGGTCCGTCCGTGACATGAGAATGGCGGTCCAGGCCTGGTGGAAACTAGCCTGGGCGCCGCGACGCCGGGCGGGTTGAGCTGTTTTACATCGCGAGCCTCTCGCTATTTTTCTCGTTTTAGATAACGTTTCTTAGCCCATCGCTTGGGCTTGCCACTTCGCGGATCGTGAGCAACTTGACGGGCCGGAACCGTTGGTGGAACAATGGCGGGTCCACCTGGATATTTTGAGATCGCTACCAAGGAGCCCCAATCCATGCATGAGGACCGATTATCGAGAGCGGGACGTTCGCCCCTGCTCGCCACCATTGCATTCTTATTGCTCACCGCGGCCGCACTCGGACTGTCGGGAAAATCCGCCGCAGAGAAACCGAAACCGGTCACCGCAACCCTCACGCCACAGCAGGCGGCCAAGGCCGCCCGCACGCTCCGCGAAAATTTGCTCAGCGATCCGCATCGGCCCGGATATCATTTTGTCATTCCGGAAGGGACCGGGATGCCGTTTGACCCCAACGGAGCTATTTTCTGGAAAGGCCGCTACCACCTCTTCTATATTTTTCAGGACGATCGAGGCCATAACTGGGGGCATGTCTCGAGTATCGATCTGTGCCACTGGCGGCACCATCCGACCAAACTGCTCACAGGCATCTTTAGTGGCAACTGTTTTGTCAACAAGGAGGGTGTGCCGACGATGTGTTATCACCAGGTGGGACAGGGCAACGCGATGGCCGTTGCGTTGGATGAGAACCTCGATGACTGGAAGAAACTCGAATCGAATCCGATCACACCCAAAACCAAACCGGGCGAAACACATCATGGCAAATACGAGTCGTGGGACCCGTACGGCTGGCTCGAGGGCGAAAACTATTACGCGATTTTTGGTGGCAAACGACCCGGGATTGTCAAATCGGAGTCGCTGGCCGGTCCCTGGGAGTACCGGGGAGACCTTCTGGCCAACCCGATCGACGGGGTGAACATCAACGAAGATGTCTCCTGCGCCGACTTTTTCAAATTGGGCGACCGCCACATGCTGCTCTGCATCAGCCACGATTTAGGTGCCCGCTATTATTTGGGTGACTGGAAAGACGAACAGTTCCACCCGACGCATCACGAGCAGATGAGTTGGGTCGATAACAGTTTCTTTGCCCCTGAGAGTTTGCTCGACGACCGCGGTCGTCGCATCATGTGGGCCTGGGCCAAGGACCGGCCCGATTTCAAGCTAAGAGCCGACCGGGATTGGTCGGGCACGATGAGCCTGCCGCGCGTCCTTTCACTCGCTTCGGATGGCACGTTGCGGATGCAGGTCCCCGAGGAATTGGAGCGACTCCGTTACAATGGACAAAAGCTGGAAAACTTAACCGTGGCGGCCGATTCGGAATTAAAACTCGACCTCCGCGGAGACAGTTTGGAGTTGCGGCTCACCATCGATCCGGGCGATGCCCGGCAGTGCGGCGTAAAAGTCCGCACTTCACCCGGCGGCGAAGAGGAGACGTTGATTTTTTATGATGCCCAGGAGAAGAAGCTGAAGATCGATACCCGCAAGTCGAGTCTTACGGACAAAGTCAAAACGGTAGAAGGAGGACCGTTTGAGCTGGCGGACGGAGAACTGCTGAGGCTTCGGATTTTTGTTGACAAATCGATCCTCGAAGCGTTTGCCAACGACCGTCAGGCGGTGATGCGGCGAATCTATCCGTCGCGTGAGGATAGTTTGGGGGTCGAACTCTTTGCCCGTGGCGGTAGCTTCCGGGTGCCGCTCTTGGAAGCTTGGGAGATCATGCCGTCAAACCCGCACTGACGCGCCTCCGATAGGCGAGCGAATATTTGGTCGCGTTTGGCAAAACACGCTCCACATCCTAAAATGATTTGTCCGAAACAACCGGGCCTCCCAAAAACATTTTGGCGACTCTTTCATGACCCAACCGGCAAAACTCCTGTCGCTCGTTTTGGTACTCCTGAGCACCTTTGCGCTACAGCATGCGGCAGGTGAGGATGAGCAGGCACGGCCCAACATCGTGATCTTTCTCACCGACGATCAGGGCTGGGGAGATCTGGCCTGTTACGGACATCCGCTGATTCACTCCCCGAACCTCGACAAGTTTGCCAGCGAGGGGATGCGCTTCACGCAGTGTTATTCGGCCTGCGCTGTCTGTTCTCCGTCCCGCTCGGCGATCCTCACCGGACGCACTCCCTACCGCAACGGGGTCTGGCGTTGGATCCCCGACGGCAGCGGATACCACCTGCGACAAAGCGAAATCAGCATCGCCAAGCTGCTCCGCGAGCGGGGCTATGCCACCTGCCACGTCGGCAAGTGGCACCTTAACGGAAAATTCAACTCGCCCGATCAGCCGCAGCCGGACGATCACGGTTACGACTGGTGGCTGGCGACCCAAAACAACGCCCGCCCCAATCATATCAATCCGACCAACTACGTCCGCAACCGCGAGGCAACCGGAAAACTGGAAGGGCCCTCGGCCGTCGTGGCCGTCGAAGAAGCGGTCCGCTGGCTGAAAGAAGAAAAGAAAGAGCATACACCTTTCTTTCTTACGGTTTGGACGCACGAACCGCACCAGCCGATCGAATCGGCCAGCCGGTTCATGGAGAGCTACAAAGAGATTGAAGACGAGGGCCTCCGGCAGCACCACGGCAACATCACCCAACTCGACCACGCCTTCGGAATGCTGATGCACGCGCTCGATCGGTTAGGAGAGACGAATAACACGCTGGTCGTCTTTACCTCGGACAACGGGCCTGAGGGGAGCGGAACGCGCGTGGGAAGCCGCACTCGCGGCTCGACCGGTGGACTGCGGGGACGCAAGCGGCACACCCACGAAGGTGGGATCCGCGTGCCGGGCATTATTCGCTGGCCCGGCCACATCGAGCCCGGCAGCGTCTGCGAGACGCCGATTATCGGTTCGGACCTGTTTCCCACGATCTGTCAGATTGTGGGCATCCCGCTGCCTGCGGATCGGGTGATTGATGGCACTTCGATCGTGCCACTCTTCTCCGGCGGCACCATCGAGCGGGACCAGCCGCTCTACTGGCGGAATCATCTGGCACCCGAACAATACAAAGTGGGGCTGCGTGACGGGAACTGGAAAATTGTGGGCTCACATGATTTAAAAACGTTTGAACTCTATAATCTCAAAAACGATCCCAAAGAAACAACCGATCTGGCAGAAGAGTATCCGGAGCGATTTTCAAAAATGCGCAAAGAACTGATCGATCACGACCGGGCGGTACTTGCCGATGGCCCCGACTGGTGGAAGGAAGACGATGGACGTTAAAGGTGTTTTTGCCCCTCTGATGCTGCTTGGCCTCTGGGGATGTGCTCTGCCGCTTGCGGCGGATGAGACGCGGCCGAACGTGTTGTTCATTGCTGTCGATGACCTGCGGCCCGAAATCCACAGCTTCGGCCACGAAGCCATGGTCACGCCGAACCTCGATCGACTGGCCACCGAAGGTGTACGGTTCACCCAGGCATACTGCAACATTGCGACCTGTGGTGCCTCGCGGGCGACTCTTATGACCAGCCTGCGTCCGACGCCCGATCGTTTCCGCAACTATCTCACTCGCGTCGATCAGGATGCGCCGCATGTGGTGTCGCTTCCTGCGCTCTTCAAACAGCACGGGTATACCACGCTTAGCAACGGCAAAATCTATCACCACCTGGACGACGATTTGGATGCCTGGAGCGAACCTCCTTGGCGACCGGAAAACCGCAGCATTTCGTGGGCCAAGCCCGAAAATCAGCCGATCGAAAAAAATGGGCGGCGGATAAACGGTCCGGCGTTCGAGGCGGCCGACATGGCGGACGATATCTATCCCGATTATCAAATCTGTAACAGAACGCTCGCCAACCTGGACCAACTGGCGAAGGACGATACCCCTTTTTTTCTTGCCTGCGGTTTCTACCGGCCGCATCTGCCCTTTGTCGCCCCACAAAAATATTGGGATCTTTATCCGGAGGATCAAATTCCACTGGCTGCGAACGACTATTTTCCTCGCGACCTTTCCCGAGCCTTTCGCTATACGTGGGGCGAGTTGCGGAGCTATCGAGATATTCCTAAGGAGGGGCCGGTCTCTGCCGAGACAGCGCGTGAGCTTGTTCGCGGCTACCGCGCGAGCGTGAGCTTTGTGGATGCCCAGATAGGCCGTCTGCTCGATGCACTCGAGCGACTCGGTCTAGCCGAGAAGACGATCGTCGTCCTCTGGGGCGACCATGGCTGGCAGCTTGGCGAGCACGGTTTCTGGTGCAAACACACCAACTTTGAAGTCGCCACCCGCGTGCCGCTGATCATTGCCGCACCTGGCATTCCGGGCGATCGAGACTGTGCCCGCTTGGTTGAAACGATTGACATCTATCCCACACTTTGCGACCTGACAAAAATTCCCAAACCGGCACACCTGCAAGGTAAAAGTCTGCTGCCGCTCCTACTGGATACCGACGCCGCCCATAAAGAAGTCGTTTTCAGCCGTTGGGGAGGAGGTGATTCTGTCCGGAGCGATCGCTACCGGTATATGGAGATGCGTGCCGATGGCGGACGGGGCAAACTGCTTGCGACAGGTCTGTTTGACTTGCAGGAGGACCCGGAGGAAAATCGAAACCTCTCAAAAAATCCCGCTTATGCTAAGGTGCGGGAAGGCTTGAAAGAGCAGCTCGACAGGGTCCGTGCGAATATTTCGCGTTAACACGAGTTCTATTTTGCTTGCAAAGCAGGCCCATCTGGCGGGATAATGCCACCATTGGGCGAAAGGGCAAAAAAGGTAAATCATGATCCATTCACTGTGCTATCTCGTTGCCTTCGCTCTTACGCTCATGGTCCCTTTGCTCGCTGTTTCAGCTGAACCCACATCTCAGGAAGAAAAAATAAGTCGTCTGAGACTGTTTAATACGGCAATATTCGGTAAGAGCACTGCAGATCAGATCGTGTTGCTTAAACCTGCGATTCCAGGACAGTTGGACCCCGAAACCATCATGGTGGACCTCGACAAAGGAAAATACTTCGCCGCCACCGTGTGCTATCCGAAGAAAGTCAGCTTTGCCGAGGCACGCAGGTCGCTAAACACAATTTACACGAAACACGAAAAGAAGAACTTTGCGGACGACCCTACTATGGGCCTGTGGCGGAATGAGGACGATAAGCTTGCCATCCAACTCACCGAAGACGAAGATTATTTGGTAGTCATTTATGTGAAGTTCTCCTTACTCACTAAAGAAAAGTTCATCAAATCCCTGGGACGTGCCATGCGAGACCTCGAGAAAGAGGATGCGCAACAATAGCCATCATGCTGTGATGGCCGCCAACAAGTCGTGGCCGCTGGCCGCACCTTTGCCGGGCTAACTTCGATGTTTTTGCACAATTGTGGCGCCAGCATACAATGAATGGGTTGTTTACTTTTAATCCCCCACGATCCGCGTTCACCCCTTTGCACATAGCATGAACGACGCAATAGACGATCGGGCCGAACTTCCAAAAAGAAAAAAACTCCGCCTCGTTCTCTGGCTCGGCGGTATCGTAGTGGTGCTGCTCCTTGTGTTCCTGTGGCAACTCTTCGGGCCCAATCCAAAGATCGTCATCTCGCCGCAAACGACATACATCACCGCACCACTGCGGGCCAATGGTATGCCCGACTACGTCGAGTGGTTACTCGAGAATGAGCGAAAGGGCGTGACCCCCGAAAACAATGCTGCGGTGTTGATGTGGCAAGCGATGTGGCCTATCGATTTGGAGGAGCAGCACTATGATCTCATCTGCGACGAACTGGGAATCGATCCCGTACCGTCGAAAGAGGAAAGCGTGCAATCTATTTACGAAATGGCGACTTTCCGGGGACTTGCCACCTGGCTTTACGAGCAGAGACGACTGAGTGTCGACGGCCGCGAGCCCAAGGCCGAGGCGATCGCGACACTCTCAGATTGGGAGGGGAGCCCTTGGGGCCTGGAAGGCGAAGCCGGTGAACTACTGGATATTATCGATTCGATCGTTGAGGACGCTTTATCGCGACCTTGGCCGAGCGAAGGCATTCCTCCGCTGGCAGACTGGGCTCGCGAGAATCAGCGGCCGCTCGACCTCTTGGTGGCTGCCTCGCGGCGACCTCGCTATTACTCCCCATCTCCGCAAATTCTCGACGGCACGTATGAGGGGCTCTTCGCCATGTTGTTGCCGTCGCTAGGATCGGTCCGCGGTGCCGCCCGGGCGTTGTCTCTCCGCGCCATGTGGCACCTCCGAGAAGGTCGACCTGAAGAGGCGTGGGAAGATCTATTCGCCCTCTACCGTTTGACTCGGCACGTCGGCAGCGGTGAAATGCTTGTCCATCTGCTCGTCGGCATCGCGATAGATGGTATTGCGAATCAAGCGAATCGAGCGTTTTTGGGTAGCAGCGATCTCACTGCCGAGCAAGCGCGACGCGCCGAGCGCGATCTGGCATCACTATCCAACTGGTCCATGGCAAATGCGACTAACCGAACGGAGCGGTTGTTGTTTCTCGACACGATCATTTATCTGTCCACCGAGAGGTCGAACGCCGCGGATATTTTTGATAGCCTTAATGGTGCTGATGCCATCGTAACAGCGTTACATTTCACGTCTATCGACTGGAACTTTGTGCTCAGGGAGGGCAACCGGTGGTTTGATCGGGTGGGCGCAGCCGCTGAGTTACCGACCCGCACCGCTCGTCAGGCGGCGTTTGCACAAATCGATGCCGACCTGGAAGAGCGCAATGAAGAACTGCAGCGGCCTGCGGCGATTGCGTGGGGAGTCCTCAGTCGCCGCCGCCGGAGTGAGATCATGGCCGCGGCCCTGCTTGGGTATTTTGTTCCGGTTATGGGTGATTGTCAGAGTGCCGCGGATCGGGCCAATACGAACCTCGAGTTAATGCGTTTGGCTGCAACGCTCTCCGTATTTCGAGCCGAGAAAGGTCACTATCCAGAAAAGCTCGATGACCTCGTGCCACAGTTCATCGCCTCGCTGCCGATCGATATCTTTTCGGAGAAGCCGCTAATCTACAGACCGGACGACGACCGCGCGGGCTTTCTCCTTTACAGCGTAGGGCAAAATGGCGTGGACGACGGCGGCACCGATACTTCGGGCTGGATCGTCGATGGGGCATGGCGCGACGAAATGCAAGAGGTGGACTACCCCGATGCAACTGACGAAGTGATCCGTTTCCCGGTGCCCCCGTTGAAGCTGCCCGATGTCATCCCCGATGGTGTCACCGATGATGCGTCTGATCGCTCTTCGCAATAGCACGCCGAGGCATCGTGGCCGCTGGCCGCACCTTTGCCCACGTCACCTTCAAAGTTTGGAGGCCGATTGTCAAATCTGTGCTTCCTCGACCGGCGATCGACACCGCCGCACTCTGGTGGATGTTTTTGGCGGTTAAGTAAGCATCTTCACCCGATCCCCTTTGTCTTGTGACGATTGCGCCTTTTCCAGGAAATCTTCATTGTGGGAATGCGCCACTTGGGGGTAAAATCGTTCCCGCCGCCGCAACTATCTATTGCGACTCTTCAATAAACACGAACGCCTCGCAAGGAGGGGGTATCGATCGATGAAAAACTTACTGCGGGGAGTACGGCAAGTGACTTTCAGCCCGTGAAACGATCATAATCAAGGTCGATCCAAGAACCATGGCCGGATTGTATCCACGACCGTCGTCCAATCAAACAGTCGATTGCAGGTCGCACTCGTACATAAGATCAATGACTGGAATAATTTCAACGATTGTTTAGAGCAATAAGCGCTCAGTACGCTAATATAGGTTCGGCCCATGACCCAATCGGACAGCAAATCAACCGATCAACCTTCCTTAGCCAACACGCACCTTCGGGTTGGCAAAATCCTTCACCAAATGGGCGATGTCGATGGTGCCGTCACGGAGTATGAAAAATCGCTCGGGTACAATCCAAACTGTGCTGAAGTGCGCTATATTCTGGGCTCGGCCTTAGTGGAATTAGGACGGTTTGATGATGCAAGTCATCAGCTAGAGGAAACCTTACGCCTAAACCCCAAATACGCCCGCGTTTACCATATTCTCAGCGACCTTGCTCGCCAGGATAGATACCGTTTTTCCACGGATCAAATTGACCGTATTAGGCAGTTATCCGAGGACACCAGTATTCCCTTGGAAGATGAGTGTCTCGTTTATTTCTCGCTCGGCGATATTTTGGACAAATCTGGTGATCACGACGAAGCGTTTCGCTGCTATCAACGAGCCAACGATTCCCAGCGGCGATTGTGTGGGACTTCTGGAGCCGTCTTTAATCCAGTTGAACTCCGAAATACCGTTGACGCCACAATTTCTGTATTCGACCACGACTACTTTTCGGACATGCGCGGTGGCGGACTCGATACAGAGATTCCGATATTTGTTGTTGGTATGCCACGTAGCGGCACCACTCTGATTGAAAAGATTATCGCTAACCATGCCGAAGCGTCCGGAGCTGGCGAACTTTTAGATATTGCACAACTTGCGATAAACTTACCACAGTCAGTCAATTCCAGTATTGATTATCCCCAATGCTTACGACATTTGGTCCCAAGCACAATCGATCAGATAGGGCAGCGATACCTGCAATCCCTCATAGATCGATGCGGCAATAGCCGGAGAATCGTCGATAAAACCCCGGCGAACTTTTTGTTCCTTGGTTTCATTTGGACTCTATTCCCAAATGCACGCGTCATTCATTGTCAGCGTAATGTGATGGACGTTTGCCTCTCGTGTTTCTTTAATAGTTTTCAATCAGTGACATGGTCGATGAGCCTAGACGATATTGGAGTGTTCTACCAAGAGTATTCACGGCTGATGGATCATTGGGGCGAAGTATTACCCCTACGCAGAATGGATGTATCTTACGAAAGGTTGGTCACCGATCCACTTCCCGCGATGAAGCAGTTGATTGAGTTCTGCGGCTTAGACTGGAACGACGAATGCCAGGAAATGAAATTTGGCAGCAAGTCGGTACGGACCGCTAGTCGAGTCCAAGTTCGACAGCCCATTTATAAGACGTCGGTCGATCGCTGGAAGCAGTACGAATCGCAACTCTTACCGCTTCAAAAGTACTGCGATTAGATTGGCTTTTCAGCGCAAAGGCTCGAAAAAGAGGATGCAGCATATGGTATGGCTGCGAACAAATCGTGGCCGCAGATCTCGGCGCCGCCGGGTCACCTTCGATGTTTGGCACATTTGTCACGTTTCCATACAATGAATGTGTGATTTAACTTTTAATCCCCGGTGTGGGCGGCGACGGCCACACCCACCATTAGGCGATCGGAGCAGATTTGTCACCACATCTAGATACATCGAATCCATATTCTTCTCTTGCGCAAGATAGTGAAACGTCTTTGCCAACACGGCGATTTCGTTGGCGTATCATTCCAGCCACACTATTGGCGGTTTTCGGATTACCGGTATTGTTCTCAGGTTTCGCGAATTTTTACCTCGCGATGCGATCTGCAATGGAAAGCGGAGAAACAGTTCTTACGGAACGCCCACATTTTGCAATCGCCTTGGCAATATTTACGAGCGGGGTTTTTTTTCTTGCATCATCATTAATGTGGTGGCGAGGTCGCTGGAAGATTGCGGTAATCACCACAATCGCTGCCTTTTCAGTAATTTGGCTTATGGCGATTTTGAACCCGACTTAGGCCAGTGCAACCGCCCCCAACAAGTCGTGGCCGCAAAGTCCGGCTGTGCCGAGTCACCTTCGCTGTTTTTGCACAATTCTTGCGCCAGCATACAATGAGTGTGTTACTTAACTTTTAATCCCCGGTGTGGGCGGTGACGCATGCACCCACCGTTGGCAGATCGACTTCAATTATTCGTTGTTTGTGACTATGGATCGTAAAGTTCTTCTACTAGCTTTTTCAGTGTCCTTCGTGACAGGTTGTGAGCCAGATGACGTAGGCGCATTGGACATAAGTCGCGTTATGTAAACCCTGAGCTTTTAACTCTTTGCTATCCCCTCTCGCGGTTCTTCGAGTCCTAAGATCACTGCTTCCTTCTGCCGTTTTGTATAGCTCTTCAATTCTGCTTCGCGACGCAATGCAGGTCCTTTACCGAAGTACTTCTGCGAATACACAAGCACCACTGGCCGCCTACTGTTGGTATATTTAGCAGCCACTCCCTTGTTGTGTGCGATAGGGGGTGCTTCAAAAGCCGCCGCAGGCGGCTTTTGTTTTTGCGCTGAGGTTAGTAAAGCCCAGGAAACAAGCGGTTTTTGGAAATTCTCGCAAGTTCGTGCATCTGTAGAGCAGGGCGTTTGGGCGACTAATGGGGTGACTTTCACATTTTTAAACAGGTCAAACGAGCGTTAGGGTTCGATTGGCTTTATCAGACGGGCGGTATAAATGGTCTCTGCGATTACCTCGTGGCCGTCGGCGTTGGGGTGGGCGTCGTCGCGATAGTGCAACCAGTGGCCCCGGGATTTAACTTGTTCACGGAGTGCGTCGAGGGTTTCGACGTAGGTTATATCATGATCTTCGCACCAGGCCGCGAGGCGTTCAGTAGTGGCTGTGCGGGAATAGGTTTGGTCCTCGCCGAATGTCGCGTCCCATATCTCGTCATACACCTGAGGCAGATAGGGAATGCCTACGATCACGAGTTTCGCGCCTAACTTTTCGGTCTCCTCGTTGATACGCTCCAGGATCGCGTTGTTTAGGTCCCACTGGTATTTATGCTTGTCGCTGATCTTTTTTTCCAGAACAACGTCCATATTGGGCCAGAGAGACTGTCCACCGATTCGGAGATGGGCCCCGATTGCCAGGGCCAACTGTGATCGCCGGAGGTAGCGGAACGTCGCAAACTTGCCCAGGAACGCGCGCAACGACCTGGCGGCCGAATTCACTTTTCGTTGATTGACATTTTCGGTGTTTGTTTTTGTTGGAGCCCAGTACTTTTCCACCAACTCGCCGGTTGCCTCGTCGAGATCGTAATAGGCTCGAGGATTGTTCCCGCCGTAAATCCACCCCCCGCGTTCCGGTGGAAGTAGATCGTAGAGGTCTGTGGCGAACGAGTATCCGACCACCACATAGTGTGGCTTGACGACCGGGCCCTGGTCAGTCAATCGCAGCAGGTATTGGTGAAGCGAGTAGCCGATGGCGGCGGCGTTGTAGCAGCGAAAATGGTGCTGAGGGTTCGCCTCGTTCAACCGTCGCTCGAGGACCTTGACCCAAGTTTCATCCGTCGAGGCGCCGATGGCGGCGGTGTGTGAATCCCCGAGGACCAGCACACGGGTGCGGAACTTGTCCGCCTCGCCATCATACGGTTGGCCATCGTTCATCCACATTTTGTTGACGTATCCGCTCGTGTCAAACTCGCTGGTTGCCATGCGGTACTTACCTGGCATCATCGCCCAACCCCACCGCTCGTGTGAAGCAGAACTGAACGCCGTACCCTCCGACACCGAGTGAGATTGTTTTTTGGCTTCGAGAACACGAAAGACAGTCTCGCCCAACATGGCGGCCACCAGTAGCCCGATGAAGGATGCCAGGCAGATGAACAAAAACTTACGTTTGCGCGATATCTTGCGCGGGCGGTCCGCATCCGAAGTGGCGACGTCATTTGCCTCTTTGAGATCGTTTGTTTTGTACTTAGGCATGGCGACTCGACAAGGCTCCATTCAGGGGTGTGTGTAGCACAGCCAACCTGGTAGTCTTTGCGCACCGATCAGCTTTGTGCACTGAAAACGCAGACAGGTCTAAAACAGCGTGTAGATGAAAGGCGCCGCGGCCGTCCCACCAATTCCCACTAGGATGCCCACGAACAGTAGGGCGAGGATGATCGGCGTCAGCCACCACTTCTTGCTGTGTGTCAGGAAATACCAGAAGTCACTGAGAAGCCCGGGCGACTGCTGATCGAATTTCCGGGCGAAATCGTTTGGGGACGTCGATTGCTTGGGCGTATTCTGTTCGATCGTATTTCGTTCGATCATGATTTGGACCTCCGTGATTCTTCATCAAAATTGATGGAAGTATTGTTGATCGTTGTTCCTCGGTTTATGCGTTTTCCAGTACGTGTCCGTTTCGGGCAGCAACTGTCGATGCATGGGGTCGCGCCCGCAGAGCCGCATGATCAGCCCGATGGGTGTCAACACGAGGTAGTACACGATGCCGAGAATCAGATGAGAGACGGCCCAACTGATGGGCACGGCGGCGAGCATCCAGCTATCGTAGACGGTGCGGCCAAACGACGGCACGAAGACTACGCCGAGCGCGATCGTGCCGACGATGATCCAGACGATCGTGGCAATTGTCATAGCATCGGTGCCATATCTGATCGGTAGGCCAATCCCAGCGCATAGGGCGGGCAGGATCACGCCGAGCAGTTGACGGGTACGGTTTTCGTTATTGAAGATCAGCGAGATCAGCCAGGCACCACTGAGAAAGATGGCGGCACCAACCAGGGCGTTGCCACGCCACAACGCCAGCCCGCCCAAAGCCGCGGCAAAAGGGATCAGCATTAGCCCGAAATGCCGGACCTGCTTGGGCGTAACGTTCAGGTTCGGATCGATCATGGCTTAGTCCAGTGCAAACTGCTCGAGGTACGCCCCGGTATCGACACTCTCCACGCCGGGCTGCTCCTGCTTCAAAAGCAGGTAATCGTCTATCACGAGCACGTCTATGTTGGTGTGCATAAAGCAGTGGTAGGCGTCCTTGGGGCTGCAAACGATCGGCTCGCCGCGGACGTTGAAAGACGTGTTGATGATTACCGGACAACCGGTCTTGGCCTCGAATCGTTTGATGAGCTTGTAGTAGCGACTGTGGCGATGTGGATCGACAGTCTGCACACGGGCCGAGTAGTCCACGTGTGTGATGGCCGGTACGACGGAGCGTTTGACCTTCAGCTTGTCGATACCGAACAAGTTGTCCATCTCGCCGTTGAGCCTGCAGCGTTTTTCCTCGCGGACAGAGGCAACCAGGAGCATGTAGGGGCTGTCTTCGTTCGGACGCATCTCAAAAAATTCGTCCACTTGCTCGCGCAGGATACACGGGGCGAAGGGCCGGAAAGACTCGCGGAACTTGATCTTCAGGTTCATTATCGACTGCATGGCCTCGGAGCGTGCGTCGCCGATAATGCTACGGGCGCCCAGCGCCCGTGGCCCGAACTCCATGCGTCCGTGCATCCACCCCACCACCTTTTCCTGCGTCATTAGATCGGCGACTCGCTCGACCAGGGCGTCTTCTTCGTCGAAGCGGTGATAAACGGCGCCGGTGGAGTCGAGGAACCAGCGGATATCGTCATCGGAGTACGCTGGGCCGAGCAGCGACCCGTTTTGGGAATCGGTGTTCCGGGTCGCGCGTTCGTTGCCGAACAACTGGTGCCAGATGAACAAGGCCACACCCAGCGCACCGCCGGCGTCACCCGCGGCCGGCTGGATCCAGACGTTTTCGAAGGGACCCTCACGCAGGAGGCGCCCGTTGGCCACACAGTTCAGGGCCACGCCGCCCGCCAGGCACAGGTTCTTTGATCCTGTCTGCTCGTGTACGTGGGCGGCGCATTTGAGCATGATCTCTTCGGTCACCTGCTGCACCGACGCGGCCATGTCCATGTGGAACTGTTCGATGAGGGTTTCGGGTTGTCTCGGCTGGCGGCCAAAGAGCTTGTGGAACTTCGGCCCGGTCATAGTCAGGCCCTGACAGTAGTTGAAATACGACATGTCGAGGCGGAAGGAGCCGTCGTTCTTTATGTCCATCAGATGGTCACGTATCAGATCGACATATCTTGGTTCGCCGTAGGGAGCCAAGCCCATGAGCTTGTATTCGCCGGAGTTGACCTTGAAGCCGCAGTAGTAGGTGAAGGCCGAATAAAGCAAACCAATCGAGTGGGGAAAGTGCAACTCGTGGGTCAGTTCGATTTTATTACCGCGACCAACGCCGAAACTGGCGGTTGCCCACTCACCTACGCCGTCGAGCGTAAGAATTGCCGCCTCGTCAAACGGTGACGGGAAGAAGGCGCTGGCGGCGTGCGATTCGTGGTGTTCGACGAAGACGAACCGTTTCTTGTAAGCATTATTGAGGGTCTTGCGCATTTCACGTGGCAGATGTAGCTTCTGCTTCAACCACAGCGGCATGGCCATGGCGAAAGATCTGAAACCGATCGGGGCGTAGGCGAGGTAAGTCTCCAGCAGCCGTTCGAATTTCAGGAAGGGCTTGTCGTAGAAGCCAACGTAATCGAGCTGGTCGGCGCCAAGGCCGCCTTCTTCGAGACAGTAGTTGATGGCGTTGATCGGGAACTCATGGTCATGTTTTTTTCTCGTGAAGCGCTCCTCCTGGGCGGCAGCGACGATCTGGCCATCAATCACGAGCGCAGCGGCAGAGTCGTGATAAAATGCAGATATTCCCAAGATCGCTGTCATCACAAATCCCAATGAATCTCGTACGCTATCACCGCTCGTTAATTCCTGCTCTCGACCGACAGACTCAAGTTAACGCCACACATGTTGCGGGAGAGCATGCAACGAGCGAAAATAACACGTTCAGCGTGTAGGTATATACAAAAGACATCGCCATGCTTGCAAGTCCAATATGTCAGCTCGACGGCTGATTACCGTAATCAGAGGTGTCGGCCTCATATGCCGGATGAAGAGCTCCGGTTGGTGCGTGTCATGATCCGCATAGAACGCGTTTTAGCTAACCGCGGTTTTAGGGTCAACGAATGGTTCATGCATCACAAAGTCGAATCAGATGACCTCAGTTTCGACGGTTGACACGACCGTCATTCAACTTAGGATTTGAATTTCCAACACCCGACCCTCGACACTTTATTCGCCCGCCTCGCCCTCACTCTTTCCGAACATCTTGCTGAAGAAACTCATGCCATGACCTCATATCACAAATTGTACCAGTTACCAGCCAGTAAATGACACATGGCGATGGGCACTGGTTCGGGACGGAGGCAGACTGACGGCGTTTCAACGGGACTTGACCTGTTTAGCTTTACGACAAAGCGCGCAAGTTCCCTCTGACCGTCAACACAGAATCGTGGCAAGGTGCTTCGCATCGCCGCTCCGGCAATTTACAGTCCGTCCTGTTTGTTGTATTAGTTGTTAGATGACCGTCGCTTGCCTTGGTAACGACGGCGACCACTATTCTTACCGTTGGGTGAACCGAGATGTCCGATGTAAACCCCTGCGAAGCACCCACGACAACATCAAAGTCGCTTCGCGCCCGATGGGCTATAACCAGCACTGCGCCTTATGCAGTTGCAGTCGTTCACGTCATGCTCCTCATGACGGCCATGATGCTGCGTAGAAAAATAAAACAGAGCGCATAATGACTGAATCGTCAGTAAAAAGTTCGGACAACTGCAAACGCCCTAGGTTTTGGATTTTGATTTGTCTTCTACTTCTGCTGGTTGTTCCTCATTGTGTTGGGTTGACAGTCGCCACGCTGCACGACAACTTGTTTTTTGGAAAGTTGGACTATGTCGTGATTCTGGGAACTTTTGTATATCTCGGCATATTTATTCTAGTCGTGCGATCCAAAAAATATGTTCCTCAACTGGTATTAATTACCTATGCTACGCTGGCCCCACTCGTCGCGGCGGGCTGGGTGTTTGAAATCATGGCACCGCGTGCAATGGAAAATATTCCATGGCAACCACGTTCACATACGAGTCTTGCAGCAGACACAATGCCTGGCATCACAGGCGTCATTCAATTCACTGCAAACACGCATGGGGTTCGTGGGCCTGAGATTTGTTTTGAAGACATGGACGTTCGAGTCCTTTGTGTCGGTGGCAGTACAACGGAATGTCTCTACGTAACCGACAAACTAAGTTGGCCGTGGCGACTCCAAAACAAATTGGCATCTCGTCTGGGGAAAAATGTTTTTGTAGGAAACGCAGGCAAGAGTGGGCACTGTACTTTCAATCATGACTATCTACTGCGTCACTACGCACTGGCGCCCGAGTTTGATTGGGTTGTCGTGCTATGCGGCATTAACGACTGCGGTAGGCTATTACGAAATGACTACGAGGAACGAAAGAAAGTTGTTACTAAGAAGACATTCACACGGATTTATACTGATGGCATGTACTATCGCCGCTTTGCGCTGTTTCGGTTTCTTACTGATTTAGCAAAAAGAATCTTTGGGCGTGCCTACGATCACACTGTTGTTCAAGACCTAAGCGGTGAATGGTATCGAGAAAAAAGGCTAAGCCGACAAGCAGCGCTAAAGAAAAACACTTTCCGAAGCCCTCCTCCAGAACTCGAGATGGCCCTTGCACGGTATCGCGCGGACGTAGGGCGCATAATCGACACGTGCAGGGAGCTAAAGCTCAACCTCGTCATGGTCACACAACCGACACTCTGGCGGAAAAACCTGCCTGCGAATCTGGAAGCACTCTTGTTGCAACATGCAACTGATGGCGCGTATCCCCCAAATATTTTGGCGGAAGTTATTTTGTCGTTCAATCAATCGTTGCAGAAGGAATGTCGCGAGCAAGGAGTTATATGTGTGGATCTTGCGTCAATGCTGCCCAAGGACAGTTCGGTTTTCTACGATGACTGCCATTTTAACATTAGTGGATGTGAAAAAGTGGCTACGATTCTATGCGATGCTCTTATCGCTGAACTGGAAAAAGACAAATTGCGTAGCGCGACAAAAGAAAATGACCCAAAAGTTACTACGCATTCGATACAGTAGGATTCGATACAGAAAACAAGGGAGAGGAATCATTCTTTCATCTACAGAGCGGTTTATTCCACCCGGTTCGTCGTCCGGCAGAAACCGGCCTGATGCCGTTGCAACCTCCTCGCCTTTTGGCACCAGCATATAATTAATGGGCTGCTTAACCTTTAGTCCTTGGTGTGGGCGGTGACGGCCACACCCACCATTGGATGTTCGAACCGTTGCAAGAACCGAAAATAGATAACTCCGCTAGTCGCTTTTCGTTCATAACTGCCTACGCGTTGTCACTATTCGGCCTCTTCGCTGGCGGCGTCTATTACGTATGGCTGAACTATGGACATCAATCTTCCGCATCAGATGCGCAAATGCTCGTTGTGTTCGGAGCCGTATTTTGGCTTCCGGTTTCGCTCGTCATTCTTGCACCTGCAATTTTCCTTTACCGTCTTATAGCGAAGGAGCCGCGACTTAATCGGAAGTGTTTGCTGAGTATTGCCGCTGGCTTACTGCCACTCGCGATGATAGTTTTTGGGGTAATCAATCAAGGGACGGACTGGGATGAGCTACTACTGTTCATTATCCCATTTGCGCCGACAGTTTTAGCTCTCATCGGTCTCGTTACAGCAACCCAGGGGGCCAGATAATGTCCACCGACGTCCAGCACATGATGGCCGCAAGGTGCGGCTTCGCCGGGTCACCTTCCGCGTTTGATGACGCGGGCTTGCGGTGGTACAATTCCTGGTAGTTCGGACATCGCCCGCTTTGTTCAGGGCGGTGTCGTAAAAATCCACCATTCGGGGCGGCGTCTGCAAATCCTCCCGTTAGTGGGTACACGAAATTCCTGATAGCATGCCATATGACCTCTGTACTGATCACCTTCGCCCTAGCGTACCTCGGCTATGTTTTGCTTTGCGTCGATGTGGTTCTGCACGCATCTCGCCGTCCACTCCGCCTATTGACGCTGGCAATGCTGCTGGTTGTCGTCGTCCACGTTGGCATGGTGTGGGGTCTCCGGTTTGACTGGTCGCTGGAAATGGCACTTAGCAAAGGATGGACGGGGTTCATCGCGTTTCATGTCGCCTTGGTCATACTAATCGCGGCGAGCGTCTCCGCGGAACCATGGTCCGGCCGCCTGTTAGTCATCGCCTTTCCGATCATCACTCTCGGCGCCGTTGGGGCCAGCTTCAAATACGACTTTGTGGCGATCTACCGCTGGCCGTTGATCGTCGCTGCGTTAGCGACAACCTTCATTGCATTGTCGGCGTGGCGATCCGGCAGGCGACGAGATAAGCAACGCGTCCCCGATTCGGCTGAGGGCTAAGAAACGATCGGCTGAGAAACTTGCTCGCCCACCGATATCCACGAGCTCTGCACAGCCGCACAGTTCGGCACCCATGCCGAATTGACTTGACGACACTAAGACACCGTTGGATGAGGTAAAATGATTCTCGTGTGCGGAGTCGGGCTCTTTTGCCTGCTGTACAAGCCGAAGGAAGTAAAGCTGCCAACACCTGGGACAGCAATATAGAGGTGGCACCGCGTAGTCCGCTAACAAGTCGTGGACGCTAAGTACGGCTTCGCCCACGTCACCTTCGATGTTTTTGCACAATTCTTGCGCCAGCATACAATGAGTGTGTTATTTAACTTTAATCCTCGGTGTGGGCGGTGACGGCCACACCCACCATTAGGCTTAGTTGAATGCCGCGATTGTTCAATCGTATACCCGGATATCGGTGCCTGAGTCGGCTTTCAAAGCAGATGATCGGGGCGAATCCCTTCGATGGGAACTGCAGGCCAACCCGCGTTCCCCTCCTCTTCAAATCCGGTCGACCGTGTCTTCCGTTTCCGCATCCGTGGAATTTTCAGCGACCAATCGACATCCTGGACGCCTACTTCTGGCGAGCCGATGAGGAAAGTGGTTCTGGCCGACACAATAGGTACCTGGACGTCCCTGGCATGCCCCCAGTACTCGTCACGCGCGATCCGGGTGTCATCCGCGCGATTCTCACCGCCACGGGGGATCGCGAGGGTCATTTCGATCGCGATACCCTTCCTTCGACTGGCATCGCTCGGGCGACTGGAGACGATACCCTGCTTTTCGGCAATGGTTCGATGTGGCGACAACAACGAAAGGTATCTGCTGCGCCCTTCGGCAAGACCTCGCTTTTTCAGATCGACGTCTTCTTTGAGTTTGAAGACACTTTTCGCAACACAGTGCGAAAACGGCTGGCTGTTCTTCGGCAACACTTATTGGAAACCGGCTCGTCGCGGCTTCAAATTGCTGTGGAACCCGAGATCAAAACACTCATGTTGGAGATGCTGGTCGAATGTTTTTTCGGCACTTCCATCGATTATCAGGAGCTCCAAGAGGTTTACGTTCCTGCTCTTGAGCGAATCATCGACCATATCGTGCGAGATACGATCGTCAATCGACTGGGGTTTCCGCGTTCATTGCTTGCGCGATTTAGTCGTCGATATGCCCAGGCAAACCGCGATTTTGCGGTATTTGAAGAACTCACCGATCGCGTGCTCACCGCCCGATCGAGCGGTCGCGGCTTATGGAAGAAATTCCGTGCGGAGGTCCCCGACGCAGCCTTGCGGAGCAACATTAAAGTCTTTCTCGCCGGCGCTTTGGAAGCGACCACCTCGTATGCCACTTGGACGATCTCTCATTTGGCCAGAAACGAACTCTGGCAGGAAAAGGTCTTCCGGGAGGTCGAAGCCATCGCGGATTACTCTCCCGAACAGCTTAGTGAAGCTCGACATCTAGGATTCGTCCTCGAAGAAACGCTGCGGTTGACGCCATCGCTCTATTTTCTTCCCCGGAAAGCAACGGTGCCGACGCGCGTCCAAACGGCAGATGGTCGCGAGATGTCGATCCCTCGGGACACACATATCTTGCTGGACGTATGGCATGCCAACCGTCATGAAGACCATTGGGGCGAATCGGTCACAGGGTTTTCAGCCACTGAATTTGCACCCGACCGCTGGGACAAATTAGCCACACAAAAAGGGCCGACCAAGGAACATCTCCACTTCGGATTCGGACACGGTCCGCGAGTTTGTCCGGGCAAACATCTGGGCCAACTGGAGGTCGCATTGGTGGTTGGTGTCTTTGTCAAACTTTTCCACTTCCGCGCAATTCATCCGGACAACGACGTAAAAGCGGGTGTTTCCACCAAACCGGCCGATGGCACTCTGGTCGAACTTGAGCTCCGAGAACCGTCCGCTGGCATGACAACCGAGAACGAGTGGGATACGATCGTGAAACCCGACACATCGGACTAAAGATGGGTTTCCTTGTGGAATATAATCGCCCAACCAACGAATGAACCGGAATCGGTTCGGAGTACTCTCGATGGATAACAATCCCGACCAAACGCAAAAAGATCTGCCTCTATCTCGTACAAGACGGTACGGCAATAGCATTAGTAATGTTGTTTTGGCCGTAGGAATATTTTTGTGCGTTTCTGGATTTATTGCACTCTTTGCACTCTCATACACCCCATCTGTTTTAGAGTCCGGGTACGAAATATCGATTGGTTTAATTTTTGTCGGGATGTACATAACCG
>Ga0315338_1001783_pt1 | contig 24396 bp, 20 predicted proteins | sample ASW8metaG_FD_204518 | JGI IMG/M metagenome (GOLD analysis project Ga0315338, IMG submission 204518) | Ammonia-oxidizing marine archaeal communities from Monterey Bay, California, United States - ASW #8 | ecosystem: Environmental > Aquatic > Marine > Coastal | place: USA: California | collected... | reverse complement strand
AGGGAGCCGGCTCATCATTCCAGCGACCGATGCTCAATCTACCCGCCATATCAACGATCGATGCCACAATGGCGTCCCCGACAGGACCTTCCGGCAAGATCAGACGTCGCGCACAGGAACAGCGTTGACCGGCCGTGATATAAGTGGAGTGCACTGCGATGCTGGCTACCGCATCGACATCCGCGGCGTCCCAGACAACGAGTGGATTATTGCCACCCATTTCCAGGGCGAGCATGATGCCCGTGCGGCCGGCAAATTTCTCGTGAATGAATTTTCCCGTGCCCCAGGAACCGGTAAACAGAACGCCATCGAGCTCGGAGTTATCCAAAGCCGCGGCGCCTGTTTCACGCGCGCCATGCACCAAGTTTAGCACACCCGCCGGCAAACCGGCGGACTCCCAGGCCCGGACCATAAACTCGCCCACAGCTGGGGTGATTTCTGACGGCTTAAACACGACCGTATTGCCCGCAAGCAAGGCCGGGATGATGTGCCCATTGGGCAGGTGCCCCGGGAAATTATACGGTCCAAGCACGAACATGACGCCAAGCGGCTTGTGGGCAAATTTCGCATAGCCGAAATCGGTATCGCTATGGTGTCCGCCGGTCCGCTCATCGCCGGATTTGATAGAGATGGCGACTTTTCCGATCATCGCGCCTGCTTCGCCAGTGGTTTCCCACAGCGGCTTGCCCGTTTCGCGAGCGATTAGCTCGGCGAGTTGCGGCTTTTGTGCCTCCAGCTCGGCGCGATAGGCCTCGATAACCGCCACCCGTTCGGTCAAAGGCCGACGCGCCCACGGGGAAAACGCGGCTCGCGCAGCAGCAAAGGCTTCATCGACCTGTGTCGGTGAAGCCGCCGCGCCCTCCCAAACCACACTGTCATCGGCCGGGTTTGTTGATGTGAACGCTGCTGCGTCGCCGGAAGTCCAGCTGCCATTGATGTAATTCATGTTCTACCCCTGCCGGCGCCAGAAACGCGCCTGTTCACCATCCGTCAAATCCATTGCTCGCATCACATCTGCAGACACGCCCAATACATCGCCATCAACTACCGCCTGAACCTGACAGGTTCTGAAATCGTCAAATCTATTGGTCGACAAAATGCCATCACATCCCGCTGTAGGCGTCGCTGTCCGCACGGTCATCAGCTGGCTCTCTCGAATCGTGCGAATGTTTTCCGTCCAGCATGAGACCAGCGGACCACCATCGAAGACATCGATATAGCGGTCGTAGTGGAAACCCTCCCACTCCAGCAATTTAAGCGCACCACCCCCGTCCTTATGGGTTTGGCCGACGACTTTGCGCGCCGCCTCGGGCAGCAAATCCATATAGATCAAATGCTGGGGGCCCAGATCGAGAATGAACTGATTATCGGTCGCGGCGCTCAGCGCATCCGCGTCGTCGAAATCCATGCGGAAAAACGGTCGCGATACATAGTCGAAAAATGGGGAACTGCCATCCTCCTCGACCACGCCGCGCAATTCGGCCAATACACGTTCGCCAAATCGCTTGGCGCCCGCCGCGATCAGCAAATAGCGAGATTGAGCGACAAGTCGCCCTGCCCCGGTTCCGCGCCCTTTTTCGGAGACGAACAGGGTTCCAACTTCTGTGGCTCCTGCGAAATCATTGACCAGCAACATCGCATCCATATCAAAGCGCCGTTTCGCCTCGATAGAGTGCTGGGCCAGGGTAATGATTTTGAAATCCCAATAGGGTTTCGACACGCCGACCATCGCCTTAACCGCGGAACAGCCGACAATTTCGCCGCTGTCTGTGTCCTCAAGCATGAGTTGGTAGGTGTTTTCAGTCTGCTCACCGCCAGGTGACCCGAAGGCCTTTTCTGATTTCTCGAGGCGATCAGCCAGCACGTCCGGCGGCACATTCAGGGATGTGAAACCGGTTCCTGCTTCGGCGGCGAGGCGAACCATCGCGTCCTGATCGGAGCGTTTGGCGGCGCGGACTATAAGCATGCTATCCCCTGTATCGCTTCGGCGGGTTTTGGCATCCTTCGATTACCAACCCATACTTGCTTGCATATGCTGTTACTATTCAGTGCCCTTGGCCAAGGCTCTCGCTTCCTTGGCATCAAACTCACCTGATGCAAATTTCATCAATAAGATGGCGGATAACTTCGCGCGCTCAGTGAAGCTGGAAAGCTTGACCATTTCACGGTCTGAATGGATATCGGCACCCCGCACACCCAGTGTATCGACATTGGGGCAACCCGCGGCCCACAAATTATTACCCTCACAAACGCCGCCGGTATCAACCCAGCGAATATCCAGATCAAGCGCTGTGCCCGCGGCCCGTGTCCATTCAAACATGCGCGCATTGGCCGGGCTCATTGGCTTGGGCGGTCGCGTGAACCCACCATGCAGCTCTGCCTCAATGCCATCGCGGATATTGGCCTCGTCGACCAGACGCTCAAGCTCGGCGAGAACCCAGATCCGGTCATTCTCGCTTTTCACCCGGACATTGAAACGCACGACGGCATTGTCGGGCACCACATTGGGCGGGCCACCACCATCGATGCGCGCCAGATTAAAGGTCACGTCGGGCCGGCGACCATTGAGCTCATCCAGCCCGGTGCCGAAAGCACAAGCAGCGGCCAAGGCATTACGACCCAAATGATGTTCGCGGCCGGCATGGGCCGATTTACCGCTTAGCTTGAGCGACCAATTGCCAGAGCCCTTGCGCGCACCGGCCAGTGATCCGTCGGCCAGGGCTGGCTCGTATGTCATACCAATATCGGCGGCGGCACCGAGCTCGGCAATGATTGGACCGGACCCGAGCGAGCCAATTTCCTCATCCGGACTGATTAGGACATCGATGCCAATTTCCTTGGCCCAGGGGCTGCGCTCCAGACCCAAAAGCGCGTGCAGCATTACAATGATGCCGCCCTTCATATCCGCGACGCCGGGGCCGTTGAGCGTATCCTCATCCCAAAGCGTGGTATTTTGAAACGCGCTATCGGGCGGAAAGACTGTGTCGTGATGCCCCGTCATAACAATGCGGATCGGAGCTTGCGGTCGCAATCGACAATGGAAAGATGGCGTAAAGGCCTGTTGGCGAACCGTGCCATCCGGATCAACGATGGTTGTGGGCGGCAATTCTACGGCGGATATTTCACCATCCAATTGAGCAAACGCCTCCTCGAGGCAGGCGCGCATTCGCTCCAAACCCTCGGGGTTACGACTGCCGGAATTGATCGCGGACCAGGCCTTGACGGTTTCGATCATGTGATCGGCGCGTGTGTCGATCCAGTCGAGTACAGCGCGTTCTTCGGCATTAATTTGGAGACGATTCTGCATACCGCATTGATAGCGGCTCAGGCCGCCTGCCGCATCCCCCGCGGACAGCTCGCCGCGAGGGATGCACAGGTCAGGCGGAACATTCCGTTTTGGATCAGGCAGCTTCTAAGGCTTGCTTGAGATCCGCAATCAGATCGTCCGGATTTTCGATACCGACGGAAATGCGCACCAGGCCTTCGGTGAAGCCCTGCTTGCGGCGCAATTCCGGATCAACGCCGAGATGAGTGGTGGATCCCGGATGGCAGATCAAAGTCTCTGTTCCACCAAGTGAAACAGCAAGCTTCATGACCTGTAGTTCGTTGAGCATTCGGAATGCCGCCGGCTCATCTGCCAAGTCGAAGGCAAAGGTGGACCCAAAGGAGGTGGATTGTGCGGCGTGGACGCGTGCGTCGCGGCTCCCCTCTTCAAGGAAACCAAGATAGCGCACCCGATCGACTTTGGGATGATCGCGCAGGAATTCAGCGACTTTCCTGGCACCTTCCGCGGCCGCTTCCATGCGAATTTTTACGGTCTCCAGACTTCGGAGAAGCATCCAGCATGTGTGCGCATCCAGATTGGTTCCAAGATAGCCCCGCAGACTGCGAACCTTGGCCATGGCATCGCTCGTTCCCATTGCAGCACCGGCGATCAGATCGCTGTGTCCACCCACATACTTTGTCAGGGAATAAACAACGACATCAGCACCCATCGAAAGTGGGGCCTGACCGACCGGGCCAAGGAATGTGTTGTCGACCACGATGGCCGGGCGCTTGCCCTGCTTGGCCTCAATCATGGAGGCGATACGCACGCAGGCTTCCAGATCAACCAGATCATTGGTCGGATTGGTAGGTGTTTCCATATAGATGACGGAAACCTCGCCCTGCGACATCGCCTGCTCGGCGGCGGCCTGCAATTCATCGTCATCGGCACTGGCGAAGAAATCGACGCTCTTGATGCCGTAATTTGGCAGGAATTTCCGGATCAGGCTTTCAGTGCCACCATACAAGGGTGTGGACTGCAAGATCACAGAACCCGCATGGGCCAGGGCCATCAGCGTGGTCGAGATCGCCGCCATGCCGGAGGAAAAGACGGTGCATTCCTCGGCGCCCTCATACAGACCAAGGCGATCTTCCAGCACTTCCATATTTGGATTGTTAAAGCGCGAATACATCAGACCCGCCGCTTCGGGATCGCCCTCCTGGCGCTTGCCAAGATTAATCCGGAAGAATGCGGCACCGGCCTCGGCATTTTCAAAGGCAAAGGTCGATGTCAGGAAGACTGGCGGCTTGATGGACCATTCCGACAGCTTGGCATCATAGCCATAGCTCATCATTTGGGTTTCCGGGCTCAATTCGTGGCCGGCGACGGAAGTCTTGCGGTATGGCTTATCTGGCTTGCTCATGGGGAACACCCTTTAGATGGCACGATCCAGGACGATCCGATCGCGCAGGTTTGGCGCGATTAAAGCCAGACGGGACGCTGGGTCAAGGCCATACTCAGGAAAAGGGTGAAACCGCTCAAATGTGCCTCAAACGCGCGAAGTATTGGCATTCCTATTCCAACATCGACGCCGTGCGTGAATGTTGTGTCATCCGGTCGATCCGACGACATGCCCGGCTCAACGATGCGAAACAAATTTTGCGAAGCTCTCTTTCAACGCCCTATAGGCAATGTGGAGCCTCCGACACGCGGGCCCTGGCCCACGCCCGCTTCGCCCCCGGCATTAGGTACCCAACACCACTTTCCGGCAAGGCGTAAACAGTCGGTGCTCCGCCAACACACATCCCGGGCGTGGAATCTCAATCGGGATGATACGGGTTCGCAGAAACAAAAAAAACGGCCCGACGAATGTCGAGCCGTTTTCTTGTGTCGTTGATGTCTCGGATTTAGTCGAGAACGATCATGACTTCTGTACGACGGTTAAGCGGCTCGCGAACACCGTCAGCAGTGGAGACCGCTGTGCGTGTTTCACCGAATGCTTCCATCGAGATCGTGCTGGCGGCAACGCCAAGACGAACAAGCTCTTCACGAACAACCGCAGCGCGGCGCTCGGAAAGACGTACGTTGTAAGCCTGGGCGCCGGAGCGATCCGTAAAGCCTGCAACAGAAACGCGTGTCACCGAACAATCAGCTGTCATGGACTGGCTTGCAGCCTGATTGATAACCGCACGAGCCTGATCCGTCAGATCTGAGCTATCCCACTCGAAGTAAACTGGGAAGTTTACGTCATTACACACGACCGGTGGTGGTGGTGGTGGTGGTGGTGGTGGTGGCGGTGGTGGTGGTGGTGGTGGTGGCGGTGGTGGTGGTGGTGGCGGCGCTGCGAAGGAATAACGCATGCCCATCCACAACTCGTGACCGGCCAGGGAATCTACATCGATCGCAGGGTCATAAGAGGAACCGCCGGCCGAGAAGTAACGATACTCGGTGTCGAAGGTCCAGTTATTGCCCATATCCCAACCAACACCGGCAAGGAATTGCCAAGCGAAGACGTTGTCGGAGTCCTGAGAGACTGTGTAATCGGCTGGTGTCGGAACGGCGGGCATTGTGCCTGCATTCCAACCGGTCATTGTCGACGATACGTCGGCCATACCGATACCCAGACCCAGATACGGGTGATAGTCACCGCCTGGGTTAAAGTCGAACATGGCGTTTGCCATGACAGACCAGATCTGGAATTTGCTGACGCTGTCTTCAAAACCGCCAATAGCACCCGTGTCGTTAAACCGGTGTGCCACTTCGCCTTCGAAGCGGAAGCCGTCTGCCCACTCATAACCCAAAGCTACGGCTTCGCGGAAATTCGCCTTGCCGTTAATTTCGCCATTCAAGGTACCGGACACGTCCGTGTCGCCTGGTCCGCCATAGCCAACCGCGCCACGCGCGTACCAGCCCTCATCAGCAAACGCTGGTGACGTTGCCAGGAAGGCACCTACGGCAGCTGCCGCAAAAAGCCGATTCTTCATCATTCCCCCTCCAGGAGCGCCTGCTCCCTTGGTGTGACTGCCCGGTCTCGAACATACTCGAAACACTCGGAAACGCCCCTCATGGGCGCTTCTAGGATTAACTAATACAGCAATATTTTAGGCCACGCCACTCATTAGACGGCCAAAACACGTATTTGGTGTAAAAAAGCCAAGGCGTTGCATGCGTGCTACACTCTGAGCCGGGAATCCAATCGGCGCACGCCGAGGTCGCTTCAGGATATTCATAAAAACACCTGAACTTCAACAAGATAAGACGATTGCGCGCAGATTGGAATTCGTTATTGCCTAATCCAGTGACGGTGCGGACATTGCGCCACTACCGCCCCGGTGGGCGGTCAGAGGGGGCGGTGCATCAAATGCGAGGGTAAAGGCCAGCATGGTTCGGCCATCCCGTCCGTAAAGATCGTTGAGGTAGCGAACGCTTCCATCACGGTCCGCAACAACGGTCCAATACGCAATGTGCACCGGCAGTTGCTCTTCGAGCCACACAACGCGCGGAGCGTTCCCAGCGGCGGTTTCGTCGATCCGGCTGCGGGGCCAGTCAGCCTGAGACTCCAGCACCCACGCAGCAAGCGCCATCGGATCCTGGACCCGGATGCACCCGGCAGAAAGATCACGGCGAGTGAGGCCAAAATCTTCCCGAGCGGTAGTATCGTGGAGATAGACATTATGGGCATTGGGGAAAATGAACTTTATCTCGCCCATAGGATTGGTCGGGCCGGGGGCCTGCGACAGACGGTAAGGCCAACCTCGGCCCCAGCGGCCCCAATCCACCTCACGCAGCGCGACGCGTTCTCCATCAGAATTGGAGATACTATAACCCTCGGTGCGCATAACGGACGGATTGCGGCGGATAGACCGGAATCGCGAAGCTGCTAATCCGCCGGGCACGCCCCAGCGCGGGTTGAGCACTAGATAACTCATCATCTCGGAGAATTCCGGGGTTGAGCTATACTCGCGACCCACCATGACTTGATGCTCGCGAACCAGCTCGCCATCTTCCCAGGCCTGCAACTTGAAATCAGCAAGATTGATCCACAAATGCCTGCGCCCCAAATCTCTTGAACGCCATCGCCGCTGCTCCATATTCACCCGCAATTGGGCCATACGATGCTCAGGTGAAATATTAAGTTGCCTCAGCGTGTCGGAATCCATCAATCCGTTAGGCATTAGATTGACGCGCCCCTGGAAACGCCGAACAGACGTTTGCAGTAAAGTGTCATAGGGCGACCCTGCCACCCAACTATCCGCATACAGACCTTCGGCAACCAAGCGCGCGCGCAATTGCTCGACGCGGGGCCCTTCATCACCGGGGCCAAGGTCGTCTCCTTCATCAATGCCCGCCCACACCGGCTGGTAGGCCGCCAGGCGTCGCATTTCCAGTCGCAGGCCGGGATAGTCATCCACTGGCGGTGCCAATTCCGCCAAGGACTGGGCGATCGTCTGAGCGCTCAGTGCCGCATTCATCAGATTCAGCAGCCCGTCAATTTCTGATTGAGACAATATTCGCGGCTCGAGCGTCTCGGAATCAAGCAATCCATAGCGAAGCCATCCGCCATAGCGAAGATAAGCTCGGGTCGCGAGTTCGGAGCGCGATGAATCCGACATAAGATTGGCAGGATCATCCAGCTGTTGCGCGACGTCTGCGAGGGAAGGCAGTCCGTGGCTTTCGACATCAAACAGGGCGATGATGAGCGAGTCGATATTGGCCGCACTCCACCCGCTGGGCTGAAGGATGGTATCGGAAACCGTTGGATTCGAGCTGCTTTCGCGCGCGATTTCTGCGAGCATTCCGTCTGCCCCGACCGGAGTCGTACTGCGCAGACCGGCCAGCAATCGCGATTCGTCCTCATCCCTGCCACCCGGGTCGAAGTTATCACGGATGGACGACACCGCCTGGGCGGGGGTCGGCAATTGCCACAGACCGGCGCGCGTGGCCGCGGACCAGCCGCCCACGCCAATTCCGAGGCAAACAAGTGTCAATAATAATGGTCGCACAGCCACCCTCGCCCCCTGGAAGTCACACCGGTATCGCAATCCCTAACGAATGTTAATCCGATCCGTTAAAATGAGAAAGTGTGATCTCAGCCCAGAAGACAATAAAAATATTCGTGGGGCGTATATGGTTTCGAGATAACGAAACTCGAATCAGTTCGAATCCCCTTTTCACCTGCATATTCGATATGGGGGCTAAGCGCCGCAAACCTCAGTTATTGCATCAAAATAGCTAAAATAATGCTGGTGTGACACCCCTTTCGCCGCGTTGACCGCGCCGATGGTGTCTTGATTATCTGGAGAGGAAATACGCCATGTCAGATCACGCGACCCCCTCCCTGCCCACAGGGCTGACGATTTCAAACATCGACATTCCCACCCATGACCGCGTCCTGCGCGTCGTTGATTCAGTCTCCGGCTTGCACGCCTTGATCGGCATCCACAATCAAAGGCGTGGCCCGGCTCTCGGTGGCATTCGATTCTGGCCCTATGCTGACGAGGATGAGGCCTTGCGTGATGTACTCCGGCTCTCTCGTGGGATGACGGCGAAGTCAGCGGCGCTTGATCTGCCCTGGGGGGGCGCAAAAACGGTCATTATCGGAGATCCGGAAAAGCTGAAAAGCCCAGCTCTATTGCGTGCCCTGGCCTATGCAATCAACACCCTGGGCGGTCACTATATTGGTGGCGAAGATGTCAATATCAGCGTGGCCGACATTGAGGTCATGCGGACGATCACGCCCCATCTCGTCGGCAGCGCCGAAGGGTGCGGGGATCCCGCGCCCTATACGGCGCAGGGTGTGTTCCATGGCATTCGCGCCGCTGTCTCTCATCGGCTCGGCCGCGATAACCTGCAGGGCTTGAGACTTGCCGTCCAGGGCGCTGGCGCGGTGAGTGCGATCCTGTGCCGTTTACTCCACCGCGAGGAGGCCGTTATCAGCGTTTGCGATTTAAAGGAGGCACGGGCGCACCATGTCGCCAAGCAGTGCGGCGCACGTGTCGTTCCGGCACTCGCCATTCTGGAAACTGACGCTGACGTTTTGGTGCCGTGCGCTCTTGGTGGAATACTCGACGCGCAATCAATTGCTCGCCTCAATGTGTCTGTGATTGCAGGACCGGCCAACAACCAGCTCGCCCTCGCCGAGGACGCCGAAAGTCTACATGCCCGCAACATTCTCTATGCGCCGGACTATCTGATCAATGCAGGCGGCCTCATCGCAGGCATTGCAGAATATGAAGCCAATCGGGATCGTCACAGTTTTGATCGAGCCGCCGCTATGGCGGAAGTCGACCTTATCTATAAGCGCAGCTCAGCATTATTCGTGGAGGCGCAAAGACTCGATCTCGCACCGGCAACACTTTGCGACAGGACCATCGCGTCGCAGATCGATTCATAGCCAATCAAAATCACGATTTCATGTTGTTTGAGAGCTATCTTCACCATGCCCGATTTAAGAGGGGAATGGTGAGCCCGCAGGGATTCGAACCCTGGACCTACTGATTAAAAGTCAGTTGCTCTACCAGCTGAGCTACAGGCTCCTCGTGAGGAAGGCGCATCCTTATAGATGCGAATCCGGTGGGTCAACGGGTGAAAACTGTGGTTTTCGGTATTTTTGATGAGATTTCGTCACAATCATCAGTATGATAGAAAACATGAGGGGATTAGCTTACATAAGTATAAGTGTTTTCATAGCGTTAGCTGTGAGCGCATGTTCATCGACGCGAGAGCAGGCTGGCCGGGCCGGCAATTTTGCAAGATCGGAAACCACAACTGCCGTGCAGAATGCGGTTGGTATGCCGAGGGAGCGGCCGGGACCGGTGATGGTTGATGAGGGCGATGATACTGTGCCTACGCCCTATGGCGGCGATGGCTCCCGACGACGGTGTTCGACCACGGCGCGTGATATTGCACGGTTGACCGTTGTGCTGGGTCCGGATGTTGAAGAAGTTGCCCGCCAGCAGGCTGTTCACGATGAAGAACACGATCACGATGGCTGGTTGAGCCAAAGCGCCCATGCTGCCGCTCAAGCCCCCGGTGCCGTCGGCGATGCCACACTTAATCTGTATCATTCCACAATCGTCGGTCTCAACCCGGTGCGCCCGGTGATCCGATTTCTCGGTCGCGCGGGCCGAATTGAGCGCGAGGCACAACAACAGAGAGAGATTGCGCAGCGACGGCGCGCCTATCTGCGCGGACTGTATGACGGTTTTGGTTGTCCGCCCGCTCAAATGCGTCGGGCGTTTGAGGCCTATGACCTGCTGGAAGATTAAGGCTTAGCCGGGTTACACCTCAATTGCGGTCGACCTGACTAAATGCAGAGTCTTGATACTTTGAATCCAGAGACGACTCTATCTCATTGAAGATGATTCGTTTTTCTGAACCGGTTAACTGTGGCGTCGCGGCCAAACCCGGAACCAAAATCACTTGGCGGCAAATCTGTTTGTATCTCGTTCAGTCTTCCGAATTCCCTTATCTGGCTGGAAATTATTCAGACTGATCCTGCGCGTCTGCCGGCGCGCTAATTTGCGGCAGCACTTCGCTCGAGGCGCGCGGCCTCACCTTGCTCCCATTTTGATTCAAAATCTTTGCAGAAGTTGTTGTAATCGCCACGAGTAATTGAGTCGCGAATGCGCGCCATCAGGTCCTCGAAATAGGCAATATTGTGCCAGGACAGAAGCATGGCAGAGAGATACTCACCGGATTTGAACAAGTGGTTATGGTAGGCGAGTGAGTAGTCGCGGCTTGCCGGGCAATCCAAATCCGCATTGATCGGATTTTCATCATCGATGAACTCAGCGCGCTTGACGTTGATTGGGCCGTAATCGGACCACGCCTGACCATGGCGCCCGGATCTTGTCGGCAACACACAATCAAACATGTCGACACCACGCGCGACTGAACGCACCAGATCAATCGGCTTGCCAACACCCATCAGGTAGCGCGGGCGCTCGGTTGGAAGGTGCGGCACGGTGAAATCGAGAACATCACACATTGTCTCGATCCCCTCACCGACGGCCAAACCGCCGATCGCATAGCCATCAAAGCCAATCTTACGCAAACCCTCGGCCGATGCGCGGCGCAATTCGGGAAAAACCGACCCCTGAACAATACCAAACAGGGCCTGGCTATCACGGGTACCAAACGCATCCTTCGAGCGCTGGCCCCAACGCAGGGACATTTCCATGGAGGCCCGTGCCTCCGCCTCGGGACACGGAAAATTCGTGCATTCGTCCAGCTGCATCGAAATATCGGCCCCCAGCAAATCGGCCTGAATCTCGATCGAGCGTTCCGGCGTCAGCTCGTGTTTGGAGCCGTCGATATGACTTTGGAAGGTGACGCCGTGCTCGGTCATCTTGCGCAATTTGGACAGCGACCAGACCTGAAAACCACCACTATCGGTCAGGATCGGTCCCTGCCAGGTAGAGAATTTATGCAGCCCCCCCAGACGCTTGACCCGCTCTGCCGTTGGCCGAAGCATGAGGTGATAGGTATTTCCCAAAATGATATCGGCCCCGGTGGACTTCACCTGGTCCATATACAGCGCCTTAACGGTGGCGGCCGTTCCAACGGGCATAAAGGCCGGCGTGCGAATATCACCGCGCGGGGTTTTGAGCACACCGGATCGGGCTTCGCCGTCCGTGGCTTTGATTTCATAAGGAAAGACGCTCATGCGCGGCTTCTATCGCGCCTTTGCGACGTGCGATAGAGCGAGCATTCAGCTGCTTGGCAGATCAGACGCTGCGCGCTCGAGCAAACAGGCATCGCCATAGGAGTAGAACCGGTACCCCTGAGCAATCGCATGAGCATAGGCCGCCTGCATCACATCCAGCCCTGACATGGCGCAGACCAGCATGAACAGGGTCGAGCGCGGCAAGTGGAAATTTGTCAGCAAGGCGTCAGCGATGGCGAAGCTGCTGCCCGGCGTGATGAAAATATCGGTGTCGCGACTGCCCGCCGCAATATGACCTGGGCGCGTGGCCAGGCTTTCAATTGTCCGCAATGCGGTGGTTCCGACCGGAATGACGCGGCGGCCTTCCTGCTTGGCCGCATTGATCGCGGCGGCGGCGCTGTCGCTGATCGTGCACCACTCGGAGTGCATCTCATGATCATCGGTATCGTCGACCTTCATCGGCAGGAAGGTCCCTGCGCCAACGTGCAAGGTAACGCGGACATACTCGATGCCACGCGCGGCCAGAGATTCAAATAATCGATCGGTGAAATGCAGGCCTGCAGTGGGTGCCGCCACGGAGCCGGCATCGCGGGCGAAAGTGGTTTGATAGTCCTCATCATCCGCCGCGTCGACCTCACGCTTTCGGGCGATATAGGGCGGCAATGGCGGCACGCCGGTCGCTTCGATGGCGGCATCAAGCTCGGCCCCTGCCCGATCAAAGACCAGCGTTACATCACCGCCCTCGGCCTTGCGGGCGACGCGCGCGATGAGATCACCGAATTGAATTTCATCATCGACTTTCAGGCGCTTGGCCGGGCGCACGAAGGCGCGCCAGCGATCGTCTGCAACTCGCATGTGAAGATTGACCTCGACGGTCACCGGGCCACCGCCACCGACGGCGCGGGCCGGGCGCGTGCCCTCAAGCGCGGCGCGGATGACACGGGTATCGTTGATGACCAGCAGATCGCCGGATTGCAGCAAGTCTGGGAGATCGAGCACGCCGTGATCGGCTATCTGCCCTGCCCCATCGACGTGCAACAGGCGCGCGCTATCGCGCGGCCGCGCCGGGCGCAGGGCGATATTCTCCTCGGGGAGGTTAAAATCAAAGGCCTCAACTTTCATGGCGCGGGACATAGAACACGCGCCGGTCTTTGACCAGCCGGGTGAGCGGCTCGGTGCTAAGCATGCCCCCAATTATCAGGATCATCGCTATCACCGGGAGACAAGCCGAGTGTCTCGCCAATATGCGACACGCCCAGCCCCAGAACGGTGCGGTTAGCGTAGCAAAAATAGGCCACCACCTGGTTGATCTCGAGGATCTGGCCATCGTCGAAGCCGGCGTCTCGTAGCGCGGTCACGTCGTCCGCCTGCATAGCCGCGGGATCACGGGTCAGTTTTTCGGCATATCGCAGACCGGCCAGATCCCGACCCGAGAACGCGCCCGTCAAATCAGCACCGTCAATCGCCGCGCGAATTTGCGCCGACCGCTCTGCGTCTTCGAGCAATCTGACCAGCCCGGAAAAGTGATGCTCGACGCAGTAGTCGCAACCATTCAGTCGGCTAACCCAGACACCGATTGTCTCCAGATAGGATTTCTCCAGCGTGTTTCGGAAATGGTGCAGCACGGACTTGTAGAGGGCCATATGGCCTTCCAGCGTATGCGGACGCAGGCCGTGGGCCTCGAGAATATTATCGACCTGCCCGCCCGGTCCGGCGATGCGGTCGTAGAGCGTCTTGAGGCGCTTATCCGCCTCCGCCGCGCTTACTGTCTTGATCCAGCTCATCGTAAGACGGTGCTCGCTGGATCACACAATGGCAAGGGCGATAACAGTTGCGGAGTGAAACTGTGACCAAAACAAAACAGCCTCCCCGAAGGAAGGCTGTTTTTCACTTTGCATAGGCTTGGTCGGAATCAGACTTCGACGACGCTCGCCTTGACGATCTTGCCGGCAACAACCGGTGGCTCGCCCTTTGGAATTTCATCAACGAGATCCATGCCGGAGATGACTTCACCCCAGACCGTGTACTGATTGTCGAGGAATGGTACGGCGTCGAGGCAAATGAAGAACTGGCTGGATGCGCTGTCTGGATCCTGGGCACGGGCCATCGACATCGTGCCGCGAACATGGGGCTCTGGGCTGAACTCAGCAGGAATATTGACGCCGGAGCCGCCCATGCCTGTGCCATTTGGGCAGCCGCCCTGGGCCACGAAACCTTCGATCACACGATGGAAGGTCAGGCCGTCATAAAAGCCTTCTTTTGCCATTTCGGTGATGCGGGCCACGTGCTTGGGGGCCAGATCAGGACGCAACTTGATAGTGACGTCGCCATTGTCGAGGGTAAATACGAGCTGTTCTTCAGCCATGAGGTCTACTCCAGTATCCGGGTCGGCACGGTGATGTCGCAAACGTCGGGCAGTTCGCCTGATCCATTGCGCAATGTGTCGAGGTAAGTTGTGAAAGCGGTGGAATTGGTATCGAGAACTTGTACGCGGGTTCGCTGCGCTTCTGGCAGATCAGCGGCGACACGCATAGAGCGAATGACATCCGGCTCAAAGCCAACCGTCTCGCCAAGCGTTCCGACGCGCAGGGCGTCAACAGCGGCCTGACCGTAGCGAATACGGCCCCACACTGTGTATTGCGCGTTGAGATGATTGGCATCACCGCGTGTCAGATAAAATTGACTGCGCGCGCTGTTTGGGTCGGTGGTGCGGGCCATGGAGGCCGCGCCCTGACAGTGTAGCAACCAGCTATCAACGCGCCCGTCGCCCATCAGCCCCGCCGCGGCCAGGGCTTGTGTCCCGGCCTGGAAGCCGTTCCAGAAGCCGGCCTTCGCGATTTGCGGTAGCGCCCGCGCATTGATGACGCGATCTTGCAATTCACTGATCTGCATCTCACCGCCACGACGGATGGTGAATTCGGCGTTCATGGGTGGCAAATCTGTTGCGTGCGCGCGGTTATTCGCGGCGCCGCCGCCCTGAGCCATAAACCCATCCATCACCCGGTGCCACACCAGCCGGTTGTAGAACAGATTGCGAGACAGGGTTTTCATACGCTCGACATGGTTGGGCGCGAATTCTGGCGCCAACTCAACGACGATGCGACCAAAGTCTGTCTCGACATAGATTGTATTTTCAGCATCCAGATCGCGCCAGGCAGCATCCGGGAAATCGTAATCGGGCAGACTGGCGGCTTCGGCGCTGGACAGGGTCGGCGCGCCTGGCTGGACGGCACTGGCCGATTCAACTTCGGTGTTTTCCGTTTCGCGGGCACAGGCGGTTGTGGCGAGGGCCACGGCCATGGCCAAGGACAGGGATAATTTCATGATCACGTACAACGCTCCTTCAGTCGGGCTTCGATCGCGGGCGGAACAAAAGCCGATACATCTCCGCCGAGGCGGGCAATTTCCTTGACCAAGCGCGAGGCTATGGCCTGATGGCGCGGATCGGCCATCAAGAACACGGTCTCGATCTCGTCATTCAGTCGCTGGTTCATAGCGACCATCTGGAATTCATACTCGAAATCTGACACGGCACGAAGCCCGCGCATAATGGTCTGGGCACCCACTTCCTCAGCGAAATGCATCAGCAAGCCCTCAAACGGCCGCACGATGATCTCAGCGTCGCAATCAATACGCGCCACTTCTTGTTCGATCATCTCGACGCGTTCGGCGAGGGAAAACATGGGGTTCTTGGAGGCGTTGATCGCCACGCCAATGACGAGGCGGTCCACCAGCTTGACAGCTCGCTCGACAATATCGAGATGTCCATTGGTGATCGGGTCGAAAGTCCCCGGATACAGCGCAGTGCGTTTCATTGTGTGCTTATGCCTCCCGGCGCAGGGCCAACCAAGCGGCCGCGGCAAGCATAACGCCTCCGGAAAGCCGGTTCGTCAATGCCCGAAAACGCTTTCCGGTAAACACATTGGCCAAAGCCCCTGCCCCCAGCGCGTAGACACTGTCGAGAATGAGGGCGACCATCAGGAAAACGGATGCCAGGACCAGCAATTGCGGACCGGCCGAATGTGATGGGTCAACAAACAACGGCAAGAAAGCCGCGTGGAAGACCATGGTCTTGGGATTAGCCAGGGCGGTGGCCGCACCGCGCATGAATAATCTGCCCGCCACAGGGCGTGCATCTTCGTCGGATGGCTTGCTGCGCAAAGCCGACACGCCGAGCCAGACCAGATAGGCGATACCCGCCCATTTGATCACATTGAACGCCCAGGCGAATGTTTCCAACAGAGCGGTCAATCCGAGCACGACGAGTGCGATCTGGGCGATCTGGGCCAGCGTGGTGCCGGCGACGACGGTCAGTGCCGAGCGCGCTCCATGGGCAGCTCCGGTGGCAATGATGACGGCGACATTCGGTCCCGGCACGGCAATCAGAGCAGCACTTGCCGCCATGAAGCCGAGCAGGACCGAAGCGTCAATCATCATCCCTCTCCGGCGTCTCCGGAATCCTCAGCGTCGTCGGCACCGGATTCGTCGGAGCCAGAATCGTCAGCGGCGGCCTCATCGGACGCCGCGGCCGGGGCCTCGCCATTCTCGATGATTTCACCGTCTTCGATATCGCCCTCTTCCTCATCACTGGCGTCCTGGATGCGGACAACAGCGACAACGGTCTCCCCGTCATTGAGACGGATCAGACGGACACCCCGTGTAGAACGACTGGCAATGCGCACCGTATCAACCGGGAAGCGGATCAGCTGGCCACCATCGGTGACGGCCATGATCTGGTCCGCATCTTCGATCGGGAAGCTGGCAGCCAGCTTGATGCCGCGCGACAGATCATGGGCGGCTACACCCTGATTGCCCCGTCCCATGACGCGGTAATCATAGGCTGACGAGCGCTTGCCCATACCATCGGCAGACACGGTGAGGAGGAATTCCTCGGCGCCGCCCAGTTCGGCGATACGTTCTGGCGACAGTGCAGCCGCCTCACCCTCATCACCGTCTTCACTCACCGGAAGATCAACCTCGTCATCCCCGGCAGCCCGGCGCATGGCCGTGGCGTGCTTGAGATACGCGTGGGCGTCGGGCGATTCCACATCGACATGATGCAGGACCGCCATCGAGATCAGCTCATCGCCCTCGACCATGCGGATACCGCGCACACCGACCGAATTTCGGCCCGCAAAGACGCGTACAGCGGTCACAGGGAAGCGAATGGCCCGACCACGGTCGGAAACCAGGAAGACGTCATTTTGCTCGTTACAGAGGCGCACATCTACGATGCGATCCTCTTCGTCGAGCTTCATGGCAATCTTGCCATTGCGATTGACCTGGACAAAGTCGGACAACTTGTTGCGGCGAACCGTGCCGCGCTTGGTGGCGAACATCACATTGAGTTCTTTCCACGTATCCTCATCTTCCGGCAGCGCCATGATCGAGGTGATGGTTTCCCCCTGATCGAGCGGCAGCAGATTAACGAGTGCCTTGCCCTTGGTATTTGGCGCGCCCTGCGGCAGACGCCAGGCCTTGGTCTTGTAGACCATGCCCTTATTGGAGAAGAACAGCAGAGGTGCGTGCGTAGAGGCCACGAACAGGGTCTCGATGAAATCCTCATCCTTGGTCGCCATGCCGGCGCGGCCCTTGCCGCCTCGCCGCTGGGCGCGATAGTCAGACAGAGGTGTGCGCTTGGCATAACCGCCATGCGTGACGGTCACAACCATCTCCTCGCGCGGAATGAGATCCTCATCCTCGAAGTCCAGCTCGCCTTCGACAAATTCGGAACGACGCGGCGTGGCGAAGTTCTCGCGCACATCGGTCAGTTCTTCGCGGACAATCGTCAGAACCCGCTCGCGGGAGCCGAGTATATCCAGCAAATCCTCGATCTGGTCAGCGAGCGTCTTAGCTTCATTGCCCAGCTCGTCGCGACCCAGTCCGGTCAGACGGTTGAGGCGCAGTTCGAGAATGGCGCGGGCCTGTTCCTCGGTCAGACGCAGCGTACCGTTTTCCGCCAGCATGGAGCGCGGATCAGCAACCAGCTCAACAAGCGGTGCCACATCCAGAGCCGGCCAGTCGCGGGCCAGCAATTGCTCGCGGGCGATCGTGGGATTTGGTGCGGCCCGGATCAGGGCGATGACCTCGTCGATATTGGCCACGGCCAGCGCCAGACCAATGATCACGTGGGCACGGTCGCGCGCCTTGTTGAGATCAAACTTGGTGCGGCGGGCAATCACTTCCTCACGGAATTTGAGGAAGACCTTGATGATGTCGCGGGCGCCGAGCAATTGCGGGCGACCACCGACCAGCGACAGCATGTTGGAGCCGAAGCTGGTCTGCAGCTGGGTCCAGCGATACAGCTGATTGAGGATCACCTCGCCATTGGCCGAGCGCTTGAGCTCGATCACGATGCGCATGCCGTTGCGGTCGGATTCGTCGCGCAGGTCGGAGATGCCCTCGACGCGCTTTTCCTTGACCAGTTCGGCAATCTTCTCGATCAAATTGGATTTGTTCACCTGGAACGGGATTTCGGTGACGATAATCGCCATCCGGTCCTTGCGGATTTCGTCGATCGTACAGCGGGCCCGCATGATGACAGAGCCGCGTCCCGTGAGGATGGAATTTCGAGCACCGGTGCGACCCAAAATATATCCGCCCGTCGGGAAATCCGGGCCCGGAAGCAGGGTCAAAAGCTCGCTGTCGTCAATGTCGGCGTTTTCCAGCAGGGCCAGTGTCGCGTCGATCACTTCGCCCAGATTGTGGGGCGGCACATTGGTGGCCATACCCACAGCGATACCGCCGGCACCATTGACCAGCAGATTGGGGAAACGTGACGGCAGGACGATCGGTTCCTGGCGTTCGGCGGAGTAATTGTCCTGGAAGTCGACCGTGTCCTTGTTGATGTCGGCCAGGATCGACTGGGCGACCTTCATCATCCGGACTTCGGTGTAACGATAGGCGGCAGGCGGATCACCGTCGACGGAACCAAAATTGCCCTGGCCATCGAGCAGAGGCAGGCGCATCGACCATTCCTGCGCCATCCGGACCAAACTGTCATACACAGCCTGGTCACCGTGTGGGTGATATCGGCCCATAACGTCACCAACGGCGGTGGCACATTTGCGATACGGCTTTTCGTGGGTCTGACCGTTTTCATGCATCGTGTAAAGAATGCGGCGGTGGACCGGCTTGAGGCCGTCACGCGCATCGGGGATGGCCCGGCTGACGATCACGCTCATCGCATAATCGAGATAGGAGGAACGCATCTCGTCTTCGATGGTGATATTGCCGATACCGTCTGGCAGCTCGCCGCCAGGCTGGGATGTGGTCAGGTCGTTATCGCTCAAGGCGGCCCTCTTTCACACAGGTGGCGGGCTGAAAAACGGGCCCGCTCAAGGTCAAATTCCGACTGAAAAACGCCACGCCGAATCGGTGGGTGAATCAGACGGGTTTTCTGGCGTTAACTTCTAGCGTTTTAAGGCCTAAAGAGCAAACGTTGGAGGCGGTTTGCCGAGGGCTTATCCACGAGGGGATTATCCGCTCTCAAAAGTGTGTCTTGCGAGGTGTGGCGCGACTGTGTTGACTGGAGAAAAGAAGCGGGTTCGGGAGCGTTAAAATGGACAAGCTGACACGACGTGGATTTGCGGCGGGTGCGCTGGCGTTGGGCGCAGCGGGACCGGTGTGGGGGCGGTGTCGAACCTATCCTCAAGGTCATTGGTATCGCGGCGTCGCGCTGGATTATTCGGTGCAGGAAATTTACCCGGGGACGCTGGACGGCCGGGTTTATCTGGCCGGTGGTCTCAGCGCCGACGTCGACAATCCAACCCGGATCAGTGACCGACTGTTGATCGGGGATATGGGTTTGACGGACGACGTCACACTGTCTCTCCGATTGAATGAGGCGTGCTATTCGCCGCTTTGGCGACAGGCCGCCTCGCTTCCCGAACCTCGACATCATCCCAATCTCGTTGGTCATTTGGGCGCGATCTACGCGATTGGCGGGTTTCGAGCTGATAATGGCGGCCGCTGGAGCATGTTGGCCAGCAATACCCGCTACAATCCAACCTCGGACAGTTGGACTGAAATGGCTGCCATGCCTGCGCCCTACGGGGAAACGGTTGCGGTCAGCCTGCCGAGCGGCCTTCATGTTGCGACCGGACGTCAGCCCAATGGCCGAGCCAATGCCAATTGGCGCGATCACGGAGATGTCGGGGCTCACTATGTTTATGACGCGAGCGAGGATCGCTGGCGTGAAGCTGCGCCCAACCCAAATCCACGAAATTCGGCTGCCGGGGGCGTGCTGAATGGCCTGATGCATGTTGTGGGTGGCCGTGCCGTCAATGGCGGCAATCTGGCCCACCATGAGGCCTATGACCCGTCATCCGACAACTGGACACCGCGCGCGCCGCTTCCCCAGGCATCCGGGGGCCTTGCCGCAGCTGTGGCCCGGGGAAAACTCTACGCATTCGGTGGCGAGTATTTTGGCGCGGGAGGTGGTGGCGTGTACAAGGAATGCTGGATCTATGATCCACAAACAGACGATTGGACTGCCGGCCCGGATATGGCGACACCACGACACGGGCTGGGGGGCGTTGCGATTGGGGACAATATCCTTGCCATCGGCGGAGCGACGCGAGCCGGAGGCAATGGCACATCTGATTTGGTTGAAGTATTTATGCCCACGGGCGAATAAAAACAGGCCCACCGCTCGCGCGGCAGGCCTGCTCAATCATTTCAACACGTCAGATCAATCGTCGTCTTGATCTCCGTGGTGATCATTGTCGCGATTGCTGTCTTCAAACTCCGCATAGCTGATGCGGGCGTCTGCATCTGTGTCGATTTCGGCGAACACTTCGCGGACGCTTTCATTGGCCGATTCCATGGCCTCCTCGATGATCTCGGCGACGAATTCATCGGCGGTCGCGCCATCAATCATGGTCAGCCCGTTTTCGGCCAGCGACACTTCCACGGATTCCAATATGTCGCTTTGCATGGCTTCGCCCATGGAGCCGTCGGCATTGAGGCCGGCGACGACAAACAAATCATCCATGACCAGATAACCGTCATTGTCGCGGTCCATTTCCGCAAAGCTTTCGGCATCATTGTCGTGTGTGGCGATGGCGGCGGTGTTGAAGATGACGCTGCTGGCGGCGAGGCCGAGGGCGAGGACGGGTACAGCAAGTAAATTCATGGGAAGCTCCATTTTATCAGGCAGGCTGATCTGGGGGATAAAACTGCGCCGCCGTTTGACCGGATAGGTGCCGACAAAATCACGCACAACCTCGCTGGCCGTCAGGCCACGTTCCTTGCAGGCATCCATAAACTCGGTCTTGAGCGTATGGGGCATGCGGATTTCCAGAGTCTCGCTGTGCTTTTCTGTGCGCTTGGCTCTGGGTGGGTTGGTCATGGTCATTTCGTCTGCGTCCTGTTTTATCCGATCAGACCGGTTGGAATTGCCCAATCGATCCGGCGACACCCCATTCCTGTGGAGTTCACCGCTCTAAGAAAACCTGTTTCCTGCCCGGACGCACGTTAAAACTTGTCCGGACAGCTGTAGAAGCCTGCTATGGCTAGTGCAGAGATTGATTCTTTTAACGGAGTTTTCCCATGTCCAAGTTCAATACCGCCCTGCTTCTTGCCGTGTCTGGACTGGCCGTGTCGGCCTGCTCGGCTGAGTCGACGCCTGCGCCAATCGCCAACAAGACGAATGAGCTGGTTCCCGGCGCTACAGCGAACGGTGAATTGATCGGCCTTGACCGCTCGGTCATCGGCTTGGTCTCGCTGACCCAGGGCTCGGCCGGCGTGGTGCTACGCATCGAAGCATCCGGCTTACCGGAAGACACACGCGGGGCCTGGCATGGGGTCCATTTGCACAGTGTGGGCGATTGCTCGAACGAGGATTTCACCTCCTCATCCGGCCATATCAACCCGTCCATGCGCCAGCACGGCCTGCTCAATGCATTTGGGCCGGACAATGCGGATCTGAGCAATATCTGGGTCGCCGAAGATGGCAGCTTGCACGCCGAGCTGCACACGACGCGCGTTTTCCTGGAAGGGCCAGACGATGGCACCCTGCCCGCCTTGCTGGATGGTGATGGTTCAGCCTTGGTGATCCATGCTGGCCCGGACGATCAGACCAGCCAGCCGATTGGCGGCGCCGGTGCGCGGATTGCCTGTGCGGTCATAACGACGGGTTCGTCCGATTAGTCGACCTGACCCACTCACAGGCACATCACCCGAAAATCCCGACGGGCTTGGCGATCATCAATACATAAATCGCGATCACGCCGATAAAAGCAGGAATCCCGAGGATGATCCAAATGCGCATCAGGTGATGGGCCGCGTCGGGCAAGGACGTATCGGTCGCCTTTGCCTGTTCCGCCAGTTTGCGGACGCGTAGTTGGATCCAGACAACCGGCAACCAGCATACGCCGACCAGACCATAGAGTCCGTATGTCGCCAATAACCAGCCGGCATCAAGCGGCCAGCCGGCCAGATGGGCCAGGGCGGTGCCGGACAAAGGCTGAATTACAACCGCACTCGAGGTGAACAGCCAATCAGCCAGCACGACATGGCGGGCCGTCAGCGCAAACCCCGCAACATCCTTCGAGCGCCAGGCGACAAACATAAAAAACGCGATCGCGGCCCCAGAGCCAAATAGAACGGCAGCTGAGAGGATATGGATCAGCTTGGCGAGGATGAAGGCCGTGCTCAACGTTGATCCTCCGTGGCAGCAATAATCAAGGTCAGCGCCATGATCGGCAATAGTTTGGTGACCGGTCCGAGCACATCCAGCCACAAGCCGGGGGCCAACCAGGACAAGGCGGCGACATAACCGAGGCTGCCCAATAACATCAGGCCGGCGACCGCTCCCACTCGCCATTTTGCCACCATCGCCAGTCCCAGCATGATATCGAACAGGGAGGTCGCCCACAGCAAGGGTGCGCGTGCGCTCTCCGCGACCCCCAATTCGGCCAGCATCGCCCGGGCAGGGTCTGCAGAGACCGTCACTGAAACAAGCCCGGTGACGAGCCAGAAAAGCCCGAGCGCCCAGCGCGCCAGTGGCCGGGCGAAACCGAGCCGCGCATACCAGCGATCCTGTGGCCCCGCCACATCCGCTTCCAGACAGGCCGTCAAAGAGCGCGGATTGGCCCCGGTCTCCTTGAGCCATTCTGACGGATCACCGGCAACGTCATGTTCGAGTTGGGCCAGGGCGGCACTGCGCATTGGGGTCTGCACGCCGACCCAACCTAATAAATCGCCGATTTTGAACGCGGGAATTGCCAACCATTTCGGAACATTCCATATGCGCGACTTGCCGAAACCAAGCCATTTTCTATACGCCGCAACAAGCTCTGACATTGTGACCTCTTGCGGACCGCCGAGATCCCAGCTGACACGTTTAACAGCCCGCGGAGACAACATGCGATTGACGGTGTCAGCGATGTCATCGACATGGATCGGGCGAAACACTTGATCGCCGCCAATAATGGGAGTGACCCAGGGAAGGCCGCACAACCACCGGATCAATGTAGTTCCACCATGCGTATTTCGGGCGATCACCAAAGATGGTCTTAGAATGACCCAATCCAGGTCCATCGGTTGCAGCATTCTTTCGCCGGCGAGTTTGTCTCGGGCGTATGCGGAAGCCGCACTGTCATCGACACCGACGGCAGAAAAGTGAATAACTCGCCGCACATCTGCGTCGCGGCACGCTTTGTAGAGGGCGCGAGCACCATCAATGTGGGTGGCACGACTATTCTCATTGAGCCCATCTTGCAGCACACCCACACAATTGATTACCGCACCGAAGCCCTCGAGACGCGGCTGCCAATCCTCGCTTGTATCCTTGGTAAAATCGCATTGGATCCACTGAATGTGAGGCAAGCGCGACCGCGCGGCTTCGACATTGCGCGCGGCGCCGACCACCCGGATGCCGCGATTGTGTAAATCGGCGGCCAGATGCGAGCCGATAAAACCCGCCGCTCCGGTAATTAGAACCTTCATGCCTCCTGCCTTGCAACCAGGCGGATTTCATCGAGCAGGCCCCGAATGTCATCCATATTCGTCTCAGCCTGCATGAGGGTGAGCCGTATCCAGCTCTGGCCCAGAAATTCCACATAGGTCGTGTAGTAACGCCCCCGCGCCAGCAAACGCTTGCGAAGTTCCAGCGAGCAGGTTTGCTGCCCCTTTGTCAGACGCAGGCACAGAATGTTGAATTCCGGCTGCACAGCGATTTCGAAGTCCGGCTGGTTGGCAACCAGCCTGGCTGCCTCAAGCGTCCGCGCGACGAGTGCCTCCACGTAACCACATAACCCCGCTTCACCCTCATAGGCCAAAGCCATGAAGGCTTTCAAGGCAAGCGCCGATTTGGTGCATTCAACGGTCCGACCGAGAAAATCGAAACCGGGATTTTCCTTTTCGTGGAAAATATAACTGGCTTCCTGATTGAAAGCCGCGTCGAGATGCCGGTGATCGCGCACCAGCACAGCCGCGCACAAACAAGGCGTGCGCAGCA
>Ga0315338_1001782_pt1 | contig 24409 bp, 18 predicted proteins | sample ASW8metaG_FD_204518 | JGI IMG/M metagenome (GOLD analysis project Ga0315338, IMG submission 204518) | Ammonia-oxidizing marine archaeal communities from Monterey Bay, California, United States - ASW #8 | ecosystem: Environmental > Aquatic > Marine > Coastal | place: USA: California | collected... | reverse complement strand
AGTCCATTGATTGGTGGGACCATTTCAGATATCGAAGAGGGTGGAAGGGACGGCTGGATAGTTGCCGTTCGAAACCGTGACGACATCCGTGTGGCTCCTCGCGGAGATACTGAACTGCACTATAGGACTGAACTGGCCATCATGGGCCGGCAGGATGCTGTTGAGCGTTTTTGTCAGGCAAATGGACTAGTGCTGAAACGACAAACCGAAGTATTCACAGAGATATTGAGTACGACGGCTGCTGGCATTGCTGAAGTTGTCATACCGCCAGACTCTGGTTTTATCGGTAAGACACTCAAAGATGTCAGCTTGCGACAACGTTATGGGGCAACAGCGTTAGCCGTGTTCAGGATCAACGAGGTAATTGACGTAGACCTGGCCGATTTAATACTCCAGGCAGGCGATACACTTGTATTACATGGTCGCTGGCGAGATTTCGCTCTGTTCTCCAGCAGTCGAGACGTTGCTGTCGTGACAGATATGCCCAGAGATGACACTCGACCCGAGAAGCTATGGTTTGCTGCGTTCGCTTTTCTACTGGCGCTAGGATTGATTTTGTTTAGCGATATGCGACTGTCGGTAGCGCTGATGACAGGGGCGGTGTTAATGATTCTGACTGGAGTGCTGAGGATTGAAGAGGCCTATCACTCCATCGGTTGGCAAAGCGTTTTCCTACTGGCGAGCCTGATCCCCCTGGGTCTAGCCGTCGAAGTTACAAACACTGCGGCTTGGATCGCACAGCAGACATTGATTTTGTTGGGCGATGTGCCGTTATGGGTCTTGCAGGCGGCGCTTGCCGTTCTGGCTACAATCTTCACGTTGGTAATGTCTAATGTCGGAGCGACAGTCCTGCTGGTACCTTTGGCTATCAATATAGCGCTGGGCGTGGGCGCAGATCCGGCAATTTTTGCACTGACTGTTGCGTTGGCGACCTCCAATTCGTTTCTAATTCCAACCCATCAGGTCAATGCGCTGATCATGGGACCCGGTGGCTACCATGTGAGGGATTTTGTCCGCGCCGGTGGCGTTATGACGGTGCTCTTTTTGGTGGTCATGATGCTGATGCTGAATCTAGTTTTCTAGATTGGTGTAGTTTTAATTTGTGATATTGATGTGTCGATGTATTGGTTATCATTTAAGAACAAAACTCCTCTGAAGCGGGTTCTTAATCTCTGTCAGAGATATCCACTGATACACCATTTAAGATTCAGACTTACCTGGAACGCCCACATTGTCTATAATTTTGGTGTCGGTCCCACGTTCCAAAAGAGCGTGACAAGTTACGAATGTTTCGACCCGGAGAGGTGGCCGAGCGGCTGAAGGCGCTCCCCTGCTAAGGGAGTATGGGGTTTATAGCTCCATCGTGGGTTCGAATCCCACCCTCTCCGCCATCCATCAATGTATTTGAATTACATAGCGATGTAAGATCTGTGCGCCGCTAGAGCATGTGAGATCACATGCTAAACTTGTTTTTCCCATAGGTATCAATACGCGCCCGTAGCTCAGTTGGATAGAGTGCGTGGCTACGAACCACGAGGTCGGGAGTTCGAATCTCTCCGGGCGCGCCAATAAATCAAACACTTACAACCAATCATCGCACCCCATCTATCCCACAAATTCGCGTTTATCCCACAAATGAATCCCAATCGGTTGCAAATTGGTGGTGTGGTGTCTATAGCTGGGTCTGTATTTTCCATTCAAAATCGAAAGAAAATACCTTAAACAGGCACTCGATGGAGAGTATGCTCGTGATATAAGAGGTCCTTTGGATCCAATAGCTACACTGAACATGAACTGTAGAATTTGTCGGTTCTAAATTGAGTGTTAAGAAGTGCTCGTTGAGATAAGTTTCTTAGTATGGTCGAATTGGGTTGAGTCTTATGATTACTAGTTGAGAGTCTAATGCCTATACAGCCTTTCGCGATGATGTCAATTCCTTCTGCTCGCAGTGTGATAAAGCCTCGAGACAAAGGATTGACCATGATGATGGATTGGGGCTTACCCCTGGGTGCTCTCAAAGACTGGTTGGGATTGATAGCTCCATACGTGGATTTTGCAAAATTTGTTGCTGGAACTCCTCGTCTCTACGATGAAGATTACCTACGAAAGAAAATCCACTTGTACGAGGAGTTTGATGTCTATCCATTCATCGGAGGTCAATTTCTAGAATATTTCGTCGCAACTAAAGGAATAGAGAGTATAGAACCTTATTGCGTAGAAGCTCACAGGTTGGGATTTAGAGCAATCGAAGTATCAGACAATTGTGTACCGCTTTCAGACGACGACCGTCGACGATTAATAGGGACTGCTATCGAATGTGGTTTAGATGTACATGGCGAGGTTGGATCGAAAAATGAAAATACAGATGCTGAAATTTTGATGCAGCAGGCAAACGTTTGCTTTGACGCTGGCGCAGAATACGTGCTCGTTGAGGGGGCAGAATTTATAAAGAGTGGTGTTCTCAAGGTAGAGCTACTCAATGAGTTGAAGGACAATTTAGATTTAGGGAGGGTAATGTTCGAACTAAGTGGTACGTGGATTTCTGGAACGACTAGTTCCGAGGTCTATCAGTTAAAGTCGTTTCTCATCAAAGAATTCGGCAGCAATGTAAATATTGCAAACGTTCTGCCCGAGAATGTATGGGAGACGGAAGCAATGCGAGTTGGACTCAGCGTTGGTGGGCCTCCTGATTCCGTAACAAGCGAATCAATATAAGCGACCAAACTAAATTGTGTTTAGAAAGTCCTCACTGCCGAAATAGGTTCGATTTGTAGTTCAAATTTAAATGTACGAAGCTAGCCGTTTGGTATCATTATCACCGTAAGCTATTTGCGTTAAAGCGGTAGAAAACGAAGTGACCGGTCGCTCTTTTTGGAACAATACAAGTAGCATCCTATTACAGTTGTCTTTTTATTGGATTCTTTAGTTGATCCAAGTTGCCTTTAACATGGACGACAACCTTAAGTTAGTTTGGGTCAAGCTTTCTCGAATGGTCTCTTAAGTTGGAGTAGACGTTCAGCATTAGGATACCAGCCTGGTGAGGCCTGGAACTGGTTACCGCCATGAGAAAATATACTTGAGTCGGATTCTGAATGTAGGTAACAACGAACGCGAACTTTATCACTACCGTCAGTAAATGTAAGAACCCGACTCATAGGACAGTTGTGTTGTGTGCCATGATGCTGGGTGAGTGCAGCACAGTTGATAAAATGTACTCCCCACTTTGTCTCAATATGGGATTTTCCCCCCATTCGGTCCTCTGGGTGTGTGTGGGTGTGTCCTGCAATCCATAAGTCCGTTGCACTCGGATGATTATCCAAGTATCTTTCAAACGCCTGAGCGTCGGGTTGGTCATCTAAATAGTAGAGGTAGGACGCTCCTCGATCTGCTTCGTGATTTTTGCATCCGTGGTAACCAGAATGGAGATTGCCATCGCAGTCCCTGAACATGCCCTCAAACTCACCGGAGGCAACCGTCGTGTCTTTCAGGACATAGTGGTGGACTGATACGACCAAACAGTCTGGGTTCGCTTCTATTTGATTCTTCCACCATTCGAAGGTTTCGCTACGTACGACACCAGCAGGATTGCCACCGAGGGTATCTCGCCCCTCTATGTCAGATGTGTCGTTGACATCGCTCATCATAAGGAAAAGTATGTTGCCAACGCGGAATGAGTAGCGCTCCCAAGTACCATTAATTGGAAAGGGTCGTTTGCTTGAATCGACACGTGAAAATTCGGTGTTTTCACCGGTCGGATCAACCCATTTGCGCCACCACCCGTTACGTTGCTCATTTTTTCCACTGCGATCATGATTACCGCATACATCATAAATTTGTTCTCGATAATGATTCTTTAATACCTCAAACTGTTGTATGAGTTCTTCACCTTCCTGATCTTTTGGCAAACCTTGAGAGCCTGAGTAGTCTCCGCAGTTAATAGCAATGTCCCAAGGAAAATATGGGAATCTTGGTCCACGGAGGCCTTCAGATTGCCTAATTGCGTCAGCAAGGCTTTCTCGGCCGTAGAACTTGTCGGTGCCTATGTGTGCGCAACTGTGGGCCCAGAGAGTGAATTCAGATTGGTTAGTCATGAAATGTTTTCCTATGTTAAGTGTAGAAATATTATCTAAAAAACGTTTCAAATACACCCCGCCACAGCAGGCTTGCCGCAGCAACTATTAAGACTATTGTTAAGTATCGCAGAAAGCGATCATCTCGCATGGCATGAAAATATTTGCTACCGAGCCGAACTCCCAATATTGCGATCGGGAGAAGGAATAAACTCTCTAACAAGAGTTGAATTGTGATGAAGCCGCCAAGTCCAAAAACAATTGCTCGCCAGAAAAGTGCGACTGAAGCTATCAACAAAACCGTTGCGCGTATAGCGGCTGGTTTTTCTAAGACGCTCTTAATAAAAATACTGAGCAAGACAACACCACCAGCACCTGTTGCACCGGCAAGCAGTCCGGCTACTCCTCCGATAAGTGTACCGACTTTCCATTTAGACTTCCGAAGTCTCGAAGTAATTCTGTTTATGAGTCCAAAATGTTCCGCCGCAATTGTGCCACCGAGTCCGACACCAAGTGCTATGGTGAGTTCTGATCCACTTAGTTTGCCGAATATCCACACACCTATTACCACAAAAACTATAAATGCTAAGACAATTGGTCGCGCGATCTGCCAATCGGCTTCCCGTCTCATGTCGGTCACAAACTGAAACTGTGTAATAGAGTTTGTGATGACGGCTAGAATAACTGACTCATGAGGTTCTAATATCCATGCCCCAAAAATTATTAGGGGCGGCATACTTCCTGCTCCAAATACGCCTTTAACAAAAAATGATGCAAAGTAGATTATGCCTAGCATAAAGAGCGCTAAGGCCCCCATGTCTTCGAATATGGCGTAGCCCAAGAAGTTCAAAGCCTCAGATCCCATCGGGAGATCCACGAAAATCTGAAAATTAGATCAATCATCAGGTGCCGTGGAAGTTCGGTTGGCGAAACGAAGGTCTCTATTAACTTTAGATAGAACACCATTCGTTGTAATTGGTTTGTAGATCTAAAAGGTCTACTAGTCGCATGACCATCAAGACGTATTGTTAGTCTAGTTCTTGTGGGCTACATATGGTCCTATATCATTGTGTGACTGAATTGTTTTTACGTTGGCTGGTAAAAGATTTGGAATCGATTTAAGAGCGGAGCCTGTAGAAATGACGACAACTCGTTCATCTTTGTGAATTTCTCCACAGTTCATTGCCTTTTCCAGGCCAACAATTGTGGTCGCCGACTCGGGGCAGGGCAGAATACCTTCTAACCTAGCAAACGTTCCTACTGCATCTAAGGCTTCTTCAGTGGAAACGGAAATAGCTGTGCCGCCAGTTTCTCGCAAAATTTTGAGTACCATTTCATCACCGGGTGGTGTAGCAGACTTTAACCCACCCGGCAGCACATCAAGGTTCAGCCAAGTGTCGGCACGTTGCTTGCCTTCTTTAAATGCTTTAACAATAGGAGAACACCCTTCGTATTGAGTCACCAGGAGTCTGGGAACTCGTGCCTCGTCTACCCAACCCAATTCCTGTAATTCGGAAAATGCCTTAAAGATTGCAATAGCCCCGAGCCCACCGCCAGTAGGATACACAACAACATCTGGAAGTTCCCATCCTAGTTGTTCACAGATTTCGTAGCCCATTGTCTTTTTCCCTTCAAGTCTAAACGGCTCGCGAAGGGTGCTGGCGTTAAACCAACCATAGGATTGGACAAGATCTTTGACCATTTTACCGGATTCCTGCCACGGCCCATCGAAAATAAACGTTGGCATTCCTGCCAAAATACACTGTTGCAGAGAAGCTGGCAGTACATCCTGCGATAGAATATCGTAGCAGTTGATGCCAGCTCGTGCTGCGTACAGCGCCCAAGCTGCGCCTGCATTTCCCGAGCTATTGAGGATTACTGTACCCACGCCTAATTCTTTGTACCGTGTAATCCCAACACTCGCACCGCGATCTTTGAAACTACCGGTCGGATTCCGCCCCTCCTCCTTTATATAGAGTTCGCGGCAGCCAAGGAGAGAGCCGAGTTTGTCTGTTCTTATTAGAGGTGTCCATCCTTCTGATAGCGTAACAGCGTTCTGAGGTTGGTTTGCAGGTAGCATCGGTGCATATCGCCACAACGAACTTAATCCGTTAGAGATATCCTGTTTGGTCACGGAGGATCTTAACTGTTCAAGGTCATAACGCACTTGTGGAAAATCACCCGGGAGATATGTGACATCTTGGGGTCGGTCCAGAGCGTACTGGATTTTATCCTCGCCACATTCCAAATGAGAGGCAAAAGACTTGAACATAAAATTTGATGCCTTATTAAGGTTTCAGTGATCAGAAATTCAAATCGAATCTGTGAATATTTCCAACTAGCAAAGTAATCGATTAAACATTGTCAAGGTGCGTTCCCTTGCTAGTTTTGCGGCAGACTCGTCGTATGAACCACGATGATTACAATTAAAGCCGTGACCCGCGTCGTATAAATAAACTTCGGCTTCATTATGTGCTTTTTTGATTGAGTCAACATCCTGCAGCGGTATAGTGGCGTCTTGCTTGCCAAAATGCATTAGTAGTGGGCAGTTTTCCATCTCATCAATGTAAGGCATTATCTGTCCACCGTAATAAATTATTGCAGCATCAATTGATAACCTTACTCCGGCGAGATAGGAAATCGTTCCACCCCAGCAATATCCTACCGTCCCCACAGTTAAACTTTCATCGCGCAACGCATCAACGGCAGCCTTTATGTCGAGTACAGAATCGTCCCAAGAGAACTCTTCACGCAGTTCCCGCCCCTTAACAATATCTTCATCTGAATAACCAAGATTGCATTCTCTAACTGAAGACCGATCGTATAAAGCGGGTGCTATTGCGGTAAAACCCTCCTTAGCAAAATCCTCACACAATTCTCTAATGTGTTGATTAACTCCAAATACCTCTTGTATAACGACGATTCCGCCTTTTGACTTATTTGGCGGATTGGTACGGTAAACTCCAAATGAGTGTCCATCATCTGCGGTAATAGTAGTATCGATACCCATTGTTTCTCCGTCAATATTTATTTGGTGATTGAATCAATATTGTATAGTTATAAATTAATGATCTGAAACTAAATTACTCTTAAAGAATCGGCCCTAATCTTGAGACCGTGCTCAGCCGTCGTAATATTTCTTCCCAGTTTCACGGTACCACATGCGTAACAAATGTCTCTTCTGTCCTTGATTAGGCCCATCCTTAAAAGCAGATCGATGATGTGCAAGGCAACTATTGTTTAAGTATTGGATCTGCCCCCGTTCCATTGGAAATCTTACTGAAAGCTGATCAGTTTTCATGAGATTGTCCATTTCTTCGAGTGCATCTTTGCCAATTGCGTCTAAAACTGCGTCTGCAATTTCGTAGCCTTTAAAAATTAGAGAACTGGCGACTCGGCTATACAGCTTTAATCCATCCCATCTAAAAACAGGACCTTTCCAAGTTTTTGGATCATTAGGATGATGTTCCGCTTGCCGGTCAAAAATGAAATCATCGTAGAGTCGATTAGTCAGTTCTGGTTTTGTTTTTAACAAGATATTGTGAGCTGTATGTAAGCTACACAGACTTGTCAGGCCGCCTGTTTGTGCCGCGCGTAAACACATTAGGCTCACATAGTCAGGTACGGCTATTCCGTAACTATTATCGTTATGATAAGTCAGTTCAACATTAGTCGCTGCGCCACGGACTCCATAAGAATATTCTTGGCCCGTATCTGTAACATCGTACAACATGGTGCCGTCCCATTTTGTTGCAACAGGATTTGACAAAAGCTGCCCAAGAATCCAATAGATTGACTTAATTTCTTCGATTGAAAAGTCATCAATATCTAGCCCATCAAGAATAGCGAATCCAATACCTGTGTCTAGTCTAGTCCTGACTTGTTGGATTATTTTGTGGCATGCATCTAATTTGTAATTTTCGGCTCTCAACATGAGAATAGGAAGCGGGCGTGAACGTACATCGTCTACGAAATCTTCTAATTCGTTTTGAACCGATTGAGTAGCTGAAACGATCCAATCGTTTCTCTGGATTGATGAGCTTGTCCAGGCTTTTGGGCCAGTAATTTGTTGCACAAGTTTCGAAATTGAGCCATGTAGCCTGGCCGGAACCGGTTTAGAGATAACTTTCATAATTAACTGACAAGAGCTGGCGACGAAGAGTGTTTCTCCTCGCCGCCAGAGATGTTTAGATCAATTAAGTATACCGATCTCGCGATAGTAACGAAGAGCTCCGGGGTGAACTGAATATTTCATAAGACCTTTTATCCCTTCTGGATCCATCGAGGCAGCGGCTTTATGAACAGATGCCCATTTGGGAATATTCTCATATGTGGCTTTAACAATTTTGTAGACAAGTTCTTCTGAGGCATTTTTATTGCAAATCATAACATTGTAATCGCCGACTGTAGGTACAGGCTCTGTTTGTCCACGATAAGTATTGGCAGGAATAGCAGTCGTGACGTAGGATGGCTTAACTTTGAGGTATTCTGTTGCCTGGTTACCTACCAAGCCAAATTGAACTACGTCGTGAGTAGTAGAAAGCGCAGCAACAGCAGGATGCGGAATGCTACCAGCAGTCAATGCGGCATGGGCTAAATTATCTTGCATCGCCTGATTTGCATCTGTATGTCCTAAGTTAATAATCGACTTGGGCTTCAGATTAAACATTTCGACTATTTTTCTTCCCGCTACGTCTGCGCCACTACCCTTTTTGCTAACATTAACGATATGACCGTTTAGGTCATTTACTGACCGCAAACCAGTTTTCTTCAATGTCCAAAAGTGTAGGTATGAGAGCTGCATCGGAAACATAATGGTCACGTTCTCGTACTTTTTGCCCTTAGCCCACCCGGTTCCTTTTAGACCTGTGTCATATAAGCTAGCCATGGTGATCCCGAAGTCTGTTTGGTCAGCTTCGATTAGTTTGATATTTTGTACACCTCCTCCACCAACTTCTACAGAAGCTTCTAGGCCAGCATCTTCATTTAGAATTTTTGCAAATCCAGTGGCAAGGACATAGTAGGTTCCACCAAGTGGGCCACCGCCCACAGCGACTTTTTGTGCGTATGATGCAGATGTAAAACTACCCAGGAAGACTGATACAGCGAGAATTGATAGTAGCTTTCTAAGACGTAGTTCCATTGATTCCTCCTCCAGCGTCGAGTTTATGTATTAAGATTGGTCTATAGACCCTGTCCATATCACTTTTGTTCGGCCAGAGCCAGATGTATTATAGATACTAGTTTTGAAATACTGTCAAGTAGTTTGGCCGGGTGGCTATCATGGGTTCGAGTATTTACCTTAATGAATCTTAACTCTACGTCTAGAAATGGCTGAATCGCGAAATACGCGACGAGACCTCAATGTCGGTTTTAGCCGAGTGGTTGGTGCTTTCGCCTTCTTTCTCGCCGGTTATCATTTGTATGTTCTTGGACTCTCACCCAACGATCCTTGGATTCATCGAGTAGTTCATCTATTGGGCATAAGTATCTTAGTCTTTGTACTTGTACCTGCCAGAAATGCTTCCTCAAATGATCGGCCAACAATTGTCGATGCAGGATTAGTATTACTGGCGATCACAAGCGCTGCCTATATCTTTTGGAAGTTTGACGACTTACTTGATCGACTCGGTGTAATCCCCGAGTTTTGGGACGTCGAAATCGCCACTATTGCATGCCTATTGGTACTGGAAATGGCGAGAAGATTACACGGGTGGGTGTTACCAGTAATTGCACTATCTTTTATAGGATATGCCGTTTTTGGTAGTGAGTTACCCGGCTTATTTGGTCACGTCGGGTACTCATTCGGACGTGTTATTACATTTATTTTTAGCCTTGAGGGGATTTATGGCCCGCCAATAGCTGCTTCCGCCACATTTGTAACTCTTTTTGTTCTATTTGGAGCTTTTCTGACGCATTCTGGAGCAGGTCGCTTTTTTGTCGATCTGTCCTACGCAATTGCGGGAGGGCGACGGGGTGGGCCGGCAAAAGTAGCGGTACTGGCGAGCGCCTTTTTCGGCAGTATCTCAGGAAGCGCTGTTAGCAACGCTGTAACGACCGGTACCTTTACGATACCACTAATGCGAACTGTTGGGTATCGACCAGAGTTCGCAGCTGCAGTTGAGGCTGTTGCCTCAACTGGTGGACAGCTGATGCCGCCTATTATGAGTGCGACGGCATTTGTTATGGCCGAGATAACCGGCATTCCTTACCTTCAGATTGCCTCATCAGCGCTTGTGCCATCGATTCTATATTTTTTAGCCGTTTATTTTATGATTGACCTAGAAGCAAAAAACCTAAAGTTACTTGTGGTTCCAAAAGAAGAATTGCCACTCTTAAAAAATGTTTTATTAAAAGACGGTCATTTGTTCTTGCCAATAGTCGTGATTATTTATGCTCTAGTGGTGATGCAAACCTCACCGCTTAGAGCAGCATTGTTAGCGTTGATTACAATCGCAATAGTTAGTTGGGTTCGGTCACATACTCGGATGGGTCCATTGAAAATTTATCGTGCTTTAGGGGACGGCATGAAAGTAATGATGGATATCGGTGTTGCATGTGCTTTAGCTGGAGTAATTGTTGGTGTCTTTTCTCTTACTGGCCTTGGACTAAAATTTGCGTCTGCTCTTGTTGCGCTATCCGGCGGGCACCTCTGGTTAGCGTTAGTAATTACAATGATCGTTTGCATAATTCTAGGTATGGGTATGCCGACGCTGGCAGCTTATGTGGTTACTGTTGCCGCTGTGGGCCCGGCTCTAATCCAAATGGGTGTTCCTGTCCTCGCAGCTCACCTGTTTGTGTTGTATTTTGCGGCAATTTCTACTATCACCCCGCCCGTCGCTGTTACAGTTTTTGCGACTGCTGGTATGGCGGGGGCAAGACCGATGAGAGTTGGGGTAGCAGCAGTTAAATTAGGTATTGCAGCCTATATTGTTCCGTTTATGTTTGTGTATAGCGGATCACTATTGTTGCAAGGAGATGTATTAGAAATTGCATTGGCTATACCCAGTGCTCTTATTGGCGTGTGGTCTTTATCGAAGGGTCTGCAGGACCGTGCAATCCACATGTTACCGAGATGTTTTTTGTTGATCGCAGCAATTTTGTTAATAACCCCAGAATTTGTCACCGACTTAATTGGGCTTGGGATCGTCGTTATTAGTATTCTTGTGGCACGTAAAATGACATGAACCTGTAGTCGTTATCGCATATTAAGTTAGCCTAGGGAACAATACAGTATGAGTAATTCAACCGAGTCACTCTTTGTCGCAAGTTGATTGGGTCGGGCAAGAACGAGTTAGCGGGACTGCATACGAGTTTGTTTGTAGCTTTCAGTACACTACTGCGTAGGGGGCTTCATCAATAATTCGATCAAGAGGCACCCCCAAAGAGGGAAACTCATGAATAATGGTCTTGACAGATGGCGAAATAAAGTTGCATTAATAACAGGTTCTACGACAGGAATCGGTTGGGCAATTGCACAGGCATTCGCTGAGTCTGGATTAGATATCGTAATGACAGCGCGAACAGTCGAGACGCTCAATCTTCGAGTTAATGAACTTAAACGAATCGGTGCAAACGTCTTGTCGATTCCTACGGACTTGCAAGTGCCGGAACAAATTTATAGTTTATTTAAACAAATTCGAAAGGAATGGTCTGGTATTGACGTGTTAGTTAATAATGCAGGTGTCGTATGGCGTGAACCATTACTCGAGACAGAGTTAAGTAGATTGTGCACTATGATTGACACTAATCAACGTGCAGTCGCTATAGCAATGTCAGAAGCAGTTAAAGATATGGAAGGAAAAGACGATGCAGCGATTATCAATATTGGATCTATTGCGGGTCACAGGGTTCCTCCCTCGCGGCGGAGGGCTACATTGTATTCATCCACTAAACACGCATTGCGAGCGATGACGGAAGGTGTTCGCACAGAACTTCATGCTAGAGGTAGTAACATAAAAGTTTCACTAATTTCTCCAGGCCTGACACATTCCGATCTGCACGATAAAGCCGAACCGAGTGGCGAGTTTGCTGGTTTTCCTTTTCGTCCGCTGGATGCCAACGACATTGCTGAGGCAGCGTTGTTTCTATTGTCGATGCCTAGGCATGTGCAAGTCAGTGATATTGTTCTTAGGTCGATTGAGCAGCCAGACTAGAATTAGATAGGTCCGGGTATGAGAGCTCAAGAAATGTGAAATTGACGTAAGAAAAGCTGAAAGTTTGATATGTCATACCAATAGATAACTGATGCTGTCTAAAAAGAAAGCCAGTATCTAGACATCCAGGACACTAGATCGAGGTTGCGCGGACAAGAAAGAGGATATATGGGCGCAAAATATCTCGGGTTGTTCAACGGGGATCATATGTCCACAGTCGGATATGCGGATAAGGGACGATTCCTTAATCAAGTCACGAATTTCTTCAGACTGACCCGGCGGGCACGTTTGATCTTCGTTTCCAACAAGAATTAGCGTCGGACAATTAATCGATGAGATTTCGTTTCTGACATCGAATTTTTCAAGTGCTCTGACCGTCAATTCCCGCATTCGTGACGATGACTGTAAGGCAATGTTATAAGCCTCCTGAATGTCGTCCGGATTGCTTTCAGCCCTAAACCAACTTTGAGTAAGGCGCTTCGCAACTTTTGCCCAGCCATCTCTATGTAATTCTTGGATGGTTTGTTGAACATTTCTCGCGGTTCGATCGGCTGTCGTGCCAACGAGGATCAGACTTTTAACATATTGGGGATAATTAGCTGCAAAACACTGGGCAACCATCCCACCAAATGATAAGCCGCAAATATGTGCCCTATCAATTCCAAGTGCTGACATCAAATTTAGTAATTCCACGCAATAACCATATGGACTGAAATTGCCATCCTCACTATCGTCAGAATGTCCGAACCCTTGCCGGTCGTGTGCAATAACACGATAGTTGGCACTTAGATTTGGAATGACTTTTCGCCAGACTTTTCCAGAACCCGGGTTTCCGTGAAGAAGTATCAGAGTATCGCCAAAACCCTTTTCAATATAACTAATCTGAATTCCGGAGATATTAATGGTCGACATGCTGTTTGTCTCATGAGATTTAGGATTAAAGGTCAATCAGTTAGGGATTTACGAGTTGGGCTGGGCCAAATTGAATTATGATAACAGAACCATTAGATCGAGAATTTCCTACACATGTCTATTAGTAGGCTACCATTGGCACTAAACGTACTGAAAAAGTTGGGTGTAGCAAAGTTTGTACTATAAGCCTCTGTCGCGTGAAAGCGGAGTACTTTTCATTAACAATTTTAAATCTTTTTAAAAACAGGTTCCTGCTTCAACCTTCGCCAATTGGGAGAACAAATGTCAAACTCCGCAAAATCAGTTAATGAAATTGATGGCTCGGTTGCAGAAGACTTGGTCGGTGAGGTGTGGCCAAGTGCTGAGCCTGGTGAGGATCCGGTCCTCTATGGTCATGCTGTGCTGGAATCTCGTGATCCCATTGAGGTACGCAGCCTACAGACGTTTTTCCTTAAATACACAGTCGGACGCTACGGGCTCGACGACACTGGTGCCATCCGTGTAGTGTTTCGAGCCATGGGTGACGGCGAAGCGTTACAAGTTTCAGACTCAACCGCACCAAACTATGTTACCGCTAGGACAAGTACTGGTATACCCCTTTTGGTCGAGTATCGTAGTCGCGGCGTGTCAGCTCGACCTCGGTGGAAGTCGTTGACGGTAACCGTAAACGGGGGCTACCTGTCAGAAGGTGATGTCATCACTATCGTTTTTGGTGATACAACCGGTGGCTCGCCTGGCATGCGGGTACAAACCATGACTGAAGGTGGTTTCGAGTTTAAGGTTCTGGCGGATGTCTGTGCTGTAGGGCACTTTGTTCCGATCCCTGACACGCCGACAATTGCAATCGTTCCCGGTCTACCAGTGGTCTGGAAGGCCGTTCTGCCGACTCTCCGACGACCCGACGAGCAATTCCGGTTCGGGCTGAAAGCAGAAGACAAATGGGGTAATCCGACTGATCGGGCGAGCGGTTACGTCACTTTCGAAACTAACCTTTCAGTCGAAGGGCTACCAGATGGTTTTGACTATCCCCTAGGGGAGAAGGCTGTGGTATTTGACAAGTTGCGTATTCTCAACCCGGGTGTGCTACGTATCATTGTGCGTGATAGATCGGGCGTTGTGATAGCCGAATCCAATCCACTGGTAATTTGCAAAGGGCTCTATGGAGGCTACTGGGGTGATATGCACGGCCAGAGTGGTGAATCGATTGGTATCACTACCTCTCGCCAATACTTCGACTTCGCCCGTGATAAGGCGTTCCTCGATGCAACTGGTCACCAGGCGAATGATTTTCAGATCAACAATGCGTTCTGGAATTACCTCAACGAACTAAGTGCCAACTACAACGAGGATGGGACCTTCGTGACTCTGCCAGGCTACGAATGGTCTGGCAACACGGCTGTTGGTGGCGATCGTAACGTTTACTTTCGCACCGAAGGCCGCCAAATTCGACGGTCATCTCATGCTTTACTGACCGATCGCACCGACCTCAACACCGATGCAACCGATGCTAATCGCCTATTCGAGGCATTAACTGGTGAGGATTGTGTGGTCTATGCCCATGTCGGTGGCCGCTACGCGGACACGGCCTACGCCCATGATCCTAAACTCGAGACCGCAATGGAAATCCATTCGGCTTGGGGTACCTTTGAGTGGATGTTGACTGACGGATTTGAGCTGGGGCACCGTTGTGGCGTGGTCTGTAACAGTGATGGTCACAAAGGTCGACCGGGAGCCAGCTATCCAGGAGCAGCAACATTCGGGGCTTACGGTGGCTTAACATGTTTCTATGCTGAAGAACTGAGCCGCGATGGATTATTTGAGTGTCTCCGCCGGCGGCATCACTACGGCACTACCGGGGCGCGACTCCATCTGGATGTACGGATGGTGTTGCCAAGCGGTGGGCGGTTGTTTCACCGTGATCCGAAAGCTTTCCCCGACACAAGCTCGTTAGTTGTTAACGAAGTTATGATGGGCGACATTGTCCAGACAACTGACGAGACTGTCAATCTAGTGATCCATGTGATCGCGCAAACACCGATCGAACGAATCGAGGTTCGGAATGGTAGACAGGTATTACAAATTTTGCGTCCATATTCGTCGAACGATTTGGGGAACCGGATTCGAGTTCTTTGGAGTGGTGCGGAGTACCGTGGTCGGGGGCGGACGACCTATTGGAAGGGGCGGCTTTGTTTTAAGGATGCGACTATTCGGCGTATGAGCAAGATCAATATTTGGAACCACGAAAAACTAGTTGATCAGCAAGGATCAAATACCGTGCAATTCGACACAATTACGACTGGAAACTTTGCTGGTTTTGATGCTTGGCTGGATAGTGGTCCGCGTGGTCAGGTTGATCTGACGACTAATCATGGTGCCCTGACTAAGATGCTGAATGACATTGGAATTGACGACCTTGTGATGGATGCCGGTGGGTTGGACCGTCGAATTCGGATTTGCCGACTCCCCGAAGAAAATCCACACCGTGAGATAAATGAGGTTGTGTCGGTGCCCCTGCAACCGATCGGAGATAATCCGGTCTGGGTTTCTGTGTACACTGAAGACGGTTACCAGGCGTGGAGTAGTCCGATTTTTGCTTATCGTCGGGACGGTTGACTAAGTTATTCCTCAATCCCATTCAAACCAATCGTAACTATGTTTAAAGGGCCGTAACTGGCCCTATCTCCGGAAACTGTGGGATAGCCGATGTAGAATAACGCTATGTTTACCGGTGCAAATGCGAAATAGAGTGCGTGGCTATGAACCACGAGGTCGGGAGTTCGAATCTCTCCGGGCGCGCCAATAAATCAAACACTTACAGCCGATCATCGAACTGCACTCCCCCCAATCAAATCGAATCCCCCCAATCAGAACACCAAATCGGTTGCAAATTGGTGGTGTGGTGACCATCAATGGGTCTGTAATTCCTCTTGCGAGGCGTATCGTAAAGGGCGGTACGCAATGGGGTCCGCTAATAGCCCCAAGCGCTTGGGTAAAACCGTAAAGGCGCAATTATTGACCCAAGCAACCGACCTATTATTCCGATGTATCCAAAGTCGCAGAGGTTCTTCGCAACTTCTCCAAGTACCGCAAGAAACCGGGCAAAAATGGTGGTGGGAAAACTTGGCCCGGACTCAAACATTTCGAACAGGTTGATGTTGGCCGTATAGCCATCCGTTTGCTGTCTACCTCTTGGGGTGGACGATGTACAATAACTTTTCAGACTATCGTAAAAAACTGAATGATCGCAAATGCAAAGGTAAAAAGTGAAAAAAAAACATCGATTAGGCACTCATTGGCAAGAACGTTCCCACTATATGGAAAAGGCGATCAAGCGAGACGGGCTGGATAATTTTCGTTCGAATACTGCTATATGTTGGGGGCTCGGGGAGCAAGTGCTTATTGATCCATCAGCCAGATGGCGCTCTTGGAAAGCAATGCCTTTACGAATCCTTGTCAATCTCCCCATTATACGTAAGCTTACCAACGTTTACTTACAATGGATAAGGTATCACTACGATAATTGTAAGCACTTCCAATCCTATTATTATGAGAAAGAATTTGGCTATCTCTTGGAGAAGTACGACCTCCCTGAAACCACAAGGAATGGTTGCTTGGATATAACCACTATCAACGGGCAGAAGATAGCACGAATCTATATCGATAACCTTGGTAGGATTGATAAGTTCTCTCAACATATTGATTTTTCAAGCGTCGAAACAGTAATGGAGATCGGTGGCGGGATTGGAGTAAATGCTCATTTATTGTTACATCTCTTTCCAAATATTAGGGAATATATCTATATTGATATCCCGCCAGTTTTGTCTATTGCTGAATTTTACCTTAGACAATTTGAATTAGAAGATAGGATTTCCTTTTATCATCCTGATCAGATACAAAGTATTTCAGCAGACGTTGATGTTTTTTGGAATGCTATAAGTTTCCAAGAAATGACACCTGATATTATCGTCGGCTATCTAAAAAAGATTAAGCGTCTAAATTCAAAACATTTGTGCCTGAGTGGACAAAGAACCTTGAGATACGGGCCAGATAGGAATTACGATTGGGTGAAACAAGTAGAGGAACATTTTAGTGTTAGAAGCATTGGCCCAGGTTATTATCTTGGGAGTAATGTCAATTTGTAAGTGACCTGACTCTTATTCCTTGACCAAGTTTGTGAGGAGGCAAGTTAACTTCTACAGAGAAAAGCAACTGGTGTACGCCAGTTCGATATACTTCATCTGACCAGGCATTGCATAACCGAAGAGGGTTTACTGGTTACGCACTTGAAGACTGAGGAAACCTCCGGAACGACTAGGTTATTCGAATGGACTCCTGAGTTGAAGAAGATCATTGAAGATGTCTGTGCAAAAACACCAACGGCGGTTTACCTCTTCAAGAATCAAAAGGGTGAGCCGTTGGTGAAGAATCGAAAGGCCAACTCAGCATTTGCATCTGCGTGGGCTAGGTGGATGAAACGATTGAGAGATCGAAACATCAAAAGGTTCTCCGAACGTTCCCTCAGAAATTTGGCGGGGTCTGAAGATGACTTACAGACTGCCTCAGAACGACTAGGACATTCGTCCACTGCAACTACGCAACAGTACTATCGGAACAAACCTACTGTTGTCCTACCTTTATCCCCCCATTCAAACCAATCGTAACTGCGTTTAATGGGTTGAAAAAGACCCAAACTCAGAAATGATTGGGATAGCCGTTGTAGAATAACCCTATGATTACCGGCGTAAACGCGAAAAAGAGTGCGTGGCTACGAACCACGAGGTCGGGAGTTCGAATCTCTCCGGGCCCGCCATAAAACCAGTAGTTAGGTCACCTTACAAAAGGTGGATTCTCTAATAATGTCGCTATCTCAGCTAGTTCTCAGCACCAATTGGATGGTTCCTATGCTGTCGTATTCCACGGCAATAACGCCCTTTCTAACGGTCAAAGAGGTGATGTTCAGCGTTTAATTAAGACTCGACAAGGTCACGGAAGGTAATCCTTCAAATTAATGTGTCTCCAAAGAGGCGATGGTGGCTCGGCGACTTCGGGAAAATTTGGATTGAGGGGTTTGGTGGCGTCTATTCCGAGACGAGTGCTCAAAAGTGCGGGACCGCCAGGGTAAGCGGGATAACCGGTAGGATCGACCCGCGAGATGTAGGAGCCCGGGGCAGTGAAAAATGATCTATCAGCCTGAGTGCGAGTCATAATTGCCCACAGAACTCTCTCGTCGTCATAGATGTCGATGTCTTCGTCGACGACGACGGCGCACTTGAACCGATAAGCACCGAGTGCGGCGAGCGCAGTATTGACGCCGAGTCCTTCAAAATCCTTTCGAATTTGAACGTACACCAGATTTCCTGAGCCGCTGACGGGCACATTGATTGCTAGTACCTGAGGTACCAGCGCTTTTAACTGGGAAAACACTACTCCTTCCATTCCTAGCGAAAACAACACCAGATGTTCCGGACCGACAGGAAATACATCGTGGAACAGTGGGTTGTGTCGATGGGTGATCGCTGTGACCTCGAACACCCGCGCTGGTTTGGGCGGCGCATAGTAAAGCCAGTAGTCACCGAAGGGCCCGTCATCCTCCCAGGCGTCTGTCCTAATACGACCTTCGATAACAATCTCAGCATCCGCGGGTACGGGCACATCTACCGTCTCGGCTTGGACGACGTCAACGGGTTCCCCCAGAAGTCCACCCATGGTATCGAGCTCGTACTCACCGAAGGTACCTCGTTGCTGGGAAGCCATGCCCATTGCTGGGTGGTGACCAAGCACAATCGCTGCGTCTACGGAAACGCTCTTCGCCTCTGCCCTTTTGGTGATCTCGGCGGCATGGCAGAGCGGAGCCATATTTATCGTTAGCGTATTTGGAGACAAATACAGATGTCGGTAGACACCGGCGTTGAGCTCACCGGAGTCCGGGTCACGTACGATGGTCATCCCCGCAGTGAGATATGGCCCGGCGTCGTTCTCGCAATGTGTCACTATTGGGAGGATGTCGAGATTGGCGCTGTCTCCTGTCAAAACCACGTCTTTTACAGGACCTGATGGGACTTTCCTGGGTGGAATGCGGTTTATCTGAGCATCACCGAAGCGTTCGATGACACGCTCGGGTGTGGTATCGAGAGCGAGCGCTAAATGTTTCTTGGTCGAGAACAAATTTGTCACCACAGGTATTTGGTGTCCCGCCACGTGTTCAAACACCATTACTGGGAGATCACCATCTGCTTGGAGGCGCTTTTGCACTGAAGAAATTTCCCATCGCGGCTCAACTTTGCGTTCGACACGCACTATCAGCTCGGGCGTGTTCTTCTCGAGTGTGTCCAGAAACGATCTAAGGTTTGCTGTCATAGGATGAGCATATTCGATTAGTCTATTTCAGGAAAGACTTGAGACCCGCTGACTGGTGACCACCTACTCCAACGCATGCACTGCCAGACGGTCTCAAAATTCGGACCCTCGATACTCGACCGAGCACAATTGGGTGCTGCATACAGTCAATGCTCACCTATTTACGGTATGCGAACACTGCATCGAATCGTGACCGAATATATTCCCCGCACGTCGTTACGGGATAACGCGGTGGGACACCCGGCTCGCAGCATGAATTAATGCACTGGACCACCGTGTCCGGATGGGGATCATAGAAGCAGGCGAGAGAAAGCCGCTCAAACCCAGATAGATTTCGAACGCGGTGCGTTGTCGAGACGAAACGGTCGTTCGTCCATCGAGCGAGAAGATCTCCAATGTTGACCACAAAAGTGTCAGGCTTCGGCGAGGCAGGTTGCCAAGTACCTGACCGGTGCCTAAGCTCGAGACCTCCGTGCTCGTCTTGCCACAGCAACGTGATGACACCATAGTCCGTGTGTGGCGAGGTACCGAACTGGTTAGGTGGCGAATTTGATGGTTGTGGTGGGTAGTAGTTCGCCGATAGCCGAACTAGAGGTTTATGGTACATCGCGTCGAAAAAATCGGCAGGTAAGGTGAGGGCCAGCGCGATGGCTCGAAGTAGCCGCCCCGCGCATATCGCGATTGCGTCTCGGTAGGCCGTCATCGCATCGCGCATGTGCGGCATGTCGTCAGGGAAGACATTGGGTCCCATTAATGGTCTGCCTGCAACGACGTCTGGATCGTCTTGGGGCAGGTCTAGACCCATGGTGAAGCTCTCCTTGTGATCGGTGAGAGCACCGTCGCTCAACACAGTTTGACCCATTGGCACGAAACCGCGATGAATTTCGTTGACCCTGGCGCGTTCCTTCTCCACCGATGGCCTTCGATAGAACTCAAGACACGCCCTGCGCGCAGATTCAATGATCTCGGTGGGCACACCATGGTCACAAACGTAGAAAAACCCTACTGTCTCGCAGGCAGAACTAATCTGACGTGCCACCGCCATGGTGTCCGTCACGCGTCCTGACGCGAGTTCATGCATCGAGATAACCGGGAGCGACTGAGCTCCAATGGCGATGGGTGATTTGAAAATGGGCATTCCCCTGCGACATTCGACACATTTAGTATACCGGTGCCGTTACCAGCAGTAGGTACTCCGTTCTCCTCCAATAACTCTTGACGATCTGACTATTTATCGGCGTTTATTCTTTAATCCTCCAGATTTAATTGGAGAGCCGTTGTACGCTAATCCCTATATTTATAGATTCAACTACAGATTTGAGTGCGTGGCTACGAACCACGAAGTCGGGAGTTCGAATCTCTCCGGGCGCGCCAATAATTCAAACACTTACAGCGCCCTTAAAAATTGAATGTTCCCAAAAATAAGAACATCAAGGTTGTAAGGGTGTATGTGCTCGAGGTTGCTCGAAAATTCTATAAATGACCATCCCACTTACCGCAGTAATAACAATGATGCCTCCAAGAAGAGAATTAGTGCTTGGAATCTCGGCTAGCACTAACCAAGCTAAGAGTACGGACAAAATTGTTTCTAAAGGTACTACCAACATGAACTCTGCTGCACGGATATGTCGAGATGCGACAACAAAGAGCGCATAATAAATCGGAGAAACTAGACCACCCCATAAGAAAAGAATTACGATATTTCCGCTACTCAACGAAGGACCGTTAAATGAGAAAGGAAGCGCAATTGCAGCTGCTATAAGGCTACCCAGCGCAAACATGGGGATCATGTTTAGATCGCGGCCCCAGCGAAGAATGACAGCAAATATGGAAACGGTGACTGCACATCCAACGCCTAGGCCGGCACCTTTCATACTACCTCCATTTAGATGACCAACGACCATCAATGCGACACCAATTGCAGCTCCGATCATAGCGATCCAGGTAACTTTCTGAATTCTTTCCCGTAAAGTGGCCCAGGCAATCAAGGCTGTTAGGATCGGAATTAATACAAGAGTAAACATGACGTCCGCAATCGGCGAATTGTGAAGCGCCGTAGTCAGAAAGAGTAGACTTAGTCCAAAAGCTACGGCTCCCCAAATGCCTGGCCAGCCAATATCCTTGAAAGCATTTATAACACCCGGCCGGTTGGATAGCGTAAGGCCCAAGCACAACATTAATCCGATCAGCAAGTGTCGCCAAAATGCAATCTGCCAATCTGTCATATCTGCTAGTGCACGGATAAAGACTCCATTGAAGCTAGACAGTGTTGCCGCTGTTATGAGGGTTGAAAATGCCAATTGGTATCGCATTGAAACAATCAATTTTGAGTGTATGATTTGAAGGTTGTATATTATGGACCGGCATGCACTACGATCAAACCAAGAAAGTGACCAGTAGCTTTTTAGCGGCATTGAGACTCCACTCTGATCGACTGCCCAAGCGGACAGTATTTTTTTACGTGAACGATTCGTGTTGAATCAGCAGTTGAGTCATTCGAAATTTAGTTGGATCAGAGGATGGCTTACAGACTGCCTCAGCACGACTAGGACATTCGTCAACATCGACTACTCAACAGTACTATCGGATCAAACCTACTGTTGTCCTACCCTTATCCCACAATAACCAATCGTAACTATGTTTAAAGGGCCGTAACTGGCCCTATCTCCGGAAACTGTGGGATAGCCGTTGTAGAATAACTCTATGATTACCGGTGCAAACGCGAAAACGAGTGCGTGGCTACGAACCACGAGGTCGGGAGTTCGAATCTCTCCGGGCGCGCCATAAAAACAAGTAGTTAGGTCACCTTAAAAAACGTGTGGTCTCCCAAATAAACGCAATTCTCCCACATAAATACTCTGTCCTGCCTAAAAAGACCTCACTGAGTGGCTACAGACGTACCTAATCCAGTATAGATACAACTCTTATCTAAGGCTCTACAGCCCATATTATTACCAGTATTACTACTAGAACTACGAAGGCGAATCCTGTACCACCGCCTACCCCTAACATCCTTAATCCTAAGCTACGTTTACGCTTCGTTTGTTCTTCTTCCATAGTAAACACTGTAGCAGAAACATGTAGTGAGCAAGGTATGTGGGCCTGATAACATAACTCGTACCACAGAGTAGTAATCAAGTAAAAAGGGGTTCATAACTAGTTAACCCGTTAACCACACCCAATTACTAACTGACGGGGATTCCTGCTCTAAATGTATTAACTTTTAGCGGTATAAATAGTGTCTTGTCCGCACACTCACCCGCTTGTGGATGCTTCTGTCAAACAGGAATAAGATAGCGGGTCAAGATATCTACTTGTTTAGGCGGACAACAATGAAAAAGATACTGATTGTATTGTTTGGAGTGTTAGTCGTTCAGGGCTATGTCTTTGCCGAAACTTGGGAAGATCGTGCCGCGAATAAGACCCCTTGGAGTACTGAATTTCCTGATGATCCAGTATGCTGGAATCCTCCAATATGGACGAATACTGAGAATCCTTGGATTGTAGGAAGGGGAGATAACCCTGCTTACGATGGCCTTCGGGACTGTTTTAGAGTATGTGCAGAAAATGACACCTGTTACAAAGATGGTTGGCAGGATACGGATGCGGGGTCGGCCAGATGTAGGGTCAGAGGAGCACCTCGTGCGCCGGCACCGGGATACAAATCAGACGGTGTCTACTACTGGTGGGAAGCAAAGATCGCGTTAAATGAGATTGAGTTTCCGATGGTCGGTTTTTCTCCGGGAAAATTGCATTCAGTGGCATGGTGTGAATAGGTAGACAAAACAGCTGTTATAAGGGTAGGGGTATACAAGATGTATATCCTTCACCCTTACACCATTCACTCTAACGGAACACAATCAATCTGATCTAAGCAGTTCTCTGCAATCTTGAAAAACATCTACACATTCCTCTGTCTGATGCTGCTTAGTGGTGTTGTTAGTGCCGATATTTCTGGTACTGCATTAATTAGTGACGGTGATACCATCTCCATCAGTGGTATGAAGGTTCGTCTCAATGGCATTGACACCCCAGAGAGAGACCAAACCTGCAGAAAAGCCGGTGTAACTTGGAAATGTGGGTACGAGGTAACCGAAACTCTGAGAGGATGGCTCGCTACCAAGGAGGTAAGGTGCCTCGGAGATACAAAAGATCGCTATGGCCGTCTGATCGCAGATTGTTTTGTTGATGGCTATAACTTCAACGCAAGGCTTGTATATGAAGGGTTAGCCTTGGCGTATAGAAAGTATTCCAAGAAATACGTTCAAGAGGAAGATAAGGCCAGAGCCGCTAAACGAGGTTTATGGGGTGGAGAGTTTGTTGCCCCTTGGGATTGGCGGATCGGAAAACGATTAGAACCTGATTACTAGAGACTCAAGCCAACAGTAGTAGTTCCATTGTCCTCCCAAATTAAGTAAAGAAACTCCTAGAAGTAGTAATAAAACTCTCTGAAACTCTGATTAGTTTGGGAGGGTCGTTGTAAACTTATCCCTGTATTTGTAGATTGAAGTGCGTTTTCGAGTGCGTGGCTACGAACCACGAGGTCGGGAGTTCGAATCTCTCCGGGCGCGCCATAAAAACAATGACTTAGGCAACCACACTATGAGCGCCTTATCCCAAATTATTGGATCGTCAGGGTGATGAAAGCACCACTTGGGAGGTGGTGTGGAGGCTCTTTTCTGTGGTGAACCGTGTTTGATTATTGGTCAAGGGTCGAACCGGTTGATTGCCTGCTGATAATCTGCGAATCTCATTTTTTTATCCGGCCTTGTTGAGGTTTCAGATGCCGTCCAGAAAAGTTTCTCCTTACGGATCGTGGGATTCGCCCATTACCGCGGAACTGATCACTCAGGGAGGCCTGAAACTCTCTGAAGTCCGAGTCGATGGACCGGACCTGTACTGGCTGGAAGGGCG
>Ga0315338_1001781_pt1 | contig 24422 bp, 20 predicted proteins | sample ASW8metaG_FD_204518 | JGI IMG/M metagenome (GOLD analysis project Ga0315338, IMG submission 204518) | Ammonia-oxidizing marine archaeal communities from Monterey Bay, California, United States - ASW #8 | ecosystem: Environmental > Aquatic > Marine > Coastal | place: USA: California | collected... | reverse complement strand
ACGGCAAACGCTACACAATATTAATCTCGAAATTAAGAAAGGTGAGTTCATCGCTTTGGTTGGTCCGAGTGGCGGAGGAAAGTCCACACTGACCGACTTGATACTCCGGCTTTATGACCCGGCACATGGAGAGATTGAAATTGATGGTGTGAATTTGAAGCAATTACGGATGGCGGAATACCGGCGTTGCTTCGGTGTAGTGCCACAAGAAACGATTCTGTTTAATGGGACGGTTCGTGAAAATATTCGTTATGGCCGGAAGGGGTTGTCTGACGAGGATATTTGTGCGGCTGCTGAAATCGCGAATGCTCATGATTTCATTATGTTGTTACCAGACAAATACGATTCGCTGGTTGGTGATAGAGGTATCCGGTTGTCGGGTGGGGAGCGTCAACGGCTATCGATTGCTCGTGCTGTTGCGCATCGACCGAGAGTCCTTATTCTCGATGAGGCTACTAGTTCGCTCGACAGCGAATCAGAACATCTCGTGCAGGTCGCGATTGATCAAATTGTTGCAAGTACTACAGCCATAGTAATTGCACATCGACTTTCTACGGTAATGCATGCTGACAGGATCATTGTGGTGAAGAATGGTCGGATTGAGGCGTCCGGTACTAATGAAGAATTACTACAAACGAATCAAACATACCAGACCTTGTACGAGAGGCAATTTTTGAAACCAGTCAACGATCCTAGCTAAGGTTCTTGGCCCATCAGAGGTTTTCAATATCGAAACGGTTCGGCGTACCTCGCGTTATTATCAGCATTCGCTTCCGTTTCAAATGTGACAACGCGTCCGATGTAGTTGGTCTCATATCGAGTCACAGTCAGAAAATGAATCGACGACAGCAGATTGACGAGTCTATTCGCATAGCCGTATTTTTTTCACGAGGCATGTCTCTCGAGCGGTGGAAACAGGCTGGCATGTTGCAGCGTGAATTGGGACTGTACCGAGGGTTGCTGCCGCGTGTTGGTCAGATTTCATTCCTGACGTACGGTGAGCGAGACGACGGGCGATGTACTCAAGATGTGCCGCAATTTGAAGTATTGACTAACCACTGGAAGTTCACATCGAATCTCTACAGCCTTTTCGCTCCACTATTGCACAGTACAGCGCTTCGCAAAGCGACAGTCTTTAAGACGAACCAAGTTAATGGGGCGTGGTGTGGTGTGATCGCAAAGAAAATGTTTGGTAAGCCTCTCGTCGTCCGTTGTGGATTTTTGTGGGCTGATTTTATGGAAAGGCTGACAGAAAGTCGTTGGCGCCGTGTGTTATCCCGTTGGCTCGAAAAAGTGAGTTTTCGAGCGGCCGACGTGATCATCGTTGCGGGTGAGGCTGACAAGATCGTTGTAATGAATGTTTATGGAATCGATCCAGATCGTATTGTTGTCATTCCTAATTATGTCGATACAACTCGATTTCGGCCCTTGACCGATGTGGTGAGCGAATCAGGACACATTACATTTGTTGGAAGACTCGAAGATCAAAAGAATGCGATATCTTTTATTCAGTCATTACGAGGTCTTCGTGGCGTTCATGCGACTATTGTCGGAGAAGGGTCCCTTCGTCCAGTACTCGAGCAACTTGTAGAAGCTGACGATTTAGATGTGACGTTTCTGGGGACCGTACCAAATGAAGAATTGCCACTAGTGCTGAATCGATCTCAGGTATTTGTTCTTGCGTCGCACTATGAGGGCAATCCGAAAGTGTTATTTGAGGCGATGGCGTGTGGCGTACCTGTTATTGCCACACAGGTGCCAGGTGTAGATGGCGTATTGGTTCACGGCGAAACAGCCTTTTTGTGTGGTACGTCTGCTACTGAATTGCATAATGCACTGGAAGAAGTCTTATCCAATTCAATTCTTCGGAATCAATTGATAGAAAATGGACTCAGATACGTACGAACACATCGTTCTTTAGACCGCGTTGTTGAGCAGGAGTTCTCTGTATTTTCGGACTTGTCCTAAGTATTGGTTCTGAGTTTTCTAATGACTCCCTTGGTTAGTGTGATTATGGCAGTGCGTGATGCTGAGAGCACGCTTGTAGCATCGCTACAAAGTGTCTCCGCGCAGACATTTACACGATTTGAATTCATTATTATTGATGATGGATCCTCTGATCAGACGGGTGCTATTTTGCGCGCGGCAGCTGAGAAAGATGCACGAATTCTGGTGCATCCTCAGTCGCCGAGTGGGTTAGCTGTGTCACTAAATCGGGCAATCGCATTAGCGCAAGGGCAGTATGTCGCCCGGCAGGATGCTGACGATATTTCGATGCCGACTCGCCTGGCGTTACAAGTGGAAAGATTAGAGATGGACACCCATTTAGGGGCATTAGGAACGGCGGCGACCATTATCAACGACGACGGTCATGTGATTGGTCGGTTTCCGACGGTGCATGGCGTGTCTGCTGTTCGGCGTGGCCTGTTGTCATGTCGTAGTACACCAGTTCACGGCTCAATGATGGTTCGTAGAGATTGTTTGGCTAATGTGGGGGGCTACCGAGAGGCATTTCCAGTGTCCCAAGATTTTGATTTATGGCTGCGACTAGTCGAGCGCTTCGAGATCGATAATCTGACGGAGTTGCTTTATCAATGGCGGGCTAGTAAAGAGTCGTTACACGGCACTAAACGACGGCAGCAACTTTATTGTAGTGGCATTGCGATGGCATTTGCCGCTGAACGAAAAAAGTGTGGACGAGATTCGTATGACCTACTTGTACAACATAGCGGAGACATGAATAATTTCTCGGCTTCGTACCGGCTACGCGGTTATCTCTATGCACTGTGGGCAGAACTGATGTTTCGAGGACTTAACGATTTACGAACGGCACGTAAGTATTTCTACAAAGCGCTTTTGGCAGGCTATTGTCACCCGCGAGTAGTGGCGCTTTTCATGTGGGTGCTTTTGGGATTGTCATGGCCAGGAGGGAAACCGTTACAAGTGTCTGGAGACGAGTTGTCGTCGCAGAAGTAAGCCTATGAAGTGGTGTAATCAAGTACCCGAAACATAAATCTATTGCGTAAGAAACTCGTTAAACGAAATTGATGAAAGGCCATCAATAGTTGGCGCAGACCAATGAAAAGGATCGTGCACTCTCGTAAATGTGAGACCCGGGTAGTCCAGAAGTTGTTTGTGTTCATCAAATTCATATTGCGGTCTTAGATAATACGGGCGATTGAGGATGTAATTGGCATTAAAGACATGGTTGGTCCTCCAAAAATAAGCTCTAAAATGCCACATTGATTTGAAGCTATATGGGGCCGCGAATTCAAAGGACCCCAACATCGACATGTCCATTCCAAAAAAGAATATTTCTTTGAACCCCATATATCGAAGTAATGGGTACAGCCCAATTGCAACGGAATTAAAGAATGGTACGTTTCGAAGTGTTAGTAGTTCATCTGAATCATCAGGGTTGTAATAGCGATTCAGATCGAAGGCTTCTTGTTGACGCGACTGCTTAAATAAGAATAGTTGATGCAGTTTGTCATGATCAGGAAATTCTTCGCCAAGTAGTTCTTGATTGGCAAGAATCTTGACCTGCCCACCAAGGCGTTTCATCACATCGTACGGCGAGTCTGGAAGATAGATGCCGGGTTTCCATCGGTAAGCCTTATGTGGTCCTTTCTGCGGGCGCCACGGGTCGAAATATTTATCGAATTGACTTTTCATGTCCGTGACAATGGTCCGGTGTTTTTGTTTAAAAAACCATCGTGGATCAACTCCGGCTAAGAATGACCGGAATATATAGTTATGAAGTGAGTTTCCGTGACATTTATCAGGAAACTGCATTAAGTAATAATCGGGCTGAACTCCTTTTTCTAGAAACCAGGGTGTAAGAGCTTGAGTTTCAAGAAAAATTACACAATTTCGATCGCGAATAGCCTGAAAATCAAAGTCTTTATCTAATAATGAAGGACCGCCGAAAATAATTGCAGCACGAGCGCCACGATGATGATTCTTTAATCGTTTCATGAACGAAAACCTACGAATTTTAGAAGTGTGTAGAGATATTTGGTTTAAAGAAACACTAACACACCCATGGTACGCTTTCGTAAGGCCCTGAGTATGACGTGTCATGTTGCAGTGACACGGGCACATTTCTGAAGTCATTGTTTTGTCTCCTGGACCTGTGGTCAATTGGGGGATCAATTTTGCATGCAACAATTGATACGTTGTACATTTGTGAGAATCTATGCTTGGTAAGGTAACGCCTGAACTTAGCGCATTACTGGCGAATACCGACCGTGTCACACTGTTGTCAGGTCCGTCCGGAGCCGGTAAATCTACACTTATGCGGGCACTAAGAACTGACCCTGATGTTCAGGCGTCTTTCGGGTTAACAGACCGGCCGTCCTGGATCGTTGATCCAGGCCTTTGGGAAGGTCTGTACGATTCACGTACTCGAAGTATGTTTCTTACCTATAACCACAATAGAGTATGGATACGAAATATTGGTGACTACAGTGACGATGAGATTTTGCATGCCGTTCGGCAAAGCAATGAACTTGTTGTCGTGACGATTTGGGATGATCCGGAAATTTTATTACGACGCGCTAATACGAGGATACGGTCGACGCTGAGTAAGATCGTCAGTTTTAAATATAGAACGATGAAGCATCTGTATCGCTTGCGTGTCCAGCTCAAGCTTCGATCTTTGTATCAGAATCCGGATCAGGTGTGGCGGCAGTATCGTCGTTGGCTCACGTTTTGTGATGCACATGGTGTGAGCAAGCATTGGAGCCTGAGAGGTAAAGACAGTTCCGGAATGACTCCGATGACTAACAACGGGCGCCCGTTATGGGAGTAAATGTCTATTTCAGCTGCATGTGAGAGCGTGTCAACTATTAACCGATTGACCTTGGTGTCTGGTCCGGCGTGTGTTGGGAAGACGACCTTTCTAGACCAGCTTTCACGTGAATCAGCATACGAGTTGAAACTGCTTGTCGGGGAGAAACCATTATGGGTCTCTCGTGTCAATGAACTGCAGATTTTGTTTCAAACGTCGCAATCGCCTTATCTAGTACCGTGTTTGTTTGAATCGAAGACCGGCCACCTGTTCGTAACATATGACCACAACATGGTCTGGATAAACGCTCGTGGTTCTTATGACAACGAACCTGATCTTCCGTCTCTTTTAGCTCGTCAGAAGACGACCATTATTACTATGTGGGAGACTCCGAGCATCCTGAGAAATCGATGTGAACAGCGAATTAAAGATTTAAAATCCAATATTTTGCGTTTAAGTGCGGTGAGAAAATCTGCTTACAGGCTCCGGTTGCACTTTAAAATGCGACGACTTTATGGCAGTTCATCTGAGATGTGGGACCAGTATCTAAAGTGGTTTGCATTTTGTGAGTCGGTAGGTGTGTCAACACATTTAACAATCAGAAGTACTGAACCGGAGAGTATCGAGGAGTGGCATCATCCTACTGAGCCACTATGGAAACAGTAATCAGTTGCCAAAGGGATATTAGTACAGGCGAGCCGTGTCCGGTGGGCTGAGGTCTCGAGCGGGATGGGATTTAAATAGAAATTGAAGCATGTCACGGTGTCGATTCGGGTTTGGGATGCCGGCACGGTGAAGGCATAAGGTTGTGTTGCACAAGGCTGCTGTTCCAGGTGGTCCGGTTACTTTTGATGATTGAGTGTTGAGTTCATTATTGTGTCGAATTTGTTTCCTGTCGAAGCGCCAGTTCATTAGTCGGCGTGTGACATCTTTTGGTAGCACCATAAGTGGCCCATCGGCGTCTGTGATGGTGCTCAATGCGACAAAAAGTTTTATGGTGTCGATAGCTTGACCATCGTTATGCCAGTAATGCGAATACCCGAATTCACGATTGTTCGAGTCGCTTGGAGTCAGATGATAATTTCGCCAGCACGTGACACCGACTAATCGGACGTGGCATTGATGACAGGCCTCCACTAATTCAAGGAGCGTGTCGTCTAGAAGTGTCATGATGCCTGGAATGAACTTAAGGGGCTCTAGTAACGTGCGATGCACCACGCGACTTGACTGGGGCACTGGTGCTGTCGTGGAATTTAATAATTGATGTTCGATGTGAATGTCGGGACCGGAATCGTAACGCAGTCGACAGTTAGCGTCTTGTTCGACGCAGGTATCAAATGCAGTGGCAATGTTTCTAATTAGCACGGGATTGAAGGGTTGACCTAGATCTAGGAGTCCTTTGGTCGCGAACTTATTCACAGAACTTGCTAGGGTGGGAGGTGTGTGGGGCGTATAGGCTCGGCGCGCTCGACGCAGTGCAAGTTGCCCTTTAATGACCGCCTGTAATGAAGCATCCGTTTTGAACAATGGTTTCGATAAACCTGGTGCAAAGCTACTAAGCTTTACGAGTGCCCTCTCAAGAGTCACTTTTATCACAAGAGATGTTTTGTTAAACATTGTGTGGGTGGTCAGTGGTCGCGAAAGCAATTTCTCTTCGATCGTATCTGGTAAAGCATTGCCGCCGCAAATTGCAATCGAAGATGTAGGACGATTATGAAAATCGCATTCGGCATGCGCTTAATTGAGGGACCATGGGGCGGCGGAATGCAGTTTGGCAAAGCCTTCGCCAATTATTTCAGAGGGCAAGGAATTGATGTACTTTTCGATCTACGCGACCCTGAAATTGACATTATTGTTCTGACGGACCCGCGCCGTTTCTCTCCTAGTTCAACATTTACCGATGCCGATATCGCTTACTACTTAACGAACATCAATTCTCGGGCTATTGTGGTGCAGCGAGTTAACGACAGTAGTCATTCAAGAAAAGCCGATTTTCGATCACACCGACTCGCGTTTGCAAATCATTGTGTGCATCAAACTGTCTTCGTGTCGCATTGGTTGCAAGATGCCTATGAAATCGGAGGATTTTCTTTTATTGAGCCCGTCGTCATTCGCAATGGGGCAGACCGATCGGTGTTTCATGGTGTTGGTGGGCGTATTTGGGACGGAAATGAAAAATTGCGTGTGGTTACTCACCATTGGAGCACGAACTGGAACAAAGGGTTTGATGTCTACTGCGAGATCGATGCGTTATTAGGCCAACGACCATATAGCGAATTATTTGAATTTACGTATGTGGGACGAGTGCCAGAGGATGTGAAGTTTCAGCATGCGAGAGTGGTAGATCCACTCTCGGGGAGTCACCTTGCCGACCAGTTACGGTCACATCATGTCTATGTGTCGGCGAGCGTAGGAGAAGCGGCAGGTAACCATTACATTGAGGCAGCTATGTGTGGGCTACCAGTTTTGTACAGGCAAAGCGGTTCGTTGCCAGAGTATTGCGGAGGGTTTGGGTTGGCGTTTGATGAAGGAGCGGTCAGTATCGGTTTACTGGATGCTCGTAACAATTATTCTAAACTGAAGTCGAACATGTCCGAATATCCGTACGATGCCGCACTTTGCTGTAGTTCGTACCACAAGCTGTTTAGCGATTTGCTTACCAAGCGAGATGAGGTATTACAACGACGTCGGTGGACGCGTTTAAATGGATGGATTTTTCGAAGCTGCGCAAACGCATTTGATCTCTTAACCAAAGGTTACGATCGGATCAGGTCGTAATATTCGAAGATTAGAACACTGATGAGTCAACGCGTCTCCGGAGCACAGTATCCGTGAAGCCTAATCACGGCGGTAGGCCTCTTGCCTTGCGACTTGATGACGTAGGTGCGTCGACAAAACGTTACGAGGTTTATTCAAAGCGTAGATTCGGTATTGGCCGGTATGCCATATCGGGTAACTGGTTATTCTTGAAGTATCTTCCTGGAATCAAGGCGTGGGGTCCATATCGCGAACTGTCTGCAAAAGAATGGCGCCAAATTTCTGACCTGTTAGCTGTTTCATCCGCCAAACTCACCGTGGCAGTTACAGCGACTTGGGCAGAGAATGAAGATGTTCTGATTCCATTTCCTGATCGATTTCCGGATCAGGCGTCGGTATTAAAAGAAGCGGTAGATTCGAAACTGATTGAAATTGCAAATCACGGTCTGACGCACTGCGTGCTTGAAGGCAATAAGTTTAAGCCTCAACGCTGGTCGAGCAATCGGACTTACCATAGAGAGTTTTGGGACTGGGTGTCTATCGACAAACAGGAACGGCATATTTGCCAAGCTCAACAGATTTTGCAGGATTACTTTCAAGTTCCCATTGTTACCTTTGTGCCTCCGGGTAATGTTTTCACAGATGAAACGCTTAAGATTGCGAATCGATACGGGTTGAAATTTGTCTCATGTAACACAGTGCCACGGAAATACGAAGATGTAGTGGTCGTGGGCGATGAGGATGTTCTTCCTTTTCATGACAGGGACATCGTCTATGGCGGGATCGAATGGTTACGCCGGCGTCTAATGGCAAACCGAGACGCATCTTTTTGCTTTGTTAGTGATCTTAAGCAACAGGTCAATCGCTTGAATGGTGAGCGGTAACTGAATTAAAGAATAGAGAGGTTGCTTACGTATTCTGATTCGATTCGGCGACAACTCTTGGATAGCGAGTTGGAGATGATTAGGCCGTTTATGCGAGGTAAAGTGTTAGAGGTCGGAGCTGGTCATCGACCTAGGCGCGGATCCTTTCAACCGCCGATTGAAAGCTGTGATGACTGGCTATATCTTGATATCAATGAGTTGCGACAACCAGATGTTCAGGCGACCATATTAAGACTCCCGTTTCAAAATTCAGTTTTTGATACGGTCATATGTCTTGAAGTTCTCGAATATGTCTCAGATCCGAATGTTGCCGTAAATGAGTTAGCCCGAGTTGTTTCTCGTGGAGGATGTGTGCTGTTGTCAGCACCGTTTATTCATCCTACAGATTCCTCAGATGATTACTGGCGGTTTACTCAGCATGCATTAAAGCGATTAGTAGAACAGGCCGGGCTTTCAGTCGAACGCGTGTGTCATCAGGGGCATCGGCTTGGTTCAGTGCTTGGATTATTATCGCAACTCATTAGAGATTGGCAACCTTCTAGAACTCGCTCTGCACTTACTCGATTGTTTACATTCCTGACCAGATTTGATCGGGAAACTACAGGGCGCACGTATACGACGGGGTTCTTGATTGTTGCTACAAATAGAAAACAGGCCCAGCGTAAAGACAAGACGCCCACTATGAACAGGTAGTTCTCAAAATAAATGGATAAAACAAGAATTATCGGCGGACGCCTTGGCCCATTACGTCAGTGGATCGCCAATAAATTGGTCAAACCGTCAAAGGCGCCCAGAGATGTGGACATGGAAACGGCCTTCAATGAGATATGGTCAGTTGTTAGTCCCTATACGCTGACATCAAAAGAATCAGGTTATGCGCTGTTTAAAGCGGTTGAGTACGTGACAAGTCAATAAATACCTGGAGCTTTAGTTGAGTGCGGAGTTTATCGAGGAGGGTCAAGCATGCTTATGGCCTTGTCAGCATTGCATTTTGGAGACCATTCTCGGCCGTTACACTTGTTCGACACATTTGCCGGAATGCCCCGTCCTGGTGTCTTTGACAACTCGACAATAACTGGGAATTCTTTGCAGGATAGATGGGAGTCCGGGACACGCTCTGATGGCTCGAATGAATGGGATTTTGCGAGTTTGGCGGAAGTGAAGCAGAATTTTAAGTTAACCAAGTACCCATCAAATCTACTCTACACGTATGTTGGCGATGTGGCTTCGACACTCCCAAATTCGAATGTATCGAGCATCGCTATTTTGAGGCTCGATACGGACCTTTATGAATCTACGAAGATCGAGCTGGAACAATTCTATCCAAAAGTTAGTGAACGTGGATTTGTAATCATTGATGATTACGGGCATTACGATGGAGCGAGGCGTGCAACAGATGAGTACCTCAATACTCGAACCCAGAGACCATTTTTGAACCGTGTGAACTACACGGTAAGAATGATGCAGATTGCTGGCAAGGTAACAAATGGGTAACGAAGGATACTGCTTATTAGGTGCATTTCCTATGCATCGCCTAGAGCGCAAAAGTTTCTAACAATAAGAGCCCTGTCCGTTTCTAGCGAGTATCTTTACGCTGTTTGTTGTTGGTACTTTTAGGGCAGGCAATGTAATCCATTCGATGACTTATCGATGAGATGTCCGGTCAAAATCATTGACGGTTTCAATAATTCGATCGACCGCGTCGTCGTTAAGTTGTGGGTGCAGCGGCAGGGACACGATTTCCTGACAAATGTCTTCCGCAACGGGACAAATCACTGCCTTGCCGCTTTTGAACGCTGGTTGCTCCGGAAGAGGCGTTGGGTAGTGCACGACAGTATCAATACCAGAATTACGTAGATGTTCACGCAACCGCTCTCGTTTGGTCGCTCTGATGGGAAAAAGGTGGTACACGTGGCCAGGGTCCATCTCGAAGGGGACGGCAACAGTCTGTCCGCAGAGTCGTTCTCGATAGCGAGCAGCAAGCATTCGGCGCTTTGTGGTCCACTCCGGCAAAAATGGTAGCTTCGACCGCAAGATGGCGGCTTGGATTTCGTCAAGTCGTGAATTTATTCCCGCATATTCATGGTACGACGTCCTCGACATACCTCCATTTCGAAGAGACCGAATTCGTTCTGCAAGGCCCGAATCGTTTGTGCAGGCGGCTCCACCATCACCTAGGGCGCCAAGGTTTTTGGTTGGATAAAAGCTAAACGCGCATCCATGTCCGAATGTACCAACAGCATGACCTTGATAGGTGGCGAGGTGTGCCTGGCAGCAGTCTTCAATCAACGCCAGATTATGACGAACAGCCAACTGAGACAGCGCCGTAAGATCTGCCGCTTGGCCATAGAGATGCACCGGAACGATCGCGGCGGTTCGTGAGGTCATGGCAGATCGAACGGCGGCCGGGTCGAGCGTGAGGCGGTCTTCGTCAATATCGACAAAGACAGGTGTGGCTCCGCTTCGTATGATGGCGATTGCCGTAAACCCTGCTGACAGTGCAGTTGTAATTACTTCATCGCCAGCGCCAATACCAAGTCCTTCCAAAAGCAGACACAAGGCATCCGTACCGTTTCCAACACCGACGGCATACTTGAGAGCACTGGCTTCAGCAAATTCTTGCTCGAATGTTTGCACCTCGGGTCCCAAGATAAATTGTCCACTATCGATCACCCGTTTGATCGCGCTATTGACCGCAGCGGCATCTTCTTGGGGTCGTACATCAAGAAACGGAATGTGTTCAGGCGTCATGGTCGGTTGAGCAGATCATGTATCCAAGTACCGGTCGAGGTGACGACGATAGTAAGCGACCGTGTCCTGTAGTCCTTGTTCCAGAGATACTCGAGGAGTCCAGCCAACAGTCGATTGGAATTTTGTTGAATCGGTACTAAAGCTACCGATATCGATAGACTTTTTTTCCGCAGGCCATGGGATGTGCGTGACACGGCCCTGACCAGCTACCTTAATTAATAGTGCTACCAGTTCGTTGAGTCGTGTCGGTTCCGATCCCCCCACGTTATAAACATTGCCATTACATTGTTCAGAGGCACCAGCAAGTAAAAAGGCTTCTGCCGCGTCGTCGACATAGACCAAGTCTCGGATCTGGAAACCGTCTCCAAAGATTTCGATTTCTCGGTTTTGCACTGCAAGACGAATAAACCACCCGATGAACCCTTGGCGGTTATGTTTAATTAATTGTCGGGGTCCGTAGATATTGCTCAAGCGGAGTGAGCATGCGCGAATGTCAAACACATCGTTATACAGTAGGTGGTAGTACTCGCCTGCGACTTTATTGATCCCATTCACGTCAACCGGTCGCACCAAATGGTCCTCGGTAACAGGCATCTGGTCGACGTGGCCATACACCTGTCGAGTTCCTGCAAACACTACCTTTACGCCATTGTTGTGCTTACGGCATGCCTCGAGGAGGGATAACTGGCTGCGACAGTTAATTTCCAAATCAGTATAGGGATCTCGCATGCTGTCAAGATGGCTGACCTGGCCTGCAAGGTTGAAAATGATATCTCGGTCTTGCACGAGATAGTGCATCGCGTTTTCATCTCGAACATCCGAAATATTGATCGTTACGCGATTTTTGATGTCGTTGAGATTGAAAAGATTTCCACCATAATCAGGAATGAGTGAGTCGATAATTAAGACGTCCGCTCCGAGTGCGACGAGGCGGTGTGCGAGATTACTCCCGATAAATCCCGCACCACCGGTAATTAAGACGCGGCGTTCGTGATAAAAATTGTCGTATCTCTCGTTCACTGATTGTTCCCAAGTAGCGTTATTGCTGTTTGGCGCTGGATTTATCCGTGTTCTTCCACACTAACTGATACCACAGTAGAGACAGATCCATAAGAGTTCTCGCAATTCGTGGAAAGTTGAAGAATTGAGATTTCCCGGCAGCCCGATGGTAGTGATGGACTGGCACTTCGGCGCATTGAAATCCTGCCGCATGAATCTTCCGAATCATTTCAACGCAAATCACACCACTGTTCTTTTCGAGCGTGATTTGATCGAAAACCGTTCGCCTTATGAGTCTGAAGTCGCAATCAACGTCTCGAAGAGGGAGGCTAAACAACATTTTGACGGTGTGATGGTATATGCGACCGATGATGATACGGTGAAACGGATCTGAGCGACTGATCTTGTACCCGTTTACGAGATCAATGTCAGGCACCATCTCATTCCACAATAACTGCATTTCCCGTGGGTCGTATTGGGCATCACCATCGGTGTAGAACACTAATGATTTGGATGCTTCGATGAAGGCTGTGCGTAAGGCTGCTCCGTAGCCACGATTGGTAGGGTGATGTATGACACGAAGTTCCGAGTAGCGATGGCTAAGTTCTTCCAAGATATCCCGGGTGGCGTCACTGCTGCCGTCATTGACAACAAGGATTTCGTAGTCGTCTGTTAACGCTTTTGCAGTTGTGATTGCTGTAATGACCATACTCGCGATCGTGGCACCATCGTTATAGGCCGGAAAGAAGACACTAAGACTCGGTGCTGAATGTGGCGATGCGTTCGACATGATCATGACTGTGGTTTTGTGGCTAGGCAGAGTAGTGACGTTCCGAAGGGAAGGTTTGTCCAATTAACCATTAATGCTTCGAGCGCAAGTATCTTCGTTAGTAGTACATTGACCGGTTTGTATGGGTGGCTAAAATCGCTTGTGGCGTTTTCAGCCGACCGAAGTCCCCTGAGTTGTTGAAAGAGTCGAACCACTAAGATCGGGAGGAATAGTGTTGCATTTGTGTAGGTCATTCGGATGATCTGGAATCCCGCGTTTTCCAGTGAGCGTGTGAGTTGAGACCGTGAATATCGTCGGACTTCGTGGACGAAGACAGAGTGGTTTCCGCGGAGGAAGTGCATGGCTGGCACGTGGATAATTGCTGATCCATTTGGCCGAAGCAAACGGAACATTTCGTTAAGCGCCAACCCTTCTGCTTCGTCATCCAGACAGTAAAGCACGTCAAATGAGGTAACGAGATCAAAAGTACGATCTTGGAACGGCAGGCTTGCTGCCGTCGCTTGTGTCAGTCGTTTCTGGTTACTGTTTTGTGCATGTAGGAGTCCGCTAAACGTGATGTCGAGCCCATACGTTTCACCGAATTGCTCCAGGAGCGTGAGATTTAACCCTGTACCACAACCACAATCGAGAATGCGGAGTGGTTGGTTTTGGCTAGCTTTAAGTAGAAATGGTTGCAGAAAGCGGCGGAAACCTTGGAACCAGAAATGGTCTTGTTCTACCTGTCGCGTGGCCTCTATTAAAGTATCCACAGGTATCCATTCTCTGAGTCACGTCGGTTTCTGAAATGAGTGATTCTTGGTGGTGAAGACTTCATAGGGATCGATTTTACGTCAAGGTTCCTGTGCTACGATGGCGAAATTAAAGGTTTCTTTTGGTATATCTACCCAAGGCGCCAGCTGTATTGTCCTTTGGTAGTGTCGGTTGTAGCAATCGCACATCTTTTTGGTAATCGGTAACCGTGTGGTGTCAGTCGTGAATCAAACTCGTGGTCACAGAGTACTAATGGTGACCGGTGCGTACTTTCCGGAGTTGAGCGGTGCCGGTCTGCAGTGTCGGTCTCTGACCCAGGTTCTTAAAGAGAGCGCCGACTTCATGGTTTTTACAACCACGACGCACCCGACTCTTCCAGAGTCAGAGGGAATCGATGGTGTGCCAGTGTTTCGTGTGTCCATCAATCCTCGTCGATTCGCATCCAAACTTGCTGGGTTGTGGCGATTTACAGTGTTGTTTGTGACTCACCGGCATCAGTTTTCCATCGTTCATCTGCATGGGTTTTCTCAGAAGTCAATACTGTTTATTGCCCTAGCAGCGGTCTTTGGAAAAGCGGTCGTGATCAAGTTAACAGGAGTGAACTTTGACGATCCTATAGCGATTCGTCGGCGAGGGCGTTGGACATACTGGTGGTATTCTCGAGCAGCGTTGTTTATCGGAGTTAGTCCGCAGTTTCAATTGCTTTATGAGCGGGCGGGATTACCACATCAACGTTTTACGATGATACCGAATGGCGTCGACGTCACTCGGTTTCGACCGGCACGCAATGGTGAATGTGAGATGCTCCGTCGGCAGTTTGGATTACCGACAAGCGGCTCGGTTATTTTATTTGTGGGATTTTTTTCTGTCGACAAATGTCCTGACGTACTTTTCGAGGCATGGTTGAGAGCTACTGAAGGCCTAACGACGCAGACCACACTGTTTTTTGTTGGCGCCACTCGGTCGACGTATCACGAGATTAGTTCTCCGTTAGTCGAACGTATCCGTCGTGAATCGACATTACTCGAAGGCACGAATCGTCGGGTGGTATTTCTTGAATCGATTCTTGATGTTGAGCAAGTGTATAAGTGCGCTGATGTGTTTGTCTTGCCATCGATCCGAGAAGGATTGCCGAATGCACTGCTCGAAGCTATGGCAAGTGGGCTTGGCTGCGTCGCATCCAGGTTGGAAGGTGTGACTGACAGCATTATTCAGGATGGAGTGAATGGCTGCTTGGTCGAACCAACCAATGTGGAAGAATTGTCAAATGCTCTTCAGGTGTTGCTGACCCAGTCGAATGTTGCGACTGATATGGGGTGCCGTGCACGCAAGACTATAGAGATGCAGTTTAATTTACGTGATACTGGGAAGAAGCATCTTGCTGCTTATCGGTCACTTGATTCAGGACCGGCGTGATGTGCGGGATTGCTGGCATAGTGGAGTGTTCTGGGAGACCGGTTGAGACACAGGCTATTAGGGCGATGTGCCGTGCGCTTCAACATCGTGGTCCGGATGACGAGGGAATCATTGACATTGGAGCCAACAGTGGAGCCAATCGTGAAGCTTCCGTTGTGCTAGGCAACCGTCGGCTGAGTGTTATTGACGTCGACGGGGGTCACCAGCCTATTTCAAACGAGGACGGCACCGTCTGGACGGTGTTGAACGGCGAAATATACAACTATCGGGAATTACGCAAGACGTTAGAGGAAGCCGGACATTCTTTCGCCACCCGTAGTGATACTGAAGTTATCGTGCATGCCTATGAAACTTACGGGGACAAATTTGTTGAATATCTTGACGGGATGTTCGCAATTGCCATTTGGGACACAAGGCGACAGCAACTCTTGTTGGCTCGAGATCGATTTGGAAAAAAGCCTCTACTCTATGCGCACCGTGATTCATGGTGCGCATTTGCTTCAGAGCTCCAAGCGTTATTGGTTTTGCCAGAGATTCAGCGTGACATTGATCCTGCCGCGGTCGGTTCTTACTTGTCATATATGGCCGTGCCAGCACCTCAAACAATCTATCGGTCGATACGAAAGCTTCCTCCTGCGCATGTCCTGACACTTAAAGATGGACGTGTCAGTCTTCGTCGCTACTGGCAGTTATCTTTCGTACCAAAACGCGACCTCAGTGATTCAGAGGCGGCTGAGCGTTCAGTTGAACTACTTCGAGAAGCCGTGCGGAAACGGCTCGTGAGTGATGTGCCCATTGGCGCGTTTTTGAGCGGAGGTGTCGATTCGAGTGCGGTTGTCGCTCTGATGGCCGAACTTTCGGATCAGCCGGTTAAGACATTTTCCATTGGATTTAACGAAGAGGCTTATAACGAATTGCCCTATGCGAGACGCGTTGCGGAAGAATTTGGTTGCGATCATCATGAATTTATTGTGCAGCCGAAAGCCGTTGAGGTGCTTCCAAAACTCGTACAACATTTTGGTGAGCCATTTGCCGATTCAAGTGCCATCCCGACAAGTTATGTTGCGGCACTGACCCGGGAGCACGTGACGGTAGCGTTGACTGGTGATGGTGGAGACGAGGCCTTTGGTGGCTATGGACGACATCGTGCGAATGCGGTGGCAGAAACCTTTGCTGCCACCCTCAGTTCTGATCTGATTCACGATGTCGTACAGTCACACGTTCGATCATCGCATGATCAATCGGGAACAGTTGCTCGGATTAAGCGTTTTATTCATGCAGCCATCTCAACACGCTCAGAACGATATCGAGCCTGGGCAGGTGTCTTGTCAGCTGATCTGATCTCAGAGGTGTTTCCGACCGTTACTGAGACTGATGTGGTCGTTAGAGAGATGTTTGAGAAATATAGAACGCTTGATTCGATAGACGCGTTCCTGGCAGTTGATACAGAATTCTATTTACCTACCGATTTATTGGTAAAGATGGACATTACGAGCATGATGCATTCCCTCGAGGCGAGGTCGCCATTTCTGGATCATCATTTAGTGGAGTTTGCTGCTGCATTACCGTCGAATCAAAAAGTTCGACGACTAACCACGAAGTTTATTTTGAAGCGAGCAATGCACGGCCGGGTCCCGTCTGAGGCGTTAAAGCGACGGAAACGTGGATTTGCCGTTCCGATTAAGCAATGGCTTCGAGGTGAATTGCGCGACGTCCTAAAAGATCATTTGCTTTCTTCGGAAGCGGTAGCTGACGGTCTCATCCGCGGTGGGGCAATAAACCGACTCGTTGGGGAACATTTGTCGGGTATGCGAGATTGGTCGCATCAATTGTGGACACTGCTAATGCTGGAGATGTGGTGGCGGACGAGTCGAGTGTCATGACCAGGCGCTTTTTGCGGGGGCATGACATTTTGTGCCTCTCTTCGATTGACTGGCAGTTTATCTGGCAGGGGCACCAGGAGATTATGTCGACATTCGCGGCGGCAGGCAATCGAGTGTTGTTTATTGAAAACACCGGCGTCAGGCGTCCCACGTTCCGTGATTTGTCACGTATGCGTGATCGTTTTCACAATTGGCGACGTGGCACGAAAGGATTTAGAGAAGAACGAGAGAACCTGTATGTTTATTCTCCGATTGTTTTGCCGTTTCCGTATTCTGGAATTGCGAAGCGCATTAATAAATGGTTGATGGTGCGTGCCTTACGTCGATGGATGGACGCAGTTGGATTTCGACGACCTCTCGTCTGGACATTTCTTCCAACACCATTAGCGAGAGACGTTATTAGGGCATTTGATCCGGAGTTGACGGTTTATTACTGTATCGATGATCTCGCATCGAGCTCATTGGCAGCTAGACGAATTGAGCAGTCTGAAATCAGTCTATTTCGTGAAGCTGACCTTGTCTTTGTTACGTCTGAGAAACTCCGTTCTCGGGCGGCAATCAATAGTGACCATGTCCATCTATTTCCGTTTGGTGTGAATGTTGAGAAATTTACGCGCGCTGAAAACACAGCGTCACCTCAGGAGCTCAGTGATTTAAGAAAGCCCATTGTTGGCTACGTTGGAGGGATTCACAAATGGATCGATTTTGAGTTATTAGCTGCATTAGCCAAGCGGCTTCCTGATACGTCTTTTGTGCTTGTCGGGCCAGTCCAAACGGATACCTCTTGTCTTGCGGATTGTCCGAATATCCATCTACTCGGAGCGCGAAGACATGACGAATTACCGAGGTATATCGGAGCGTTCGATGTTGGAATTGTGCCCTACGTGCTGAGTGATTACACCGCGAATGTATATCCGACCAAACTTAACGAATATTTGGCAATGGGAATTCCTGTCGTGGCAACTGACCTGCCCGAAATTCGTCGATTTAACAAGAATCATGATGACGTGGTTGAGGTTGCGACGGATGTGGGAGCATTTGAAGCCGCGATTGAGAATGTTCAGCAGGTAGCCTCTGAGAGTGAGCGTTCGCGACGTATTGCAGTGGCAGAAGAGAATAGTTGGCAATCTCGCATTGAGCGGATGTCAGAAGTTATTGATGAGTCGATTCAACGTAAGGCCACGGTGGCAGAGCGATGGGACGAGCGGCTTCGGTTGTTGTATCGTCGACATCGCCGCCGTATGGCAGCGGTGATGGTAGGCATCGTAACGTCTTACACTTTGGTGTTTGAGACGAACCTGCCATGGATTATGGCGGAACCACTCCGAGTCTCGGAAGCACCCAGCCAGGCTGATGCGATTGTTGTTTTTGCGGGAGGGGTCGGAGAATCAGGTCAGCCTGGCGGCGGTTACCAGGAGCGTGTGCGCGAGGCCGTCGAGTTATACCAGGCGGGCTACGCACCGCGTATGATTTTTTCGTCTGGCTATGAGTTTGCTTTTCGAGAGGCCGAAGTCATGCGGTCGCTCGCCATGTCTCAAGGTATTCCTGCAAGTGCAATTGCGCTCGAAACCAGAGCATCGAGTACGTATGAGAATGTTGTGTTCGTTTACAAATTACTTAAAGAGTACGATTTGAAAAGTATTTTGTTGGTGAGCAGTCCTTACCATATGCGGCGAGCATTACTAACCTGGGAAAGCCAAGCTCCTGACGTTGAAGTGGTCCCGACACCCGTTCGAGAGAGCCAGTTTTATAGTCATTTGCGGGGTGTAAACCTAGAGCAACTCCAAGGATTGGGGCATGAGTATGCCGCTATCTTGTGGTATTGGTGGAAGGGTTGGCTCTGATGTGTGGTATCTGCGGAGAAATTCGCTTTAAAGATGGACCGGTTATCGATTCTGCAGTGATGCAGGAGTTTCGCGAGCCTCTTGCGCATCGCGGTCCTGATTCGACGGGCATGTATGTTTCTCCTGATGGACGTGCGGGTCTTGGCTTTCAGCGCCTCCGGATCGTGGATTTATCGTCAAATGGTAACCAACCAATGCCGAATGAAACAGGGTCCATTCAATTGGTGTTCAACGGCGAGATATATAACTTCGCTGAATTACGGCAACAACTCGAACAGCGTGGACACCGGTTTCGGTCGTCTGCGGATTCTGAAGTAATCGTTCATTTGTACGAAGATTTAGGCCCGGATTGCGTTGCGGAATTGGATGGGATGTTTGCACTAGCGATATGGGATCAGCACGAACGGAAATTGGTTCTTGCTCGTGATCGTGCAGGAAAGAAACCGCTTTTCTACAGTCGGTGTGCGGACACGTTGGTGTTTGCGTCTGAGATTAAAGCTCTGTTCGCCCACCCTGCAGTGTCGCCGCAAATTGAATCTTCGTCTATTCCGTCCTACTTCATTCATGGGTACGTTCCGACACCGAACACTTTCTATAAGGGGATACGTCAACTAGAGCCAGCGACACTAATGACTGTAGATAGTGATGGGAATATTGCGAAGCGGTCTTACTGGACATTGCAATATCCGACTCGGCGTGATGCGCGGCGCTCCGTAGACACACGAGAAGTACGAAATCAGGTGAGGGCACTTACGAAAGAGGCTGTTCGCAAGCGCTTGGTTAGTGATGTGCCGTTGGGGGCTTTTTTGAGTGGCGGCATCGATTCGAGCATCGTGGTCGGTTTAATGACTGAATTGACTGATAGTCCGGTCAAAACATTCAGCATTGGTTTTGAGGGGGACCCACGATATGACGAAACTGCATACGCGAAACTTGTTGCTAAGAGATTTGGCACGGACCACACCGAATTTCGTGTGAAGCCCGATGCAATTGACCTTGTCGAAAAACTTATCTGGCACCACGATGGACCGTTTGGAGATTCTTCAGCCGTGCCAACATTCATTGTGTCTCAGCTCACGCGTGAACATGTGACAGTCGTACTGACTGGAGATGGTGGCGACGAACTGTTCGCCGGGTACTCTCGGTTCTATGCCGGCCTACTCGCAGAGCGTATTCCACGAGTTGTTGGAACGATGCTCAACCAAGTTGCGACGAGTTTCGGTTCTGTGCCGAGTGGTCGGGATTGGCGGGCACGAGCGCAGCGCTTTACGCGGGCGATGAATCTTCCTTTGTATGAGCGGATGACGCGTTGGAGTAGTCTCTTTTTTGACGATTTAGAATTGTTGTTGTCGCCAGCGCTTTTATCAGATTTGCCGGCCATTGATCGGTTGCGATACATCGATGCTGAGAGGAGACAGATGGAACCACTGTCCACTCTTGGTAAATTGCTTCACGCAAATTACAAAACTTATCTGCTTGATGATTTGCTGGTAAAGACCGATCGTTGCACGATGGCAAATTCGCTTGAAGCCCGGTCACCTTTTTTGGATACTGCACTGGTTGAATATGCTGCAACTATTCCAGACGCACTTAAACTTCGTCGGGGACGAACGAAGATTATTTTGCGAGATGCATTTGCCGATTTACTTCCTCAGAAAATAATTACTCGGGGGAAAATGGGCTTTGGGGTACCATTTGGCACTTGGTTCCGGACGGACCTTCGAGAATATCTGAGTGATTTACTCTTGATTGGTCGACCGCTGTGTGCAGACTACCTGTCGTTGGATTATGTGCGTCAACTTATTACGCGTCATCTTGATGGACAAGCTGATCTGGGTCTGCAACTTTGGAGCATTCTCTGTTTTGAACAATGGCTTCGTGTTCTTCCTGATTGGCACCGAAATTCTACAGCAGCCGTAAATAGTGGTTCAATCGTTCGCTGACGGTGAGGCAGTGTCTTTTCCAAAGAGTTGCGTGGTTGGGTATGAGTGCACGACCAGTGCCCAGAATGCAGGCGAAGATTGTGGATGCAACATATCGTCTTGAATTGCTTTTCGCAAACGTTGGTCGTACTCATCAGTTTGTGATTGACGCAAATCGCTAGCTTTTTTAATCAGTAGTGGCCAAGTGATAAAGTCGTAGTGCAGCCTGTTACAAGCCTTCCCGCCAAGTCGATACAAGACAGCATACGAAAACGATCCAAACAGTTTGGTGATTTGTGAGATTGTTCGCGGGGTGTATTGCCGGACACCGTGTAATAAATAAAGCAATAAACACGCGGAGGATGGGAAAAGATGAATTTGTACTGTTGGTCGTTTATTCCTGACAATGAAATCCTTGAGCGTGGAGAAAAAGATTAAGTCGTCGTCAAAATGTTCGATGGCTGATTGAGAGATGAAAAGATTTGCTTTTTCTGGAAGATGCTTTGCAACGGTATTCGCATCGACCTGCAGAAACTGAAGTCTCTGGTCTAGCTTTGTTAGATCCTGCCACTGGTTGGAGAAGGTTGCATCTATTCCAAGGTACTGCGCATTCTTGGTGTTACACCAGTTGAGTAACCGCGGTCCGTAGTTACCGCCCCCACACCCGCAATCGACGAACTGAATGGGGCCTAGTTCTCTATTTATGTCTACCCAAGGTAATGTCTGCCAAAATAAATCTGACAATTTACGGCTAGGCGAAGATGTTTGACTTAAGTTTTGCCATTGCGCTTCAGAAATATTGCAATGGAAATCTTCGATCGTCATTGCTGGGTCAACGGCCGTATATGGGAGTCGATTATTCAACCAGTTCAATGCGAGATACGACACCTTTGACCAGGTGTTCAGCTTGCGATCTGCATTTATGCGATGAAGAGACGTTGATGCCGAGGTCATTGCTAGGTTAAGTGTCGAGTAGCGATTCGTGCCCAGGTTTACAGAACAGCGTGTTGTCGATGAGCACTAAATCCAATTCGGTTGATGTCAACATTTCGAGTCCGACTCTGCAGAAATTGAGGATCGGTTCACCACCCGGGTTGAAGGACGTATTCAATAGGATAGGCATTCCGGACAGTTGTTCGAATTCTTTCAATGTGCGGTGAAGCCATGGATTGTGATCCTCGCGAATCGTTTGAACACGGGCGCTGCCGTCTACGTGCGTGATTGATGGAAGTTGTTCGCGGTACTCAGGCCGCGTATGACAGATTAGTGACATATATGGAATGTCGACTTCCGTGGTGAAGTAATAGGAAACATCTTCGGCAGTGACTACGGGCGCGAACGGTCGGTACCACTCGCGATGCTTCACTTTGTCATTTAATAATGTTCTCATTTCTGAGTTTAAGGGGTTGCACAAAATAGATCGATTCCCGAGTGCTCGTGGCCCTATTTCATACCTACCTTTAATTATTCCGACAAGTTTGTTTGCGTAAATCAAACGGGCGATGACGCGAGGGATGTCGTTAGGTGGCAGTTCACGATGTGGATAACTCTGCTTGAGAGTTGGAAGGTCGGACAGGTCAAATGCGTCCGTTCCAAGATATGGCAAAAAAAACTGCTTGGCACCCGTGAACTTCTGAATGTCTGACTGGAAGTACGCATAAAGAGCGGCACCGGCAGAAAGACCACAGTCTGTGGGATTGGGTACAAAGTGACATTGCTGGAACAGATCTTCTTTTTCTATACGGTAATTGGTAATTCCGTTCAAAGCGCAGCCACCCACAACGCAGAGATTCGGGCTAATGTCACGGTGGTTTGCCAACAGAGTGATAACTTCTTCGGTCCATGCGTGTTGCACTGTCTGGGCTAAATCTTGTGACAGTTCATGTTCCGGACCGGGAAGCCGTAATTCGTACTGATCTGGGCCAAGTATGTTCTTAATTTTTTGACGAATGCCGTTGTTTGAGTCCCGCTCTATCGGTCTTAGGAACGGACGCAATTCTAGTATGTCTTCCAAGCCTACAGGATTTATCCGGTGGCCTTTGCCGTAGTTACCCAATCCAGCCATCTTGAACGCTGGTCGTTTTACGTATTCTCGGACATACCTACGAGCAGAGGCGACCCAGTCCGGTCTTATACGACCGTAGGCCGACAACCCCATTGTTTTGCCAGCGGTGGAACCGGCGACGTCGGGTTGAATTGCCAAAATATAACCGAGGTTGTTGTAACTTTGCCCAAAACGGAGGGGGCTCTTTTCGATATAGGTCAGAACACCATTGTTGCCGTGAAATAGTACTGTTTGTCCGTCATTTCCCATGCCGTCATAACTCAAGACAACGGAGTCAGCGTACGGAGAAGAGTAGTAGGCTAGCGCTGCATGACTAAGGTGATGGTCGACATGGAAGGTTTCTGAGAAGGTGAAACCATTCTGTTTGAGTAATGCGAGTGCGTTGTTGTACTCGTCTTTTCGACCTTGGTTTTGTACGGCGATGACATCAAATGAGTAGCCCCACGTTTTTGCTACGAGTTCGAGGAAACGCGAAAAATCTTCAACATCTACATACTGAAATCCTGATTCGTGCCGACCTGGTTCGAGCGTAAAACAGTGTAGTTTGTAGCGTTTTTGTCGAAAGTAGCGTTCCGCTTCCATGATGCCGATTACGACACCATCGACAATCAGTGCAACACTCGAATCATGACCTAATGTGATTCCAAGGACGTTCAAACAATGTCTCCCAAAGTTAGAAATCTGCCAAGATTATGGTTAAGTACATAACGGCCGAAGGCGAGGGTACGTTTTGATCGTATTAAGTGTGATGCAATGATACGCGTCCGTCGAAGCAATCGCCACGAACTTGAGGTAACCGGATGGGGCTAGGTGGACATTTGCTGTGGTCGTCAGTGGTTCGGCGATTACATGAAGATTCCGGGAATCCAGTTCGTGTAGGCTATTTGCCAGGTCTTACGGACCTGCTCCGAGGAGAGCTACACGACACGAGTCGTTCAATCCGAAACGACACAATTTTCCGTGACAACCCACGGATCGATGCTCAATGGGTTGTCGAGAAATCGTCTCTTTTCATTGCGGTTGATCGGGCTGTTATTGCTGTATTGAGATTGTTCGGTCTCTTATGGGCTTACGAACGATTTATATTTTGGCTCACGTGTCAGATGCGGCATCGCTCCGGGGTCTGGTACGCACATATCGATATGAGGCTCCATAGCTATGTGCGACGAGAAACACCAGACCGAATGGTGTGGAAAGAAGGGGGCCACATCATCGATATTCTCTTAGCAAATTATGGATTGATAGCGCGGGATTACGAATGTGAAATGTATTTTTCACCTCATGAGGAAGAGGCAGTCAATCGTTTACAAGAATCATTAAAACTTACAACCGATTTTGTGGTAATAGAACCACATTCGAATAGTCAGTGGTTTGGTGATTTACGGGAATGGTCATTTGAGCGGTGGGAGCGTGTTGTTGAGTGGCTACGCGATCACAATTACCCCGTTGTGCAAATTGGAGAAGGTGGCAGGCCTGTTTTGGAAGGTGCGATTGATGTCACCGGCCGTGCATCCTTTCGAGAGGCTGTGTTGCTTATGAAACGCGCCAGACTGTTTTTAGGTCAGGAGG
>Ga0315338_1001780_pt1 | contig 24446 bp, 21 predicted proteins | sample ASW8metaG_FD_204518 | JGI IMG/M metagenome (GOLD analysis project Ga0315338, IMG submission 204518) | Ammonia-oxidizing marine archaeal communities from Monterey Bay, California, United States - ASW #8 | ecosystem: Environmental > Aquatic > Marine > Coastal | place: USA: California | collected... | reverse complement strand
CGCTGCAGGGTAAAGGCACCGATTTCGCTAATCGCGGTCTTCGGGACATAGGCCTCCTTGCCGGTCGCATCGAAATTGCGCTTTTGGCCCTGGAATCCGACGGCGCCCTGCCAACCGTTCATTTCATCCTGAACAAGTTCGAGGCGCGCTTCATATCCGTCGGAGAAAAAACGCGTGCCGACAGCGCCACCTTCGAGCTCTACATGTTCGTAATCGGAGTGGCCCGAAGCAAGTTTTACCAAGCCAAAAGGACCGAAATTTAATGCCCACTGGCCGTGTAGATCAAGCCGCAATTGCTTCAGGTCAATATTGACTTCCTCGTCGTGCTCGTCTCCATCTTCCTCTTCGCCATCTTCGTGAGCGTGACCTGGAACCCCGTAAAACGTGTCTGTGTGCTTGATCGACGCGCCTAGGAACCCGTGATCGGTGACATAGGAGATGCCGCTGCCAAAGATTGTGAGACCCACTCCCGAATTGGGGACAGTACCGAATGCTTCCTCCTCGTCGTGCTCATCTTCTTCAAGCGCCATCTGGTATTGCGACTCAGAAAACCCAGGAATGTCATAGTCACCTGCTTTCCGATGCAGCGCGTCAAAGGTAAACACGAAGGGACCAGAGCCGACCCTAACGGAACCGGAACCCGAATAGCCGTCATTGACGGTCGTACCAGACGCAGTGAGACGCCCGTTGATTCCGCCTTCTACCGGACTTCGCGCGATGCGTTCGTCGATGACGTTAACGACGCCACCGATGGCTGAACCACCGTAGGCAAGCGCAGCTGGCCCCCGCAAAACTTCGATCCGCTGTGCTTCGGCGGGATCGCTGGCAACTTGATGGTCAGGCGAGAGGGCACTAGCGTCGATCGTTCCAATACCGTTGGTTAGAACCAGAACGCGCGGACCTGCCAGCCCGCGTATGATCGGACGACTGGCACCCGGCCCAAAAAAGCTGGAACGCACACCGGGTATACTACCAAGGACATCGCCGAGCCCCGAACTCTGCGCGACATCGAGATCAAAACTGTCTAGCACGTCGACATTGGTGGTGGCCGAATCTAGCGAGACGGCGAAGGGCGAAGAGGTGATAACAACCTCCTCAATATTTTGCGCGAAGGCGGGAAAGGAGGCCGTATACGCAACAAGCGCACCGGCCCAGAGAAGTCTGTAATTCATTTTTAAAAACCCAATACTTAAGTTGAAGAAGTGGTGTAAAAGCGCACGCAGAACATTTTCCGGGTGCGCGTTACTCAGATAGCTTTACGGGCTTAAGGGCGACGGTAAAATTGACCGCGACGCTCAAACTCCGTGGTTACTTCTTCAGGCTTGGGGTGGGGCGCGTCCTTGCCAGCTATGAGAGAGCGCCTGCGGGCTTTGCGGTAGCCGAACGAGATCTATCGTGCGGTGATTGACGCTAGGGACGAGCGTATAAATTGTGGCTGTGGGCTTTAGATATTGACCATTTTGATGTGCCGATTGACAAACATGGCAATCGTTCAAATCCGGACTGAACGGATCGTCAGACGGCCTTTCCTCTCCGGAAGCCAAGGGGCCGTCAACTGTTACGGAGGCAACCCCGAAATCCGCAGGCTGAAGGTGGACGTGGGGCTGGATAACGAGGCTTTGGATGCCAAACACAATAAGAGCGAGAGGTACAACCAACCAGCGCCGTAGGTCAGAGATGACTAAATTTTCTTTGCAAGCGAAGCGCAGGTGCCGTCCTACTACTCTGGTCATTTTAATGCCTATCAAGCTTCGCCCTAATTAAAGCAAGCTCTCAGCGCTCACTCCACCATTTTTTTGCTTAACAAGAATACTACATAAAAAAATAATGAATTTAATGTCACAAACTCAAGGGAAAGACTGGAGAACCACAATACCTCAATACCGCTTGAACTTCGCCACCGCATGGAGGAGGATTAATAAAACAAATTGGAGGGTGGGCTATGAAACTCAAATTTGGAATCTTTTTTTCTGTGTTTGCTCTAATTTTAGGGCCGATGGGATCTCAGACGACGGCTGCGCAAGAAGATGCAAGTGATTTTCTTGCTGCTGCCGACAGGGCAATGGGCGCAAGCAATCTAAACTCGCTCCATATATCGGGTGCCGGGTGGTACGCGCCTTTAGGCCAGAACTTTTCTCCAGAAGAGCACTGGGCGCGGTTGAATTTGCAGAGCTATGATCTGACCATCGACTACGAAGCAGGTGCTACTCGTGAAGAACTAGTCGTCACGCAAGGAGACTATCCCTCACGCGGCGGTGGTTTCCAGCCTATTGTCGGTGAACGACGCACGCTTCGCTTCCTTAATGGCAACGATGCCTGGGGGGTAAATCCAGGCGGACAGTTGTCTGCGCAGCCAGACCAGGCTGAAGTACGCCAATTCTTGATCGCAACCAGCCCACACGGCTTCATCAAAGCGGCGATGGAATCCGATGATGCGACTGTTACCGAACGCTATTTTGTTGCAACTGACCGGATGATTAAGGTCGTTGGATTCACGACTATGGAGAAATACCGCGTCACCGGCGAGTTTGACGAAAACAATATGTTGGAGCGTGTCATTACCTGGATCCCCAATCCGGTTATGGGCGATATGCAATATGAAATTCGCTATTCTGATTACCGTGATCTCGGAGACAGCATTATGTTCCCGTTCCGCTATCACGCGCATCAGGGTGATCAATTCCTCCTACCCATGAATTTTGCACGTAATTGGATGGATTATCGGGTCGCTGAAGCAGAAGTGAATATTGACTTTGATTTGCACGTTCCTGAAGAGGTTGCCGGGTTCGAGCCGCAGCCGGTTAATGTGATAGCCACCGAAGTGGCCGACGGTGTGTGGCATATGACTGGCAGTAACGCTCACAGCGTTGCTATTGAATTTCGTGATTTCATAACCGTTATCGAAGCTCCGACAAGCGATGAGCGTTCCTATGCAGTGATTGCGGAAATCAAGCGGGTCATTCCGGACAAGCCTATTCGCTATCTAGTCACCACCCATCATCATTTCGATCATATCGGAGGAATACGTAACTATGTTGCGGAAGGGGCAACCATTGTCACTCACGAAGACAATGAAGAATTCTTTCTCCGGGTGGTGTTTTCTACGCAGTCCCGCGTCCTAAGCCCTGACAGGCTGCATCTCTATCCCTTTGCGACCACAGGCCCAACGCCCCTACGCTTAGAAACAATGACTGACCGCCATGCGATCAGCGATGGATCGCGCACTTTGATGCTGTTTCATTTACCAGACATTGATCATGCCGCCACCATGCTGGTTGCTTATTTACCCACTGAAAAAATTCTGACCCATGCAGATCTTTATAGTCCGCCACCTGCTGGTGGACCCGCTCCGGATAGAATAAGAGACCGCGAGATTGAACTATATCGAGCTGTTCAGCGCTGGGGCTTGGATATTGAAACCCATGTGCCAATTCATGGACGCACTGGACCCAATGCTGATTTCGAACGCATTGTTGGGCCGGCAGCGATGCAACAAACCGCCGCGGCGGGAGGTGGTGGCGGCTGACGCGTAGCATTTTGAGTTGGGTATGAAATGTATAATGTCCGCTTCTTATAAAGAGGCGGACATTTTCGTTAAGTCTACTTGATGCGATAACACCTAAAAAATTTCAAAAACGCATCCCGTACTTCTCTTCCATCGCAACGAAGAAACCTTCCGCACGTAATTCTTCAGTAATGCTCAAATCGATGTAATCATCTATATTGTCACTTGCCCCCATGCTGGCGAGTGCCGCAACGATGTTTTCCGCTCCAACAGGATCAATCTCGGCATTGATCGGTGTTTCGGCTTTAAAATTATTGTAGCTTGCCTCAACGATGGTGCCCTCCGTCAGGCTAAGCCGCTGCTCCAGAACGTTTTTGGCACCCACTTCATTTGTGATCGCAATATAATTACCTTCGATCGTTGCTCTCATAAAGCGCAGAACCAAATCTCTATGGGCACCCAGATAGGCACGATCCACCGTTAATCCGCTGAATAACCACGGGATACGCTCAGCATAGAGATCGACAATCGGAGTTAGCCCAAACGCAAGTGCTTCACTGCGTGATGGCTCGCCCAGCATTGTCGCGGCGACTATACCATTGCGTACGGCGTCAAAACGATTACGACCGATCTCTCGAATTTGAACATCGCCCCTTGTGAGTCCGAGTCGTTCAAGCACCAAAGTCGTAGTGGAATCACTTTCCGAGCCGGCGCTGCTGATTCCAATGGCGCGACCGTGCAAATCTTCTGCACTTCTTACACCCGGTGCTAAAAACATTGTCTGGCGAATGATATTACTGAGCGAGCCGATCACTCTGAGATCACTGCCCATGCTGTTCGCCCGCACCACGGAAGACATACCAATATGCATGAGCTGAATATTACCGGCCTCGAGCTGCGGCGCCGTCTCTATCCCTCCATTCATTTGAACAAAATGAATCTCAAGCCCCTGGACCTCATAGAGTCCAGCTTCTTCGGCCATCCAAATCGCAAGATAAGTATTGGCAGGCGAGCCCTCGCCCACGGAAAAAGGAATAGATTCAGCTGCATGAGAGTCAGTATGCGTACCCACCAGTAGTAAGGTTGCGAGTAGTAATACGCGGGCAACGAATTGCAATGCGCCGATGAACTGAACTTCGACAGTCTTCATCACGCTCCTCAATCAGCTTTAGTCAAAACTCGCTTAATGTTCTACTCACCCATCACCGTGCCGTCAGGCAATTCAACCGTCAGGGCCTTGCCGCCAGGTGCACCGTCTTTTAACGGATGAAGAGTTACGGTCACTTTATCGCCTGGAATAATTGTCGTAGTCGTCCAACCGGCGCGCGCCAAGACCCCTGGTGATTCCAAATCCAGCGACCATTCGGCATCTCGTCCGTTTTCATCGGTAACCATGACATAGAGCGCCGAATGCGGGCTTGCGATATGAAATTCCTTCACCGTGCCCGAAACTTCCACGACTTGGTTAAAATCGAGGCTGATGTCGGTGTGGTGGGCTAAGGCTGGTGCCGCCAGCAATGTAATCCCGAACCCAACCAATCTAATCGCCTTGAATGTCATTAATGCCTCCATATGAAGTCTCATAATACGCACAATGGATCGATCTACAAAGTGCCTCAGTCCGCGTCAAAAAGGCTGTGCTAGGCATCTTTTGATTAGTGGTGCTAGAGTTTGGATTGGTAAACATGAGAACAATCACGGGAGATTGACCATGCATAAACGATTTCAATTCACTGCGCCCTTTGCACTTTTGGCTGCACTGCTACTATCGCTCGGCACCACTGTGCAGGCCCAAATCCCAGAGCCCAATGTTACGAATCCAGATCGGATTGCGCCCTATCCTCCCTTGCGTGTCATCGACAATATTTATTATGTCGGCACCCGCGATCTGGCGTCTTTTTTGATCACGACCGATGAGGGCCACATCCTTATCAATTCGGGATATGCCAGTTCGGCACCGATGATCCGTGACAGCATTCAAACGCTCGGCTTTGATATCAACGACGTCGAAATCATCACTGCGACACATGCGCATAATGATCATGTCGGTGCACTCGCCGAGCTCAAACATCTAAGCGGCGCCGAAACCCATCTGCACGAAGCTGATGTTCCGATGCTGGTTTCGGGAGGCGATGATGACTATCGTTATCCCGTTGGACGCGGCCTCTTGTATGAACCGATTACGGTCGATCGCATGATAAATGCAGGCGACACCATTGAACTGGGTGGCACGGTCCTCACCGTACATCTCCATGCCGGTCATACTAAAGGGGCGAGCAGTTTTTCCATGGTGGTGGAAGAAGGCGGGCAGAATTACGACGTAATTATCGCCAATATGGGGTCGGTAAACGACAATGTGAACCTTACATACATGCCGGGTTACCCAGAGATCGTCAACGATTACGAGAATACTTTCGCTTCGCAAAAGGCAATGAACCCCGACATTTGGCTCTCCTCGCATGCCGGCCATTTCAATATGCACGACAAATATAAACCGGGCATGGCCTATAGCCCGGACAATTTCCTCGACCCTGAGGGCTGGCACGAGAAAGTCACTGGTTATGAAGCCGCTTTTCGCGCACGCATCATCTCAGATGCAGACAAACCGCGGGACTAGGAGACTTTACTAAAAATGCGAATTATCCATGCTCAGTCAAAGCAATTTTTACCACTCCTTGCCGTGGCATCTATTTTCGGAATCGCAAATGCAGCACTTGCGCAGGCACCTGCACCTGGCGAAAGCTTCCAAGATTGCGACAACTGCCCTGAAGTGATCGTTGTTCCCGCAGGGAGCTACCTAATGGGGTCTAGCTCTGACGACGCGGCACGACTTCCCGCAGAAGAACCGCAGCATCAAGTGGCGATCACTGCGCCCTTTGCTATTGGCATATATGAAGTGACGTTTGAACAGTGGGATGCCTGCGTTACGGAGGGAGGTTGCGATAATTATTCGCCGCGCGATCAGGGCTATGGCCGTGGGCGCCAGCCCGTCATCAATGTGCATTTTGGTGATGCGGAGAATTATTTGGCTTGGCTTTCCAACAAGACGGGGCAAACCTATCGACTTCCGAGTGAAGCGGAGTGGGAATATGCTGCGCGGGCAGGCACCACAACACCTAGCTCATTCGAGACGGATCTAACCTCAGCGACTGATGCCAACGTCTTGAGACTTGCGCCGGGCCAAACTGCCCATGCCGCACTACTCAACGTGTCCTTGGTTGGACGGACTGTGCCGGTCGGCTCTTACACACCAAACCCATGGGGACTTTATGATGTGCATGGTAATGTCGCGGAATTCACAGCAGATTGCTGGAACCGTGATTACGACGGCGCACCAACGAACGGCACAGCAAGAATAGATGGAGATTGCGAGCAGCGGGCCTTTCGTGGCGGTTCTTGGGTGACCGCGCCACACACTACCCGCTCGGCCTTTCGTGACAACAATCCGCAACTACGCTTTATTGATCAGGGATTTCGCGTTGTCCGGGAGCTCAACTAGAATTTTAGCTTATCAATTACCGTCGAATTCTTCGCCTGACTCCTTAATTACAATTCCCAGAAGAGCACCACTACTGCCATCCATAATGGGATGGACTATTGCGGTTACACGTTCACCCTCAGAGAAGCTGTTGCCACTCCACCCTCTACGGGTCAGCGTGCCGGGGCCGCCACCTTCGATCACCCATTCGCGTGTTTCACCGTCCTCACCCTCGACCTCTAAATAGATCCAGGTATGTGGATTGACCCAATGATATTCGGTGATCGTGCCAACCAAAGTCACTTCGACTTCGGAATCATACATAGCGTGAGAATGATGCGCTGACGCCGGCAGGACGAGCGCCAAAAGAAAAAAACTAAAAACCAATACGCGCATATTATCCATTTCATGAGCTCATCTAAGAAAAATGATGCTAGCAGAGCTTCAGCTCAATGAATATAGTTGGAAGGTTGTTGGTGTAAGGAGAAGATAATGCGCTTTTTTTTTATGATTTGCTCGGCATTGATGGCGCTTGTGTCCCATCCAGCCTTTTCTCAAACCGTCGAATATGCCAATCAGGATTACCAATTCAGCATTAACTTCCCTGCCCCACCTTCCCTACACTCCGTAACATACACCATCTCTGATGGGCGCGACGTCCCAGCCACCTTGTTCTTCACCGAGACAAGGCGGGGCCGCTTTAGCGTGATCGCGCTTCGTCTTCCTGAAGACGCAGCCCACCGTAGGGTCGAGGTTGAAACAGTGGCTGATAAAATGCGCGCGCGACCTGGCGATGTCCTTTACGAACAATTAAACGAGAATGACGGTTTCCCAATGCAATTACTGACGCTAGAGGCGCCTGACGGTCGGCGCTCGATGATCGGCATTCTTGTCCATGAACGGCGCCTGTACATTACTGAAGGAAATGTGGCGGAAGGCGCTCCGCCGCCGCTTCAGTTTCAACAAACGCTTTTCATGCTCGACGAAAATGGCGAGAAGTTTGGTATTGATGAAGAAGAGTTTGAGCGTCTCAATCCACGGTGAATCGGGTATAGCAAACCCTTCTCTTATTGCCAGCCTTCCATAGCCTGCCGGTGAAGCGATTCCGGCGGCAACTCGAGCAGCTCCATACGGTTGCCATAGGGATCAACAACATTAGATATAATCGCAAAAGTACCCGCACCGCTTGCCCGCACCGGTGTGATTTCGGCACCGCGTTCAGTCAAGGTCGCATGTAGATTATCTAAATTATTCACATGCATACCGACATGAGTGATGCCTGCGGGCCGATTTTCATTGGCTGGCCGTAATTCCACAAAAGTATTTTGACTGACCTGAACATAAACCATATCGAGCTCGCCTTCGCGATTATTCAGCCGGAACGCCTCTGGAAATCCCATTACCTCGGTATAGTAAGCTGCTGCCTCTGCAAGATTAGGTACGTTCATGCCAACATGATTTACCGCCACAATATCCGGCGTTCTCGATTGAGCGATGGCATTTTGAAGTACAAACCCCGATAGGGCTCCGACAATAAGAAAGAACACAGCGCGCATGATGAATTGCCTTTCCTAAAACTTATCCTCAAAACTGAAAAAATTATCTTGAAGTAAAACTACCCTCTTTTTCCTGAAACATGAAGTTGTGGGAGGGGGTGGCGATTGGCCATAGAACAACAGCCTTCTGAACCCACACAAAAACCTAATTACGCGGCGGTATCTGAATCAGCTCATTGAGCTGATCTTCACTGAGCGACTCGCCCAAATATCTGAGCTCAATCGCCAGCGGGATGCTACGCTCCAATCCCAATACTTGATCGGGGTTGAGCGCTTCTTTAGGAAAAAAATCATCGCGCGTACGACGCGCAATATCTTCCGAAACATTTGCAAATCCAGCAAAATGCACCATGGCCATAGGGTCGTCATACATATAATCGATGCTTTCACGATAGGCACGCATGAAGCGCTCGAACTTATCAGCATCGGCATTCAACTTGCGGGCATTAACCGCCAGAACTCGCACAGTCTGGCCAACAAAACGCTCCGCATCATTGCCCGATCCGATAATCCGGATATCTCCCTGGTCCAATTGCTCTAGCCCAAAGGGCGGCGCCGACCAGCCAACATCAACAAGCCCTGACATCACTTGGGTCAACGAGGATGGTGGACTGCCAACCGGCGTAGGGCGAGCATCAATGCCATATTGATCGATATAGGCTTTGACGATCTCATGCGTTGAGGCTCCAGTGGTCGAATAGGCAATGGTCTCGCCGTTCATGTCGCGGACTGCTTCCAGGGAGGAATCCGAGCGCACATACCAAAATAAATCCGTTGCCCCGGTGACTTCAGCACCAAGGACGCGGACTGGAGCGCCTCTACCATATGCGCCGAGTACCGCCATCACCGAAGGACCAACCCCGACATCGACCGCGCCTGAAATGACGGTTTGTAAAGTTTCGCCGCCACCTTGGGTGTATAGAATTTCTAGTTCTAATCCGTACTTGGCGAAGATGCCACCGCGCTGACCCAGCTCAGCAATGGATGTATCCCAATTACCGCGCTGGCCGACTGCCATAGTAATTTGATCTTGCGCGTTCGCCACCAACGTACCGCCGAGCACCGTAGAGATTGCCAAAGCACAAAGGCCAAGGACAATACTTCTGCCCAACAAGATAACATTTATATGTCGATACAATATCACTGGTGCAGTTTAGGTTACAAAGCCACACTTTGAACAGGCTTCACCTTCTCACTACCGAGTGTGCGCCAATCGCAGGTTTTAGGGACAATGCCCTCAAAACTACAAAGTTCGACCTGGCGCGCGGCATCTGCAGCGCCAATGATCGTGCCGTCGGCCTCAACCTTTCGCGCCGCCTCAATCATGGTTTTACGAAACTGCGCGATAGCACTATCGCTGGTGCCAAGACGATCCGTGCTGCGGTCTACAATCGGACCCATGGTTTCCCACATAATAATGTCTTGGTTAGGAATTCCGGGCACGCCAGTCCAAGATTCCGATTTCATTGATTTACGGTCCTGCAAATAATTATTCTCAAATGTTCGCAAATGGCGATAGGTCTCATCGACATCAATTCCGACCTCTGCTGCACAAAATTTGCGCCAAGTCTTGGTATCGGGTGTCGCTTCGTTGCCAAAGGCAACAAAATAAAACGCGGTATGGGTGTCGTCGCGCGGAATGTGTAAAATCACGATGCGGTATCGATCATTGGGAGGAATATGGACACTATAGGGCGCAATAAAAAGCGTGGTCCTTATATAATTATGCGTCTCTTCATTCTCAAAGGGCCGGCGAATGGCAGCATATTTAAAACCATAGCTCTTGCGCTGGACCTGAATACGAGGAGCGCTATCCTTTGACGGGCGATACCAGGATTGATCAGTCGCTTTCGCACCGTCTATTTTCTCCGGTACCATATCCGAAGAGTGCAGCAGTGATGAATGCGATGAATCGATTGCACCTTCTAAGATCTGTGCCCAATTACAATCGATCAGAATTTTTACAATGCTGACCTGCTTCACGTCAGATCCACAAAACACCGGTGGTGTGAACGCAGGCGGATTTTCTTCTGCTCCCATATAGGTCCAAACAATTCCTGCAGCCTCATGCACCGGATAGGATTTATGTTTCAGCCGCCCACCAATGCCAGACCGCACTTCGGTAGGGGTTTCTTGCACCAGACCATCCACACCAAACTTCCAGCCATGATAAAGACAGCGCAAACCGCAATCTTCATTGCGCCCGAAGAAGAGCGAGGCTTTTCTATGTGCACATTGCTCGCCCAACAGCCCTACCCGCCCCTTGGTATCACGAAACGCGATCAGATCTTCGCCCAAAAGACGCACGCGCACTGGATTGCCATCGGCTTCCGGCAATTCTTCAATCAAGCAAGCAGGCATCCAATGACCGCGCATTATCCGGCCCATGGGGGCATCGCCCTCCACACGCGTCAAAAGCTCGTTTTCCACAGCGCTAATCATTCATCTATCCAGTAATGCTTGTGGGAAACCTGCCATAGTGTATTTTAATTAGCAATCTAAGTTAATGGCTATCTATCTTGTTGCTTTCCTACGCAAGCTAGGCGTGTTTGGGCACCTTCATTCAATCAATTCCAGGAATTAGATGATGGAAGCAAGACTCCGCATTGGCGCCATTGGGCTGGGACGCGCTTTTACATTGATGTTGCCGACATTTGTGGGCGATCCGCGGGTTGAGCTCGTTGCTGGAGCCGACCCCCTGACAAAGCCGCGCGAGCGTTTTGCGAGAGACTTCAATGTAAAAACCTATGACGGCGCGCTGGAGCTTTGCCGTGATCCTAATGTCGATGTGGTCTATATCGCATCACCCCACCAATTTCATGCAGACCATGCCGAAATGGCAGCTGCGGCTACCAAGCATATTTTGGTCGAAAAACCGATGGCAATTAATTTAGGCGAATGCATGCGGATGAACGCTGCGGCATCCAAGGCCTGTGTAAAGCTTGTCGTTGGACATTCGCATAGTTTCGATGCCCCCATTCTCCGTACGCGTGCACATATTGCCGGCGGTGAGATAGGCGACTTACGCATGATCCAAATGCTGAACTTCACTGATTTTCTCTATCGCCCACGTCGTTCGGAAGAATTAGACACCTCTCAAGGCGGCGGCGTAGTTTTCAGTCAGGCAGCACATCAAATCGATATAGCGCGATTGTTGGGCGGCGGAAAAGTTAGGAGCGTACGTGCACTCACCGGGGCGTGGGACCCAAAGCGAGCAACAGAAGGTGCCTATAGCGCCCTGTTAAATTTTGAGAACGGTACCTTCGCAAGCCTCACCTATAATGGCTATGGCCATTTCGACTCCGATGAATTTTGTGGCTGGATAGGCGAGACAGGAAAACTTAAAGATCCAGAAAATTATGGTGGGGCACACAAATCCTTACAAAACAAAAGTGCAGATCAAGAAGCTGAGATGAAAGCTGCACGCAATTATGGCGGCCCAAATTATGTTGCACCTGGTCAAAATGATTATCCGTTACATCATCAGCATTTTGGATTTGTTCTGGCATCGTGTGACCGCGCCGATCTAAGGCCACTTCCTAATGGCGTCATGGTCTATGGCGATGAGAACCAATATTTCGATAAATTACCGGCTCCCAAGGTTCAGCGTGCCGAAGTCATCGATGAGCTGTTTGATGCGGTCATCCATGGCAAAGATCCGCTTCACTCCGGAAAATGGTCCTTAGCGACCATGGAAGTATGTCTGGCGCTATTGCGCTCAGCCAATGAGGGGAATGAAATATTTTTAAGTGAACAGGTGAGCCTTGACGAGTAAAACACTAAAAACAGGACTGCAAACAAATCAGGGGGGAGTGTGAGCGACAATTCCTCGCGCGAGATTTTGCGCCATTGGCAAGAAGCAGTTCCTAATGACCGTCTTGCCCATCTAGTAAAAGACGCAACACGCGCACTTGTCCGCGCCTTGGCGCTCCGGCTTGCCGAACACGATATTCCTTTCGGCCATTGGAGCTTTCTACGTATACTCTGGGAGAGTGACGGGTTAACGCAACGCGAATTAAGCGCGCGTGCCGGTGTGATGGAACCCACAACCTATCGGGCTCTAAAAGCGATGGAGGAGCGCGGACTTGTTAAAAAGTTCCAGATCCCGCCAAATAAAAAGAATATCTACATCCACCTGACGCCAAAGGGACGCGCACTAAAGAAAAAACTTATTCCTTTGGCTGAGGAAGTGAACCAAATTGCCATCGGTAAAGTAAAACCGGCCGACATTGCAGATACGCGCAAAACCCTACTGGCAATTATCGAGAACCTTGCGACAGATGAGACTAATGAAGGTGATATCGCGAAGGCCAGATAAGAGGAGGATTTGCCTACTTGATGGGTTTTGAGTGACTAGTACAAACTAAAAAACCTAAGAAGAAAACGTAACCATCTGGCCAGACTAGTTGATTCAGCCCACGCGAGTCCTTCCATTTCTGTTATGCTCTTACAGAATGTTTTGCTGCGGTGGGAGCCAACGCCCAAACGAATTGATGGGAGGTTGCGATATGAGAGTGTCAGCACTTGTTGTGGTTTTTATCACTGCACTGTCAGTTTCGGAGCCCGTACAAGCCCAAACAGCGGGGAGTGAGTATGCAACTCTCCAGCTATGGGTAGACGGTGCAAGAGAAGGGAGCGATTTTAGCCAGTACGGAAGATGTGCAAGTGACAATCCCCGCGTGGCAATCCCCGCCTGTACACGTCAACTCGCAGAGCAGGATAGCCGGCGGTTTAGTGGCAATAGGCGGATGGAGCGCGCTTATCGCTATACGCTGCGGGCAAATGCTTACGCCAAACAAGGTAATCTCGGTCGCGCGCTTGCTGATTATAGGCGCGCCGTCGTCTCTGATAACGATCTATACTGGATACACGCATATCGCGGGGATGCATTGTTTGTAGCCGGCCAATTTGAAGATGCGCTGGAATCTTACGATGACGCGATAGAGCTTGCCCCTGAAGAATCAGACCTTCGCGCTTCTCGTGCGAGACTGCTTGCCTCTGCAGCAGATGATGATTTTCGTGACGGTACACAAGCAGTTGCAAATGCCCTAGAGGCAATCGAAATGGCTCGGCTTTCGGGCACCCCTGTCTCTTATATTGATACGCTCGCTATGGCGCGGGCAGAAATGGGTCAGTTTACCAATGCCATCGAGCTTCAACGCCGGGCCATTGCAAATCTGCAGGCGGGCGACGCCGAAGCCCGGGCCGAATATCAAAGCCGCCTCAATCTCTATTTGGCAGAAACGCCCTATCGCGCAGCAGTTGCTGAGTAAAAAACGTGAGAAGGAATAAGCACTCCCGTCCCCATCAAAAATCTGGCGTGTCGTCCTGCGGGATGGGTGGTAAATCAAAGCCAAAATAAAATTCATTGTTTTCAGCGCAGACACGCTCGGTAAAGGGCCGGCCGATTTCTCTATGAAAGCGCCGGATCGAAGTCCAGGGCATGGCAAAAGCCTCTTGGTCTTCAACCTGCACGGTGACTTCGAGCATTTGCCCGTCATCTATCATGCGGTAGCGCTCCACCACATGGAGCATTGAGGAATGGGGCGTGCGGTAATTATCAATAAAGCTACGATCATCAAGACCGATCGTATCAACGACCAATGTGTCGCCTTCATAATGCCCCACGGATTCGCCATGCCATGAAGGCGCAGGATTATCCGTATGAGGAATATTCAACGCAATCCGGCGCACTTCGTGATTAGGCTCGAGCAAAATAAAAACCTCACCCACGGTTTGTAAGATCATCATAGGCGAGCCGGGACGGAGCAAAAACACTGGCACACCCGGCGGCCAGCACCGTACCTTACCGTCAAAGATCGGCGCACCCGAAAGCGCCTCTTCATTTTGCACCCGTAAGGATTCAACCACCCAGGGCTGCAAGATTGGATTGTTGAGATCGGCAATACGAAAATTCGCGTCCTCGCCGGTCTGCGCAGCCTGCGCATTGGAGATATAGGGATAATCCGGATGGGCAACCACTGGTCCCAGTCCACTGATCGGCGGCTCTAACTCATTTCCGATACCAACCCAACCAACATTAAAGGCATGAAAATCAGGAATAGAGACCACGCTTTGGGAGTGAGCCTGTTGCGCCAAACCAATGAAAAGCACATAGGCTAAGGTAACACTAAGAGAGCAGAAAACTTGTTTCATCAAATTAATTTTCCAAAATAATTCAGCCAATGCCAGCTACAATCGTTCATATATGGAAACACTAACGCTAAACTGAACCTCTCCAAAAGCGTTTTGCCTGCTTGCTTCCGACGTATTGGGACAGCGCCCGCTCAATTGAAACTTGAATACCATGCATTGTTCTTCAACGGATGCGTAGAATACCAATTCCAAACACCAGCCAGCCGAGCATGAAGGAGATGCCGCCATAGGGCGCGAGCGCGCCAAAGGACGACGGTGCTCCGAATGAAGTTGCGTAGATGCTACCGCAAAATAGAATTATACCGATCAACAGCAGCCAGCTCGACGCCGTGATTAGCTTTGATACTGGACAAGCTTGTGCAACTAAAACCGTCGCAATCAAACCTAGCCCATGAATAAATTGATATTGGACTGCCGTTTGATAGGCACTCCATACATCCGCGGACTGGCTCCCTTGTAGACCATGCGCGCCATAGGCGGCGAACATTGTCGCCAGTAGAAGGGCGATAGCAGAAGAAACAAGTATTATGCGATGGCTGAGGGTCATAATGCATCCCCTTGCATTTGTTTGAGATTGGCTAGTCACAAGATCGGTAGCACAAATTGTTTAGATTTAAGTGCCAAAAAGAGGCCCTCTTATCCAAGCGTTGGTTTGGAATGGCGACGTAGAAGTATCGCTGGTAGAGCTATAAGCAACACAACAAAAACAAAGGCAACTACCACTCTAACAACTTAAAATCGAGCGCAAGGACAAAGAAACTCTACCCGCCATGAAGTGTTAGCTTGCAGTCGATCACCGTTGGTACGCTAATGACATTAAGGAATTTCTAAAACCGTATATACATATTGCCGCCGGCCGAATGCGTAATCTCGCCTGAGGCCATGGTGGTGTCATAATAGGTGCCAACGCTCCACCACCCCATCGAAACATCCAGCGCTAGGCCGCCGACAAAGGCCGTCGTGCCAGGTTGTTGGCCGAATGTGGTGTAGCTTGTTCCTGGAACCGATGTGAACTGCACTATGATTGCCTCCATATCGTTGAGAAAATTGTGCTGTGCACCAAAGTGGGCCAGTGGAAGAATAGAAATACCACCTGAATCAATCTCACCGCCAAACGAGGCACCAAAAAATCCGCGCAACAAATGTTCTTGAGAATCCTGTACGCTTAAGTTTACGCCTGCACCGCCATTTGTTTCGGTGTAGGCGCTACGGCTGATCGAAGTGTATTCAACGCCCCCCTGTGGCGCGAACTGCAATTCGCCAAGATCGATCTTATAACCGGCAGATACATTCCCCGAGGCAAGCATCTCCGACCAATCGCGCGTGTTTGCGGTGCGCGACAGGGCTTCGACATTTACTTCGCGCTTCCCCTCGACTTTGCCAAAGCCGATATTGGCTTGTGCGTCTAAAAAAGCCGAGCCATCAGCTATCCCCATATAGAATGAAAAGATACTCCAATCAGTATCTACGGATCGTGCCGTGATATCTTTTCCATCAGCACCTCCATGAAAAAAGTTATAGGCAACTCCAAAATGTCCTCCGTCGCGTTCACCCCAATCAATACCGATAGCGCCCCCACCACCGGTGCCATCAAATCCATTTGTGCCGCTCTGCTTGAAGATATTGTATTCTCCGCTAATCCACACGCCACCATTATCCGTCGCGTTGGGATGCAGTTGAAGACGCCGCTGCCGCCCGGAAACTTTACTTCCAGTTGGATCAGTCAGCATGAGAGCAACCGAGCGTGAAATGTTATTATCATGGGGCGCAAATTGTTTGACCGTGTCTTGAACCGCAGCATTGCTGCTCACGCCAAGTAAAAACGCACCGAGTTCATCATCATTAAGTGCTGCATGTGCAACGCCTTGATAAATTGCTGCACCATTTCCCTCTAGACCAAGCTCGGTTGCAGATTTAAGCACGACATCAAGAAAAAGCGAATCTCCTTCTGAGCTGAAAATGCCGTTGAAAAGAAACGGCGCTTCCGCAGTATCGGTAACGCCCGCGGCAATGGTTAGCCCACCATCGGCTCTCACCAGCTCATATTTTTGCTCCTGAATAAACGAGATCGGTGACAGAAAAAGGCTTGAACCTGCTGCAAAATTCCCAGCCCCCTGTATGTCAATCAGCGGCCCGGTCTCTTGCCCTAATTCGATAGTCACCTTGCCCCCATCAAAAACCTCGAAGATTCCAGCATTGCGTACAGATGGTGTGTTCAAATGTCCGCCTTTCTTAGTGTTGCCGATATTCATGGAGGGATCGGACACGGTAATATTGACCGTGCTGCCACTCGAGATTGCACCGGAAACCAATGCCTTCTCTCCCTGGATATAAAAAATGCTTGGCGTGCCACCACTACCGAAGAAGACATCCCCTAACACCTCATTACGATTATCTAAGGTGATTGGGGTGGTTGCCTCAGAAAGATCAACTGCGACTGTAGTCGTGTTTATCCCAACAGCACTCGCCGCAATCATTCCCGAATTCTCAATGTAGACTAAAGAGCCTGAACGATCGCGGATCCCAAAGGCACGAAGGCCAGTAGCATCCTCATCAGTAGAATCCGCAAACGCGTAAATATCACCACGATTGACTAACCTCGGTAATGAGGCATCCTTATCAATATCAATCGCAAATGCATTACCCCCTTCAGGACCCGCTGTTATCGCCCTGATCCAGCCAGCGTCATTGATAATTTCCGGTACAATTGATCTATCACCCAGTAAAATTGCAGTCGCGTTGCTGGGTTTACTCAATCCGGAAGTCGCATTGCTATTACTGCTAGTAGGATAGGCATGAATCTTACCAGAATTATAAAAATTGTGAGTAAATATCGTATCATAACTAACCGACCCACCGACTTGCACTGCAATGGCATCAGCCTCCGGCCAAAGCGGCTGCGCGGTAATATCACCACGATTAGCAAAACTGTTTTCTGGAAGATCGGTTCTGGTGGATTTGCCAATTGTCAAATCGGCGCCAAATTCTAAGGACGGCGATATTCTCAACGCCGGTGCGGTGCCTTGGGTAAAGATTTCTGCTCGTGGTGTGTCATTATTATTTGGCCCATTATTCAAAACACCCTCACCAACATTGCCGCCAATGATTAGTGCCGAGCCTGGCGAGAGTGGCTTACTTGTCCCGCTACCATAAAAGAGTTGTTCGGATATTGCTTTAGGTTCACTCTTAATCAAACCATTGTTACGAAAAGTTCCACTTATTGAACCAAGCGTCTGAATACCGACAGCAGTGTTGCCTTGACCACTCGTGCTTCCATCCAGCAGCACATCCCCCGTGATATTAGAGCGAAGAAAAATTCCCGTTGGAGTTCTTCCACGTGCAATTATTGAAGAGCCCGCCTCAGTCACAATATTGCCTACAAAACCTCCACTGCTATTGAGCTCCAAACCAATACTATTTGGAGCTAAAAAGCCGTCACCATCAGTGGTTCCGACACCATCATCGGTACCCTCGACAAGAATACTGCCGCCTATGGTGACATCACCTTCACTGCCCGTGCCGATCAAAATACCAACCGGGGAATCAAAATGCCTCACTACAATTGAGCCATCATGTGTCACATTATTTTGGGAGTTCAAGGTAATAGCCGGCACGGTAACCGGTGCTGCGTCCTCACCATCCGGTATGGGCAATACATCGAGCTCGATTGAGCCAATTTCTGTAATCGTGATGTCACCCGCACCGCTGCCATCCCCATCGGCGGTATTTACGGGATCGGTTGTCGCCGTAGTGATTGTTAAGTCAGCACCAAGGGCCGGAGCAACAAAAAGCACACTCAAGACTGAAAAACGAAAAAACCACTTATTCATATTGAATTCCTTTAATGCCAACACTCACACCAGCCCCTAATTACTCACTGTTCCAACCAACCCCGAACTCAAAGCCTAGACCTAAACCTGCATCTAAACGACATAGGTTTCCCTTAAGAAGGACCCGTGGCTTCAACTTCATAAGATATAGAAAATCTTCTCACCACAGTGCATAGGCCGAGGAACTGATAGCGTAAACAGCTTAGAAAAGTACAATGATTTGGGCAATTCTGCTCCCATCAATTGGATCAAACATCTTTCAACCAAAGCTTAACTCCGCAAGGGCATTCAGTTATCGACCAAATTAATATCTTTATTTCGTTACCGGTGCCTACTGTCCACCGCTCCACCGCGATGTCAGTAAAAAATTTAGAACTTCCTAGTTGGAGACATAAGAGCGATCAAGATCGATCCCATCACTGACAACAAAACGCAAAAGATCAACACCCAGCACCAAAGGCCCATCATAGGTTTCCCGAGTTCTCTGCTCCAACTCAGTCAAGGCATAAGGATCAGTACTATCAAATCCAGGCAAGATGATGTGCGAGTAGACCCCCATCTTGGTAGAAGTCTCCCGAAATATCTCCCCCGCTTCTTCAGGGAAAGTGTGGTTACCATTATCGGTACCAAGCTGTGCCATCCGAACCTGATGAATAAGAAGATCAACTCCCTTGCCATGAACAACAAGATTAGGATCGCGTTTCGTATCACCACTGATGAGCACAGAGCGTCCCCGATAATCAACGCGATAGCCGAAAGAGTGCGGGATATGGCTCACGGCAAACGCTGTCACCGTTACGTCACCTTTAAAAAAAACTATCCCATCATTTTCGATCTCATGAGAAATGATATCAGCAGAGCCCGGTGGTGCACCGCGGTCCACAGTGCGAGCAGTCGTATCGGCGCTAAAGGCTTCAGCCATATTGTCTGCCATGTTTTTCATCCCGACGCCGCCATAGGCATGAAGCGGTACCTGGCGTCTTCCACTCGGGTTATTGAGCATGTAACCAGCCATCCAAAGGTCTGAAAATCCGTTCACATGATCGGAATGAAAATGCGTGATAAACACAGCGTCGATTTCGCCTGGCTGAACGCCAACCTGTGCCATACGAATGGTCGAACCACGCCCGACATCGAACACCAAATTCAAACCACCCGCTTGAACCAATGTTGAAGGACCAAAGCGCGCTGGATTTAATGCCGGAGACCCTGTCCCTAAAAGCGTCACAACAATATCGTCATCGACTACTGTTTGCGCCAATGTAATCTTTGGCACCGCTAAAACCAAACCAATAGATGCAAAAAAAATCATGCAAACGAGCATTCGAGAAACAAAACGCGGTGCGATCATGATTTTACCTTAGTGCATTCAGGAACCATCTTCATGAAGCAGCCCGTCAAAATGACCCCTCCGCCCGTTGCACAGGTCAAATAATTGAAACCTTAGAGAGACTCTAGGGCAGCCTATTACGAAGCGGCGCACCACCCGCGTCCGGAATAACACGATAACGATTTCCTTCGACATCGCGTTGATAACGGATACGGGTGCCATGACTATCGACCCAGCCCAGTGATTGCTGGAAGACGCCAGCCATCACGGCACCAACTGGAGAAATCCCTTCAAGAATATAAAGCTTAGGTAAGCCAGATCGTTCCGGCAAATAAGAGATAACGATATAGCTCCGCGTGCCGTCGGTATTTGAGTTTTGCATGATCTGCGAATCCGCACCCTCAAAAAAGCCAAATTCATCCAAAGTGGTTTCACCCTCGCGCTGCCTAAATTCGTCTGCTGCGTCTTCAATAGAGCTCGCAATTTCTTCAGCGTTTAACCCCCCATAATCGACAACAGTGACCTTATAGGTACCGGCGTCATCGATCGCAGTATATATTCGCGCGCTGGTGGCCCGCCCCGACGGCAAGTAATAGGTCGAGGATTCCATCTCTGGTTCGCTGGGAAAATTGACTGTGAATTGGTCCACCTCGCTCTCGTAAAGGAACCAGCCTTGGGCAAGGACTGGCGAGGCTACAAACAATCCTGCTGTGGCTATAACAATTGCACTGACTTTCATTTAGCTCTCCCTCACTGTGCATTTTCTGCACTTGGAATTTTCATGGCGCCTTTCACATACCTGCGTATGGCCGAAAACTAACACGAATCTGCCCTGAGCCAATCTCGCATCAAAGCACCGGGCTAAAACTTTATTCACTTGGTCCAGCTTCTTTCCTTGCTTGCTCAAGACCGCGTAAATTGCGCACATAACCTGCGTTGGTCCATTATCCCCCCTAGACAAACTCACTGTGCAGCTAAGGCCAGCGCTCTATTTTCCAGATATTCTAAACTAATAGAAAGCTTCGTGGCAGGGCCAAAAAATGATCAGAAACTGTATAGATTCTATATTGACGAGAAGAGACTCTACTTATCGAGCGAACGGTAAACAACGCGGACAAAATTTCCCGCGCGTTGTGCATTTGCGCCAAGCGCGGCGCTGTAATCCGCATTCGGCTTAGCCGCCACGGCTTCGTCTTCGCTTAATCCTTGGTCAATCAACTGCGCTACGCGCGCACGCACACCCACCAGCATTTGGTGGAACTCCACCATCATCGCTTTGGTCCCCACCGGACCATGACCCGGGATGATTTTGGTATTATTATCGGTAATTTCTAGCATCGCTTCGACACCTTCAATCATCCCGTCAATATTTCCTCCATAAGAGACATCGATATTGGGATAGACGCCAAAGGTGACAATATCGCCTGCAACAAGCACATTTGCTTCAGGAAAATAAATTTGCGTATCCCCGTCGGTGTGCCAATTGCCTTCATGCCTAAGCTTGGCGGTCAGACCCTCAAGGTGCAACGTCATCGCATCAGTATAACTTATTTGCGGAAGTGCTTCGGGCACCGCCGGCGGCACCACATTACCCGTCAGCCCATTGAGCGAGCCCGTCTCTAGCACTTTACCTACATTTTCATGCGCCACAATGATGGCACCGTCTTGGGCAAAGCCGGCATTGCCACCCGTATGATCACGGTGAAAATGAGTGATAATGAGATAGCGGATCGGCAAAGCCGTCAGAGCAGTAATGGCATCTCTGATCTTTTGGTTGAGCTCGGCAAATTGGGTATCTACCATAATCACACCGTCAGCAGCGACCGCCACCGTGATGTTCGCGCCCTCGCCGTCGAGCATATAAATATTATCGCCCAGTACGGTCGTGTTGATTTCAACCTGGTCGAATGGTGGACGCACGGATGAAGGTTGATATTGCTGCGCCTGCGCCATACCACTAAATGCAAACAAAATTGACACTAGTGACGCAAAGAAAAATGGATTCATAATTTTATTTCCTATTCACATGTCATCGCCCATCACTAATCAATTACCGTGTACGGTCGCCTCCATTGGTCCGACATTTTCCTCAATCCATTCAAGAATAGCCTGTGCGATCTCGTCACTGTTTTCTTCAAACATCATCATGTGGCCATTACCATGAATGCCGAGCTCGTCCAGCGATATATGGTCCACTTCAACACCTGCCTGCTCAAGATACTGTACATTGCAATGATTATAGCCGGTGTAGAAGGAGGCCGGTGCGCGCAGGCTCATGATAGGACGCTCGCTGATTATAGGAAGCATTCGCGCAGGCTCTTTTTGCCGCCAGCAACGCGCATAATCAGTCGCTTGCGCGAATTCTTCTTGCTCGAATTCCAATGGCGAGTCATTGGTTACGGCCGGAACATATTCAAGCGGCGTATAGCCAAGGCCATATTCCTTGACACGCGGTATATCGCGGTAGTGATCCTCCTCATTATGCTGCCAGGCCTCGTCCCAACCCACGCCAAAGCGCTGGGCGCTTGAGCGCACGACAATCTGATGGACGGGCGGCCCCGATGGTTCGGCAGCAGCAATGGCCTTGATGTGATCAGGACGACTTTGCGCCAGCGGCCAGGCGAGCGCCCCTGATTGCGAATGGACCAAAAGGATCACCGGGCCAATGCGGTCCACCAGGGCCGCAAGCGCTTCGATATTATTGGCTGATGCGGACACGCCCATCTGCATCGACGGTGCATTGGAAGCCCAATATTGATCGAATGTCGGGTCGCCAGGCATACCCTCTCCCGGCCATTGGGTGTGGAGTGCGGCTTGCGGCCAGGCCTCATAGCGCTCCTGCGAGGTAAATTTTTCGAGCACATAAGTGAGCGATTGCCCATCGCTGGGCCCATAAACTTCAGGCGTGTAGGGCGAGCGCCCGCGCCCAACTTGATCGGCGATATAAACTGCATAGCCGCGGCGCAGAAAATATTGAGCCCAGCCCTCGCGCCCATCTGAAGTCGAGCGCCAACCCGCGCCAGTTTGTCCGCCGCCGTGCACCATTAAAATGGGAAAGGGATGAGTTTGCTGCGCTGGAATTTGATATTCGACATAGATTTGCCAAATCATATGCCGCCCAGGATTAGTGTTATCGTAATATCCCCCGGCATAGAATGTTCCCTCATCCGCAAGTTCTATTGGAGGGTTTGTGTTCTGTAGAGCCCTGACGGGAATGGCTTCACCCTCTTCGAGCGGAGTGACATTTTCCTCCAACCAATCAACTACAACGCGCGCAACCTCATCACTGTTCTTTTCCAGCATCATCATGTGACCATTACCCGTGATACCGAGTTCGGAGAGTTTTATGAAATCTACATCGGCGCCAGCCTGCTGTAGATATTGCACGTTGCAATGATTGTAACCGGCATAAAAAGACGCTTCGCCTTCCAAAATCATGATTGGCCGACCACCGACATCAAGCAATTGGCGCGCAGGCTCTGCCTGGCGCCAGCAACGTGAAAGCTCGCGGCTTTGTGGTGCGTCTTCTTGAACAAATTGCAAGGGAGATTCTGCCGTAACTTCTGGGAGATATTTCAACGCGATGCGCGTGAGCCCATAGGCTTTTAAGGCTGGGTTATCGCGATAATAATCATCTTCAGTCTGCTGAATAGTTTCTTCCCAACCGCGGTCGAAACGCTGTGCGCTGCGCACCACAACATCATGCACCGGCGGACCATAAGGCTCGACAGCAACAATTGCTTTAACTAGATCAGGACGTTCTTGCGCTAGGGACCAGGCATAGGCGCCTGATTGCGAATGGACCAAAAGGATTGACTGCCCTACACGATCTAGTAATGCGGTCAACGCATCGACATTCATTTGCGCCCTTTCAGCTCGAGCTTCCCTGCTCGGGACTGAGCCCGACCAATATTGATCGAAAACTGGATCACCCGGGATGCCGGCGCCAGGCCATTGAGTATGGGACACTGCCTGCGGCCACAGTTCATAATTTTCCTGTGAGGTAAATTTTTGTAGTACATAATCTAGCGACTGCGATGTGCGCTCACCGTAGATTTCTTCGAAATAGGGAGAGCGTCCTCGTCCAACCTGATCAACGACATAGACTGCATAGCCCTCGCGCAAAAAATAACGCGCCCAGCCGGGACGGCCGTCAGGCGTTGAAACCCAAGTTGCGCCGTGCACGCCACCACCATGGATCAGAATTATCGGGAAGGGATGGCGTAGATCTTCCGGTATGCGGTAATCGACATAGACCTGACCGATGAAATATTCATTTGGATGTTCGGTGTCATAATAGCCACCGGCATAGAAATTTCCTTGCTCGGCAAGCGTAATGGGCGCCTGCGTGGCTTCGACTTGCACAAATTCCACTACCTCAGAAACTGAGACACCCTGATCGTGAGTAGTGATGAGGAAAATGCCCACCAAAAGAATGATCATGAATGCCACGACCCCTACCCCAGTCTTCATGCAAACTCCCCGTGATTGATGGGCCTCGCCCAACTCAATCAGCAAAGCATTCGTGGCTCGTTAAATCCCCTGCTAATACTCTCCCGGTATAGCCTCCGGCGCAGGGAGTGAGGCTGTG
>Ga0315338_1001778_pt1 | contig 24496 bp, 26 predicted proteins | sample ASW8metaG_FD_204518 | JGI IMG/M metagenome (GOLD analysis project Ga0315338, IMG submission 204518) | Ammonia-oxidizing marine archaeal communities from Monterey Bay, California, United States - ASW #8 | ecosystem: Environmental > Aquatic > Marine > Coastal | place: USA: California | collected... | reverse complement strand
ACGAGGATTGTTTTAGCACCCATCTGACTCGCCCCGGCGGCAACGGACAAGCCGCCCGATCCCCCGCCAATGATGCAAATATCGGCCGTTAGTTTATTACCCATGATGCGAGTCCCTAAATTTACGTGTTTCCAGTTTTACGGAATTTCTTAATGACGATCGGCAACAAAGAGACAACGCCCAAAGCCACGAAGGACAGGATAATCTCTGTTGTGATAAGCGATGATATCTGGAAATCCAATACGCAGTCCGCATTGCCCGCGGCGACACAGGCATTATATTTTTCCTGTTGCTCGACGATAATGCTGTCCAGCCCGACACCAAGAAACGCAAACACAAATGTGCCCGGAATGATGCCAATGAAGGTTCCGATAATATAGGTTCCGAGCCGCACACCCAAAAATGCTGGCGCGATATTCACTAGCCAGAACGGGAATGCCGGTACCAGCCGCAGGAAAAGCAGATAGCTAAGTGCATTCTCGGCAAAGCCGCCTTCCAGCTTTTTAAGCCAGGGCCCTGCCTTCTTGCGAAGAGGCTCACCGAGCGACGTGGCGGCCACAAGAAACAGGATAGTCGCACCAATGGTCGCGGCGACGACTGTCATCAAACCACCTGCGATCCAGCCGAACAGGAACCCGCCCGTGACGGTCATCAGTAGGCCGCCCGGAAACGAACAGGCAACGGCAACGATATAGGCCAGCATATATAACAAGGCGGCCAGCAGAAAATGATCGGCAACAAACTCCAGCAATAAATCGCGATTATCGCTCAGGGCCCTAAAAGTCAGGTAATCATCTAGTCCGAAATAGAAGAAAGTGGCAAATAACAGAACTATTATGACAAGAGGCGCGAATTTTTTGGCGGAAAATCCACTTTCCTTTTTGTCATTCTGATCAGCAGCTTTACCCATTTTCGATTCGTTCCCCATCAGAAATACCGACCATTGACGTTATCCAGCCTAACATATGCCGGGCCAATGAAATAGACCTTCCCCATTTTCACCATCCGCTGTATTCCTCCGTAAATGTTGGTACAAGCCTTCCAAACATATTAGCGGGCGGGCTTTTCGGAAGCCCCCTTCACCCAAACGTGAGACGAGTTGAAGCCGGACACGTGACGGATGGCGCAAAAGTCATCTATGGCATTGACTTGCCACAGCAGAAACCTTATAGAGCAGGGCTTGTTTTTCTCGCTACGCCGCTTGCGTAGTTGATCGTCGGAGAAGTCACTTGAAACGTACATATCAACCGAGCAAACTGGTTCGCGCGCGCCGTCATGGTTTTCGTGCACGCCGGGCAACTGTAGGGGGCCGTCGTGTCCTTTCAAATCGCCGCTCTAAAGGCCGTAAGAGCCTTTCAGCTTAATCCATGCCGAACGGCGTCGAACGTTTGAAAAAGCGCGCGGATTTTCTCCGTGTTGCCGCTGTTCGTCGCAAATGGGCAACCCCCGGAATGGTACTGCAAACCGCAGCTGAGCAGTCTGAGGCCGCTCGGGACCGTTTCCGTGTCGGATTTACTGTTACCAAAAAAGTGGGAAATGCTGTTATCCGCAATCGGGTAAAGCGTCGCCTCCGCGCCGCTGCGCACGGTGTAATGCCAATACATGCCAAGGCCGGATGGGACTATGTTCTGATCGGACGCCATAGCACCATTGACAGGGATTTTGCTGATCTGCAGTCTGACCTGAAGAACGCACTTGCCAAAGTGCATGCGAGGCTTGGTGTCAGGCGATCGGCGCCAAAATGATCAATCCAGTGACAGTCTTTTTAAAAGCGCTCATTCGGGGATATCAATATCTGATCTCTCCTTATTTGCCGTCCAGCTGTCGCTATTATCCCACCTGTTCGTCCTACGGACTGGAGGCTTTGCAAATTCATGGTCCTTTAAAGGGGTTGTGGTTAATTGCGAAGCGCCTTGGGAAGTGCCACCCTTTTGGTGGTCAGGGTTATGATCCCGTCCCGGCGAGAAATGAGGCCGGAAAACATAAGAATTGTCATCATCATGCCGCCAAGAAGACGGCGCGCCAGCATTGAGTTTATTTTAGGGCTGTAAGAATGTCGGACCAGAAAAACCTGTTTATTGCGATCGCACTTTGTGTCCTGATTTTGGTCGGGTTCCAGTATTTCTTCCCGGCACCGGAAGTGCAGCCAACCGCACAGCAGACTACAGGCGCTGCAGAGACAACGACAACTAATGGATCAGCCCCAACACCAACAGTTGGAACAAGCACCGGTGGCGCACCTAGCATCCCCGGAAATTCCATTCCCAATGCCGTAACCCGCGCGGAAAGCCTGACAAAATCTGAGCGGATCAACATCAACACTCCATCCCTGCATGGCTCTATTTCACTGACCGGTGCCCGGCTTGATGATCTGACATTGGTCAAATATCGGGAAACCGTTGACCCGACGAGCCCAGAAATCAAACTACTGTCACCTGCAGGCAGCCCCAATCCCTATTATGCAGAATTCGGCTGGAGCCCTGCGCCGGGTTCAGACATCAATTTGCCAAACGCCAATACCGTCTGGACCACCGGTAATAGCGAGCTGTCCGTAGACTCTCCCCTTAAATTGACGTGGGATAATGGCACTGGCTTGATTTTCCATCGGACGATTTCAGTTGATAAGGATTATCTGTTTACGGTTGAGCAGATGATCGAAAACACGACCAGCGCTCCCGTTACCCTCTATCCTTACGGCCTGATTTCCCGTCATGGCACGCCGGAAACGACCAACTTCTACATCCTGCATGAGGGGCCTATTGGTGTTCTCAATGACACACTGGAAGAAGTTGATTATGATGATCTTGCGGAAGGGGCCGATGAAACATACCCCTCCACCGGCGGCTGGATTGGTATTACCGATAAATTCTGGCTGACAGCGCTTATTCCGGATCAGGCCACCAAAATCAAGGCCCGTTTTACCCATGCTGATCAAGGCGATCGCTATCAAACGGATTTCCTTAATCAGGAAGGTATAAATGTTCCAGCTGGCTCCACCGTTGGTATCACTAACCACCTGTTTGCCGGTGCCAAGGTTGTTTCGGTCATCGACACATACGAAGCCGAATATGGCGTCGCCAAGTTTGATCTTGCTATTGACTGGGGCTGGTTCTATTTCCTGACAAAACCTATTTACTTCGCCCTTGAATTCTTTAACGGCCTGATTGGAAATCTTGGTCTTGCAATTATGGCACTGACCGTCGTGATCAAGATTATCCTGCTGCCGCTGGCTCATAAGTCCTATGTCTCCATGAGCAAGATGAAGAAGCTACAACCAGAAATGGTCAAGCTTCGCGAGAAATTTGGCGATGACAAGCAAAAGCTCAATCAGGAAATGATGGCGCTCTACAAGAAAGAGAAAGCCAATCCGGCCGCAGGCTGCCTACCGATTGTTATGCAAATCCCTATTTTCTTCGCGCTATATAAGGTCCTGTTCGTTACCCTGCTCATGCGGCATCAGCCCTTCTATGGTTGGATCAAGGATCTGTCGGCACCAGATCCGACAACCATGTTCAACCTGTTCGGCCTGATCCCCTGGGATCCGCCACAAGTACTTATGGTTGGCGTGTTGCCGCTCCTGATGGGTGTCAGCATGTTCTTGCAACAGAAGCTTAACCCGCAACCTGCAGACCCGATCCAGGCGAAGATCTTCATGTTCATGCCGATTTTCTTCACCTATTTGTTGGCAAGTTTCCCCGCAGGCCTGGTGATTTACTGGACATGGAACAACATTCTCAGCATGGCGCAGCAGTGGCTCATCATGAGGCGGATGGGGGTTAGTGCTTCCGGCGGAAAAGCCGAATAAGCATGGATAACACCGACAAGACGAATCCTGAAGAACAGGCGGCCCGGATTGAAACGGGCCGCCTGCTTTTTGCGCAAGCCTGTGAGTTTGTCGCAGGCGCAGCAACTCTCGACATGCTCCCGGATTTACCGTTGACGGAGGTCGCCTTTGCCGGTCGTTCCAATGTCGGTAAATCGAGCCTGATTAATGCGCTGACCAACCGCAATACCCTCGCCCGGACGTCCAACACGCCGGGACGAACGCAGCAGATCAATTTTTTTGATCTTGGTGGACGGTTATATTTGGTGGATTTACCGGGCCATGGGTATGCCAAAGCGTCAAAGGAAAAAATCGCTGACTGGACGGATCTGGTCAATACATACTTGAAAGGCCGGGCGAATTTGCGCCGCGTATGTCTTCTGATTGATGCGCGCCATGGCCTAAAGCCTGTCGATCGCGAGGTCATGGATATGCTGGACGTTGCTGCCGTCAACTATCAGATTATCCTCACAAAGGTTGACAAGACCAATCAAAGCGACTTGAAATCGGTTCTGGACAAGACGCAGGCCGAGCTTGCAAAGCGCCCGGCGTCCCATCCCGAAATCCTGAGAACCAGCGCCGCCAAGGGATTTGGTATAGAAGAACTCCGGGCAGAACTCGCCAGCATGGCAGAGGAAATTGAGTAGTGGATATGGTTGAGAAGAACCTGACAGTCGAAGAACAGCTGAGAAAGGCCAAGACTTTATCGGAAGCCTTGCCGTACATGCACCTTTTTGCCGGACAGACCTTCGTCATCAAATATGGCGGCCATGCCATGGGGGATGACAAGCTCGCCGCAGATTTCGCCCGCGATGTCGCCTTGATAAAACAGGTTGGGATCAATCCGGTGATCGTCCATGGCGGCGGCCCGCAAATCGGAGCCATGCTAGAACGGCTCAAAATCAAAAGCTCATTTATCGATGGCCTCCGGGTAACCGACAAGGAAACCGTCGAAATTGCCGAAATGGTGCTCTCCGGTTCGCTGAACAAGAGCATCGTCACCTCCATCAATGCGGCAGGCGGTATGGCTATTGGTCTTTCCGGCAAGGACGGAAACCTGATTGAGGCTCAGAAACTCACACGGACACAGCGCGATCCCGACAGTAATATCGAGCGGATCCTCGACCTCGGCTTTGTCGGTGAACCCTCCCGCATCAATCCGGATATTCTGACAAGTTTTGAAGAAAATGACCTTATCCCGGTGATTGCCCCCATTGGTGTTGGCAAGAAAGGTCAGACGTACAATATCAATGCCGATACGGTGGCGGGTTATATTGCCGCCGCTGTGGGCGCCACGAAGCTGATCATGATGACCGACGTCGAAGGCGTGATGGACAAGGACAAGAAGCTCTTTAACAAACTCACCCCTAAAAAAGTGAAGGCACTACAGAAAGACGGAACCATTCGGGGCGGCATGATCCCGAAACTGGAAACCTGCCTGTTCGCCATTGATGAAGGTGTGGAGGCTGCACATATTCTCGATGGCCGGATCCCGCATGTGCTCCTGCTGGAGGCATTTACTGAGCATGGTGTTGGCACCATGATCACCGACGATTTCGATTGAAAAATCCTGCTTATTGGTTTTCGTAGAAAGAGAGCTGCCAGTCCATTTCTTCGTCAGTGAAGGGGTATTCAATACCACCCTTAGCATTGACAATTTCCTGGCGCGGCACATGCGCAACATTTGTCTGGATTTTAAAGGCAAGACGCATAGAGAGACCGGCTTTCCAGCAGAGTGACGTCACTACCTTACCGTTTCGAGAGGCCAGCATTGTCTGAACCTTCACAAATTCATATCCGGACATCAATGTCAGCGCCTCAGTGACAAATCCATGATCTTTTTCATCCAGCGCTTCCGCTACTGCCTCGTCATTAAGAAGGCCTGCCTCGAATAAAGCGGCGGCACTATCCTCCTCGCTTTCTTCCGGCAAGGGCGTAAAACCGTCACTAGCTTCAATCCGCAGCCGTGCTTCCTGTTTAATTTCCTTCTCTATCTCTGGCGGAAGACTATGTTTTTTCGTAAGTGTTTCAACCAGATTGACCGCGACAAACCCCGCTACACGTCGAATTGCCCGAAGGGAAAGATCAAGTCTCATCACCAATGGCTCATGCAAGTCTTCCATGTCCTCTGCCTGATCAACGATCTGATCAAGGGTTTCTTCACGGATTTTCGCCGTGGAATTGGCTAGTAGTGAGGCAATCGCAGGTATTTCAAGGCTGGCGGCCACTTTTGCGGAGACTTCTTCGCTAATATCTGATCGCCGGGCGATGGCGGGAAGCGCCCTTGCGGCCACTCCTGCCGCAATAATCTCCAACAAATCGTCATCGGAAAGCAGTGGTGAATATTCCAGGATGGGCCCTGCTACTATCTCTTCGACATCCTGGGCCAGGGCGAGCACAATATGTCGGGGAGCTGTGACTGTATCCTTTATGGCATTGGAAACAATCGCCCGCACTGTCGCAAGCTGATCCCTAGCCAGTATTTCCAGTATTTCGATGGTTTGGCCCAACAAATCGACGGTTTCGGGTGCAGACAGACCCGGCAGTAACCGGCAAATCTTACGGGCAAGCTCCATCCGGACGTCTACGTTCTCGTCCTGAGTGAGAAGGGTATTGGCCTGTACCGGTGTCGACGGATTTCCGGCAATATTCTTGCGCACCTCAGGTGCCGCATCATCAGCCAGATAATAGAGAATCTCCGGCTCCACATCTTCACGGGCAGCCAAATCCACACGAAGACCCGCATCGGCACTTTGGGCGCCGAGTTTATTGGATTCGTATTTTCCGGCCTTATCATTTTGCGCTGTTTTTGACGTCATTCAACATTCCATCAGATATGTTGCCAAATTTTATCGTTGTTTGCTTAAAATGACCTTAAACTGGAAACGATATGGGTTTGCCGACAATTTTCCGCATAAGGGGTTGTCGCAGGTAGCTTTACGCGCCAATGTTATACTCATGAAAAAACTTCCTACCTGGCCAGAATTTGCCCATATCGACACCTGGATTTTTGATCTGGATAACACGCTGTATCCCGCACATAGCAATCTATTTGCTAAAATCGACAAGCGAATGGGGGAATTTATTTCAAATTTCCTCAGTGTCGACTTGGCGGAAGCCAAGGCCCTACAGAAAAAATATTTCCATGAACATGGTACTACGATGCGCGGACTAATGCAGAACCACGACATGAAACCGGATGCATTCCTCGATTACGTCCATAATATCGACGTGAGCGACCTAGCTAAGGCGCCTGAATTAAGTAGCGCTCTCGATCAGTTAGAGGGGCGGAAGATCATCTTCACCAACGGCTCTCACTATCACGCTAACAACGTGTCTTCCCAGCTTGGTATCGACCATCATTTCGACCATATTTTTGATATCATTGCTGCGGATTACAAGCCGAAGCCCAATAGTGACGTTTATGAAAAACTCACGGACGAACTGGAAATCGATCCGACGAAAGCCATTCTTTTTGAAGATATGGCTAAGAATTTACTGCCCGCCCATGAAATGGGCATGAAAACGGTGTGGATCCCCAATGACGCCCACTGGTCCCATGACAGCTCGGAGGGCGATCATATTCATCATGTTACCGATGACCTCCCCCGCTGGCTTCACGATTTGCTGGCCGATAAGGCCCGCAATGCTGACGTCGCTTAAACACAGGCACCAGTTGACATCCGCTATGGTCCGGGTATGTTCTCGCAAAATACGCTATGAGCAATTTTAAGGAAACATCATGAGCTTAGCTGAACTGCAATCCATCGTTGATGCCGCATGGGAAAACCGCGACAACATCTCCGCCGCCACCCAGGGGGAGGAGCGCGATGCTGTTGAAGCAGCGCTGGAAGCTCTGGATAGCGGCGCGGCGCGTGTCGCATCAAAAGAATCAGGCAATTGGGTCGTCAATCAATGGCTGAAAAAAGCTGTTCTGTTGTCTTTCCGACTGAATGACATGGAAATGATCACGGGCGGCCCCGGTAACAGTACCCATTGGTATGACAAGGTACCCAGCAAGTTTGAAGGCTGGGGCGAGAACCGGTTTAAGGAAGCAGGCTTTCGTGCCGTGCCAGGCAGCATTGTTCGCCGGAGCGCCTATATTGCCCCCACTGCAGTTCTGATGCCGAGCTTCGTTAATCTTGGTGCCTATGTAGATAGCGGCACCATGGTGGATACCTGGGTCACGGTCGGATCCTGCGCACAGATCGGCAAGGATGTTCATCTTTCCGGCGGTGTTGGTATTGGCGGGGTTCTTGAACCCTTACAGGCTGATCCGGTCATCATCGAGGATAACTGCTTTATCGGCGCCCGCTCGGAAGTGGTCGAAGGCGTCATTGTCGAGGAGGGCTCAGTCCTGTCCATGGGCGTCTTTATCAGTGCGTCCACAAAAATTATCAACCGCGAAACCGGCGAGATTCATATCGGTCGTGTGCCCGCATATTCCGTCGTTGTTCCAGGTAATCTTCCTGGCAAACCACTGCCTGACGGAACTCCCGGTCCGAGCCTATATTGTGCTGTCATCGTGAAGACGGTCGACGCACAGACCCGCTCAAAAACATCAATCAATGACCTGCTTCGCGACTAGAAGGTCATTACCTGGATAACTGAAGGGGCTTTGCGGCCCCTTCTTTGCGTTTATGACTTAGCGTTTCTTGTTTTCACGATAAATCATATAAAGCCCGCTCGCACCAATAACGACGACGCCGATCCAGACATTCTCGGCCGGAAAATCAGAAAAAACCACATAACCCAGCACTACTGCCCAGATAATTCCCGTATATTCAAAAGGTGTAATTACGCCGACTTCACCAATGCTGAAGGATTTGATCAGGAAGATATTACCTGAAAGCGAAAGCACAGCCATGACGGCCACCCAGCCCAAATCGGAAAGTGGCATGGGCTTCCAGACAAAAGGTGCCATCAGGCCCATGATCACAGCAATACCGAGGGTTATGTAGAATATGATGGCAAAAGTTGATTCAGTACTGCCAAGCCAGCGACCAGCCAGCATAATACCGCAATAGCTCAAGCTGGCACCCAAAACCATAAAGGCTTCAATCTCCATGACACCACCGGTCGGCTGAATAACAATCAAAACCCCCATAAAGCCTAGTGCAATGGCGGCCCAGCGGTGAATGCCGACCTTTTCCTTAAAAATCGGAACAGAGAGCGCCGTCATCACAAAGGGCGAAATGAAGAAGATAACCGTAGCGTCAGCAAGCGGAAGATGTTTGAGCGACATGAAAAATAGCAGGGGCGCCATCAGGCCCAGCACAATTCGTAAACCATGCCCAAAATATTGCTTTGTGCGAATGGACGGAAAACCACCATGGGTAAACATCCAGCCAAGAAGAATGATAAGATTTATGGCGCCGCGCAAGGCAAGAATCTGAATTACGGAATAATCCGCCGTCACCAACAGCTTTGCAACCGCATCCATGCAGGACAACAAAAAGACACCCGTGATCATAAGACCAATAGCCCGGATATTATTTGACGAAAATGAAAGCGGCGGGGACATGGAGATATTCTTTCGAAGCATCCCAGAACAGGACCTTCGATACTTATCGCGCTAATGTAGCTTTGGCAACGATGGAAAAAGAGTCTAAGGCGAAATAAGCCGCCTTCGCCATTGACCGACCCTCGTGAGGGAAGTAAAAAAATACATGATTGATGTAATAGAACTCACACAAGACCTGATGAGGTGCCCGAGCGTAACGCCGAAAGACGCGGGCGCGCTGAACGTTCTGCAAAGGGCGCTGGAAGATATTGGCTTCGTTTGCCATCGCCTTGTTTTTTCCGAAGATGGAACACCGGATGTCGATAATCTTTACGCCCGCCTCGGCACTGGATCGCCCAACTTCTGCTTTGCCGGTCATACGGATGTGGTCCCCATCGGTGACGCAGAAGCCTGGAGCGTTGATCCATTCGGCAGCGTTATCAAAGATGGCGTTATCTGGGGGCGCGGCGCGTCTGATATGAAAGCTGCTGTCGCCTGCTTCGCCGCCGCGTCTGATCGTTTCATGTCCAAACTGGATGGCACGTTTGATGGCTCCATCAGTTTGCTTATTACCGGGGATGAGGAAGGCCCATCCATCAACGGCACCCAAAAAGTACTGGACTGGATGACAAAGCAGGGCGAAGAAATTGATCATTGCCTTGTGGGCGAGCCCACCAATCCCAACGAGATGGGGGAAATGGTCAAAATTGGTCGGCGCGGGTCCTATACGGGTTATTTAACGGTAACCGGCGTTCAGGGACATGTCGCCTACCCGCATCTCGCCGATAACCCAGTGCCACATCTGACGGCTATGGTCAACGCACTTCATGATCTGAAACTGGATGATGGAACCGAGCATTTTCAGGCCAGCAACCTTGAATTCACCACCGTTGATGTGGGCAATCCAGCAACCAATGTCATTGCAAAAACCGCCAGCGGGACGTTCAATATCCGTTTTAACACCCATCACAGTCTGGACAGTCTGGATGATACCGTGCGTGAGTGCCTTGATAAGGTCGCCAGGGAACGCGGCGCCACTTATGAGTTGAAAGCTCTCAAAAATTCCGCGCCTTTCCTCACGAAAGAGGGAGAGTTCAGCACTCTTATCGTTGACGCCATCGGTACACGCCTTGGCAATCCGCCAGAACTCTCAACAACGGGCGGGACATCTGATGCGCGTTATATCAAGGACTACTGTCCGGTTGTGGAATTTGGCCTTGTCGGCCAAACAATGCATAAAGTGGATGAACGAGCAAATATTGCAGATATTGAGGCCCTTGCCGATATCTACACCGATATCCTCAACCGTTATTTCCAAAAATTCTCATGACAAACTTGAAAGAAATATCCAGCTCCCTTTACGGCGTTTACCATCTGGCGAAGAGAGATCAGAACGCGCTTAACTATTTCAATCTTTCCACGGCGGGCTTTTTCTCATCCTTCGCAGCAATGTTGATTGCCATCCCGTTCTTCAGCATTGAAAATGCCATTGATTACGCGGCGCTACCGATTGAAATTTCTCTTATCCCATTTCTGGCCATTATCAATATCGCGCTTTTGGTAAATTGGGCAATTTATCTACTGACGATTGGAATCTTGGCAAAATACCTTGATTTTGGCCCAAACTTCAGTGTCTTCGCCATCGTTTACAACTGGTCGCAGTTGGCGATTATGATCCTCTGGTTCCCGATCTCAATCATCCTGACCGGGCTGCTCGGTGTCGAAAATACGGGCTTGTTCCAGCTTCTCTTCATGTTGGCAACGTATGTGTATCTCTGGTATGTCCTGCGCGTTACCTTGGCCGTGTCGGGCTCCCTCGCGCTTGGGCTCACATTTTTGGAATTTCTGCTTACTCTTATCACGCAATTTACCTTCGCCGATTTCCTCTATGCCGGTGCGGCCTAATCGTCGTAATCCACAGCTATCAGGTATAGCCCGTAAGGGGGAGCATTGGGTCCGGCGCGCTGGCGATCGCGTGCTTCCAGTGCCTCCTTCAAATCCTTTTTACTCCATTGTCCTGTACCAATCAGAGCGAGACTCCCGACTATGGCGCGCACCTGATTATGCAGGAAGGACATGGCGGACACCCGTATCTGGATTTCCTCGCCAAGCCGCTGAACCTCAATTTTCTCCAAGGTCCGAACGGGCGATTTGGCCTGACAGGCCGCTGCCCGGAAGGTGGTAAAGTCATGTCGGCCTACCAGAACCTGCGCGGCGTGATGCATGGCATCGCTATCCAGATCTCGTTTGAACCGCCAGGCTCGGCCATCATCAATGGTGAGCGGTGCTTTCCGGGTGATAATCCGGTATAGATAATGGCGCTTCCTTGCTGAAAACCGCGCATTGAAATCCGCGTCCGTCTCGGCACAGTCCAGAATGGCAATAGGGGCGGGTTTTAAATGATAATTAATGGCATTCATCACCACATGTGCCTCCCTGTTGGATGTCAGATCAAAACTCGCCACCTGCCCCAAGGCATGTACACCGGCGTCTGTGCGGCCTGCACTTTGAATACGGATTTCCTCGCCGCAGAAATCAAAAATTGCTTCTTCGATATACTGCTGGACGGAAGCACCTGTCTTCTGCCGCTGCCAGCCCACCATATCACGGCCGTAATATTCGATCGTGATACGGTAAGACGGCATCAGATCAGAACCTCGCCTTTGGAAATGGGATGGCCATTCAGGAAGACCTTAGTCTCCATGGGGGACTTACCGGGGCGCTGCAACAAAGTAAGTTTGAGAGCTCCCTCCCCGCAGGCAACTTTCGCCTGGTCATCCAGAACTTCGCCCGGCTGACCGATACCTTCGCTTACTTCCGCCGCCAGTATCTTAAGGCGCGTGCCCGAATGAACACAAAAAGCGCCCGGGAACGGATTAAGCCCGCGAATATGCCGGTCAAGTTCTGTAGCCGATCGGATCCAGTCGATGGCGGCTTCCGCTTTCAGGATTTTTTCCGCATAGGTCACGCCGTCTTCAGCTTGCGGTATCGCCACCAGATCCGCATCGCCCAAGCGATCCAAAGTGGCCAGCATTAAATTCACACCGACAACCGCCAGTTCATCATGCAGTGAGCCCGCAGTTGTCTCGCCGGTAATGGGAACGCGAGCCTCACTCAAAACATCGCCTGTATCCAGCCCCGCAGCCATTTGCATAACGGCAGCGCCTGTTTCAGTATCGCCCGCCATAATCGCCCGCTGAATTGGCGCCGCGCCGCGCCAGCGCGGTAGCAAAGAGGCATGCAAGTTCAGGCAGCCGAATTTCGGCGCGTCCAGTACAGGTTTTGGCAAAATAAGGCCATAGGCGACAACGACCGCCACATCAAGATTGAGATCAGCAAATTCCTTCTGGATATCCTCGGGCTTCAGGCTTTTCGGCGTGCGGACTTCAATTCCGGCTTCCTCGGCTCGTTTATGAACGGCGGAAGCCGTCAGTTTCTTGCCGCGACCAGCAGGCCGGGGCGGCTGAGAATAAACACAGGCAATATGATGCCCGGCCTTGATCAACTGATCCAGAACGGTTGCGGAAAACGCCGGCGTTCCCATGAATGCGAGCCGCAATCCACCCATTAAAAGCTCCTTCAGCTGGCGAGCTTTTTAAGCTTGAGTAATTTCCTGAGGATCATGTTGCGTTTTAAGGCGGAGATGTGATCCACAAACAGGATGCCGTCCAGATGGTCAATTTCATGCTGAATACAAGTCGCCAGCAACCCGTCCGCCCGGAGCTGCTGCTTGTTCCCGTCAATGTCGAGGAAGGAGACGTCAATTTCCGCCGGGCGCACCACGTCAGCATAATGCTCGGGCAGTGATAGGCATCCTTCTTCATAGGTGGCGTCATGATCGGAGACCCAGGTAATCTCAGGGTTGATCAGGGTCATGGGTTCGGGCAATTCATCACGGCCCTTGCCAACAACGTCCAGAACCAGAAGCCGCTTCGGCATGCCAACCTGTATGGCGGCAAGACCAATGCCCGGCGCTTCGTACATGGTATCAAACATGTCCGCGACCAGTTTGCGGGTTTCCTCCGTCACTTCCTCCACCGGCGTGGAAATGGTTTTGAGCAGCGGGTCCGGCGCTGTATATATTGGCAAAAGGGCCATGGTATTCCGAAGTCGTTCAAGTTACGATAAGATACCGTTTACCTATTACGCCAACCCTGATCCGTCAAGGGGATAGGCAGCAGGCCCAACGTCCCAAATGGAGTATTTTATGGATATCGCCGTCGTTCTTGGTATCGGATTTATCATCGTCGCCATCGTGCTGTTTTTGCTCGTGAAAACACTGAAATCGGAAAAGATGATCACGGCCGCCTCCCACTCCGGCGAAAATCTTGCACGGCTTACCGAAACATTACTGCAGCAGCAAGCGCAACTGGAGGGGCAGTTAAAGCAAATGTCCTCTGACGGGGCCGCGAGTCGGGCGGAAATCAACAAGACGCTGGCGGAGCGCCTTGATAATGTTCAGAAGCGCCTCGGCGACGGGCTGGCGGAATCCACGGAGAAAACCGGCAAAAGCCTGACGGATTTGCAGACCCGGCTGGCCATTATCGACAAGGCGCAGAGCAATCTGACCGATCTTTCCAATCAGGTCGTCGGTTTGCAGGATATCCTTGCCAACAAACAGGCCCGTGGTGCCTTTGGCGAACTGCAGCTTAACGATCTGGTAAAATCGGCGCTGCCACCGTCAGCATATGAGTTTCAGGTAACACTTAGCAATGACAAACGCGCTGACTGCCTGATCAAGCTGCCCAACCCACCGGGATCTATCGTCGTCGATGCCAAATTCCCGCTGGAAAGCTTTCATCAGCTGCGATCCGCCGAGACGGACAGCGATAAAATGGTTGCGACCCGCGCCTTTACCACCGCCCTGCAAAAGCATATCAGCGATATTGCCACAAAATATATTCTGGATGGTGAAACCGCCGAATCGGCGCTGCTTTTCCTCCCCTCTGAAGCTGTTTATGCGGAGTTGCACGCTAATTTCCCGGCTGTATTAGAAAAATCCTACCAGGCACGGGTCTGGATCGTGTCCCCGACCACGTTAATGGCGACACTGAATACAGTGAGGGCAGTCTTGAAAGACAGCCAGATGCGCGAACAGGCCGGTGTTATCCAAAAAGAAGTCGGCGTTCTGTTAAAAGATATCGGGCGTTTGGAAGATCGTGTTGAAAATCTCGGGCGACATTTCTCGCAGGCCACAAAAGATGTTCAGGAAATTGAAACTTCAAGCCGGAAAATTACCAGCCGCGCCGAAAAAATCGAAGATTTGCAGCTGGGTGAAGAAGACCCGGATGCCATTCTCTCCGGTCCCATTGAGCAATCAAAGCAGATTGACCGTTCTGCGTGATATCAGGTCATGGCCCGGCGGGATTTAAGAGCGGTCGATAGAGTGCCATCATCGAGGTAATCCAGCTCCCCGCCCACTGGCACGCCATGGGCAAGACGGGTGATAGAGGCCCCACTGTCACTGAGGCGATCAGAGAGATAATGAGCCGTTGTCTGGCCATCCACAGTCGCATTAAGCGCCAGAATTACTTCCTGCACGTTACTGTTCGCAACGCGCTGAACCAAAGGTTCCACATTAAGCTCATCGGGTCCAATCCCGTCCAGCGCTGATAAGGTTCCACCCAGCACATGATATTGACCCGTAAACGCCTCAGAGCGTTCCAACGCCCATAAATCTGACACATCTTCGACCACGCAGAGCATAGATTTATCCCGTTTCGGATCGGTACAAATGGCGCAAATATCTGTGGTATCCAGATTACCGCATGTCCCGCACACCTTCACATTGGCAGCAGCCTCTGCCATGGCTTCACTGAGGGGAGTCAGCAGACTCTCGCGGCGGCTAATCAAATAAAGTGTTGCCCGCCGCGCCGAACGGGGGCCCAGCCCGGGCAGCTTTGACAAAAGCTGGATCAGGCGTTCAATATCAGACTGACTCATAAATACCCGGTACTAAAACGATCATTAAAAAGGCATCTGCATGCCGGGAGGGAGTTCTAATCCACCGGTCATGTCTTTCATTTTTTCCGCAGAAAACGCCTCGACCTTAGACTTTGCATCCGCATGAGCGGCGACAATCAAGTCTTCCATGACTTCCTTGTCGTCTGGATCAACCAGCGAGCTATCTACATTGAGCCGCTTCATCTCACCCTTGCCATTGAGCGTGACCTGCACCAATCCGGCACCCGACTGTCCTGTTTCCTCATGGCCTTCCAAAGATTGCTGCATCTCTGCCATTTTGGACTGCATTTCTTTGGCCTGCTTCATCAGATTGCCAAGGTTCTTCATGTAAATTGCTCTCCGTTAGTCAATTTCATCTTCATCGGATATGTGATCCGCGTCCAAGCTGTCAAGTGTCGGGCCGAGATGGCGGACTTCGCGAACGCTAGCCTCAGGGAAAAGCGCCTTGATATTCTGTACCATGGGATGTTCTTCAATAGCGCTGATTTCAGCCGCCCGATCATTTTTGAGTTTTTCAGCAACGGTTGGCGCGCCTTCGGCATCTCGCGAAACCAAAACAGTCCATTTTTCACCGGTTATGGCCCTTAGCCGCGCCCCGAAACGGGCCGCCAGATCGGCTGTTGCTCCCGGCGCCGGACTAAATTCGATTTCACCCGGCTCAAAGCAGACAAGGCGAACGAAGTTAGTCACTTCACCTTTCAGCTTGATATCCTGACGATCAGAAAGCAATTCCACTATGTCTTCGAGCGACTTGGGAGATGGTTTATGGAGCGGTTCCGGCATCTCCGGCTCCGCCAGCGTTTGTGGCGCGACGATCTCCGCTTCTTCCTTGGGTACCAGCGACAAATGTGCCCGAGGTGCGTCACTTGGTGAAGGTGATGCGGCTGGAGCAACTGTTGCCAGCGCCGCCGATCCACTGCCTGCGCTTACCATCCCGGCAACGCCTCCATTCGCTGAGGGAGAAGAGGTGGGCGCCGACGCTACGTTAGACGCTGCACTTCCCTTTGATATTTGTCGCGCCAGCTCCTCAGGTGAGGGCTGATCACTGACATAGGCCAAGCGAACCAACACCATTTCCGCTGCCGCCAGCGGCATCGGTGCCGACCGTACTTCGCCGAGCCCCTTCAGCAACATCTGCCAGGCACGGGCGAGAACCGACATGGGGAGTTTACCGGCAAGTTCCTGCCCGCGAGAAACATCACCACCGGCCATGGCAATATTATTCGCAGCCTCCGGCGTGACCTTCAGTGAAGTCAGCCAATGGGTCAGTTCCAACAGATCCTGAATAATAACAATAGGATCAGCACCGCTATCATACTGGCTTCGCAAGACGCCGAGGGCTTCTTGAATATTGCCTTCCATCAACAAGGCCAGCAAATCAAGAATACGGGTCCGATCCGCGAGACCAAGCATATCGCGTACCTGCTGTGCCGTCGCGACGCCGTCGCCGTGGGCAATAGCCTGATCCAGCAGGGACAGACCGTCCCGTACCGAGCCTTCGGCGGCGCGGGCAATCAAGGCCAGCGCATCAGCCTCAATCCGGGCATTTTCCTTGTCCGCAATAGTGGCGAAATAAGCCGCCAAAGTATCGCCGTCGACACGTTTCAAATCGAACCGCTGACAGCGCGACAAAACAGTGACTGGAATTTTGCGTATTTCAGTCGTCGCGAAGATGAACTTCACATGCTCCGGCGGCTCTTCCAGGGTCTTCAGAAGCGCATTAAAGGCGTTCTTGGAAAGCATATGCACTTCGTCGATGATATAAATCTTGAAACGGGCTGAAACCGGCAGATAGCGAACACCGTCTATCAGCTCGCGGATGTCATCGACCCCGGTGCGACTGGCGGCATCCATTTCCAGAACGTCCTGATGATGATCCCTGGCAATGGCAACGCAATTGCTGCAGACGCCACACGGGGCCACTGTCGGACCACCACTCCCATCCTCACCAATGCAATTAAGGCCGCGGGCAATAATCCGCGCTGTCGTTGTCTTGCCAATCCCGCGGGTGCCGGTCAGGATAAAAGCATGGGCCAACCGCCCTGCTTCCAGCGCATTGGAGAGGGTCTGCACCATGGCCTCATGACCAATCAGCTCATCAAATGTTGACGGACGATATTTGCGGGCCAGAACGCGATACGGCGTGTTTGTTTCATCTGTGGACATTGCAAGATCATAGCAGACAAGGGAACGTCATTGCCAGACAAAGCCGTAGGAATTTTGAGGGAAATAAGAAGACTGACAACGACCCACGCCGAATCTCGTTGCGGCTGCTTCCTTCCGGATCTGACCGGGTTCGCGAGGAGCACGTCCATCGCCAGCCTTCCACCGCCTATATCATGCAGTTGCGCGGTATAAGCAAGTCCTTTTTTCTGGTTTTTTTGCGCGTCTCATGGAACAATCATTCAAAATAATCCCGTTGTCGATTGCGACAGCCTAAAAGAAGTGACAGTCTCGCCTTATGACAAAACCCATCGTATTTACCGGCAGCAACCTCGATCGCGCCGGTCATCACCGCACTAATCCTGAATGGCTACAAGAAAGGCTGCAAGATCCAAACAGCCGATTCTTGCCGATGCATAGCTTGAAGGCCCTGATTGACCTTAAGGGCCAGGCATCCATTGACTGGCGGAGCGCGGAGGAAATTCGGGAATTTTTGAGCGACGACGTGCCCTTTATTTTTCTTGGGCTTGCTGATTCTATTGCGCATTTCGCCATAGATGTCTCGATCATCGATAATCCGAAACGTCTGCCAAACACGGACTGGGGCAAGTTCATTGATGTGCGTTCCGTTGCCGCGCAGGTGAGTCCTGGCGATGCTGCCTCTCTGGCTCAGGCCCGATCCATGATTGACTGGCATAATCGCCATGGATTTTGTGCTGTCTGCGGCACGAAAACCCGTGCGCAGGAACTTGGATATTCTCGAATCTGTGGTGACGAAAGTTGTGGCGCCACGCATTTTCCGCGCACTGATCCAGTCGCGATCATGATGGTGACCAAGGGCGATAAGTGCCTTCTGGGGCAAGGCCTGAATTTTCCGTCCGACTTTTTCTCCTGTCTTGCGGGCTTTATTGAACCTGGTGAGACCATTGAACAAGGTGTCCGGCGTGAGGTGCAGGAGGAATCAGGGATTATTGTAGAGGCCGTGCGCTATCACGCGTCGCAGCCCTGGCCTTATCCGTCCTCCCTTATGATCGGCTGTTTTGCAGAAGCCGTCAGCGAAGAAATTACCGTCGATAAAACGGAGCTTGGCGATGCCCGCTGGTTTACCCGTGACGATGTGCGCCAAATGCTGGCAAATAGCGGCAGCCCGGCCGGCCTTCGCCTGTCGCCACCCTTTGCACTTGCCCATCAACTATCAAAGGCCTGGGTAGAATAGACACTACCTAGGTTAGTTGATCGCCAGCAGAGCCATGCCGGCCATAATCAGTATGGCCCAGATGATTCGCTGCCGAAAAACGCCCTCACCCAGCAGCAAAGTACCGAGCATCACTGTGATCAGAACACTGACCTCCCGTGCCGGAGCAGCATAAACCAAAGGCGTGAACTTCAAGGCCACCAGAAACAGAATAAACGCAAGCGAATTGAAAACGGCGACGCAGAGGACGGCTATCTTGTGATGATGCCAATGGTTTTTGACCAGCTGTTTTCTTGTAAATGCATACGGTGCCAGAAAAATAGTGCGGCTAATGGCTGAAGCATAATCAATGATAAGCGGCGGGACCGCGAGTGCCGTGACCGTATACGCATCCCACGCCGTGTAACTGCCGATTAACACGCCGGTGGCGAGACCAAAAAGAAGTGACGTGGTGAGCTCAGAAGAACTCCGTTTTAAGCCGCCTGTCAGGAAGAAAACCCCGACGACGATTGCAAGCCCGCCGATGACAATTTGCGGCGTTAAATATTCGCCCAGAAATAGCACAGCGAAAGTAACCGACAAAAAGGGTCCCGTCGCCCGCGCGGTTGGATATACAAGCGACAAATCACCTTTTTTGTAACCCTGTTGTAGCAAAAGAAAATACGCCATATGCAACGCCGCACTTCCGGCCAGAAACGCGAATTCCGTGCCGCTAAGAACTGGCTGTTCAACCCAGTAGACAATGACGACGAAGGGCAAAAAAATCAGGCTTGTGAGAGTAGAAAAGAGCCAGACCAGCTCTGGCCCACCATCAATACGCTTTACCAGAAAATTCCAGGTTGCATGACAACAGGCAGCTATCAGAATAAGAAATAACGCAAAAAGGCTCATGGCAGATACTCAATCAAAGGGTTGCGGGCGCAAAAAATCGCACCCGTCTATCCCCCCTAGCCTTTTAGTCTTTAAGGTGTCTGCCGTCGTCGGCTTTACGTGGCGCTCGGCCCGGACCTGAAAATTCAGCGGAACCCTAGCCACACATAGATAGGTCCATGCTGAATAGCATGAACCTTCGAAAAGAACCAGTCTGATTGAATTAGGAGCGGACGACCGGCGCCAATGTCAACGGGTCGGTGATCTTGATCAAACCGCGGAATGGCAGGATCAGTACGGCTACCATGATCAGTTTCGCCATATAGTCGCCAAGCGCCCATGTATGCCACGGCAAGCCCGTACCTGCGAATGCCAAACTAAAGAAAATAACCGTATCAACGAAAGATGCAATGATGGAGGAAGCGATAGGTGCTTTCCACCAGGACTGCCTCCGAAGTTTGTCGAATATTGTGATGTCGAGAAGCTGTGCAGTCAGGAACGCCGTTCCGGACGCAAGGGCAATTCGCTGATCGGCGATGATCAAGGACATCACAACAGCCACGATAAATCCGACGAAGACAACATTCCGGGCCAACCGGACGCCCAATGTTCTGTTGGTAATATCTGTTACCAGAAACGCTACAGGATAAGAAATTGCCCCCCACGTAAACCAGTCATTGAGCGGCATTTCCACCAATATGTTGGAGGCTGTGACCACAATCGCCATGGCAATGACGCCCGTCAGAAGGAATATCTTCTGGGCGTGGGAAAGGCCTACAATATCTTCGATGTACTTTTTGATCATAATTGTTTCAGTCCAACAGGCGTCGTCGTCTCGTTCGTAAATTCGCGACAGCTTATAAGCTGACTATGCCCGCCAATCAACCTATTTCACGCGCTGTATTGCTTGCGATAGGCATTCATCGGATAGACACCAAGTATCTTCAGTTTGACGGAATAAAACTGCAGCTCTTCAATAGCGCGAGCGACTCTGGCTTCTTCTGGGTGTCCTTCGATATCAATATAGAATTGAGCCGCGGCAAAGCTGGCATCTGTGATATAGCTTTCAAGCTTCGTAACGTTAATCCCGTTGGTCGCAAAACCGCCGAGCGCTTTATACAAAGCAGCAGGCTGACTGCGAACTTGAAAAACGAAGCTCATCATGCAGCTGCCGGCATTTGCATCCGGGTCTTTACGCTGGCGCGACATAACAACGAATCGTGTGGTATTGCCGATGCGATCTTCCACCCTGTCCCGCAGGACATCAAGCCCGTAGATCTCTCCCGCCAAACTGGAAGCGATTGAGGCTTGGGTTTTATCACCCAATTCGGCGATCATTTTCGCCGATCCGGCGGTATCCGCATGGATTTTCGGTTCAATCCCGAGATCCCGGGTCAAGCCCCGGCATTGAGAAAGCGCCTGCTCATGACTATGAACCGCTTTCACATCCGTCAGGATTGCCCCCGGCACACCAAGTAACTGGTGTTTTACCGGCTGAAAATGTTCGCCGATAATATATAGCCCAGAATCCGGTAGCAGATGATGAATATCCGCAACCCTGCCACCCAACGAATTCTCAATGGGAATCATCGCAAATCTCGCCTTCTCCTCCCGCACAGCTGACAGCGCGTCCGTAAAGGTCTCACAGGCGACGGCCTCCATATCCGGATAGACGGTGCTGCAGGATAGATGGCCATAGGCCCCTGGAACTCCCTGGAAGGCAATGCAATTATCAGGATCGATGTCTGACATATTCAAATTCCGTAAACGTTAGGTCACAAACAGCGCGCGTATACGCGCTAAATCTTCGGGAGTATCAACACCCAGCGGCACCGTGTCAACGAGGGCGGCGTCAATACGCATTCCTGCCTCAAGCGCCCGCAGTTGCTCCAGCTTTTCCCGCATCTCAAGTGGCGCAGGAGGCAGCGCGACAAATCGCCTCAACGCTTCCCGCCGATAGGCATAAAGCCCAATATGATGAAAATGCGGTCCTGGTCCCCAAGGAGATTGCAATCTGCTGAACCAGATTGCCCGGCCTATGGTTTCACCTTCACCCAAACTGACCACAGCTTTCACGGCATTTTCATCCCCTAATTCGTCAGCATCTTCGATAACCGCGACCAAAGTCGCAATATCAACATCACTATTGGCGAGCGGTTGGAAGACAGCAGAAATGGCGGTTGGGTCCAGTGCCGGTAAATCCCCCTGTAGATTAACGATGGCATCATATTCCCCGTCCGGATCGAATAATTCGATGGCTTCGAAAACACGATCAGACCCGGAAGGATGATCGGCGCGGGTGAGAATGGCCTTTCCGCCAGCCGCGCTTACCGCCTCGGCGATTTCCTCTTCTGCGCAGGCGACGATAACGGGACCAATATCAGCCTCCTCGGCCCGGCGTAACACCTGTATAATCATTGGCAAGCCATCGATATCCGCGAGCGGCTTGCCCGGCAGCCGGGTCGATGCCATCCGCGCCGGAATAACGATTAGGGGATTTTCGGGTAAGCTCAACTTAGTATGCCCTTAAAACTGTTTCAAATTTGTCTCCTGCAAAACACATCACAGGCATAGTCTTATATACGTCTTGCATATCAACAGCGAAAGCCGTTAATTTCCCCTCGCTTTTTTTTATGGCTGCTGGTAAATGTACCGGCAGGTTTGATATCTGAGGTCGGCAATGAATATTTTTGAGTTCAATAAAATCGCTGGCGCCGTTTTGGCGGGCGCTCTCATTATTATGGTCATTAACGAGATAGCGTCACTCGCTATACATCCGACATATCCGGAAACAAATGCCTATGCCATCGAAACTGCCGATGTTGCTTCCTCCGAGGTTGCGTCAAAAGACGTTGTTGAAGGGCCGTCGCTTGGCGCGTTGCTGGCCACAGCCGATATCGGCAAAGGACAGAAGGTCTTCAAGAAATGCGGCACATGCCATACGACCGAAGAAGGCGGCGCCAATAAAATCGGTCCGAACCTGCACGGCATCCTGAATAAAGATAAAGCGACCGGTGCTGGCTTCAGTTATTCCAGCGCCATGGCAAACAAGGGCGGCAATTGGTCCTATTCCGATCTGGATGTTTTCCTGACCAAGCCGAGCACGTATATCAAGGGCACAAAAATGGCGTTTGCCGGATTGAAAAAGCCGGGAGACAGAGCTCATCTGATTGCATATCTCCGTTCCCTCGGCAAAGAAAGCGTTCCGCTTCCCCCAGCTGAATAATTTCACGGGATGGGCAGAATGATGAAAGAATGCCCACAGGAATTTGTTAATCTTGCTCACCGCATGGCAGACGCCGCTGGTGATGTAATACGTCCGCATTTTCGCGAGAAAATTGATATTATCGGCAAGGCCGATGACAGTCCTGTCACTATAGCCGATCGCGATGCCGAACTGGCCATGCGGGCGCTTATCGAAGCTGAATATCCCGGGCATGGTATTTTTGGCGAAGAGTTTGGCGAAATCCGTACTGACGCGGAATATGTCTGGGTCCTGGATCCCATTGATGGCACTCATTCCTTTATCTCAGGCAGCCCCACCTTCGGCTGCCTGATCTGTCTGACCCGCAACAAAACGCCAATTTTGGGGATCATGGATCAACCCATCTCAAAAGAACGGTGGGTTGGCGCCAATGGACGGTCGACCCTGAATGACCAAATTATTCATACGCGCGATTGTGCGTCAATCGGTGAAGCCTCTCTTTTCGCCTGGGGAGCGGAGCTTTTTGACGGCGATCATGAGAACCCGTTCAGACGACTGCACGCAGACGTCAAACGAACGCGTTTCGGATATGATTGCTATGCGTACGGACTACTGTCTCTGGGGTTAGTCGATATTGTCGCGGACTGTGATATGAAGCCCTACGACTATTGCGCCCTCGTGCCGATAGTTGAAAATGCAGGTGGCCGCATGACCGACTGGGCGGGTGCCTCTCTCACTTTGAACACGCCAGGTCTTGTTCTCGCGTCGGGTGATGCGACGTTACATGAAGCTGTTCTCAAACTTCTGAACGCTCCCCAGTAATCGCTTTTATTCTTGATGTGTTTATGTAAACCACCCATGTTGTGTGGGAAGAAGACAAGAAATAGGGCTTTGACCCTTAAGCTACAGTGAGGTTGTTTTATGGGTTATTTGAAATCCGCCGCTACCGTATTGGTCTTGATGATCGCTCCAATTGTGGTCACTTCCCCCACTCTTGCCGATGACGTCAAGACTGTCAAAAGCCACGGATTATCCTTGGCAGGCCCTTTGAAATACGGGCCGGATTTTAAACATCTTGAATATGTCAATCCGGATGCGCCAAAGGGCGGAAATCTTAAGCTCTCCGCCTTGGGCGGCTTTGATAATCTCAATCCCTATATCTCCAGAGGTCAATCAGCCAATGGACTTGGCCTTACCTTTGAAACCCTGATGGCACAGCCGTCCGACGACGCCAGCGCCGAATATGGTCTAATTGCAGAAAGCGTTGAAGTCGCGGAAGATTTAAGCTTTGCCATCTTCAATATGCGCCCTGAAGCCAAGTTTCATGATGGAACTCCCATTACCGCCGATGACGTGATTTTCAGCCTTGCTGCTGTCAAGGAAGAGGGAACCCCACTTTTCCGATATTATTATGCGGATGTGGAGAGTGCCGAAAAACTGGATGATCACCGGGTAAAATTCCATTTTTCGGGTCCACCTAACCGCGAACTTCCACAAATTGTCGGTCAATTGTTACCGATGCTGTCAAAAAAGCACTTCGAAGATCGTAAATTTGCAGAAACCACTCTGACACCAATCCTCGGCTCTGGCCCCTATAAAATAAAGGAATTCGAGCCTAATCGCAACATCGTCTATGAACGTGTGCCGGATTATTGGGGAGCAGATTTGCCCATTAACATCGGTCGTTATAATTATGACACCATCCGCTATGATTTCTATCGCGACAACGCCGTCCTGCTGGAGGCTTTCAAGGCCGGGGAATACGATTATCGC
>Ga0315338_1001775_pt1 | contig 24520 bp, 21 predicted proteins | sample ASW8metaG_FD_204518 | JGI IMG/M metagenome (GOLD analysis project Ga0315338, IMG submission 204518) | Ammonia-oxidizing marine archaeal communities from Monterey Bay, California, United States - ASW #8 | ecosystem: Environmental > Aquatic > Marine > Coastal | place: USA: California | collected... | reverse complement strand
AGGTTTGATGCCGGCTCTATGACCTGCCTGTCGTGGAAGAATCCTCCGTCTGGCCCAACGGCCATTACCGTCCATGATGACAGCCACATGCTGGGGAACAGCATCACACGAGATACCTTTTTGAACTGAGGTAACCATCAAAATTCCATGATCTCCTGCTCCTTTTCTTGTAAACACCCATCCATCTCGGCGATGTACTTATCGGTAAGCTTCTGCACCTCATCATGCGCTCGATGCTCGTCGTCCTTCGTAATTAACTTCTCTTTTAGGAGGTCTTTGACATCACTCAGAACATCACGACGAATATTACGCACAGCAATCCGTCCAGTCTCAGTCTCACTACGAACAATCCGCACCATCTCTTTACGCCGCTCCTCGGTCATAGGTGGCAAAGGCACACGGATAGCCATGCCCGCTGTGACCGGAGTAAGTCCAAGGTCCGAGGTGAGAATGGCCTTTTCAACCGCGGCTACCATCTGCTTCTCCCACGGGGAAACCAGTAGCGTACGAGCATCTTCGACAACTACAGTAGCCGCTTGCGGAACGGGAACCTGTGAACCGTAATATTCCACCATCACATGCTCAAGCAGCCCGGTATGCGCTCGACCAGTACGTAGTCTCTTGAATTCCTCCTTAAGCGCTCCAACGCTCTTTCGCATCCGTTGCTCGCCATCTTTTTTTATATCTTCAATCATTGCTCACCCCCCATCGGCGCCTTCCCATTAGCTACCGAGGTGCCCAGCGTTTCCCCACGAATCAGACGAACTAGATCACCGGCATTGTTCAGGTTGAACACCACAAGAGGGAGATTGTTGTCCCTACACATCACAACAGCAGTCGCATCCATGACATTGAGTTTTTCAGTGAGAATCTGATCGAAAGAAAGATCATCGTAACGAATGGCTGTCGAACTCTTTAAAGGATCAGCAGAATAAATCCCATCAACCTTAGTAGCTTTTATGAGAACATCAGCACCGATCTCTATGGCACGAAGACTCGCCGCCGTATCAGTGGAAAAGAAGGGGTTGCCCGTACCTGCTGCAAAAATGACTACCCTCCCCTTTTCAAGATGCCGAATGGCTCGGCGACGAATGTAGTCCTCACAAACTTCGTTTATCTGCAACGCCGACATAACTCGAGCCACAGCATTCTGGCGCTCCAGCGCATCTTGTAAGGCAAGCGCATTAATGACAGTGCCCAACATCCCCATTTGGTCCCCGGTCACGCGATCCATGCCCGCCTCGGCAAGTCCGGCACCGCGAAAAATGTTTCCGCCACCGATAACCAAGCCCACTTGCACGCCAAGACCTAGAAGCTCTGTAATCTCTGAGGCAATACGTTTAATTACGGGAGGATCAATGCCGTACTCCTGGGATCCCAGGAGCACTTCCCCGCTAAGCTTCAGCAGGATTCTCTTGTAGATTGGGGAGCTTTCCCCCATATGTCCTTCACTCCCTCACTATCTTGATTCTAATATGAGGGCCGCCTCATCGGCAGACACTCACTACCAAGTCAGGTTAACGGCTCTGGGAAGCTTGCGCCATGACCTCCTGAACAAAGTCATCTTCTTTCTTCTCAATCCCCTCGCCTACTTCATAACGCAGAAACGCCACCACTGTCGCCTCAGCTTCGGTCAATAGGTCCCTCACCCTCTTGTCTGGATCCTTAACGAACGGTTGGCCGACCAGAGTCACCTCGTCGAGATATTTTCGCAAACGTCCTTCAACCATCTTCTGAACAATCTGTTCCGGCTTTCCTTCCTGAATAGCCTGAGCCGCTAAAATTTCCCGTTCCTTACCAAGTTCGTCCTCAGGTATCTCGTCCGTGTTCACATAGCGCGGCGAGGTTGCGGCCACCTGCATAGCAAGATCTTTTGCCAACTCGGCTGTACCCCCATCAACCTCAACCAGCACGCCGATTCTACCCATATGAGAGTAGGAGCCCACTCGATGATCACTTTTTATGAGCGCAAATCGCCGTACAGAAACGTTTTCGCCAATTTTAGCGACAAGTTCCTGACGCCCAGCTTCTATACTCTTACCATCAACCTCCAGATCCATAAGCTCTTGAACATCTGCTGGACGTCCGACCAGCGCTGCCTCAGCCACTAAGTCAGCGTATCGAACAAAGTTTTCGTCCTTGGCGGCAAAATCGGTCTCAGAGTTGATCTCTAAGACCACGTGATGATTTTCGGAACCCCCCTTAACTAACACAATACCTTCTGCTGCAACACGCGACGCTTTTTTGTCCGCTTTTGCCTGACCCGCTTTCCGCAATAATTCTGATGCCTTCTCGAGATCTCCACCAACTTCTACTAGCGCCTTTTTACAATCCATCATTCCTGCGCCGGTGCGTTCTCGGAGTTCCTTCACCAATCCCGCTGTTATCACCATTTCTGATCCTCTATCTTATTTCTCTATGCGTGATCCTGCTCACCAGAATCACTACCCCGAGTATTCTTGATTTCACCGCGCGTTCTTAAGTTGGTTTTGCTTTAGCCTTAACTTTTGTTTTAGTAACGGCTTTCTTTATCGCCTTTTTCTTTGTTACCTTGACTTTAGTCTTAGCCTTAACCTTGGCCTTGGCCTTAGCCTTAGTGCTTACTTTAGATGCGGTCTTCTTAGCTAAGGTTTCCGGCTCCGGTACAACAGCTGGTTCCTCTTTGTCCTCAACTTCAACTTCAACTTTAGCCTCAACCTTCAACTCCACCGGAGATCCCTCGGTCTTTTCATCGCTCATCGACGAATCAACCGGGTTTTCCTCATCAGCCTCCTGCGGCAAAACCTTGGCTGCTAGCTTCTTTTTTACAACCGTCTTTTTCGTGGCCTTCTTCTTGCCAGGGCGTTTTGAACCCTCCACTTTCGGGCGACCCTCTTCATCTAACTCCACGAACTCGTCGTCGCCCGTTGGAACTTCAGGGATAGAAGCCTTACCAGCCAGAACCGCCTCCGCAATTCCATGGGCGTATAGTTGAATAGCCCGCATCGCATCATCATTTCCAGGAATAAGGTAATCAATAAGATCAGGAGAAGAATTAGTGTCCACAACTGCAATAACCGGTATACCGAGTTTCGCTGCCTCCTTTACAGCGATTTCTTCGTATCCCACATCAACAATGAACACCGCATCGGGCAGTGATTCCATTTCCTTAATACCGCCCAAAGTTCTCTCTAACTTGTCCCTCTCCCGACTCAGACCGAGAATCTCTTTTTTGGTAAAATCCCCCCCAATACTATCCTCAGTGATCTCTTCAAGCTCCTTTAGACGCTTGATTGACTGCCGAATTGTTTTGAAATTTGTCAGCATGCCCCCTAGCCAGCGATGGCTTACATACGGCATATCACAACGCTTCGCCTCTTCTGTCATCGCTTGCCGGGCAGCACGTTTGGAACCGACAAAAAGCACGGTACCGTTATCGGCCACGAGCTTACGAATGAATTCGGTCGCCTCCGCGTACAACGGTAATGTTTTCTCAAGATTTATTATGTGGATGCGGTTTCGCTCACCGAAAATGAACGGCCCCATCTTGGGGTCCCAGAAGCGGGTTTGGTGACCAAAGTGCACCCCCGCTTCCAACATCCGGCGCATAGATACGTCGGTCATGGAAACTCCTTATATCGGGTTAATCCTCCACGTCGCCCCCGCCAGCAACCCCAACGTAAGCTGGGGCACCCCGCCGCGAGTTTCGGCACGTGTGTGTCGTTAATTGCCTATAGAGCGCGCGCTTTATACCATAGGCACGTTGTAGCAACAATCGCGCACGCCTTCGGAGGCACCAGGCAGCGCACTTTTCCAGCCTTTCATCCCAAATGATACAAGGACACCTCGCGGTATGAGCGCCACGATCAAAACACCCGAGGAGCAGGACAAAATGCGTATTGCAGGAAGACTCGCGGCTGACGTGCTCGATATGATTGGTGAGCACGTCAAACCAGGCGTTTCCACCGAAGAATTAGACCGTATCTGTCACAAATACATTGTTGAAGAAATTGATGCCATACCAGCACCTCTCAATTATCGGGGTTTCCCCAAATCCATCTGTACCTCCATAAACCACGTTGTATGCCACGGAATACCAGGCGAACGCAGGCTCAAACACGGAGATACCGTCAACATAGATATCACCGTAATCAAGAACGGATTCCATGGAGATACAAGCCGGATGTTTTTCGTCGGTAAAACAGAAGTTCTTGGAGAACGGCTAGCCCAGATTTGCTATGAAGGCATGTGGTTAGGCATTGAACAGATCCGCGCTGGAGCCCACCTAGGCGATATAGGGGCTGCCGTCCAGACCCACATCGAGAAAAACAGATTTTCTGTAGTCCGGGAGTATTGTGGTCATGGAATTGGGCGTGGCTTTCACGAAGATCCTCAAATCCTTCATTACGGTCTACCAAATACCGGTGTGGAACTCTTGGAGGGTATGACTATCACCGTTGAACCCATGATCAATGCCGGGAAACGGCACGTAAAACTCTTGAGTGACGGTTGGACTGTAGTCACGAAGGATCATTCTCTTTCGGCTCAATGGGAACACACCGTCTTGGTGACAAAGTCAGGCTACGAGGTCTTGACTCTTGGTGCAGAGAGCCGCTGAGGCGTTCATGGCGCAGGCAAGGACGAAACAAATTTCTAGACATCACACGTTAGTTGGCAGAGCCGTGCTACGGGAAGCTTTGAATGATCAAAGTAATGCAGTTCAATTTTTTCGCGACGCGCTCGAAAAAGCCAATCGCGATCTTTTAAAACGCTTTCACAACAACGAGCCCATTGAGTCCCTAGTTCGAGATTTATCCCTTGTAGTTGATGGAGTCATTCTGTCAGCGTGGGAGCATTTTGCCGCTGGCATTGATGATCAACCTGCATTGGTCGCCGTAGGCGGCTACGGTCGAGGAGAACTACACCCCTATTCGGATGTTGATCTCATGGTTCTGCTGAGTAAGAGCAGAATCGCCGATATCGATGAGCCCGTTAGCCGCTTTCTTGCCTTCCTGTGGGACATCGGTCTAGAAGTTGGTCATTCCGTTCGCACACCTAGAGAGTGCGTTACGGAATCTAGTAGCGACGTTACGATTCTAACCACCCTAATGGAAGCGCGTTTACTCAGTGGTCCAGAAAACTTGTTCGACGTTATGCAGAAAAAAATCTCCAAAGAAAATATTTGGGATTCAGCTGCTTTCTTTGAGGCAAAATACGCTGAACAAATCTCAAGACACCGCCGCTACGACGATACAGTCCACAACCTAGAGCCCAACATAAAGGGAAGCCCCGGTGGTTTGCGGGACATACAAATGATTGGTTGGATTGCGCGTCGACATCTGGGAGCCGAGAACCTCGACAATTTGGTTTCCCACAAATTTCTGACGCCAGGACAGCTGAGAATCCTCAAAAATGGACAAGCCTTTCTATGGAAAATTCGATTCGCTCTGCATTCACTGGTGGGCCGCCGCGAAGATCGGCTCTTGTTTGATCATCAGGCTAAGCTCGCTGAAACGCTCGGTTACGAAGATGCAACTTATACCCTCGCGGTCGAACAATTAATGCAGCGCTATTATCGTACGGTTATGGAGCTAAGCCGTTTAAATGAAATGCTCCTTCAGCTATTTGAAGAAGCTATTCTCCTGGATCCCATGGCGCCCATAACAGAAATGGGACAGGATTTCCAAGCGCGTAATGGTTATCTAGAAGCAGTAAATGAGGACGTCTTCGCTCGGAACCCCTCCGCACTACTCGAAATTTTCCTACTCTTGGAACGAAATCTGGAACTCCGAGGGGTAAATGCAAGAACAATCGCGCTCATAAAACAGCATCTCTATCTCATTGATGAAGAATTCCGACAAAACCCACGTAATCATCGCATCTTTCTTGACATCATCCGTGCACCCCAAGGTGTAACTCGAACGCTGAAGATAATGAATACATATGGAGTGTTAGGCCTCTATATCCCGGCGTTTGGCCGAATTGTCGGACGCATGCAGTACGACTTGTTCCACGCTTATACGGTTGATGCACATACCCTTTTTGTCGTCGAAAATTTACGTCGATTCGCACTACCACGGTTCGATCACGAACATCCAGATTGCAGTCGTATCATGCAATCACTTCCCAGACCCGAGATTGCCTACCTTGCAGGTTTGTTCCACGATATTGCGAAAGGCCGTGGCGGCGATCACTCTGAACTGGGCGCTGTAGATGCCGAAGCCTTCTCTCTAGAACACGGCATGAGTCGTTATGATGCTCGCCTTCTCGCATGGTTGATCAAGAATCATCTGCTGTTGTCCATGACGTCCCAAAAAAAGGATTTAAACGATCCGAACGTTATCAATGAGTTTGCTCATGCCGTTGGAGATGAAACACACCTCGACTATCTCTACGTGTTAACGGTAGCGGATGTTCGTGGAACGAACCCAAAAATCTGGAATTCCTGGAAGGCCACACTCTTTTGGGATCTGTATCAGCTAGCGAAGCGCGTCTTACGCAGAGGACTCACAAGCCCGATCGACGCGGATGAACTTATTGAGGAAACCCAGATACAAGCAGAACGCCTTCTGACACAAAGTAAGTTAAAACCAGAAACCTGGAACTCTATTTGGTCTGATTTCACGGACGAGTACTACCTAAGGCATCGGCCCGAGGAGATCGCATGGCATACACGCGTTCTCGTTGAAGCAGGTGTGGATGAAAACATCGTAGTTGATGTGAGTGATCAGGTCACCGAAGGATTAACAGCCATTATGGTATACGCTCCGAAGAAGCTGCGCTCATTCATACGAACGACTGCGGTACTCGATGAGATTGGTCTGACGATCGTTGATGCCAGGATCGTTCCCATGAGCGGAGCACAAACTCTCAATACATACTTTGTACTTGAGAGCGATGGCAGTCCAATCACTGAATCCAGACGACTTTATGAAATACGATCTAGATTGCCCAGAGCTCTAATCGCCGATAACGATACTGCACTAACTGTTAATCGCCGTGCACCGCGACAAGTAAGAATGTTCTCTACCACAGCACAAATCAACGCCTCCCAAGATCCGATCAATCAAAGAACGGTACTGGAATTAGTTACCGGCGATCGACCAGGATTGTTGTTACAACTTGGAAATTTATTCGAAGAATACGGCGTAGCGCTTCACAATGCGAAAATTACAACCCTTGGGGAAAAAGCAGAGGATGTATTTTTTGTCACTACAAACGAGAATACCCCTCTAGATGAAGATCACTGCGAAAAACTCGTTAATGCGATAGAGGCCGCTCTATTGGAACCCAGAGCCGAATAGCATTATGAGATCAACCGCATACCTGGCAGGAGGCTCATTGTGTCTAATTTAATCGACGTCATCGAATCGGCCTGGGAGAATCGTTCGGATCTCACCCCTTCTGCAGTTGACTCCGAAACCTCCGAGGCCGTAGAGCATTGCATCAGTAGTCTGGACTCAGGTGAGCTGCGCGTCGCTGAGCCTCAAGATGGTGGTTGGATTGTTAACGAGTGGCTAAAAAAAGCGGTACTGCTCTATTTCCGAGTGAACAAAAACGAACCCATAAGCGGCGGTTATACACAGTTCTTTGATAAGGTTCCGTTGAAATACGAGAGTTTTGACAGCGATGAGTTGGCATCTTCTGGAACCCGTATCGTACCCGGAGCTCTAGCGAGACGTGGTGCCTACATCGCCCCAGACGTCGTACTCATGCCTTCATACATTAATATTGGCGCTTACGTTGACCGCGGCAGCATGATCGATACCTGGGCGACCGTGGGTAGCTGTGCTCAAGTTGGAAAAAACGTGCATATCTCTGGCGGCGTTGGGCTCGGCGGCGTTCTTGAACCACTACAAGCAAGTCCCACCATCATCGAGGACGATTGTTTTATAGGGGCTCGATCAGAAGTAGTTGAGGGTGTGATTGTCGAACGCGGTAGCGTTATCGGTATGGGCGTCTATATTGGACAGAGCACCCGAATCTACGATCGATCAACAGGCGAAATCAGCTATGGAAGAATCCCTTCATGCTCGGTTGTAGTCCCCGGCAACCTTCCATCAGAAGATGGCAAGTACAGCCTATACTGCGCCATTATCGTCAAACGCGTAGACGAAAAGACTCGAGCCAAGACCAGCCTCAACGATTTACTGCGTCCATCCTAAGAGGCGAGAGCCTAGTCTTAGGATGGGCCTAGACTCTCGCAACAAAAATTTAATCGGTTCCTGCCTTAGTATTGGAAGTAGAGGTCTGCCATCAACCTATTATAGTCACGCAGCTGACCTGCAGCTTTACCTCGGTCACCTATGACGTATCTCACGTTAAAAGACCAACCCCCAACAAACCTATAACCTGCACTCACCGTGTGGCCGCTAGAGTCACTCGTACCACCACCGAAATCCGAATCAGTATAGGCACCCACTACCGAATTGGCCCCCAGATCCTGATAGACATACCCCATCGTCCAATCTCCCGGATTCGACAACTGCCGATAGGTCCCCCCAAAAGCATACCCATCTTCATAAGCATCAGCGGCAGTATTCGTTACGTAATCCGCAAATACTCTCACCGGCTCCCCACCTAACTCGAATCTCAGCTCGGCAAATAATTCGATTTCCTCGAAACCGTAGAGATAATTACCATCGGCATCGACTTGGTTACCCTGAGAACCCTGCCCGATAGTTGGGAATAACGGTGAGAAACCCTTGGTATTAGTTGTTTCGTAGTAGCTCGCTCCGGCTGTCAGATCGATACCATCGCCCACCGCGCCCCTATACCCCGCCTGCAACCCCAATAACATGGAGTCCACATCACTACTCCGCTCTTCCGCCCAAAAAGCGGAGGAATTAGCAAAGAATCGGCCCGAACTGTACCTAAGTGCAAGTCCTTCGGGTCGAAGATCGCTATCGTAGATTAAGTGATGACCCCCAGGCCTAAAGAAGGGATTAAACATTTTTCCTCCGACAAGATTGAAACTGTCTGTAAGTCCCCAGTCAAAATACGCAAGATCTATGCCGAGAGGTTTCCTGTAAAAGCCATCATCAAAAGTCTGATTACCAGAATCATTGGATATTCCCCCCGAAGAAAAGCCCAGACCCATCGTCGTACTTTCTGATAGATCAGCCGTTAAATTGGTCCGCGCCCTGATCCGATGGCGATTTCTGAAATCTTTAAAATTGTCATTGATAGACTCGTGACGATATCGCACGTCCCCGGAGAGACGTAATTTTTCTGTCCACGAAGGCTCCGGTGGGGCAATGGCAACTTGCTCGGCTTCAACATCGAGCCGTTCTGCTGCACTCTGTTCGATCTGGGCCAAGCGATCTGCAAGTAAAGCGATCTGTGCCTTAAGCTCAATGATTTCCCGGGAAACATTTACAGGTCCTACCTGAATTGTCTGCGCATAAATCGGCGCGGCAAAAAGACAATAAAGAATTAACAGAATAGTGATGATGTGTCTCATAATTATGTGTTCCATTTGTGATCGTTTACCTGCCCTGCTGGGAAGTGGAAACGAAATGTAATATCGGACTGCTACAGGCAAGTTACAGCGATATGGCGTTGACAAGGGAAGGGAAGAATCGGTAAATCTAACCGAACCCATCTAAACCTATCCGAACCTATCCAGCACTTCCAAAGAAAAACCTAAGGAGGTAAAAGAAAATGATCGACAGCACTGCCCCAGCCGGGATAGTGATTACCCAAGAAATAAAGATCCTACCCACCACACCCAAGTTAATCGCGGTGATGCCTCGGGCCATTCCCACACCCAACACGGCACCTACTAGGGTATGGGTCGTAGATACAGGCATGCCAGTACCTGATGCAAATACGATAGTAAACGCGGCTGCCAACTCGGCAGAAAATCCACGGGTGGGCGTCAATGCGGTAATGCGGTCACCGACCGTTGCAATGACGTGACGACCGAAAGTCCCGAGACCTAAAACGATTCCGAAACCCCCAAGCATCAGAACCCAAATCGGAATGGGCGAAGCCTGCTCTACCAGTCCGCTGCGGGCAATACTGATGACAGCAGCAACAGGACCGATTGCGTTCGCTACGTCGTTTGAACCATGTGCAAACGCCATGCTACAAGCAGTGATAACCATGAGCACTGCAAAGACCTTTTCCACCGTAGCAAAATGAAATTCACGGTCTGCCTTCTCATCCACGTGAATTCGCATCACAAACCAGCGTCCACCCAACGCTACGATCAGGCCACATCCGATCGCGATCGTATAGCTCTCCAGCGTCGTCAGGGTAAGCCCAACATGGGTAAGCCCCTTGAATATCGTGATCAGAGCAATCAATGTAACTGTCACAAAGACATAGAGCGGAGCATAACGTCGTGCGCGCTCAAGGGGATCCTCCCGCACCAGTATGAGCCAGTGAATAGAGTTGTATATGCCGTAAGCAATGATCCCTGCCGTGAGCGGTGAGGCAACCCAACTGGCCGCAATAGTCGTCACTTGCCCCCAAGAGACGGACTCGGTGCCCAGTGCCACTACCCCGAAGCCAACGATTGCACCGATAATCGAGTGCGTGGTTGAGACTGGCCAACCCTTTCTCGAAGCAACCAGCAACCACACACCAGCGGCCAGAAGAGCGGCAAGCATTCCGAAAATTAAAAGCTCCGGATCCCCTACCACGTAGGAAGAGTCAATGATGCCCCTTCGAATGGTCGACGTTACCTCGCCACCCGCAAGAACAGCGCCGCTAAATTCGAATACCGCTGCAACCAACAATGCTTGACGGATGGTTATTGCCTTAGATCCAATCGACGTTGCCATCGCATTGGCGACATCGTTGGCACCAATCCCCCACGCCATGAACAGGCCGAACAGGCCGGCTAACGTCAAATACAGTACTTGGTCTTCCATGAATCTAGTGAGATAACAGAACCTGTATGCGCCGCCCGATTCGATCGGCTACATCGGCAATGTCACCAGTCAATTCGATGATGCGATAGAGAAAAATCACATTGACAGGAGGAAGTGTATCTTCAATAAGAAAAAGCTTAGCGCGAATCTCCACCTGCATGACATCCGTATCGTCCTCGATTTTATCCATTTCGTGCACCAGAGATTCCACCAACTTTGCCTCAGCACCACGAAAACCGCTTTCATAGAGCTCATCCAATTCTCGAATACTCTTGCGCGCCTTCTTAGCAGCATCGACATTACGAGAGACGAAGCTCAAAAACTCTTTCTGAATAGGCGCCGGGAGTTCCATACGCCGCCCTAACACCAGACCCGAAACATCTCTGGCTCTATTCGCGATCTCATCCTGCACCTGCATTAGTTCCATGAGATCCTCTCGGGGAACCGGCATCAAAAGACTCTTAGGCAACTGGCTTCGAACCTGCCGCTTGAACTCATCCGCTGCATGCTCAAGCTCGACGATTCTGTTCCTACTAGACTCCACTTGATCCCAATTGCCGCTCACAACATGCTCAAAGAACGTGGTCAACTCCTTCGCGCAGCTGTAACACGTATCCATATGATCCTGCATCGGCCCAACGGGAGAAGCTCCAAAAATTTTGCTGATATAACCGGCCATGACCTACCCTATAAACTGATCTCCTGATAGCCTAGCGTTAAGTATGCTAGACACCAAATATTACGGAATTGTTACAGTGCTCCGGATTTTGCATGGATGATCGTTATTCAGCACCTCTCTAAAATTGGAATGAATCAAAATTGTGAATAAGACAAAAAGTTCACTTATTGACGTCGTTGAGCTTACCCGCACACTCATTCGTAAGCCCTCGATCACACCATTGGATAGCGGTTGTCAACAGATCATCAAGGACATGCTCGAGGGATTGGGTTTCAGCACCGAACCCATGCGTTTTGGCGACGTGGATAATCTGTGGGCGCGGCACGGTGATATTGAGCCCGTGTTGTGCTTTGCGGGCCACACCGATGTTGTGCCAACGGGCCCGTTGGAAGACTGGATGGTTGATCCATTCGCGGCAGAGATCCACGATGGGCGACTCATTGCACGGGGTGCTGCAGATATGAAGTCTGGTCTTGCTGCTATGCTAACGGCCTGCGGGCGCTTCATTGGCGCACATCCAAATCATGCGGGTTCCATTGCATTTTTAATTACGAGCGATGAAGAAGGTGAGGCCAAAAATGGAACATACGAAGTCATGAACGCCCTCGCCAAACGCAATGATCATATTGACTGGTGCGTACTTGGCGAGCCATCAAGCACTAAGCAACTGGGAGACACAATCCGGATCGGACGCCGGGGCAGCCTGACCGGATTAATGACTCTCCACGGCGTGCGGGGCCACGTAGCCTACCCTTCGGAGGCTAGAAACCCGGTGCACGACCTGGCCGAGTTCATAAGTGCCATCACCCACGAGCCGCTAGACAAAGGCAATAGCCATTTCCCGCCTACGAGCTTTCAGATGGTAAATGTGCATTCCGACGCAGGAGCACCGAACGTCATTCCGGGGGAGCTCAATTGCCGATTTAACTTTCGCTATTCGACCCAGTGGACCCAAAAAACGCTGTCCGCGCACGTGGAAGAACTAGTCTCAAAACTTGGGATTGACTGCAATATCACATGGCACAATGCGGGGGATCCGTTCCTGACCCGAGAAGGCCGACTATCTGAGGCAGCCCGCCGCGCCGTCAAAGAGCTTACGGGACTAGATCCTGAGTTATCCACAAGCGGAGGAACATCCGACGGGCGCTTTATCGCGCCTCATGGAGTCGACGTGGTAGAGATCGGTCCGATCAATAAAACCATCCACAAAACCAATGAGGAAATCCTCGTTGAGGACATACCACTTCTAACCGATATCTACTATCGAATCTTAGAACTGCTGCTCGTCGAGGACGCGTAGCAAAAACTCGGTTAGTTAGGCAGGCGGGCCCAGTTCGCCGCCACCGCAAGACCGCTCAGCAGTACAAACCATACGAACGCCCAGCTGGGCATACTCAATCCCAGAAACGACCAAACCACCTCGGCACACTCACCGGATCCGGTCAGGACCAACTCCAACGCCTCTAGCAGAGGAAACGCATCCATGATGTAGTCGAATCCGGGACCACATGCGGGAATCTGATCTGCCGGAAGGTTCTGGATGTAGACATGCCGTCCTGCAATTGCTGCGCCCGTTCCATTTGCCACTAAACCGAGCGCCCCGTAGGCTCGAGCACTTAGTCCGGTTGGCCTGTGCAGGCCCGCCACTAAAAACACCAATCCACCTGCCATGAAGGCAACACGCTGAAAGATACAGAGGGGACAAGCTTCTAGTCCAAGCACATACTGCGCAAATAACGCGTAAGCAATCAACCCCACAACGGCACCAGCCCCCGCCAGGTTAAGCCAACGTCGTTGGTACTTCGTATCAATCAAAACTTGGCTCCTGTTTACAGTTTGCCTGAGCAATCGCTGCTTCAATATTCTCGAGTCCAGTGTGACGAATGTCTTCGCCATATACCATGAAGATGACATATTCACAGATATTCTTAGCGTGATCGCCTATGCGCTCCAGGGAGCGAGCTATCCAGGTTATATCCATAACGCGTTTTATTGTGCGCGGATCTTCCATCATGAAAGTAATCGCTTGACGGTAGATGGTTTCGTATTCCTCGTCGACGATGTCATCGGATTTCACCACCTCAAGCGCTTCCTTATCATCAAGCCGCGCAAAGGCGTCCAGGGCGCCGTGAATCATCTCCTTAACGTGACGAGCCAGGTTTCTGAGGTCTCGATAGTTCGCGGATGGGCGTTCGACGGCTGCCAGTCCAGCCGCTAGCAGGCCCATTTTTTTTGCTTCATCTCCAATTCGTTCCAGATCCGTAATCGTCTTGATTATGGCTAGAATTAAGCGTAAATCGCTGGCTGTGGCTCCGGGCGTCGCTAGAAGTCGACTACACTCCCCATCGATGCTCACCTCCATTTTATTGACCTTGGAGTCATCGTGGGCTACCTGCAAACCAAGCTCGCTATCCGCATCGGACAACGCACGGGTTGCACGCTCGAACTGCTCTTCCACTAGGCCGCCCATGTTGAGAACAGCCGTACGTACCGTTTCTAAATCTTCGCTAAAACAGCGTGTGGCATGCTCACCTTTCATGGCAGTCAATTAACTACAGCCTTTTGTTTAAACCGCGGAGAAACGATCCGAGTCTCGGGGAAATGACATCCAAAAGTGCTTCCCTTACCCAACTGGCTCTCAATACTTAGACGCCCGTTGTGCCGCTGCACAGCATGCTTAACAATGGCGAGCCCTAGACCCGTACCACCCGTCTCCCGAGAACGCCCCTTGTCCACCCGATAAAAACGCTCGGTGATACGAGGAATATGTTCCTCCTGGATACCAATCCCTGTATCTGCAACAAGAAAAACCGCAGCAGCACCGTCTCTGCGCCACTGAATTTGGATGTGACCATCTTCGGATGTAAATCTGACAGCATTGTTGATGAGGTTAAGAAAGATTGAGTGCACCTCGGACTCATTCCCGAGCAATGCAAGCTTAGTGTCCAACTGTAGCTCTAGACGCGGCGATTTAGAGCGGTTAGAAAATTCCGCATGAATCGGTTCGAGCAACTCGCGGACGTCGATAAACTCATACTCCGCTTCATCCTCCGAGGACTCCAGTCGTGTAAGCTCAATTAAGTCACTGAGGATCGTCGTCATGCGATCCACTTGTCGTTGAGTCTCCGTAATGGGCGCGTTCCAGCTCTCCGGAAGCTCTCCGCCTTCTGCCAATGCGTCTAGATAACCACTAATCACCGTCAAAGGTGACCTAAGCTCGTGCGATGCATTCGCGATGAAATCCCGACGCGTTCGCTCCAATCGAACCTGACGCGTGACATCTCGAATGATCGCCAGACTTTGTCCTCTTCCATAGGGAACAAGTTGAACTGCCAGATGACGCTCTGGATCGCGGGGAGAGGGAATTACAACCTCACCTTGCGGGTCCTCTTGGTAGGTCACAAAGTCCGGATGCCTGATTAAGTTATCGACCCGCTGACCGCGATCTCTAGCGGGGTCAAGTCCTAGAAGGTTCGTAACTGCGGAATTAAACCATACTATTTCGTGAGCCGAGTTGAGAATGATGCCACCATCTTGCAGCGCATCGGTGCACTCTCGAACCTCTCGCAGAAGACGCTTATAACGATCAGTCAATATCAAGCCTCGCGTGATGAAAACCGGTAACCCACTCCACGAACCGTTTGAACTAGCTTATCGTAACCGTACCGAGTCAGGGCCTTGCGAAGCCTTCGTATGTGAACGTCAACAGTCCGCTCCTCTATATACACACTTCCACCCCAAATGCGATCCAGAAGCTGAGCACGACTATAAACTCGATCCCGATGACGCATAAAGAAATACAGTAACCGATACTCTGTGGGGCCCAGAACGATCTCCGACTCCCCAACGCTGACCCGGTGACTAGCTGCATCCAACTTAAGCCCCTCCGCTGTCAACACCTCTTCCTCTACCAGAGGTCCTCGACGCAATACGGCCTTAATCCGAGCCAACAACTCTCGTGAGGAAAAAGGCTTTGTAATGTAATCGTCCGCGCCACCCTCCAGACCTGCCACACGATCGTCTTCTTCGACACGAGCCGTCAACATGATTACAGGAATCTCACGGGTCTCGGGGTTCCGTTTCAATTGACGCGTCAACTCTAAACCACTGACGTCGGGCAGCATCCAGTCCATTAACACTACGTCCGGATAGTGATCCGCAATTGAAGCACGGGCTTCCTGACCGGACCCAACAGGCAATACCTCATAGCCTGCACGACCCAGGTTAAAGACCAGCATATCCCGGATCGCAGCCTCGTCTTCGACAATTAGCACTCGTGTATCGGTCATATTCCTATGCACTTAGTTCTATAACCAACTACTACACAGAAGGATTATTACAGTTTCGTGACAGCAAATCTTAAACAAACTACATTCATTTTTGCCAGGCAGCCTCGGACCTCAAATAAACCGGCGTAGCCTCCTCGGGGCGCCGTCCGCGACCCTCTACTAGATCCAACACAGCCTGGGGAAATAGGTCCATTGCGCGGGGACGAGCCTCCGTCAGAACACTTCTAGCACAACCGACCAGCGGCTCAAGAGGACTTTTGTATACTGCAAAGCCGCTACCCGCCGCGGTCCACTCCGCTAAACCATCAGCGCTAACTACCATGGGCTCAGTAAGCCGCTCCTCGCCTACCGCTTGCGCTAGACCATCACAAAGATTGTACCCCGCCCAGAAGACCTCTCCCATATGGGCGTCTATGCAGACCAGCGCGCTCCGAATACCATGTGCACGCCACAAACCCTGAGCAATAGCCGCGAGACTCGAAATCGGCAACAAAGGGAACCCGGAAGCTAAACCCAAGCCCTGTGCCGCCGCCGCCGCAACTCGCAACCCAGTAAAAGACCCCGGACCACGACCAAAAGCGATCCCGTCAAGATCCGCCAATCGCAACTCCGCCGAAGCGAGAAGCTTCTGCGCAAGAGGTAGGAGTTGCTCGGTTTGCTGACGTGGGGTTGCGATACTCTCCTCACTGATATCCTTATCAACCTGCAAAGCAACGCTACCTTTCTCGCTTGAGGTTTCAAAAGCTAGTATGTTCACGACTTTCGGGATCCATATTCTCATTCACAGCGGGCAATAAAGAACTAGCAAAATTCAATGCCTCCTCATAATCATCCAATATCGGCATGGGTGGAAGACTATTCAAAAACACCTGACCATAACCCCGGGTTCTCAGGCGTGGGTCACACACAATAACCAAGCCGCGATCATTGAAGTCGCGAATTAGTCTACCCACCCCTTGCTTGAGAGCTAAGGCGGCCTGAGGGAGTTGAAACTCATTGAATGGATCCCCTCCCTCCTGACGAATCGTATCAAGGCGAGCCTGGATCAGCGGATCGCCGGGGGAAGCAAACGGCAGCTTATCGATGACGACTAACCGTAGCGCTGGCCCTCGTACATCGACACCCTGCCAGAAACTGCTGGTTCCCAAGAGTACGGCATCTCCTGCTTCGCGAAACTGCTTCAAAAGCTCAGTACGTGGACCCGCCCCCTGCACCAGCAACGGGCCAGGTAATACCCTACCAGTGATCCAGTCATGAGCCTCGTTTAGGGAGCGATGGCTTGTAAACAGCAAAAATGCCCCTCCCCCTGCGGCCTCAACAATGGGCCAGACCGAAGCAAGTAACATTGGCACATACCCTGGGTCCGAAGGCTGCAATAACACCTGGGGCAGGTACAGCCGCGCGTTAACTTCATAGTTAAACGGACTCGGTAAAATCCTGGTTTGAGCGTCAACCACACCGACTCGACCAAGAAAATGATTAAACGTCTCGCCCACGGCAAGCGTCGCTGAAGTAAATACCCAGGTCCCACCATGAGCCTCGACACGAGCCCCGAGCTCGGCACCTACATCCAAGGGTGTCCAATGGATGGCGAGACTCCGGGGCGCGATTTCAACCCATTTGAGTCCATCGGTGTCCCTTGCCTCAAGCTCCTGCAGACGGTCAATACTTTCCTGGCAACGCTCCAAACAACGAAGAAGTCCAGGACTAATCTCCTTAGCAGGCTCCAGCCCGACCTTGAGCTTTTTCAGCGTCTCTATCCACTCCGTCATAGAATCTCTCATCCCAGACGGGCATTCGCTCCACTGAATACGGCCGGTATGTTGACCAAGCTGAATACGGGTATCTGCCACGACTCGCACTAGTTCATTGCTCAACTGATCTAGTTCTCCGGCTAGCCCGCTCGCCCGGGCCTCAGCCAAAATGTCACCTCCAAGTCGCCCTAGCTCGTGGCTACTGACAGTAACACCAAAAAACTGCTGTGCGATCTCCGGTAACTGATGCGCCTCGTCCACAATAACCGCATCGGCACCGGGCAATAAATCACCAAAGCCTGCTTCTTTCAAAGCCAAATCCGCCAACAGAAGATGATGGTTGACGATGACAACATCCGCGGCCTGAGCGCGATGCCGAGCTTCTACTAAGAAACATTCATTATAAAACTCGCATTGATTCCCCAGGCAATTGTCCGTAGTCGAGGTAAGCCAAGGACTGAGGGCATGATCGGTGGATAAATCCTCGATCTCAGTCAGATCCCCCACCTCCGTAGTTTTCGCCCATGCACCAATCGGTAATAGTTGCTGCAGTAATTTCGGATCCCGAACTCCACCGTGTTGCGCGGTTTCTAGCCGATGCCAACACAGGTAGTTGCTACGCCCCTTGAGTAGGGCAACACGGACCGGGCGCCCAATGGCAGCTCCCAGTATAGGGAGGTCACGCTCGTAGAGTTGATCCTGTAATGTTCGAGTCCCAGTGGAAATGACGGCCTGCTGTCCGGACAGGAGCACGGGCACTAGATAACCGAAGGTCTTACCAATGCCCGTTCCGGCTTCCACTGCAAGATGATGGGACTGGGTTAAGGCTTCGCCGATGCAACACGCCATTTCCTCCTGAGCGCCTCGATGAGTGAAACCCGGCAGATGTCGGGCTAATAGACCATCAGGGTTGAAGATGTCTGCAAGGTTCGGCATACCACCACTATAGCGTGATCACCCACTGTGCGAGCTATAAAGCACATGCTCCCAGTAACGCAATTCGCTATACTTGAGCCACAGCTACTTATCCACACACCGACTCACTCATTCGACAATATCCCATGACTACTCGACTTCAAGCCCTCAGCGAATGGGTCGCCGAGGTAGGCAAACTCACCCAACCAGACCAGATTCATTGGTGCACCGGCACTCGAGAAGAATACGATACGTTCGTTAACGAAATGCTCTTGAGCGGAGATCTGTTTGAACTCAATCAGGAAAACTACCCTAACTGCTATCTGCATCGTTCCGATCCAAAGGACGTTGCTCGGGTCGAACACCTAACGTACGTCTGCTCCGAAAGCGAGATCGAAGCAGGACCTAACAATAACTGGATGGCCCCAGTCGAAGCCAAAGACATGATGCATGGCTTCTTCTCGGGCTGTATGAAGGGACGCACAATGTATGTGATCCCCTATTGTATGGGCCCGTTAGGCTCGCCCTATTCACGTTATGGAGTCGAGCTCACGGACAGCGCTTATGTCGCCGCGAATATGTTTCTGATGACTCGGATGGGTGATGAAGCACTAAAGCATATCGAACAGACCGGTAATTTCATTAAGGGGCTACATTCGATTGGTGAGCTAGATCCAGAACGACGTTACATCATGCATTTCCCTGAGGAACTTACCATTATGAGCTACGGCTCTGGGTATGGTGGTAACGCTCTGTTAGGCAAAAAATGTCATGCTCTGAGAATTGCAAGCTATCAGGCGCGGACTGAAGGCTGGCTGGCAGAACACATGCTCATCGTGGGAGTAGAAAGCCCTGAGGGTGAAATCCACTACCTCGCCTGCGCATTTCCGTCACAGTGTGGAAAGACGAACTTAGCTATGCTAATTCCACCGGAAAATCAAAAGGGTTGGAAAGTCTGGACACTGGGAGATGACATTGCCTGGATGCATCTGGATGATGAAGGACGGTTGCGAGCCATCAATCCAGAGGCAGGGCTCTTTGGTGTAGTGCCCGGTACCAATCAAAAGACCAATCCCAACGCCTACGAAACTATTCGACACGATACAATCTTCACCAATGTCGCTGTCACAGCAGAAAACGATCCATGGTGGGAAGACAAAGAAACGGGTGAGGCTGCTGTAGACTGGCAAGGAAGATCTTATGACGCAACGGGTGGTCCAGCCGCACACCCCAACTCCCGCTTCACCGTATCCGCTAAAAACAACCCTAGTTACTCGAGTCTAGCTGAAGCTCCGGAAGGAGTACCTATTGCCGCTGTAGTTTTTGGGGGCCGACGACGCGAACTCACTCCACTAGTTTATCAGGCAAAAGATTGGGCCCATGGGGTTTTAGTTGGAGCGAGCGTTGCCTCAGAAACCACGGCAGCTGCAACAGGTGAAGTCGGCGTCGTACGACGAGACCCTATGGCCATGAAACCTTTCTGTGGTTACAACTTTGCTGACTACTGGAGGCACTGGCTCAGCTTCGAGGACCGCTCCGACAAGCTCCCTAAGATCTTTCACGTCAACTGGTTTCGCCGGGACACAGACGGCCGCTTCCTCTGGCCGGGATTTGGAGAAAATCTCCGGGTACTACGCTGGGTTATCGATCGTTGCGAAGATCGGGTAGACGCAGATACATTACCTATCGGCTACCTTCCGAAGGCTGGAACAATCGATATTGAGGGTATAGATGTCTCATCAGACACACTAGACCAGTTGCTCGCCGTAGATCCTCAACAATGGCGAGAGGAGATGGCCCATATCGGCGAGTATCTCCAGAGCTATGGCGATCGACTACCTGAACGCCTAAGCACCGAACACAAAAAGATTGTGCAAGCACTATCTTGACAACGCGGGCTACCGCAAATATTCAAACCTGGACTAGGATGACTCTGACAAATCACAGATGCGTTTTAATCTTAGAGTGTCAGACACTAATCAAACGCTATTTCTCAGCTACTAAATAGGCAATCCAGGCGAGGTCAGCCTCACCAGCGTCGTCCTCGGAAAACTCCCCATTTCCTTCTCCGTCCTCATCTTCGTCCTCCCAATAGACTCTAACCTTCTTAAACCCCGCCTCCTCAAGGAGTTCCCGCAACTCTGGCAACGTCCAAATCCGCCACTCGTAGCTGAATGCTTTCTTGATCCTAGATCCATCTGGGAACTTGAAATGTATGTGGCACAACGCGTGTCCGGTGACAGGCTCAAACTCAGCCTGATCCCAGATATAGGTAAAGTCTTTGTACTTAGTCTTCTCTTTCTGTTCCTCGTAAGCTTCCGGCCCACCGTATGCGTCAAGAAAAAACATGCCATCTGAAACAAGCGATGCATGCACCTGAGAAAAATATGCTCGCATCTCATCCCGAGTCTTAAATATCCAATAGCTGAAGTTAAACGCACCCAGAATATCGACCGGCTCCGTCTCAACGGTCATGACATCTTCACTCAAAAGCTTAACCCTTGCCTGGTCGGCCTCGGGAAGACGTTCCACACGATTAGCTCTGCCCCACTCTAAAACCTCGGGGTCAATATCCACACCAACTGAATGATGTAATCCGCCAGTCCGCACCCATTCGCAAGATGCGCTTGCTGTGCCACAAAAGTCTTCGCGAAAACTCACCGCAGATCTTCCCCTCAGGCTCTGAAAAGTTTCTGAGATAAATTCAATCTCAGTCTCCACGTTTTGCACGGCTTCCTCGTACAGCTCGTGCACATCCGCTTTCTCTGCCATCGTTAGGTTAATCTTTTTTGCACTCGCTCCTACCACATGCGCTCTCCGTAATTACTATGCCAGCGAATTGAAGGGGCAGGTATTGTAGCCAGATCAATTCGTTCTTTGTAGGAGCGAACAACACCTATGAAAAAATGCCGGCGACCGGCTCGTTTTCCCTATCCGACTTCACGCAGTCGTAAAGGTTTAGACTGAGGCGGGTTCAAAACACTGTAGAGCTGCAAAGCCCTCCTCGCCCCCCGGTAATTCGCCCAGAAAACGGCGCCATGCGCGCCCTCCAGGACACCCTGCATACAACCCCAAGAGATGGCGAGTCATTACCTTTAAGGGAGTCCCCCGGTTCAATTCTTCTCGGACGTAGGGTAAAAAACGTCTAAAAGCGTACTCACGAGTCAGCATAGATGTGCAACCAAATAGTTTCGAGTCTAGTGCGCCGAGAAGATATGGATTCTGGTAAGCCTGGCGCCCCAGCATAACTCCATCAACGAAGTCTAACTGCGTCACAGCCTTCTTCTCAGAATCGAGCCCACCATTTAAAACAATCTCCAGAGACGGATAGTCGGACTTCAAACGATGTACGCGTTCATAATCCAAGGGGGGAACCTGTCGATTCTCCTTAGGGCTCAAACCGCTCAGAAGTGCCTTGCGGGCGTGAATCACCACGGTGCGACAACCTGCATCAGAGATGATTCCTACAAATCTGTGCAAAAATTCGTAACTGTCTAGATCGTCAATACCCAAACGCGTCTTGACAGTAACAGGAATCTCCACCGCGTCGATCATGGCACTAACACAATCGGCAACTTTTTCTGGTTCAGACATAAGTGCCGCACCAAAACACCCTGACTGAACGCGTTTGCTGGGACAACCTACGTTCAGGTTGATTTCATCGTATCCGGCCACTGCACCAGAAAGTGCTGCCCGCGCCAACTTCTCTGGCTCACTGCCACCGAGTTGAAGAGCCACCGGGTGCTCATCCGGGTGGAATTTCAATAAATGGAAACGCCTGCCGTCCACGAGTGCAGAAGCCGTTATCATTTCCGTATAAAGCCAGCTATTGGGCGAGAGTAATCTCAGAAAATACCGGCAATGACGGTCGGTGCGCTCCATCATCGGCGCCACGGACAAAATGTGCTTACTACTCACAAATCCCCTTCCCCCAAAGAATTTCTCTGGAACGATTCAAGCAATAGCAGTTCTTCGTAAAAATAGACTGAGCTCCCTAATAGGGCTGGTAAATACTCAACTAAAAATCTATCTGGTGGAATTCGTATCGGAGCTTCCAGCAGCAAGAATAGCGACGGCTTTTTGGTACTCATTTGGCGTATTGACGCTCCTAAGCTCCCTGGGGGTGGATGGCGTTAGCTCCCCTACGGGGCCGGCTTCTAGAACTCGTCTTAGGGACCGCTCACCAGCAACAGACTGTTCAGTAATCACAACCCGGGCCGCAGGCTCCCATAAGGTACAAACAGGCTCTAGTACACCAACTGGATGGCGAAAAGCCGTGGCCAAGCAATCCGGTAAGCGCCCAGCCACAAGCCTCTCCAGGGTTGCCTGATTTATAAAAGGTAAATCAATAGCAACAACCAGCCAGGCAGCGTTTGGAATCTCCTCCCAGGCCGACAAAAGACCCGCTGCGGGCCCCTGATATGGAGTTTGATCCAACAGGGTCGGCAGCCCCACGTAAGGATCAACCTCACGTTGCCTAGAGTTAACTGAGATATAAACGGACTTGCAAAAGCCCTCTAACAATCTGGTAAGCCAAAGCACCTGTGGAATACCGTGATGATAGTCCAGCAAACCTTTGTCCTGGCCCATGCGCACACTACTGCCTCCAGCCAATACCAACCCGTGAATAGGTGCCTCTTGGCATGCATTCTCGCTCCCGTTCACTGAGGCGATCCCACCAGGCGAATAAAAATTTGAGTCATATGATGAGTTCCTCAGAAACTCCCTGCGGATTGCAGATCACCCAAGCGCTTTAATGTACTCAATCGCCTTTTCCAAACGTTGTAGGGTTTTTTCTCGGCCTAATAGTGCAAGTGTCTGTCCAATCCCAGGAGAGGCCGAATCCCCGGTTACAGCAACCCGTAGAGGCTGCGCAACTTTCCCCATCTTGAGATCTAATTTCTCTGCAACAGTTTCAACAGCGGTCTGAGTGGAATCAACGCCCCAATAGTCGAGGTTCGTGAGTACTTGCTGGAGACTTTGCAGGGTCATCAATACTGCGGGTCTAAGGTGTTGCTTCGCAGCTTTAGGAGCATACCCTTCCGGCTCTTTGTAGATGAACAGACTCTTATCAACCATCTCCGAAAGGGTTTGCGCCCTATCTCGTTGGACCTCCGCAATCTCAGGCAATGGTGGACCATCAGTTGGATCTATTCCCTCCGCCTCAAGCATAGGAATGAGAGCATTACCCAACTGTTGAGAGGAAACACGCTTTAACCACTGCTCGTTAACCCAGAGAAACTTGTCTGGATCGAAGCTCGCGGCGGACTCGTTAACACATTCAAGATCAAACAAATTAATCATCTCATCGATATCAAAAAGTTCCTGATCACCATAAGACCAACCGAGACGGACAATGTAATTCAGAACCGCTTCGGGTAAGTACCCAGTCTCCTTGTAGGACAACACATTTAATGCGCCGTGGCGTTTAGAAAGCCGGCCGCCATCTGGACCAAGAATCATTGGCAAGTGAGCATATTCAGGTGGCTCTATGCCCAGTGCCGCCATGATATTCAACTGCCGAGGTGTATTATTCAGGTGGTCATCACCTCGAACTACGTGCGTAATACCCATCTCACTGTCGTCAACTACCACGGAAAAATTGTACGTCGGTACACCATCAGAACGTAGAATGATGAGATCGTCTAACTCCGCATTATCGAATACGATCTCACCATGAACATGGTCACGCACGTGGACCGTTCCACTAGTAGGCGTTTTGAACCGCACCACAGGATCTATACCGGACACTGGCTCAGCACGACTCCTGCAGCGGCCATCGTATCGCGGTTTCAGTCCCTTCGATTTCTGTTCTTCACGCATGGTCGTAAGTTCATCTCGACTGCAATAACAGCGGTATGCGTTACCAGAATCTATCAATTGTTGTGCCGAGACTCGATAATCACCCAAACGGCTCATCTGAAAAAATGGTCCTTCATCAGCGCTCAAACCAAGCCAAGTCATGCCCTCTAGAATGGTGCCTATTGACTCTTTGGTGGAACGTTCTGTATCAGTGTCCTCAAT
>Ga0315338_1001774_pt1 | contig 24535 bp, 19 predicted proteins | sample ASW8metaG_FD_204518 | JGI IMG/M metagenome (GOLD analysis project Ga0315338, IMG submission 204518) | Ammonia-oxidizing marine archaeal communities from Monterey Bay, California, United States - ASW #8 | ecosystem: Environmental > Aquatic > Marine > Coastal | place: USA: California | collected... | reverse complement strand
CGATAGAGCGAAGGAAAGATATCTCCCAGAGGAATATATTCCCCAAACATCACCAGATGCATCTTGTCGTAACGCCCTAACGTTTCTCCAGCATCTCCTAAATACACCGAACTATTAAAACTCTTCGTATACCCCGCACCGTAGTGCTGGCTATTGACCCCAAGAAGCAAACGGGGCATTGCAGCATGTCGCTCCGCCTGGGTCGCTGCTAACTGTTGCACAAGCTGGCCGAACCGGACTTGGTTATATTTTGCATATTGATAAATCTGCGTGGGAAGTTTTCGCACTTCTTCCAGATGACGTGCCTCTTCAGGTTCCTGCATGAACCATTGGACAAGTACGTTGGCCGGAAGCCACGCACCCTCATCGATGGTGATCAGCGGAATTGTACACATCGACTCGGGCCATATCACTAGATCGATATCTGCATGCTCTTTTAAGACATCCCGAGTCAACTGCAGATATTGCTTCTCGATCCTCCGATTGGATTGCTCTGGATCAACATCAAATTCGGTATCAATACTCCCTTGAATCAGTGCAATGCGGGGACCTTGCTCAAGGACTTCATGCTGCAGCCGAATCTGTCCATACATCACTGACACCAAGACAGCCAAGCCTGCAGGCAACAGTGGCCAAAACGTACATTTTCTGCCACTGAAGGGCAATGCCCTGGCCAGAGAGGCCGCAACAAACATGATCAGAAAACTGACGCCATAGGCTCCCACAAGATCACTCAGTTGGATCACTGAGAGCCACCGATACTGGGTGTGTCCCAGTGCGGCCATCAGAAACCCCGTGAGTAGATGGGCGCGGATGATCTCCAGGCCAGTCCAGACGACCGGTGCGGTGAGAACCAGGGGAATGTGCAAACGATGTACAGCAACCCTGCAAAGGCCAACAAAAGCCAAAACATACAAGGCCAAATACGAACTCAAGGCAAGCCAACCGAGGATCGCCAAGGCATGCGGGAGCATGATCCAGTAGAAGGTTGCGCCAAAATAGATCCAACCCACGAGGTACAATGTCAGAAAAGGGCGCCGTCCGGCGAGCAGACTGCCACGGATGAGTAGTAGCCAACAAATGGGCGCGATCCAGGCCAAAAATCCCCAGTCGACAGGGGGCGCCGAGAGCCATAGCAAAAAGGCTCCCGACAATCCCAAAAAAAAGGTCGACTCATACCAACGCGGACCGAGTAGGCCACTGGCATCAGTCACAGAAGATTGTCCCTTGGCAATAGACATCAGGTACATTCTGTCGGGAATGAATAGAAACGGACTCACAGAGCCTAAAACGGAAAGAGCTTTGCCACCAGAGGAATTTTTAGTCCAACAGATGGCAAAAGATCCTCTGCCCTGCCTCGTAATATCCTGATCCCGCCGGGAAAATCGCCAGCGCATTGGCATCTGCCAACCCGAGGCTATCTCCCGATCCATGCCAGAGAACAGGAGCAATCGTCGGGCCTGTCTCAGACCAGTCCATTCGTGCCGGGTGGTAGGTCGTCCGATCCGCAGCAACCTCAAAAGGATGGGCCAGAAGGGCTGAGTATTTTATAGCGTCAACTTGGTCAGCCGCCTCGCCACTGAGCCGCCTGATCGCGGGGCGGACAAACAGATGGAAACAGACAAAACTGCTCACCGGGTTGCCCGGGAGGCCAAATACCAGCGTCGAACGATCATCATTTGAATTGTCTTTGTTGCCGCTCGCTATGCCGAACCAGAGCGGCTTGCCTGGTTTCATGCTGACCTTATGAAAAACTTGCCGGACTTTTAGTTCCTCAAGCACCGCGGGAACGAGATCCAGGGTGCCTGCAGAGACACCTCCTGAGAGTACTAGAACGTCTGCCGAGAGACCCCGCTCTATTAAATTCCGCAACTGCTGCGGTTCGTCACGGCCGATTCCCAAGCCCAACACATCCGCATCGAGTTGTTTGCCACAAGCGGTCAGCATGGGACCGTTGGTGTTACGAATTTTTCCAGGTCCAGGAACAAATCCAGCATCGACGAGTTCATTTCCGGTAGGCAATACGGCAACCTGTGGACGTCCAAAAACCCTCACATCGGTACGACCAACCTGGGCAAGCACCGCAATCTCGGCCGGGCGAATTCTCTTTCCGCATGATAAAACCAGCTGCCCGTAACGCACCGACGTTGCCCGAGGCATAATATTCTGCCCAGCAACAACTTCGCAGGTATTGAAATGTGCCACGCCCAGTGGGAGACCGGTTTCCCGTTGCCAACTGGATTCTTCCACCATGACAACCGCGTCCGCACCGTCAGGAACGCGGACACCAGTCATCACGCGAACCGCTCGCCCCGATTCCACTCGAGATGTTGGTACATTCCCGGCAGTGACTTCTTCGACAACCTCAAGCTGGACACCGTCCTCTACCTCCTTTTCCCTAAGGAAACGCTGAGAAAAATCGGCCGCTCGTACGGCATAGCCATCGACTAACGATTGGTCATTCGGGGGAACATCAATATCGCTGAAAATGTCCTCTGCGAGAAATCGGTTCAGGGCATCTTCGAGGGACACGCTCTGAGGAACCTTGGGCCAAGCGTATTCGGCAACATATTCCAGTGCTTGTTCAACTGTAATCATTCAGCCACTTCTCGGTGGTTTACTTATCCTGTTGTCCGGCAGCCAATCACACCGCTGTCAAAAGAAACTGGCTGAGTATTTTGCCACCTTCCTGAGTCAAAAAACTCTCCGGATGAAACTGTAAACCAAAAAGCGGGTATTGGCGGTGACGAATACCCATGATCTCACGTGATGCATCGGGTGCATCGGACCAGGCGGTCACTTCAAATGCATCACTCAGCGATGGAGGATCAATAATCAAACTGTGATAACGCGTGGCTATGATCGGGCTCGGCAAACCGGCAAAAAGTCCAGATTGGTCGTGATAAATCTGATCTGTTTTACCGTGCATCAAACGCCCCGCACGCACAATGTTCGCTCCAAACGCCTGGGCAATCGACTGATGCCCAAGACAAACGCCCAAGAGTGGTATTTTCCCAGCTAATTGTCGCGCTGTCTCAAGTGAGATACCTGCTTCGTTAGGCGTGCAAGGTCCCGGAGAAATAATAATATGGCTCGGAGCCAAGGCGATAATATCATCCACTGAGATTTTATCGTTGCGATGGACGACAATTTCCAAAATCGGATCATGCTCGCCAAGGCGCTGTACCAAGTTGTACGTAAAGGAATCGTAGTTATCGATTAACAGAATCATCGCACCATCCCCGTCGCCTAGACATTTTGAGCACGCGATTATCCCGCATCCTTTGGCCTTCGCCAAGTCTGTATTTCTAGTAATTCTCTCTGGTTTTTATGCCACCACATCGTATTGCCGCTCTGTCATGGCGGAAAAAATGCAGCAGTGCACCCAACTAAAGTCCTGGCAGTTGACTATGAAATTTTTGCGGGTGGCTACTCCCAACAGCACTTCAATGCGTACAATAGTAGAATATCTCAGCACTTAAAGAAAAAGGCCGATCAAAATTCAAAGAACTCTTCCAGGGCTCCAAATGGTAGCCCTTCCAGATCGACTGCCTAGGAAAAGCATAATGGCAAGTGGAATCGAAACAGCCCCTGCGTACGAACTAGAGCCCTACAGGCAGCTGAGCAACAACGAACTTGCCAGCCGCATTGATGGTGTCCGTACTGATTTGGGACGCAGACTTTTGATTCTGGGCCATCATTACCAGCAGGATGAGGTCATCGCACATAGCGATATTCGTGGTGACTCTCTGCGACTGAGCCAGATGGCGGCTGCCAGTGATGAGTGTCAGGCCATTGTTTTTTGTGGGGTTCATTTCATGGCGGAAACCGCGGATATTCTCGCAAACCAATCTGAAAAATTGGCCCAGCGGGATGGGCAGCGTGTCTCTGTTGTGCTTCCAGACATGGCGGCCGGTTGCTCGATGGCGGATATGGCAGAGATTGATCAAGTGGAAGCGGCGTGGGAAGAATTAGGCGAGTCGATCGACACCAATGAAATCACACCCGTGACCTACATCAACTCGGCTGCTTCACTCAAGGCTTTTTGTGGCCGTCATGGAGGAATCGTTTGTACCTCAAGTAACGCTGCAGCGGTACTCAAGTGGGCACTGGCACAAACACGCCGTGTCCTGTTTTTTCCAGACCAGCACCTCGGCAGGAATACGGCCCGAGCAATGGACATCGAACTCGATCAGATGCCAGTCTGGGATCCCTATGCCGAGATTCGCGGCGGCAACAGCCTCCCTGCGCTGGAGTCGAGTCGGGTCTTGTTGTGGAAAGGCCATTGCAGTGTCCACCAGATGTTCACAACGTCACACGTTCAACAATTTCGAGAAAAGTACCCCGGGATAAAAATTCTGGTCCATCCAGAATGTCCGCTAGAAGTCTTTGAGGCAGCGGATGAATCGGGATCGACGGGAAAAATTATTGAAACTGTCCATGCTGCTCCCCCAGGCACAAAATGGGCAATCGGTACCGAACTTCATTTGGTGAATCGTCTTCAGCAAGAACATCCTGAGCAGGAAATCCATTTCCTCTCCCCAATCGTCTGCATGTGCGCCACTATGTACCGCATCGATCTGCCTCATCTTTGTTGGTCTCTAGAAAATCTGGCCGCGGGGACACCCGTCGGATTGATTGAAGTCGATTACGAGACGTCCCGATGGTCCCTCAAGGCACTCGACCGGATGCTTGCTCTCAGCTAACGAGAATCCGCCTTGGCACCACTACTCTGTGCCGAGTCGTCGAGAGACTTGCTGGCAGCCTTCGTGGGCCGATACTCGTGATCCCGGCGCCGCTCGACAACCGCTTTGAGAATACGATCTGGCGATGGAGCATTCGGATTTTCCGGATTGCGTCGTTTGAGTTTTCCCAGAACATCGATGCCCTCAATGATTCGGCCAAACACCGTATACTCACCATCCAGCTGCCGGATAGGCACAAAAGTGAAAAAAAATTGAGAGCCTCCTGAATTGGGCTCCGATGTTTTGGCCATACTCATGCTACCGCGAAAATGTCGGCGGTAATTTCCACCATCCGTTTCACTCGGTATCGTATAGCCCGGTCCACCGGTTCCATCACCCTTGGGGCATCCACCCTGCGCCACGTAGTGGGGAAGTACCCGGTGGAAACTCAAACCATCGTAAAATCCTTGATCGACCAGATGGACAAAGTTTGCTACCGATAGCGGGGCTTCATTTTCAAACAGTTCAACAACCACATCTCCCTTAGACGTTGAGATCCGCACGCGCGGCAGATCGTCTGCCTCTGCTTCGGCCTCGCGCAAACGCTTCTCTTCACTCCAGACCTTTTCAAGATAAGGGATATTCTTTTGAAGCTGCCGGGTACTGTTACTAATGCCCCCTTTTTTTTCAGCCTCTTGGATATAACCCGTTGCGAGTTGTGTCTGGTGGGTCATGTAGGCCGCGATCGCTGCAGCCTCATACACATCCTTCGTCTGGATACCGTGATTCATCAGCGTTTGACTAATCTGCGACATCGGTTCAAAATCGTCGCGAGCCATTAAATCCAAAAGGCGGGCGCGGAGAAATTTTTCTGCCTGCTCCTGATGGTTGCCATCTTGAGACAACTGGTTCTCAGCCGCGGCCGTAAACTGTGCAAGTGCTTCTTCTCCCTCTTCGATGGCAGTCGCATATTGCTCCTGGAGGGATGATCGCTGTTCACCAACTGAGGTTTGAATTTTGTCACGCAACTGCTGGACCTGCTGTACATGCTGTTTCCATTGGCCTAATGCGGCTTGATAGTTATCGGGCACACTCTCGACAGCCTCTGCCAGCACCGGCAGGCCAGAGAGCACGACGATAAGAAATAGGCATGATCTAAACATTTCGATTGTTCCAAACTCACTTTTTTACTGAAATATAAAGAACACAAATAAAAGTGTCACCAACAGTTTAATATCTGACGTTCAAAGTCAACACGCCCTTCCAAACAATAGGGAATCCTAAAGGAGTAAGACACCTGAATACTCAATCCACACTAACTCCAGGCGTAAACCGAACCAAAATCCCATCAGGCCACCCACCCTGCCTCGTCGGCAGATAATTGGGGCGGTAGAATAGCCTCATTCTGGCAATGGCCAAATCCGGCAATGGACGATCGGCAATGGGGCGAAAAAAAAAACAACTCTCGGAAATGGCTCCTGTACCGATGCCTTTAAGGATCGTGGGAGGGCGATTTCGGGGGCACAAGCTGACCTATCATGGCGATCCCATCACGAGACCGATGAAACATCGCCTGCGGGAGGCTATCTTCAATCTCATCGGCCCCAGTGTGAAAGAGACGCATGCGATAGATCTGTTTGCAGGAACCGGTGCACTCGGACTCGAAGCGATCAGCCGTGGCGCTCCGGGTGCTACGTTTGTAGAACGACACTTTCCAACCGCTGATGTCATTGAGAAGAATATCGAACACTTAGGGGTTACCCAGGAGTGTACCGTAACGCGAGCGAACACCTTTGTATGGATTCGAACAAATCCGGATCTGCCCACGACTCCCTGGCTAGTGCTCTGTTCGCCACCTTACGATCTTTATGTGGATCAGTTGGAACAAATGCTGGGATTAATATCCCACTTTGTAAAACAATCGCCTGAGGGGAGTTTGATTGCCGTGGAAGCCGATGACCGATTTGTTTCCAACCAACTTCCCGACGCGCCCAATTGGGATGTGCGTCACTATCCACCGGCGACGATTGCCATGTACCGAAAAATGGCATCAACCGAAGGTTAGCGACAGTCCACTCCCAGAAGATTTCCAAACACAATAACAGAACTGGCCGACTAAACAGAACAAACATTTCATCCATGGACATTCACAATATTGATCGGGTACCTGTCTTTACTACAAAAGACGGGTCTGAAATCCGAGAGCTTTTGGCCTATCGCAACTCTTGCATACAAAAACAGAGTTTGGCCGAAGCTCGTCTTTCTCCAGGTTGCGCGACAACTCCCCATCGACATCCACACACGGAGGAAATCTACTACATCCTCGAGGGTCAGGGACAGATTCAAATAGAGTCCAAAAAAGCGGATGTGGGTCCCGGCGATGCCATTGCAATTCCCCCCGGCAAGCGGCACCAAATTATCAATCCGTATCCGCTACCCCTTAAATTCCTCTGTTGCTGTGTTCCTGCCTATGAGGATAACGACACAATCCTCCTTGAGGATGAACCGCCAGACGTGGACTAGCCGTCGTGAATAATCGAATTTTTTTCTCCTGCCGAGCCGGGCGGTGGCGGGAACGTCCAATCTGAATCGTATAAAAATCGGAACAAGCCGTACAAATTATCACCGAACCGATCGATGCGGTCATTTATGGGAATATCGCTTGTCTGGTTTCTTTGAAACCTTCGACCCAGCGGCAGGATCTTACCGATTCTTAAAGGATAACGGCCCTTCCTTTGAAACTTGCCGTTTTCGCCGGAAAGATATCGAGCATGAACGTATCCCAACAGAATCAAGTCCGATGGCCCCATCTGCTTCTCCTGGCTTTTGTTTTTGTGCTGGGCATTTTTGTGCCCCTATCCTGGCATCGGCAGCATGGCCGGCATCCCATTGAACCGCTCGGGAATCGAATCTCAAAAAAACAAACGACTGCACAACCATCGCCGGCAGCTACTCCAGTTCTCATCCGCGACGTATCTTCGTTACAGATCGCCAGCAGCAAACAAGAGTCACGTTCACCCGTTGAAGGTACCGCCTTTTCGGGCCTCAAAATAATAGGGCCTGCCGAAGATCTCATCCAGGTTCACATTAAAAACGAAAAGGCACCGCCAGCCGTTGCTTTTCGCCGCGGTCTATCGCAAAAAGATCCGGCGCCCCAGTGGCGCACCACGTTTTGGCCCCATTGCGCCGAAATCTCTTCACGGCTTGAATCACTAAAGAGAAATCAGAAAACAGAGCAGTGGGCAGGCGAGACGATGGAATTGATGGCCGAACTGGCGTCCATACAAAGCCTCTCGGAAACCAAAGTACCCGAACTTTTTGAGCAACTTCAAACAGCAGCGAAAGATGCGGCCGTCATTGCCAACTCGCTTGAATCGGGCGACCTTTATTATCAACTTAACGTAGTTTCATACGCTATTTTGCGCCGCATTGATATCTGGCAGGCTGCCCATCAATTGGCATGCAGCGCGGCCCACTTGGTTTCCGATCCTCGCAACCCATTTTTGACAGTTTCCTATGTTGGCGACTCGGCTGCGAAAACCAAAGGAAGCCCTCAACCGGTCGATGTATCCGGCCTGTTAGCCGCCATCGAACAGTATGAGTATACGCAACTCAGTAGCGATGCAACCAAGATCGCGGAAGCTATCAAAACACTCATTCTTTCAGAGACGGAAGAACAGCGCCAATTAGGTGAAGCGATGGAGATGCATTATCGCAATGCAAACCTTCGTATTGCGGCTGGCAGTGAATTCATTAACCGAATGCTTCCCCCGGAACAGGAAGAGGCCGGTGAGATCAACAGCTACGTTCTTGGAGTTCCTGTATGGGGTGACAGTTACACAAAGACCCGCCTTTACAGCCGTTTGATACCAGATCCGAATCGCATTCGTATTGGGATGGAGGCGTGGGGAAACGTCTTCTCAGACACTGTGGCCACAAGTGGTCGCGTCTATCTCTACAATGAGGGGGAAACTGCGTTTCTGGTTCGTAAACTTATTTTGGTGGATCATGATGGAGTAAAAGCCAAACCGACGATTGCCGAAGCTGTAAGTGCAAGCGATCTGATCGACATTGAAACGGATTATGACGGGATCCCACTGGTTGGATCCATTGTCCGCAATGCCGCCCGCCGCCAGCACCATGACAAACATTCCAGCACCTTGTTGGACACCGAACAACGCGTGGCCAATCAAGTTCGCAATAGATTCGATGAGGCCATGACTCCTCGATTGAAAAAAGCCATCGACTCATTCTATCAAGAAATCTGGCTGCCGCTGGAAACACTCCATTTGGACCCAACGACCATCGGCCTCTCAACAACCGAAAAGCGGGCCACCAGCCGACTGCGGGTTGGTAATGTGAGCCAATTAACAGCCCACTCGGCACGACCCCGGGCACTCTCAGACAGTATGCTCAGCGTGCAACTGCACGAAAGCGCTATAAACAATATACTCGGACAACTGAATCTGAATAGCAAAAGCTTATCTCTACACGACCTATATCTGCATATCATGAATCGACTCGATCGCAAGGTTGATCAAGTTCCCACAACCATGCCATCCAATGTCATTATTACATTTGCACCTCGCGATGCCGTGAGGGTGCGGTGCGAAGATGGCAGGGTGACCTTGACCCTAGCGATAGAAAAACTGACCAAAGGTAAGAAATACAAGTGGTCCCATCTTGTATTGCGGGCCCATTACGAAATCGAGAGCAATGGCATTCAGGCAACCCTCGTTCGTTCCGGTTCTATTGAACTCGAAGGAAAACGGCTGCGTACGCGAGATCAAATTGCACTCCGGGGAGTCTTTAGTAAACTCCTATCCCGCAATAACCAGTTGAAACTGGTGCCCGAGAAACTCGTGGCCAACCCCGGATTGTCCGATCTCACCGTGACCCAACAAATGATTGAAGATGGTTGGATTGGTCTCGCCCTCGGACGTTCGGTTGGAAACGACCGGAATCAACCGCAATCGATTTCGCGCGATTCAGCAATCTCATACCGGTAAACTCTTGCTGAGCAGGCGGGATCGACGCAAAGCATCAATCTCCCAGATGGCAATTCGCCGAGCCCAAACATTCTGCAAACTAGCTGCATGGTGTGGATACTCCCTAGATGCCCGCTGTCGCTCTCTTTAGAATCAGTGGCTATGAAAATGGCATACCTGGACTGTGCCAGCGGAATCAGCGGCGACATGACCCTCGGTGCGCTGATTGACTCTGGCGTTGAACTTGCAGCGATTCAAGATGGCATCGACTCACTTGGCCTCGCCACTTGTACGTTGAATTCGAGCGAAGTCAAAAAGAATGGTTTTCGTGCGACACAAATTGTCGTCGAGCATGAACCGGAACATGTCCACCGACACCTCTGCGACATTGAGGTGATGATTGACCAGAGCGGACTGACAAATCCCCAAAAGGAATCCGCAAATCGTATTTTCACGCGACTTGGGCAGGCAGAGGCAAAGGTTCATGGCACAACAATCGATAAAGTTCACTTTCACGAAGTCGGGGCCATAGACTCTATTGCCGACATTGTCGGCGTTGCGATTGGATGGGATTTGCTCCAAGTGGATACCATGTATGCCTCACCCATTCCCACAGGGACAGGAAATGTCGAAATTGCCCATGGGCGGTGTAGCATTCCCGCACCTGCCACCGCTGAATTATTGATTGGCATCCCCATTGTCAATTCGAGTGTGGAAGCAGAACTTACCACACCGACCGGAGCGGCGATCCTTGCGACCATGGTAGAACAATTTGGCCCCCTGCCCTCCATGACCGTGGAACGAATTGGCTGCGGGGCGGGCCAACGGGATCTTGAAGAGCAACCAAACCTTTTGCGACTCCTTATCGGTACAACTGCGGATAGCCACGAAGAATCCATATGGATCGTAGAAACCAATCTGGACGATGCAACCGGGGAACTCATCGGGCATCTCAGTGTGCAACTCTTCCTAGCCGGAGCTGTTGACGTCTACACCACCTCAATTCAGATGAAAAAGAACCGGCCCGGAACCCTGGTCACGGCACTGTGCCATTCCGCTGCTCTCCAGCAGGTGGAAGCAGCCTTCATCCGTGAATCGACGACGCTCGGGATTCGCCGCTGGCAGGCTCAACGATCAATATTACAGCGCAAAACCCATCAGGTGGCGACGCGTTGGGGCAATGTGAGCGGTATGGTTGCATGGCGTGGCGGTGGAAAAGTCAGTTTCGCACCGGAATACGAAGCCTGTCGGGAGTTGGCCGCCACCCACAAGGTCGCACTGAATGAAATCTACCTTGCGGCGCATCTGGCCTTTGATTCCCAACCCTTTATCGATTCTTAAACGCAAAGGGCATTCTGGAACCAGACGCCCTACCTTCACCCACATTTTCCGTCACCGTTCTGGTGACTCCATCATCATTTCGGGAGTTCGGATGGAACGGCATCCTGATGCGATGCGAGTTGGGCAATCCTCTGCCGTGCGGCCTCTATCCCCCGCGCGGGTTCGGAGCAGAGATAATTTTCGCAGACATAGAGAGTCGGCTCCTCTTTGGCCTCCATGCGGCCATGAAAAATACTCTCGAGTAGCGACGAGCGGCCTGCACGATCCTCTCGGCAACCACAGGCCAACACGTATTCGGGGAGAAAACTGCCACGAATTTCACGCAGCAAATGGTCCGTTTCGGGAACGCCCGGATCGCCGATAATGACCAGTTCATACGTGGGGCCCAGATGCCTGGCAACGGCTAACAGCATCTGACCCGATGCCTGGGGCATCTGGCGCATCACCTCTGCGGCCGATTGAAGGGTTCTCTCCGCAGCAGCAGTCCAACGCATATTTCCAGTCAGTTTCCCCAGTCGCAACAGCCCTTCTGCAGCCAAACCATTTCCACATGGAGTTGCCTGATCAATCAACTCCTTCTGGCGCGCAATGACAACTTCTTGATCCCTCGCCGTAAAATAAAAACCACCCGCTTCCGGATCTTCGAAAAACTCAAGCATTTGTTCAGCCAATCCTACGGACCGCACCAGCCAGGCCTCATCGAAGGTAGACTCGTAAAGGGTGATCCACGCATTAAGCAACGTGGCATAGTCGTCGAGATAAGCCCCTGTTCCGGTCTGCCCGCCACGACAGGAGTGCAATAAGCGACCCTCTGAATCGCGCAAGCTGCCATCGATAAAATCACTGGCTGCCCGGGCCGCATCGAGATATTCCGAGATGCCGAGAACCGCTCCAGCCCGAGCCAATGTATCAATCATCAGACCATTCCAGCTGACCAACACCTTGTCATCCAAACCGGGTGCCACCCGGTGGCTACGCGCCTCCAAAAGTTTTTTTCGCGATCTGGAAAGTTCGTGGTCTAGTTCTGCTTGATCACGGCCGAGCAAACTGGCCCAGGCAGAGATCGGCTTTGGCAGGTTGAGAATACTGTGACCCTCAAAATTGCCGGCCTCCGTAATGTCGTAGATCTGACAAAAGGTTGCGGCCTGCTCCCCGCCAAGGATCTCAATGATTTGACTCGGGGTCCAGACAAAGAACTTGCCCTCCTCCCCTTCACTGTCGGCATCCTGCGTACTGAACAATCCACCGGACGGGGATCGCATTTCTCGCAGCACATAATCTAACGTCTCACCTACAACCTGTCGGTATTGTTTTTTTTTGGTCGCGAGATAGCCGTCCAGATAGCAGCCTGCCAGCAGCGCGTTGTCGTATAGCATTTTTTCGAAGTGGGGAACCAACCAGCGCTCGTCGACGGAATAACGATGGAATCCGCCCCCAAGATGGTCGTACATTCCTCCGGCAGCCATTTTATCGAGGCTCAATTGCACCATTTCCAGAAGAGGGCTGTGTTGTGATCTTAGCCACAGTTTGAGCAACAGCCTGAGATCCATTGGATGTGGGAATTTCGGCGCAGTGCCAAATCCACCGTTGGCAAAATCAAAGCCTGCCTCGAGCGCCGATTTTGCGCTGACAAGCAGCGATACATCGAGTGGCTGTGCGGAAGGTTCTGGTCGGATCTGCTGTCGGATGGAGGAACTTAATTTTGCAGCCTGCTCTCCGATTTGGCTACGCCGATGCTGCCATGACTCCACAATGGCGGTCAGAACCTGATCGAATCCCGGCATGCCCCGACTCGATTTCGGAGGCCAGTAGGTTCCACCAAAAAAAGGTTCGAGATCCTCTGTAAGAAAAACCGACATCGGCCAGCCACCGCGACCGGTCATCAATTGTACAGCGGTCATGTAGATTTGGTCGAGATCGGGGCGCTCCTCTCGATCCACCTTGATCGAGATAAAGTGTTGGTTAAGTAAGTCGGCAATCTCAAGACTTTCAAAACTCTCGTGCGCCATCACATGACACCAATGGCAGGCTGAGTATCCGATCGAAAGAAAAATGGGTTTTTGTTCGGCCCTGGATCGATCGATCGCATCGGGACCCCAGGGAAACCAATCCACTGGATTATCTCGATGCTGCAGAAGATACGGACTGGCTTCACCCGCGAGACGATTGCTCATAAAAAATCTTACAAACTCGGTTTCCTGGTTTATTCGAACGCCTGTTCGCCTGTCGGAAATTTTCCGCAACGGACTTCTTCACAGTAGCTGCCAACCGCCGATGTAATCTGCTCTCCGAGTGCCGCATACGCCTTGACGTGTTTCGGCAGCTTGCTGTCGGGAATTCCTAGCAAATCGTTGACCACAAGAATCTGACCATCACAGCCGCAACCGGCCCCGATGCCAATGGTGGGAATTGCAATCTGGCGGGTTATTTCTGTTGCCGTTTTTGATGGCACACATTCGAGGACAACGGAAAACGCTCCGGCAGCTTCTACAGCCTGCACATCAAGAAATAGCTGCCCCTCATCCCGGTGTACCTTGTACCCGCCGAGGTGGTGGACACTTTGAGGATGGAGACCGCAATGCGCCATCACAGGTATTCCCGCGCCAGTCAGGGCGGCAATGGCCGTCTCATCCGTCGCGCCCACTTCGATCTTGACCGCCTGGGCATTCGTCTCCTTAAGAATCCGACCCGCATTTTCGATCGTTTTTTCGTTTCCCAAAAAGTGTCCCGGAAAGGGCAAATCAACCACCACAATCGCAGAGCTCGCTCCCCGTGCAACCATCTCTGCATGGTAAATCATTGCGTCTAGCGTAACTGGCAACGTATTCTCATGACCCTGGACCACCATCCCGAGACTGTCGCCAACGAGTAGTCCATCGACTCCGCACGCATCCAACAACCTGGCCATCGTATAATCATAGGCGGTCAGCATGGTGATTTTTTCGCCCGCCGACTTCATCGCAGTAAATTCCGGAACGGTCATTCGGGACATTAACCCATTGCCTCCAAGTTTGTTCGCTCATCAGTCAGCAAAGATGGCCAGAAATCAGAAAATGGCTGTCAGCCTGCCATTGTGACGCCCAAAATCATAACTGACAACCTGCCGTTATCATCACCTCATCCCCTTTTAGTCGGCCGTGACAATTCTGCAACCCACACCGATATCGGACTCTTCCAAAAACGGCTGGTCGTCCGCTTCCGGTATCGCGACAGCAACTAGGAGAAAACCGACCACTGCCGATTCCTCCTGCCGTTCTGCTTCATAGACGGACAAAGAAGACAAAACGATACCATTTCCCTCGTGCAAGGGGTGCGGTTTTTGCGGCAAAACCGTACACTTTGTCTCACCTCTGAGTTTTCTATCAACTTCAGGTGAGGTACGTCTCTGCAACTTTGGGATAGAGTCGTCTACAATCACCGCTGGGCTTTTCCTCAGCACGATGCCTCCAGAACGACCCGCCGAAAAACGGTGTAGCCTTGCCAACATCCGACCCACTAAAACCTGTTGCCATTGTAACCGGTGCCGGTGCACCCCGCATCGGAAACTGTGTTGCGCGCACGCTCGCTGAGAGAGGCTATCAACTGGCCATCCATGCAAACCGTTCGCAGGCCCAAGCTGAGGCAACTGCCCGAGAATTGGAGGAAGCGGGAGCAAAAGCCATCACAATCCGTGGGGATCTTTCCAAGGAGAATGATGTTCGTCAAATGGTTCATGCTGTGGTTGAAGAGTATGGACACATTGAGGCACTGGTCAATTCGGCGGGAATCTTTGAATCGAGCGTTCTCGAAGAAGTGGCCGCGGATGATGTTCGGAGTCATTTTAATGCGAATACATTGACGACCTTTCTCTGTTGCCAGAAAGTTGGGCTGCAGATGGTCTCTCAGGACCATGGTGGCAGCATTGTTAATATTGGTGACTGGAGCATTGTTCGTCCCTATGGCGATTATTCTGCCTACTATCCTTCAAAAGGAGCCATTCCCGCCTTGACGCGGTCTTTCGCTGTAGAGTTGGCAAGACGTAATCCGTGCGTGCGGGTCAACGCAGTCCTTCCCGGCCCTGTGTTGTTTCCTGAGGATATGCCAGATGAAGAGCGCAAAGCTGAGATCGCCGGGACCCTTGTTAAACGAGAGGGTACTCCAAGGAATATTGCTGATGCGGTTCTATTCCTCTTGGAAAATGATTTTATCACGGGCGTTTCATTCCCGGTTGATGGCGGCCGCAGTATCTACTCCGAATAGTGGCCAACCAAGCAGCATCTTCTGGTGGCGACCACCTAATAGCAACCACCTAATAGCAACCACCAAGCAGCAAGGGCATCAAGCGGCAAGGGATCCCCGGACCTTGTTTCGTGCCTGTTTGTTTTAGGAAATGGATTGCGTAGAATACGCGCTTCGCTAGAAAGGGACTCCATGACTGCAACCATCACGCTCTCACGGCCAGAAGAAGATATTGCCCTACTCACGTTCGATATGCCGGAGAAAGGTGCGAATGTCCTCTCGAGCCACGTACTCACGGAGTTGGAAAAACACCTCGACACGTTGGAATCTGAGGCGGCGAAGTCTGAGAGAGCCTTGGCCGGCCTCATCATCTGTAGCGGGAAACCGAAAACTTTCATTGCCGGTGCCGACCTCCGGGAATTTCTTGCATCGCTCGATGTTGATCACCAGGAAATTGTGGACCTCTGCCGGAGAGGGCGGACCCTGTTCCAGCGTTTGGCGGCCCTGCCGGCAGTAACGATTGCTGCTATTGACGGTATCTGTGTGGGAGGTGGAGCGGAACTGGCAATCTGGTGTGATCGACGCATTCTTTCTGATTCGCCACGCACACAATTTGGTTTTCCAGAAGTTAAACTTGGGCTGTTTCCGGGTTGGGGCGGAACCGTCCGCACTCCGAGAATTGTCGGACTTTACAATGCGGTCGAATTGATCACGAGTGGGGACTCTATCGGAGCCACCGCTGCGGTCGAGATGGGACTGGCTACAGAGGCTGTTGCATCAGACGATCTTTATGATGCGGCAATCCGGCTCATTCGTGCAGAAGAGCAATCAAAGCAATTTTTGGAAGACCGCGTCCGTTGGTCCGAGCCGATTGTGATGAGTGAAACTGAGATTGGCTTTTTGGGCGTGACCGCCTCGGGCTTCATCCAGCAAAAGACGCGGGGGCACTACCCGGCACCCTTGGCCGCCCTAGAGGTACTCTTGGGAGGGGCCACCACCGATGCCGATGCGGCGGGGGAGATGGAATCGGAGCAAATGGCGGAACTCTTCGGCTCTCCGGTCAACCGAGCCTTGCTCAATGTCTTTTTCCTCACAGACCGCAACAAAAAGGATAGCGGGCTGGCTGCAGCAGATGTACCAGCCACAAAAATCAACTCGGTTGGCGTTATCGGATCGGGGATCATGGGGCAGGGTATTGCTGCCGCGAACGTGAAACGGGAATTGCCGGTGGTGATTACTGATACTTGTGAAGACGCGCTGCGATGCGGAGTGCAGGGCATCCTGGATGAAGTCTCCTATAATCGTGAATTGAAAGGCCCCGATGCAAAGCGAGCGGTCCATTTTGCTTCGCTGTTGACGGCGGCAACGCATGATGTCGACTTGGCAAAATGCGATCTGGTGATCGAGGCCGTTGTAGAACGAGCGGATGTCAAAAAAGACGTTTTTGCCCGGTTGGAAGATCAACTAGCCGATGATGCCATCCTGGCCACCAACACTTCAACCATACCGATCAGTGAACTGGGGGCGGACCTGGCGCACCCCGACCGTTTTTTGGGCATCCATTTTTTCAACCCGGTTCGAAAAATGCCGTTGGTTGAAATCATTCGCGGCAAGGAAACCAGTGACCGCGCGATTGCCACCGCCGTTGCCTACGCCAAACATATCAAAAAATCGCCCATCGTCGTCCAGGATGGTCCGGGATTTTTGGTCAATCGTCTTTTGCTGCCTTACATGAGTGAAGCTGTGGAATTATTGCTCGAGGGGGCCACCCCGAAAGCAATTGACCGTGCGGCAACCGGCTTCGGAATGCCGATGGGCCCCATCCATCTCTACGATGTTGTCGGCTTGGATGTGGCTGCACACGCCGGTGAAATCATGCTCGAGGCCTTTCCCGATCGCGCAATCGCCTCGCCTTTAGTCTCCGACCTCGTTGCTGCCGGCCGGCTCGGCCAGAAATCGGGTTGTGGATTCTACAGCTACAACAACAAAAAACAGAAACCAGAAGTGGACCAGGAACTGTTGCCCTTCGTTGCAGCCCGCCGTAAAGAGGAGCGGGAGATTTCAGAAGAAGAGATTACAGATCGACTGCTGCTTCCCATGCTCCTGGAAGCAACCCGCGCCCTCGACGATGGCATTGTCGAAGATGCTCAGAATGTTGATCTCGGGCTGATTTTTGGAATCGGGTTTCCACCTTTCCGAGGTGGACTGCTGTTTTGGGCCGATACACTCGGAGCAAAAAAAATCGTAGAAAAACTCAAACCCTATGAAGCACTCGGCTACCGCTATAAACCAACCGATCGGCTGCTTGACATGGCCCGTACGGACGGTACCTTTTACGACAATTGTTAACATCCCCTTCGGGCGTAGCGATGCTGAGTTTAATCGGTAATAATGTCCCCACCATCCCATCACTGTGAGCAACGACTAGCAGGAAGGACCAAAGAGATGAACCGCGTATTTGTTTTGTTTGCAACCATGTGGCTGACTGCCATGCCGGCTGTCGGGTTCTCGGATGAGCAGGATGCGATTGCCAAGATTGAAAAAGATGGTGGTTCAGTCCGTAAGGTTGCTGCAAATGAAGATGCCAAAGATGTCGACTTTCATCTCTCTGGAAAAAGTCTCACCGACGAAGGCCTCGCCAATGTGGCTGACCTTGATCATGTCATCTGGTTGAACCTTAAAGACACCGCGATCACCGATCAGGGCCTTACCCATCTCAAAGGTCTTAAGGAACTCAAAAAACTGCACCTTGAACGTACAGGCATTACCGATCTTGGTTTGGCCCATCTTGCCTCTCTTCCAAGCCTTGAATATTTAAATCTTTACGGCACGAAGGTTACCGATTCTGGCATTGAGCAACTCGCAAAACTAAAAAATCTAAAGCGGTTGTATCTCTGGCAATCAGAAGTGACGGAGGAAGGTGCCGACAAATTAAAAGAAGCACTTCCAGATCTAATCGTGAATCTCGGTGCCGAATTAAAACCTGTCGTTGTCGAGCCCGTCGAAAGTCCCACTCCTGCAAACAATGCCGGCAAAACACTCGGTGAGGGACAATTCTTGCGCGTTCGCCTTGCTGGGCCTGACAAAATCCTTTCACTCGCCGAAGTCGAGGTTCTAGAAGTTGGATCTGGCAAAACATTACAAGGCGAGGCGAAAGCGGCACAATCGTCAGTCGCCTACGGTGGCGAGGCAAAACGGGCTGTCGATGGCAGTACGAAACACAGTTTTCCTGAGAATACTGTGACCCATACCGAGGCAGAAGATTATCCCTGGTGGCTGTTGGACCTTGGAAAACCTACAAATATTGGGACCGTGAAAATCTGGAATCGATCCGATTGCTGTGGCGAGCGACTTGAGGGTGCAATTGTGGAGATCCTGAACGCTGATAAGAACGTTGTCTGGAGCGACACCATCGAGGAGGCTACCGACGGCAGTGTCCACGAGTTTGCGAAGGAATAAAAACTGTAAAAAGTCTGCCTGCCCTCTGCCAATTCGGCAGTTTTTGATCTATTGACTGCCAAGGTTGCAGGAAATGCATGAGGAAGTTGCACATTTGCCAACAGGGGCGTTTTTTATCTGAATTGTTCCCTGGAGCAGGGGCTTGAACGGTCGCAAAAGGACACGCCGTCAACGGAAATCGCAATTGGTACTACAGTTGCATATCTGCTCAGGTAGAGCGATTGTTTCCCAAACTACCAAACACTTCTACCGCTGTAGGTAAACATGGTGCTTGCCGAGTCTCCATCGATCCTGATTACGGACAACGACCAGCGTTTTCGAGCTACAGTTCGCGAGGTTCTCGCGCCTGCTGGCTACCGCATGATCGACGCGGAGGATGGCATCGAGGCCGTCCAGATCGTGCGCCACGAGGAGATCCACGTCGTGCTATTGGACATGCACATGCCGCGACAGTCCGGGTTGGAAACACTGCGGCTTATGAAGCAGTTCAAAGCAATGTTGCCTTGCATTCTTCTTTCTGCGCAAATGGATGAAGACTTGGAGCAGAAAGCCAAGATGGCCCAAGCATTCGATGTCCTTCATAAGCCGGTGAGTCGGATAGAGCTTACTGGTGTTATCAAACAAGCGCTTGCCCGTACCTATGGCTTCAGCTCATAGATGCCTCTACTAGGCCTCGCCAAAAACAATCTGGGGCCACGAATTGACCCTTGTCGGTCCCCGCGCGCCATGCGAGGGCACTCCAGAAAGACTTTAGTGATTGAGATGTAGGTCAACAACCAATGGCAAATGGTCGGAAGCGGTTTTTGCCAGATTCGACCGTACAACCCGCACATGCGCTATGCGGATTGCGCCGCAATGGAATGCCTTGTCTAAGGAACCAACGCTCAGGTATGAAGGAAACGTCCGGTATCGCGAAATCGGTGCCGTGGCGTGCTTAAATCCGTTTTCAGCCAACGGTCCCTCGGCAAGTGTATTGCGCCAGTCGTTGGTGTCACCGGCAATCACCGTTGGAAGATCAGCCGTGGCACGAAAAAAATGGTGGCCGAGAAGATGACGGATCTGTTGGTGCCGCTCTTTTTCTCCGAGCCCAAGATGTACATTCACCAACCGGAAAGAACCCTCGGGAGAATCGATGACTGCCAGTTGGGCACCACGCGGTTTTTTTCCTGGAAGTCCCAATGAAATACTGTGTTTTTCGCTAACTGGCCAACGTGTTAAGAGAAGGTTCCCATAACCTCCGTGTTTAAGCCGGACGTTCAATTGGTACATACAGCCGACTGCACACAAGACATCCGACAACAAACGAGGCTGATCATTAAATCGGGAGCGAGGCACACCCCGATCGACTTCTTGCAGGCAGCAGAGGTCGGGGTTTTCCTGTTCGATCACATCGAGGATACGGGACAATCGATAGAGACGATCCCGGCCACCAATTCCCTTGTGTATGTTGTAGCTGAGCAGGCGCATCGGCAACATCAATCAGGGTAATGGTCAGGACAATGCATTTTTTCAACGGATCATGGAACCGTTCACCACCCTACCTATGCAGTTTCTTCATCCGCCTGCTTCGTGGCATTCTCCACCGATGTTCCATCGGCATCCTCCGAATTTTCCTCGGCGGGTGCCTTAAATCCTGTACTCTCGGTCCCCGGTACGATTTTTGGACTTGAGGATGTCCGATCGACTATTTCCCTGAGTTCATCAGCATCCATCACCTCACATTCGAGCAACCGTTTTGACAGGGCGACTAACGTCTCCCGCCGAGCACTCAAAATATGCCGGACCTTGGAAATTCCATCGTCAATAATCTGCTTGACCTCCTGATCAATCTCATGCGAGGTCTGTTCACTGTGGGTTGTATTTAGGCTCCCATCACCTGCAGGAAGAAATGGGCTATGGGCAGAATCCTTATAATTGACGCGTCCAAGACGACTCATCCCAAATTGCATCACCATGTTACGAGCAATTTCAGTTGCCCGTTCCAGATCATTCTGGGCTCCTGAGGAAACATCTTCAAAAACGAGTTCCTCAGCTACCGTGCCGGCAAGGAGAACCTGAATGCGCGCCTCCAGTTCTGTCTTTGTGATGAGATATCGATCTTCTTCCGGTCGCTGTATGGTATAGCCCAAGGCGGCCAAACCACGAGGAATGATTGAGATTTTGTGTACCGGATCGGTATTTGGCAAGCTGTCAGCAACAAGTGCATGTCCACATTCGTGGTAAGCGATCCGCTGTTTCTCATCTTCATGAATGATTCTCTGGCGTTTTTCCAGACCGGCTGTAACCCGCTCTACGCCTTCATTAAATTCATGCATCGTCACTGCCGTACGATTGGCCCTTGCAGCAAGTAGAGCGGCTTCATTGACCAGATTTGCCAGATCAGCCCCACAAAATCCCGATGTAATGGCAGCTACCTTGGCAAGATCGACGCCATCGGCGAGTTTTACATTTTTGACGTGCACCTTAAGAGTTGCCTCGCGACCGCGCACATCAGGTCGATCTACAAGCACGTGACGGTCAAAACGTCCGGGACGCAACAATGCAGGGTCAAGAGTTTCTGGCCGGTTCGTCGCTGCTAGCACAATGACTCCGCTGTTGGAATCAAAACCGTCCATTTCCACAAGCAAGGCATTTAGGGTTTGCTCCCGTTCGTCGTGTCCGCCGACAACACTGCTGCCACGGGTTTTACCAAGCGCATCGAGTTCGTCAATAAAAATAATACAGGGTGATTTACTCTGGGCCTGTTGGAACATATCGCGAACACGCGCTGCACCCACACCCACAAACATTTCCACAAAATCACTGCCAGAAAGGCTAAAAAAGGGAACGCCTGCCTCACCCGCAACCCCCTTAGCCAACATCGTCTTCCCGGTTCCTGGGGGACCAACGAGCAAAACTCCCTTTGGTATCCGGCCACCAAGACGCTGGTACTTTTCAGGACTACTGAGAAAATCAACCACTTCTTTAAGTTCCTCAACTGCTTCATCGATACCCGCCACATCGTCAAAGGTCACACCCAAACCTTCCTGCGCGTACAGCTTGCCACGACTGCGACCAAACGCCATTGGCGAACCGGCTCCACCAATGCGGCGGGATATAAACACCAGAACGAGAATAAAGATGGCGGTGATCATCAGCATCGGACCGTAGACTTGAAAAAAACCGGGCTTCAGCCATCCATATTTCACATTGTATTTTCCGAGTAGATCACTAATTCCCTGATCGATTTCGGTCGATTTGTTGACGCGAAACTTAACGCCTCTTGGCTGCTGCAGGGTGCCGGGTTTTTTATCCGACTTTGGTGACACCTCTTCCTGAGTCACCTGGCCCGTAATTTCACGATCACCAACTTTCACATCGCGGATATTGCTGTATCGCCAGATGTCGGGATTCTTTGCATTACCACGATTGATTTCGATATATCCGGTCGTCTTGGCGGGTTCCTTGCTGCTCTGCTTCACCAACTCTTCGAACTCCCGATAATCGAATTCAACGGAGTTGTGCCAATTAAAAAAGAGGGCAAAAAAACCAGCCATCGTCGCGAAGATCAGCATGTAAAATATAAACTGATTTCCAGAATTCGTTGATTTTTTTTCGCCTGAGCGCTGGGATTCGTGAGGTGGTCGATCCATAGTCAATGGCTATCTTTTGAAAAATGACAACAAAAATATTTACACCAGCTCGACCAACACTACGTTGAGCGGCGGTCGCTAGGCATGGCGAAAAGCCATCGGACAGGTCCTGGCAAGAAGATCGCTGGACGGTTGCCCGTGCTCCATTATACACATGGTGCCAGAATTTGGAGGCATGGCGCAATGATTTAGAAGCGATAGTCGTACTTGTTCACGTGAAATACCCAGCCTAGAATGCGGCGGGGGGAACTGACGGGAGTATCTGTGGTATCGACTGGGCCAGAAGCTGTTTGGCAGACCATTCGTTTCTGGCAACCGATTGTCGGCCAGCCCCAACAGGCCGACCGAGAACGATACCCTACACATCATTTTTTTGGTGGTAATTTTCTGGCCTTACACTTTTATGACCTGTAAACCAAAAAATGTTGCCGTACTCGGGTCCACCGGGAGTATCGGGGAAAATGCACTGGAGGTGATTGCTGCATCGGGGGGCACTCTCCGCGTCTCCGTGCTTTCGGCACACACACGTCTTGATCTCCTTATCGAACAAGCGATCAAAATGTCGCCGGACTGCGTCATCGCCACCTGTGATGAAACAGCTTCTTCGCAAGACTGGAGCCGATTGCCCGCAAACTGTGAGTTACTAGTGGGCAGTAAAAACACGGAAAAGGTCGTCCGCCGCGATGATATTGACGTGGTCGTTGCGGCCATTGTAGGCTCTGCCGGCCTACAGAGTACCCTGGCGGCCGTTGCAATGGGCAAAACAATTGCCCTGGCCAACAAAGAGACGCTCGTCATGGCAGGCCCCCTGGTAATGGGGCTGGCACAGGAGACAGGGGCAAACATTTTGCCCATCGATAGTGAACATAGTGCTGTCTTCCAGGCATTGCGTACTGGGGAGACAAATGAAGTAAAACGAATCATTCTCACGGCAAGCGGAGGGCCTTTTCGCCACCATACCCAAAAACAATTGGAAAGCGTTACGGTAGCGGAAGCACTTGCCCACCCAACGTGGAAGATGGGTCCGAAAATCACGATTGACTCGGCAACAATGATGAATAAGGCCCTGGAAATCATAGAGGCTCGCTGGCTTTTTGACCTCCCACCCGATCAAATTGAAGTCGTTATCCACCCACAATCCATTGTCCATTCCATGGTAGAGTTTATCGATGGCTCGATCGTCGCCCAAATGAGCCCCCCTGATATGAGATTGCCTATCCAATTCGCCCTGCATTGGCCTCACCGCAGAGATGCTATCGGGAAACAGCTCGATTTTAGCGAGAATATGGATCTCCAGTTTGAGCCGGCTGATCGAGATCGTTTCTCTGCATTAGAATTAGGTATGGAGGCTGCAGAAACAGGTGGCACAAGTGGTGCTGTACTCAATGCAGCAAACGAAGCAGCAGTGGCACGATTTTTGAAGGAAGATTTGTCCTTTAACGACATTGTGCCCGTCTGCCAAACTATATTAAACCGACATTCGTTTGAGTCAGCGCCCAGTCTAGAGCGGTTACTCGAATTAGATCGCTGGGCACGCGAGGAGGTTGACCGTTGGGTACACACGTAATGATTGCTGCTTGGTATAGCTTCGAAAATTGGCCTTACATTGCCCTGGCGCTGGCAGCTTTAGGATTGGTCATTTTCGTCCACGAGTTGGGCCATTTCGTTGTCGCAAAACTGTGTGGCGTAAAATGCGAAAAGTTCTATATTGGTTTTGATCCGCCGATTAAATTGGGCTGGGGTAAATACAGCCTGCCTCTACCGAGCGCCCTTTGGAAAAAAAAATGGGGAGAAACGGAATACGGGATAGGTGTCATCCCGCTAGGCGGCTATGTAAAAATGCTTGGCCAGGATGACAACCCAGGCCGGCAAACAGAAAAGGTACGAGAATCTCAGAATTCAAACTCTCCTTCCAAAGAGGGCCAACGGGGCGCCAATGAAAATTACGTCACTGACCCTCGGAGCTATATCTCCCAGAGTGTTCCGAGGCGGATGGCGATCATTTCCGCCGGCGTAGTCATGAATCTTATTTTCGCATGGATCTTCGCCACGATCGCTTTTTCGCCAACATTGGGTGTCCCTTATATTCGCTGCCACATCGCAAGTGTGATGCCCGGCGAGGCGGCCTATCAGGCAGGTATTCTTCCGGGTGATCAGATCATCGAAATTAATGGTGTCAAAAATCCTCGCTTTAAAGATTTGCGCCAGGAGG
>Ga0315338_1001773_pt1 | contig 24538 bp, 18 predicted proteins | sample ASW8metaG_FD_204518 | JGI IMG/M metagenome (GOLD analysis project Ga0315338, IMG submission 204518) | Ammonia-oxidizing marine archaeal communities from Monterey Bay, California, United States - ASW #8 | ecosystem: Environmental > Aquatic > Marine > Coastal | place: USA: California | collected... | reverse complement strand
ACCAACAAGGAATTTGACTATGAAAGCGCTGTATTGCCGAGAATTTGGTCCCGAGGCCGACATGAAAGTCGAAGAGATCGACTCACCGCTTCTGCCAGACGCCCATGTGATGGTCGATGTGAAAGCGGCCGGGCTTAACTTCCCGGACCTGCTTTGCGTGCGCGGCGAGTACCAGTTCAAACCGCCGCTTCCCTTTGTACCCGGCGGTGAGGGGGCCGGGATCGTCACCGCCGTCGCGGACGGGGTCAAAAACGTCAGTGTCGGTGACCGTGTCTGTTTCAACGGTCTGACGGGCGCCTTTGCCGAACAAGTCGCTGCGCCCGCTGGCGCCGTCATAAAAATTCCTGACAGCATGGCCTTTGAAGAAGGTGCAGGCCTGACCGTGGTTTACGCCACCACTTATTACGCGCTCAAACAGCGGGGAAAGCTCCAGCCCGGCGAGACGCTTCTGGTGCTTGGCGCGGCAGGGGGGGTCGGCCTAGCAGCCGTTCAACTCGGCAAAGCGATGGGAGCCAAAGTCATCGCAGCCGCCTCCAGCGACGAGAAGCTGGCCGCGGCAAAGGCCCACGGCGCGGATGAGGGCATTAATTACACCACGGAAGATCTTAAGGCTCGCATGAAAGAGCTGACAGGCAAGCAGGGTGCGGATGTCATTTATGACCCTGTCGGCGGTGATCTGGCCGAGCTGGCCTTCAGATCTATCGCCTGGGAAGGGCGTTTCCTTGTTATCGGTTTTGCCGCCGGCGATATTCCCAAGCTCCCGCTTAATCTGACCCTGCTCAAGGGCGCGTCAGCCGTGGGTGTCTTTTGGGGCGCCTGGGCGATGCGCGACCCAGAGGCGCATTACAACAATATGTCTGAGCTGTTTGAGATGTTCGAGGACGGGAAGATCAAGCCCCACGTAGCCGGGTCCTATCCTCTGAGTGACTTTCTCGGCGCTTTCGGCCAGCTTTCCGGTCGGAAGGCGATCGGCAAGGTCATTATTACACCCTAAGGCGGACGCATAATAAACGGGAGCGAAAATGCCTGATTTTCGCTCCCGCCCGTTGTTCAAAGGTCAAAATAGCGTGGTTAGCTCTGGTCGCCTGGCGCTGCTGGTTTTGGGCTAGGCCCATAGGCGTTGTCGCCAGCGTCGCTGTCGAGAATATAGAAGTAAAGCAAAATCAAACCGATGAGTGGTACAAATCCGATCAGCATCCACCAGGCGGATCGACCCGTATCATGCAGTCGGCGGAAGAACATCGCGATACTTGGGACAATGAGACCCAGCGAAACCACGGCAACAATGATGAAGCTCCCGCCCAATAATCCATCCAGGAAACCGGCGGCGATGCTGATTAGAATGCTTGCCAAATACCACCACCAGAATTCGCTCCGGCGTGCCCGACCGTGGAAATTATTCCAATTTTTTAATGCCGATCTAACGGCTTCCATGAAATCCATATATATCCCCATTTGCATGTTTTGCGCCGCCTACACGAATTCGATTCGGGCTTACAATCCAGAGTAAGTCTAAATCATGGCCGGCCCATTTTATTCGACTTCATTTTCGTAAACAGGAGAGTCGGACGTTCGGCGATCGTGCGCACCAAGTTTCAAATTTACCTTTTCGCCCGCGTTTTACCTTGATTTCGATGGCCGCGGGTCTAGGTCATCTGGCTTGACCTCATCTGCCTCGCACGAAACACTGCGCGCAAATCCAATTTGCAATATTCTGGGGAGATGATCATGCGTAAATTTCTGATGCTGAGTGCCGCGACCGTTTTGGCGGCCTGTGGAGCCGACGCGCAGGAGCGTCATGTTGCGCCGCCATCCGAAGTGCTGGCCGTGCATGATTATGTCGCGGCCGTCTCCGCGGATCGCTTGCACGAAGATGTCCAGACCCTGGTCGACTTTGGCACGCGTCATACCGCGTCCGACACGGTCAGTGAAACCCAGGGCATCGGTGCTGCGCGAACCTGGATTTTTGAGGAGTTCGAGCGAATCTCCGCCGCTTGTGGTGGCTGCCTGGAAGTTATGTATGTCAGCGACACTATTTCCGGAGAGCGGCGCATACCTGACCCGGTTGACGTTGTAAGCGTCATCGCCATCCAGCGCGGGCGTATTGATCCGGATCGCTACGTGGTGATGTCCGGCGATATAGATAGCCGCGTCACCGACCCGATGAATTCCACAGACCTGTCACCCGGCGCCAATGACAATGCCTCCGGTATGGCGGGCGTCATCGAAGCCGCGCGGGTGCTCAGCCAATCTGAATTTGACGGATCGATCATTTATGCCGGTCTGGCGGGGGAAGAGCAGGGCTTGTTTGGCGGCCAGATCGTTGCCGCCCACGCACTGGAGCAAGGCTGGCGCATCAAGGCTGTGCTCAATAATGATATGATCGGCAATATCTCAGGCATTGACGGCGTCATCGACAATTCCACCGCCCGCGTCTTCTCAGAGGGCACACGCGATGTTGAGACGCCCGAAGAAGCCCGTGCCCGCCGCTTTACCGGCGGCGAGGTCGACAGCCCATCGCGCAATCTGGCGCGCTTTGTCGACATCACGGCGGATCAATACATTCCCAATCTGGACGTGATGATGGTCTATCGCCTCGACCGTTTCGGTCGCGGCGGTCACCACCGCCCGTTTAACGCGGTGGGAATTCCCGGTGTCCGCATTATGGAAACCCACGAACATTATAACCGTCAGCATCAGGATTTGCGCACCGAGGACGGCATCACCTATGGCGACACCATTGACGGCGTAGACTTCGACTACAACGCCAAGCTCACATCCCTCAACGTCGCCGTCATGGCCCAGATCGCCAATGCCCCGCCATTCCCCGCCGACGTTACCATTGAAGGCGCTGTTCAGCCCTCCACGACGCTCAGCTGGACATTGGCAACTGGAGAAGCTGCCGAGAACCTCGCCGGCTACCGCGTCCACTGGCGCTTGACTGACAGCAATCAATGGACCCACAGCCGCTTCGTCGGCGAGGTCGACACCTGGACGCTCGAGAATGTGGTGATTGATAATTACTATTTCGGTGTCTCAGCGGTGGCGCTGGATGGTTCGGAGACGCCGGTGGTCTTCCCGGGCGCTGCAGGGTCGTTTGGGGAGTAGGGAGTGAGTAAGCCGGAACTTGATCAAAGTCCGAAGGAATTTCGGCACATATTCGCACCCCCAAACTTTCGTCAATTCATATTATCGGTTTTGTGTTTTGTCGTTGTCCTACTTGAAGCGTATTTCATCCTCTTCAAGTTTGGGCTTGGGGTCGGTGAAGTTCTCCTCGGATGGGTTTGGACCTTGACCTTGTTTTTCTACTTGCATTCGTTTTGTGAGACTCAATTTGAGTGGCGGCGGAAAGAATTCAAATTTGGCTTCTGGGGATGGCTGTTCTTCTCAGTAGCTGGGACGATGGGAGCCGGATTTTATGCTCTAGCTGAGTTGGCGAGAATGCCTGGGTTTGAAGTTTGAACGCCCCCACCGGATTGTAACCGGGCGCCGTAGCTGAGCTCCCGATGTGCCAGCAACAAGGACATGGTGCGGTCTTGGTTGGGATTGAATTGGGTCGACCAATATTTGAGGCGCAACCATCCGGCTGCCCCCCAATCTTCCTCAGCTTGCCGCCAATGCCGGAGTCAGGGTTTGATACCCGCCGCAAACTGATCATCTGATCAGCGACCGGGAGTGCGTATAATGCGAACAAGTTTCACCAGCAAATCTATCAGCGTATCGGCACTGGCATTGACGTTGTGGCTGTCTCCGGCAAACACGCACGCCCAGCTTTCCGATGAAGCGCGTTTCGACATGTTGTCTGGCCGCGTGGAGCTGGCCGACGGCGACGAGGACTGGCCGTTAGTGCTAGAAACCATAATCGAGCTCAATGATATCGAGCGCGATGAGCCGCTGCCACCAATGTTGAGTTTTTTCGAAGGCAAGGCTCTGCTGCGTGCCGGGCAGGCGTATGCGGCCTTGGCTCCGCTGGCCGACTACATTGAACGCGCCGGAAGTGAGGGCGAGGTCTATCACAAGGCATTGGCATTTTACGACGAGGCTGATCGCGATCCAGCGACCCGTCAGCATCGCGCCGAAGAGGCAGTTGAGCAGCAGGCCGTGATCGATCGGCGCAATGCCGAGCTCAATCAACTCCCAGATTTTGAGACCCTTGCGGAAACCGGCACACCGGTCGGCTCCAGCTTTCACGATTGCGAAGATTGCCCGGAAATGGTGGTCTTGCCTGCCGGGGAGTTTTCCATGGGTTCCCGTCGGTCTGAATACGGGCGTGACAGTGATGAGGGGCCAGTTCGGACTGTCCCTTTCGCTTCGTCATTTGCCGTCGGAAAATACGAAATTTCGGTCGGCGAATTCGAACGATTTGTCGATGATGCACATTACAGAATGTCTGAGGGTTGTCAGACTTGGGCCGATAATGTCTGGACGGATGAGCGCTCGGCGACGTGGCAGGATCCCGGGCATATTCAGACCGCCAATCACCCGGTAACGTGCGTGAGTTGGGATGATGCCCAGGCTTATGTGGACTGGTTGTCTGGCCATACCGGAGAACGCTACCGCCTGCTCAGCGAGGCGGAATGGGAATACGCGGCCCGTGCCGGCAGCGATCATGCCTGGTCGGGTAATAATGACTGGGATTGCCAATTGGGCAATGTCGCCGATGACGCCTTCAGCGATGAGGTCGGGTCCGACAATGAAGACCGCGCCGAATGTGATGATGATCACTACAGCCCGGCTCCGGTGGGCAGCTTCGCACCCAATGCATTTGGCTTATTTGATCTGCATGGCAATGTCTGGGAATGGACGCTGGACTGCTGGGCGAATGATTACCGCCGCGCGCCAGATAATGGCGGTGCCCGCCGCAACGGAGATTGCACGCGCCGCGTCCAGCGCGGCGGCTCATGGCTCGATACGCCGCAAGTGTCGCGATCAGCCAATCGCTCCTCTATTGGGCTAACAACAAAAACCAGTAGTATCGGTATCCGGATTGCGCGCGAGATCGACGAAAATATTGTTGAATAGACAAAACAAAAAAACCGGCAATCTCTCGATTGCCGGCTTATTGTCAGTGCGGGGCTGAATATTAGCGTGTGACGATGGTGTAGGTCACAGTGGCACCAGTTGCGGCATTGATGCCTGACCAGCTATCGCCAACATTGAGATCGGCTTGCAGCGGCTGGCAACCACCCTCGCCACTAGAGCGCTGGATGCATAACTGATCGCCATCCACATGCCAGGTGCCGGTAATGCCGACATCGGTTGTGTAGCTGCCATCAGACTCGAAGAATGTGGTGTAGGTCACGTCACCGGCCTGAACCTGGATCGCATTGGCGATCAATGTGTCCATAGCGGGATCGTGAATCATGAATGAAAGGGCCGCGGAGGCCATGAGGGTCGTCAGAGTCATTGTTATCTTCCCCAGATAATATCGACCAATAGAAAACCAGGCGAAACACTTCGCCCGATAGCGATTTATGTAAGCGGCCCGTTCAACTGCCTGATACCGGGCATTTGGACAGCTCGTTCTTATAGGGAGGGCAGGCTTTGAGGCCGCTTGATATCGAGCCGCCGACACTGTCTTCCCCTATGCGCCGGCGCGCAGATTAACCATACTTCCTCGCGCCCTCAATGTCTGAAAACAAAAAATATCGCCTGTGACGCGATTTTTTGTCCTTGATCGAGCGGATTTACGCGCAAGTTCCCTCAAGGGATGAGATCCACTCAGAAATCAGCGCGACCCCCTCATCATGTACTGTAGACCGACCAAGCTCGGGCATTAGCGAAGCGGGGTCCATAATTTCCATACGGTACAATAGGATAGAGAGGTTTGGTTGGCCGGGAACGATCGTGTGTTGTCGGCCACCCGTTCCACCGCCCGCCGCTATCGGTAATTTGCACAGTCCGAGATTCGCATTAAGTGGCGCGTTGAAATTGAGGTGCAGTCCAGACGTGTCCGCTGGGCCGACAGGATTGTGGCAGTGTGCGCAATTGATATCGAGATAGCTGCGCGCCCGTTCGTTGAGCGGTGCCATAGCGTCAAAAAGAGCGGCGGCTCGAGGTGTTTGGTCCTCGCCAGGCCAGGTGTCGAGATATCCTGCATCGACGAGTGTCTGCAGCTGGTTTGCCGGTCCTTCTGGGTATTCATAGACACGGTTTAAATGCCGTGCGGCCGGTCCGATGGGGAGTAATTCCCGCGTGGTATTATTGACGGCGTGACAGCCGGCACATTGATTGGCATTCGGTACAACATAGGCGAAATCCTGGCTGTTCTGGCGATCAGAAAGCAGGGTCAGTCGCTGAATGTGTCCAGCCCGAGAGAGGTGGGCGTCGGTCTGTTCGGCATTCCAAACATAGGGAAGGGCGGTCCAGCCGTCTTCGCGATGAACCAAAATGCGCGTTTCCATCAAACGAAGGTTGGTCAGAACGAGTCCATCCGAACGCCACCCATCAGCCCTCTGATTTGTGCGGACAACTTCATCGCTATTCTCACCTCGCGGGTAATAAAACGTTTTGGTGATGACCGTTCCCACAGGAAAGTCGAGGACTTCACCCTCCCGATATTCGGCCTGCAGGCCATCTGGGATCCAGATTGTGCGCTGCTTATGGGCGTAATCGGTAAACAAGGGCGTATTGAGATCAAAGGCCATGACGCCGTCGGAGAGGGTCAGGCGCGACCCATCAGACTGCATCATTCCCCACTCGCTCAGCAGTGCTGGATTGCCCTCGCTAATAAAGGTCGGAGCCATCTGCGGTGGCGAGCAGGCCACAATCAGCAGCGTCAAAGCGCCAAGCAGGAGACGGATCTTCAACGAGCTGCTGCCAGCTCAACAGCCGGTAAGGGAGCCAGGCTGCATTGATGCTGGTCAGTAACGATCTCAGGGGACGCATAATCATTGGGTCCATCCACATTCACCAAGCCCGCATCGCTATTATCGAGGCAAATTCGCAGCGCGTCGGGCATGGTCCCGTCGATCAACTTGTTGGCATCAAAATACCCGTCCCAGACCACGTCCGGCATCCGCCCGAGCGGGCCGACTAACAGTAATTTGAGCGCTTGCAGATCCAATCCGTCCGGATCATTACCACCACCAGAAAACGTGTTGCCATGGATATGTATGCCCTCCGGATAGGGGTCAAAATTATCCTGCGCAGCATAGCCGGCATAATTCGCAGAATGCAGACTGGAAATAATAATGTTGGCCGTTCGATTGTCGGAAATCTCATTATTGAAAATTTCGACATCATCATTTGAATTGATCACAATGCCAGAACCGGCGGGAACGGAGGCGACGGGTGTCCCGGCATGGCCAAAATTGCCCGTATTATTGGCAAAGATTTGATTGTCGAAGACCCGGGTTTGATAACCGCGTTGCGGCAGGTTCGGCATGTTAAAAACTAGGATGCCACCGGTATTTTCAGTCGCTACGTTGTCATAGACATCAGCATTGAATGTGTTTTCAATTTCTATTCCTGCGACGTTTCGCTCGGCTCGATTCCGGCGTACAACCACGTTTTCAGACTGGCCGACATAGATGCCAGCATCAGAGGCTCCGATTACGATATTATCTTCCAAGAGCACATTCGTTGTCTGCACGGGATAGAGGCCGTAGGCGCCGTTTTCGGTTCGCGGACCGGCCGTCCACTCAACGCGGACGCCACGAACGACAATATTATTGCCCTCATTGACCTTCACGCCATCGCCAACAGTGTCTTCAATAGCAAGGTTTTCCAGTGTGAAGTCGCTTGCGGTCACGATCAGACCTTCCGCGCCAACGATTTGATTTTGGAAGGATAAAATGGTGCGATCCATGCCCTGGCCGCGCAATGTGACACCATCAACGATCAGGCTGAGACTGCGGTCGAAGGCAAATATACCTTCCGGAATCTCGATGATATCGCCAGGTTGGGCATCGATGAGTTGCTCGATCAATTGCGTCTGGAAAACACTATCGGCACCCACGAGGTCCCGCTCGCTGGTTTCGCCGCAAGCCACAAGGCCAACGCTGATGGTCAGGAAGGCAAAGCGCCTGACGAATTCCACTGATGTCTTGAATGTCATATCTGTCTCTCCCGGTAGTCTCGGCCAGACTACCGGGTGAACAGCGTTCATGTCGATGCCGCAAGCGCAACAATCAACAAATATTTTGGCTCAGCCTACGGCTTTTAACTCCAGACCGGGACCGGCCTTCCGGGTAACGTCGCGGTGCGTCAGTACCGTTCCGCTTTCATTGACCACTTTAATCGGTGCGAGAGCCTCTCCAGTATCGGTGTCGATAACGACGATCGGCGCTTCCGCTTCGCCGTAAATCCATTTATCGCCCCATTGTTGCATGGCCATCAAAACCGGAAATAGTTCCTCGCCGCGTTCGGTCAGGATATATTCTTGGCGCTGGCCCCGCACACCGACTTCTTCGCGCTCCATCACACCGTTTTCGACGAGCTTGTTAAGGCGGTCTGTCAGGATATTTTTTGCGATACCGGTACTTTCATGGAAGTCGCTGAATCGGCGTGCGCCCTTCATGGCATCGCGGACGATGAGCAGGGTCCACCAGTCGCCGACTTGGTTGAGTGTCTGCGCAATTGCGCAAGGCATTTCATCAAAGCGTTTACGCCCCATAACTGTATTCCCCAAATTTTTTGCGGCAGAGGCCGCTTTCCCAAGAAAAACACTCGAATTGCTTGTTCAAATGTTTGTGTCACTCTGTACGATCAAGATAACGGTCCATTTCGGACTTCAAATTATACGCGGAACGACGATTAGCCGACTTCGAGTATCGAGGTATACGTGACAGAGTCGGCGAGATTTGGCGAGAGTTTTCTTGCCTCAGAAGGCGAGATTTCTTCGCGCGCTCGAGCAAGTTGTTGTGTTTGATATACAACCTGAATGTGGGATCATTAATGGAAGCTGTGGATCTCGACGACGTTCGGGTGGTTTTGGATGAAACGACCCGTCTCGCCATGTCAGGCATACTGGCAGGTATGATGTTTACCGTCGCATTGTCGCTGAAGCTTGATGATTTCAAGGCCTTGCAAAACCAACCGCTGAGGATACTGGGCGGGGTGATGGCGCAGGTTTTTGGCTTGCCTTTGCTAACTTTTATGCTGGTATTTGTCTTGAATCCGACAGCCAGCATCGCCCTGGGAATGTTTGTGGTTGCGAGCTGCCCGGGCGGCAATATGTCCAATATTCTCACACATTTCGCGCGCGGTAATACCGCCTATTCAGTGTCGTTAACTGCGATATCGAGTGTGACGGCCGCAATCCTGACACCCGTCTCGATTCTTTTTTGGTCAAATCTTTACAGGCCAACCGCCGATCTCGTTGAATCGCTTGATATCGACCCGTGGATGTTTTTGATTCAAACCGCCGCTTTGCTCGCAATTCCGATGTTGATCGGCATGATTGTGTCCGCCAAGCTTCCGATATTCGCCGAAAAATTGCGTCGCATTTTGACACCGCTCTCCATTTTGACGCTCATGGCAATCATTGTCGCTGGCGTTGTAGGAAATTGGAATATCGTCCTGACCGTCGGCGCTCTCGTCATCCCGATTGCGGTGCTGCACAATGCAAGCGCTCTTGGTTTGGGCGCGATTACCGGCAGGGTCTTGAAGCTGGACACGGGTCGTCGGCGCTCGCTGACATTTGAAGTTGGTATTCAGAATGCGGGTTTGGGATTGATTATATTGCTTGACCAGTTTGATGGTGTAGGTGGCGCGACAGCGCTAACGGCAATCTGGAGCATCTGGCACCTGATCGCCGGCGGCGCGTTGGTCGGAATTTTCCGCTATATCGATCTGAGTCGAAATCGAAAGATGGCACTGGGGAAGACGTCATGACTTATGATCTGAAAATTGTCGGTGGCACTGTTTTCGACGGCGGTGGTGAAGCAGGCATGCTCGCAAATGTTGCGGTCAAAGATGGCCTCATCGTCGATATTGGCGAATGTCCCGGTCCTGCAAGACAAACGATTGATGCTGTGGGGCAGATCGTCACCGCGGGATTTATCGACATTCATACTCACTATGATGGTCAGGCCAGTTGGGACGAAGAGTTACAGCCCTCAATCAACCACGGAATCACAACCGCGGTTATGGGGAATTGCGGTGTTGGTTTTGCTCCTGTTCGTGTCGAGGACCACGATAAATTGGTGTCCTTGATGGAGGGCGTTGAAGATATTCCGGGAACAGCCTTGCACGAAGGATTGACCTGGGATTGGGAGAGCTTTCCGGAATATATGGATGCCCTGGCCGCTATGCCTCGAACGATTAATATCGCCGCGATGGTGCCGCACGACCCATTGAGAGTATACGTGATGGGCGATCGAGCCGTCTTCTCCGAACCGGCAAATGATAGCGATATCGCAGAAATGCGGCGTCTGACTCGGGAAGCGCTACTCGCAGGTGCGATCGGTTTCGCGACGGGACGGTCAGATGTGCATCGATCTTCGGAGGGTGAATGGACCCCGGGTTCCGAGGCCACGCGTGCTGAGCTTACGGGTATCGCGGAAGCCTTTGACGGTCTCGATTATGGTGTCGTACAGGCGGTCAGTGATTTTAATCTGGAACGCGGGGAAGAGGATTTCGACGATGAATGGTCGATCGTTGCCGACTATGCCAAGGCATCAGGGCGACCGTTTTCATTCTCACTGATGCAGCGAGATTTTGCACCCCAGCAATGGCTTAAATTGATAGAGCGTTCCGAGGCGTTGAAGGCGGAAGGTGTCGATATAAGAATGCAGGTTGCACCGCGTGGAATTGGAGTGTTTCTCGGCCTGCAGTGCACCTTCCACCCCTTCGTCGGTTACCCAAGCTATCAGCCGATTGCCGAGCTCAGTCTTGAAGATCGTGTTGCCAAATTCCGGGACCCCGAATTCAAGCGCCAAATTCTCAGCGAAAAACATGTGCCGATGGCCGGTGAGGGGTCCTCGGTGCCTCCGCTGGTCGACATGTTGATGGAATTCATCGACATGGCTGCGGGAAAGTTTTTCCAACTTGGTTCCCCGCCGGATTACGAGCAGACGCCGGATCACTCCATTGGCGCGCGAGCCAAGGCGGCGGATATTCCGTTGATGGAATATCTTTATGATACGATGCTGGAACGGGATGGGCAGGAATTGATCTATTTCCCGATCTATAATTACACTGAAATGAGCTATGAAAACGTGCTCTCAATGATGGAGCATCCACAGGCCATCGCCGGTTTGTCGGATGGCGGGGCCCATGTCGGCACGGTCTGCGACGCTTCCAATTCAACATATTTGCTAACGCACTGGACACGGGACCGGACCCGCGGTCGGCAAATCGAGCTGGGGAAAGCGGTGAGAATGCTCACCGGTACCCAGGCCGATTATTTGGGTATGTCGGATCGCGGATACGTGAAGGTTGGCCTCAAGGCCGACCTCAATGTCATCAATATGGCGACGTTACAGGCGGAGCCGCCGCATATGGTTCGTGATCTTCCGGCAGGTGGACAGCGCTTGCTCCAAGGAGCGACCGGTTACACCGCAACCATCGTTGCGGGTGAAGTTGTTATGGCCAATGGCATCCTAACCGGCACACGTCCCGGCCAATTCTATCGTGCGGGAGGGGCCGGACACATCGCTGCGGAGTAGCTGAGTTTTCGCTTGTATCGGTGCTGCGAGTGGGCGCTCGAGATGATTGGCAGAAGCTCGCCTTATTCTCGAGCTGTGGGCAATAATAGGGCGTCTACGCAATCAGGATAATTCAGATGCCTCTGACACACACGTGCAGGGCATAGACACATGACCATCCAGCCAGCAGAAATTTCAAGCCCAACGGCAGAGTAACCGGAAACGCTAAAACCGGGCTTGCTGCGCGAAGGGACCAGGTCCCGATCACGTCTGCTTCGAAATAAAGTCGCCACCGCGGATCGCATTCCGTCTTCGGCTGTGGCACAAAGGATGAAAGCGACCGGGGGGATTTCACTATGAGAATTCAACAAATGATACGGCCCGTCGGGCTTGTTTTATCAATGGCTTGTCTCGCCAGTTGCGGCCAGGCTGTCGATGATTCAACCACCCTGCATCGCGGCAATCGAATCGAGCCATTGACCCTCGATCCCCATGTGGCTGTCATCATGGACGAGCGAAATATCGTGTCAGATATGTTCGTCGGGCTATACGAAGCAAATCCAGAGGGAGCGCCTCAACCGGCCCTGGCCGAGACGGTAGACATTTCCGACGACGGACTGATCTGGACATTTTCAATGCGGCGGACGGTTTGGTCCGACGGTGAGCCAGTAACCGCGCACGACGTGGTAGCTGGTTTGAGACGAAATCTCGATCCGAACACTCGAAATCAATATCCATCGCCCCTCTTCATGTTGGAGAATGCCGAAGCCGTCAATCAAGGCCGAATGCCCGTCGAATCGTTGGGTGCTTCTGCGCTCGACGATTATACGGTACAGCTTGAGCTCGGTTATCCGGCACCCTACTTACCGTCCGTATTGATGTTTTGGGCGCAACCAGCTCCGCGTCACGCGATTGCGGAATTTGGCGAAGACTGGATGCGATCGGAGAACTTGGTTTCAAACGGGCCATTTTCGCTGGTCGAATGGCGAACCAATAACTTCATCCACGTCACAGCAAATCCGACTTATTACGAGGCGGAAGACGTCTGTCTGAGTGACGTGTATTATTACCCAACGGTGGACACAGCATCCGCTGAACGCCGTGTTCGGACCGGAGAGTTGGATACCAATCGAGAGTTCGAAGCAACCCGGCTGGAATTCTTGCAAGAGCATAATCCCGACCTGATACGGATGAGCCCGGGGCTGAATGTCAATGAAATCACACTCAACACGACCGTCGCCCCCTTCGATGACGTGCGAGTGCGGCAAGCCATGTCGATGACAATTGATCGTCAATTCATTGCCGATCAGGTTTTGGCCGGCGCGGATGCACCGGTATGGAGAGTTGTGCCAGATGCAATAACTGGAACTGATGCGTCGGTCGGGATGCATTTCGCCGGCGAGCAGATGGAGATGCGAAGACAGCAAGCTCGTGCTCTACTCGAAGAGGCTGGTTATGGGCCGGATAACCCACTTACATTTTCGCTGTACTTTCATCGTGGTGGTGGTTGGCCGCGCATCGTTCCGGTGATCCAGGCGGATTGGGCCCTGATTGCCCCTTGGGTCCAAGTCGAGCTCCTCGGGCGAGACACTCAGCTACACTACGATGCACTCAGAGCCGGTGACTATCAGGCGGGTAGTGGTGGGTGGATCCCGGATTTCGATGATCCCTATGCCTATCTTTTGCAATGGGAAACCCGCGCAGCCGATATGAACTACACGCGGTGGCAAAACCCGCAGTATGACGCCTGGGTCGATGCGGCAGTTAACAGCTCGGATCCGGCCACCAGAGAATTGCTCTATGGGCGCGCGGAGCAATTGGTCATAGATGAGGTGGCGATGATTCCGATCTTTAGAATCAACACCAAGAATCTTGTGGGTCCGCGCGTGACAGGCTGGATCGCAAACCCAGTGGCAATCAATCGCAGTCGGTGGCTTTGCGTTGATGGTGCCGCTGATTAGTTAGGGACCCGGGGGTGGGCGCTCGGATGCGGTGGAAACCCACCAACCATCTCGGTCGATTTCATCATTCGGGCAGGTTTTCCAAGAAATATCTTATCGCATTTTCGCCCATCACAAGCTGGATGTCTGCCTCAGTCATACCCAGCGATAATAGGCGATCGGTTATGACGGCCAGTTCTGATGTATCGAACGTCGTTGTGACCGTGCCGTCATAGTCTGAGCCCAGTGCCACATGCTCGACGCCAAGTAAGTCGACCGCGGCAATAATCGCCCGTGCAACGCCTTCCGGACTGTCATCACATGTGACTGCTGCCCAATAACCGATCCCGACAAGCCCACCAGAGTCGGCGATTTGCAGCATGAGTTCATCGGGAATATTTCGAACAATTTCGCAATGTCGGTGCACGCCGGTGTGGGAAACAATCAACGGCCTATCGGTCATGGACAACACCTCCCGCACAACGGCGTGCGAAGAATGCGCGACATCGATCAACATGCCCAATTCTATGATACGGGCCACAGCCTCTCGTCCGAACGGTGTCAGGCCCGCGCCGGATACTCCGTGCAATGACCCTCCCAGTTCGTTGTCAAAGAAGTGCTGCAGGCCGATCAGGCGATATCCCTCGTCGAACAAGCGATCGATATTGTCCAGTTCGCCCTCAAAGGGGTGTCCGCCTTCTGTTGCCAGAACCCCAACGAGGACATTCGGGTTAGCGGAGCGCGCGTCCAGAGCGTTCGCGAGATCACCTCGGGTGCGTGCAATGCTGAATGCATTGTCAGAGTGCTCTAGCCGTTGAAGGCGTCGTGCATGATATTTAGCGCGCGCAAAAATTGAGGTCCACGTGTCCAATGGCCAACGCTGCGCGATGGCAAGCGCGGTAATGTTGTCGCTCTCAGCCGTATTGGTCTCGTAATTCATGGAAGAGGGCGTTTTGGTGACGCTGGAAAATATTTGTAACGCCACGCCTCCTTCGCGAAGTCGCGGCAAGTCGGTATGGCCGCGGTCATTGCGCACGCTCGGGTCACGCATCCAAAGTAACATGTCGGAATGAAGGTCTGAGACTCTGAGGTTTGCGTGAAGTGCCGCACCTTCGGGTGAAATGACGTAAGGTGGGTGAGCGGTGACCACATTCATATCGTGATCAATCTGGGCAGGCAGCAGCCAGAAAAACCAAATCGAAAAAGCGACCAAGACCGCTCCCAAGCCACCGAGCATAATTTTCGCAGCCGACATTTGCTTTCCCCCCGGGGCACTACGCCCATTCAATCTTCTACCCAACCAGTGTGCCATTGGCCGGAGGGCGTTTCCATACATGATTTTAGATATCCGACTTTAGATGTTGGACATTAAAAGGCTTCGGGTTTCGCATGAATCAGAGATGCAAACCGTTTTCTGTCGATCGTGACAATCCTAACGCGGTGGTCCGCGCGATCGACATTTCTCGGCCTTGAACGTTTCGGGAATAGGAAAATGGGTGATGGGTGAATTTGAGGTGTGTCAAATTCGGAATTGAAACCGATCTCGGGCGGTTTGCAACACTGCCAATCGAAATCATCGCGTTTTGCGATAAATTCAGTCTCTGAAAGGCAATTATAGCGGAATAATATTTGCTCCCTTCTGCATGGGTACCCAGCAAAGGAGCCATCATGCCCCGCCTTCCGTCGCTATACATCGTTGGAGCTGCGAAGTCTGGCACCACGATCTTGTGGGAATGGCTACGCCACCACCCCGAAATTTTCTTTCCAAGCACAAAGGAGCCTGGCTACTTCGCCTTTCGAGGTTTGGATAAGATTTCTGCCGGATCAGAGATGGACGTTAACTATCTCTCGACTTTGACAAGAACACGTCGAGCCTACACCGGTCTCTATGAAGATGCGCCGGTTGCGCACGCAATGGGAGACGCATCTCCCGCCTATTTGTATTATCCGGACGCAGCAGACGCGATTCATCGGTTCAATCCGGCCGCGAAAATAATCGCGATTTTCCGTGATCCAGTCGCCCGCGCGTTCAGTCAGTATCGGCACAATCGCCGCGATGGATACGAGCCTGCCGGTGCGTTTCAACAGGCTCTGGCGCTCGAAGAAGAGCGTGTCGAACAGGGTTGGTGGTGGGGTTTTCACTACCGACGGGCTGGGCTGTATAATCAACAATGGGCGCGCTTTCGAAATCGTTTCCCGGCGCATCAATGCTTGGCCTTGCGCTATGACGATCTGGTCGCAGCACCGCAATCGGTCATGTCTCGTATCTGTCGATTTGTTGGTGTAGGGGATTATCAAGTCCAACGCTCCGAAGATCGGATCAATGATACATCCCGCTTGTCTCATATGCCTGCAAATCAAGCGATTGAGCGCTGGTTTCGCCATTCATCAGCGTTGAAATCCAGCCTGCGCGATCTGTTGCCACGCCATTGGCGGCGATATTTGATGCAGCAAGTGCGACGACTAAACAGCACGCCGGCGCCGCAGCTTGGCCAATCAGTTGTCGATGAACTTCGCCCACGGTTTCGCCGTGAACTGATAGATTTATCTCGCTCAACATCTCTCGACCTGGATTCCTGGGTGAGGGGAACGTCGAGCCAAGTCGTCAGCGAACGTAACTGGCGCCATTGATATCCACGCACGATCCAGTGGCGCTCACACAAGCCCCTGAGGCCAGAAAGGCGCACATTGAGGCGATTTCCTTCGGATCGGCCATTTTGCCAATCGGAATTTCTGAGTGAGCCGCCGCCCGCGCCGTTGCGGTCTGAGGGGCCATTCGCGTATCAACCCAGCCGGGAGCGATGGCATAGGCGAAGATATTGTCAGCCCCCCATTGTCGCGCCAGCGTTTTCGTCAAAGCGAGCACGCCCCCTTTTGAAGCCGCATAAGCCATATGATCGCGGTCTTCGCCGCGATGTCCGGCGCGGCTGGAAATGTTGATGATCGCCCCTCCGCCGCGTTCCACCATGCCTGGCATCGCGGCACGACAGATATCCGCAACAGCCATCAAATTGACCTGCAAGACACCGGCCCAATTAGCCTCCCAGGTCTCATCGGACGCATCAAGGGGGCTGTCCCAGTCGATACCGGCATTATTGACGACAATATCGATACGACCTTCCGCAAGTCGCATCGCCTGGTCGTACAGGTCTCGCCCGGCTCCCGGTAACAAAAGATTGGCCTCCACCGCTCCGAGCGCGAGCGGGCCGATGTCCTGAACCGCTTTATCAGCTTCAAACATGCTGCGATTGCCATGCAGAATGACCTGGCAACCTTGTTGGGCGAAAGTGTGTGCACAGGCCAGGCCGACGCCTTGGCTCGAACCAGTGATCAGGGCTGTCTTGCCAGTTAGGGATCCGCTCATGAATTCAGTCGCCTATTTAAGCTGCTTCTTTGCGACCGCCTCGTAGACTTTCCCGTACGGAGGAGCAAGCAGACTGGACGGGTGCCATTTGCCGGTTTCAAGAACCGCGCGCTCATGTGTGAAGGTCAAAAAGCCGTATTCGCCATGATAGGCCCCATGGCCGGATGCGCCGACACCACCGAAGGGCAGATCGGGAACAGACAGATGGACGATATTGATATTGACGCCTGCTCCGCCGGACTGTGTCGCATTCAGGACTCGTTGAGTCTGCTGTTTGTCCGAAGAATAGACATAAAGGGCCAGAGGGTGAGGGCGGTCACTGATATAGTTTGTTGCTGCATCCAGCGAGGTGTATCCGATGATTGGGAGTATGGGGCCGAAGATTTCCTCGGTCAGGATTTTGCTATCGTCCGGCGCGTTGAGGATGATGGTTGGCGGAACTTTCCGCGCAGCCTTGGCGGCCTCGACATCATGGTCGGGTTGCAGAATTTCTGCCCCCCCGGAGCGCGCCTCCTCAATCATAGTATTCAAGCGTTCATAGTGGCGATCCGAGACGATTGCGGTAAAGGCGTCATCGGAGGCCGCCTCAGGATGCTGGTGTTGCACGACCCGGATGATTTCTTCCGCAACCTCTCGCTCTTTGCCATTGGGAACCATCAGATAATCCGGCGCAACGCAGGTCTGGCCGGCATTATAGCATTTGCCCCAACCCAGTGATTTTGCCGCGGCCCTAACCGGGTAATTATCGGTTAGAATCGCGGGTGACTTTCCGCCAAGTTCGAGCGTCGTCGGCACCAGGTTTTCCGCAGCCGCCAAAGCGATTAGTCGGCCCACTTGCGTGGAGCCGGTATAGAATAGGTGATCGAATTTGAGCTTGCTGAATGCCTCGCCGACGGCGGGACCGCCGGTCACGACGGTCACATGATCTTCTTCGAAATGCTCCGCGATCAACGTCTTGAGTAATTCCGAAGTTGCCGGCGTATGCTCGGAGGGTTTCAGCATTACCCGACAGCCAGCGCCGAGTGCCGCGACGAGTGGGGCCGTCGCCATCTGGAACGGATAATTCCATGGCGCGATTATGCCCACGACTCCAACCGGCTCACGGCGAACATAGGCTTTGCCTGGTTGCAGTGTCATTGGGAGGGGCTTGCGTTTGGGTGCCATCCATTTGGAGAGATGCTTCTTTATGTGTTTGGCGTCCTGAATCGTGAACGCAATCTCAGCGATCACACTTTCCTGACGGGCGCGATTTCCAAAGTCATGGCAGATCGCATCGGCGATTGCGTCGACATTCTTCTGGCAGAGGGATATTAGCCGGTCGAGGTCATCCTTGCGGCGATTGACATCCCGATGGCTATCCGCGCGGAACGCCGATTTTTGCGTGGCGAGAAGAGATTTCATGCGTTCAATCTGCTTGGCGTCTGCATCGCTCATAATAGTCTCCTAGCTCGTCCTCAGGCGTTATCTTCGGCGATCATCTGAGCCGCCCGAGTCGCGATCATGATCGTAGGTGCATTGGTGTTCCCACCGACAAGACGTGGCATCACAGAGGCATCAACCACACGAAGCCCATCAATGCCCCTAACTCGGCAACGACTGTCCGTGACCGAGAGCTCACCGGAACCCATCGCGCAGGTCGAAGTCGGATGATACAGCGTTTCGGCACGTGCACGAATGTCATCAGCGAGTTGGGCCCGAGTCTGGACCTCAGGACCGGGGAAGCGCTCCGCCTTGCGATCAAAGTCAAAGGCGGGTGAATCGAGAATTTCACGCGCCTTGGCTAGGCCGTCGACCATCACGTCCAGGTCAAATTCGTCATCCAAATAATTAGGTTGTATCAGCGGATGATCCGAAGGGTTTGTTGTTTTTAAACGGATTTCACCGCGGCTCTTCGGGTATAACTGGCACACATGCAGTGTAACGCCGTGGCCCCAGGCTTTCTCAATCCCGTGGGGGTTTGAAATCGCTGGAATAAAGACGAGCTGCAAGTCAGGAAGGTCTTCCGCAAAGGCTGACTTGATAAAAGCACCGCCTTGAACCGGATTGTTCGTGAACGGTCCATCACCTCTCATCGCCCAACGAGCGACCATGTAGAGATGACTGGGCATGGATCGTAGGGAATTGCCGATTGAGAGAGCGGACTTGGTCCAGAGCTGGGCCGTTATATCGAGATGATCTTGCAGGTTTTTCCCGACACCCGGCAGATCATGTTCGACGGAAACACCATCGTCACGCAATTCATTGGCGGGACCGATTCCGGATAGAAGAAGCGTCTGTGGCGAGTTGATAGCGCCTCCGGAGAGGATGACCTCTTTGCGAGCAGTGAAGGTTTTTCTTTCACCGTCAATGTCGACCTCAACGCCGGTAGCCCGCCCATTCTCGATAATAACGCGTTGCACCATCGCCTGGGTCGTCACTGTGCAATTGTCGCGCTCCAGCGCAGGTCGAAGAAACGCGTCGGCTGCACTACATCTCTTATTGCCGCGCTGGGTAACCTGGTAGGGACCGAAACCCTCTTGTTCCGGTCCATTGAAATCACCATTTCGGCGGTATTGGAGCTGGTCCCCAGCTTTGAAGAAGGCCTCGGTTAGTGGACTCAGATCATTGATGTCCTGCACCCACAGCGGACCGCCTGTTCCATGGAGGTCATCGCCACCGCGTGTTTGGTTTTGTACTTCCTTGAAGGCCGGTAGGGCGTTTTTCCAACCCCAGCCTTCGGCCCCATAGGTCTGTTCCCATTCGTCGAAGTTTTGACGCGCTCCGCGCATATAATGCATCGCATTGATCGAGGACGATCCGCCCAGCGTCTTTCCCCGCGGCCAGCAAAGTTCCCGATCATTGAGGTTTTTCTGTTTTTCGGTCCAATATCCCCAATTGAATGCTTCTCCGGTTACCGCAAACTGCAGCAACATCGGTGTGCGAATGATGGGGCTATCATCGGATCCGCCCGCTTCTAGCACGCAAACCGTTACATTCCGGTCGCGCGACAGGCGTTCAGCCACTGTGCAACCAGCCGATCCAGCACCGGCAATGATATAGTCGAATTCGGTATCATTCATCCGCGTCAGCCTCTGTTAATGCAGGAAGATCGTCGTTTGCAAGATCATCAATCGGATCGCCATAATGTGCCGCTAATGCGCGCATCGCAGCAATGGATTCGCGGGTTCGGTTGGACCATGTCTGATCCGCAGCAGTGCGCGCAATTACAATATTGCGTCGCTCGTCGACCCAGACATATTGGCCGAACACACCCGCCATGAAATATTCGCCGTCATGATCATTGGGTACCCAGAAATGTAGACCGTAACCGCGCGGAGAATAAACTGAATCATCTCCAGCATTCTGAAAGTCCGCGTTGGGCCGCGTCGCCATTTCAACCCAGCCTTCCGGTAAAATTCGCTCATCATTCCAAACACCGTCTTGGAGGTAGAACTGGCCGAAGCGGGCGTATTCCTCCAGTCGGGCATTGAGACAGCAATAGCCAATTGCATGGCCGCTTTCGCCTGGGATGTTCTGGTTCCAACTGGCATCGCCGGCCATACCGATTGGTTCCCAGATTTTCGTCTGAACTATTTCGGCGAGAGGTGCGTTATAGATACCCCGAACCACGGCCGAGAGGACTTGTGTATTTGCACTCACGTAATGGAGGTCTTCACCGGGGTCTCGATCGCGCTCGACCTGACCGACCAAATTATCGATGCTCTGTCCCATAGCGGGAGCGGCGAACAGGACCCGTATATCTGAATCGACATTTCCGTAGTCTTCATCAAAATTGACGCCCGCGGACATCATCAGAAGATGTCGAAGTGTCGTTTCGCCATAGTCGGTCCCGCCAAACTGAGGCGCAAACATTTCCGCCGTCTGATCCAGACTGCTGATATGTCCCTCTCGCATGGCAATCGCGATGAGCGTCGCAACATAGCTTTTACCGACTGACCATGAGGTGTGTCGCGTTTCCAGATCCGCTTCGAGGAAATATTCCTCGTGCACGACCTCACCATTATGCAGGACCATCAAACCGGTTGAGTCGGATTCGCGCAGCCATTCGGAAACCGGCTTCTCGGCGTCAAGCCAATTGATCAAAACATCAGCATTTTCGACGTTTCGAGAGAGCGGAGTAGCGGTAGAATCGGCGTGAATCACGCGGTTGGGGTAAATTTCGTCCATACGGCGAAATGAGCTCACCAGTTGGTCTGGAGCCGAAGCTGCGCTCATTTCGGCGGGTGAAAAGTTCGACCATGGCCGATAATACCAACCGCCAAAGAGCGCTCCGAAAATGGTGATGATTGCTGCTAATCCAATGAAAATATTGCGAATAGTCATCGTCAACTCCTCCCCGATTGTGTTGGCATGAACGCTGTTCACTGGGCAGCCTAGCAGACAATCCTGGTCTGGAAAGAGGGCGGGTGTGTTCTTCGCCAAATTTAGAAAGTGCGGCATGCTTGCATCAGCACCGGCATCTTTTTTGCAAATATGACACAAACAGGCTGACAGCGTGGTCTGACAATGTTCAAATACAATCCATATACGCGGACTGGTTGGTTGATAACCGCGTTACGAGGGGAGAAATATCCTATGAAACTGTTTTCCAAGGCGGCCACACTGGGCACGACCGCTATTTTAACGACGCTTATTGGTGCTTCCGGTGCTCTTGCACAGGTCGATTCCATTACCGTTACCGCGCAGAAGCGTGAGCAAACTCTGCAGGAAGTTCCGATTTCCGTTGCTGTTGTTACAGCAGAGTCGATCGAGCAATCTACGATCCGCGACGCCGCTGATCTGCAGACACTTGTTCCATCCTTGCGCGTTGCTGAATTTGCATCATCGACGAATACTGAGTTCGCATTGCGCGGCTTGGGGACGTCGAGCTTTAACCCAGGCCTCGAGCCATCGGTTGGTATCTTTGTTGATGGCGTTTATCGCCCACGTTCCGGTGCGGCGATCAATGATCTCGTCTCCATCGAGCGTGTCGAAGTTCTGCGCGGCCCACAGTCCACCTTGTTTGGCCGTAACACGCCAGCGGGTGTCGTGAGCTTCATCACGCAAGAGCCCCAGTTTGACACAGGGTTTGAAGCTGCCTTTACCATGGGCAACTACAATACCCGCATTCTGTCCGCTTCCGGTACAGGCGCGCTCACAGATGACATCGCAGTCCGTCTCGATGTGACAACGAACGAAGCTGATGGCTTCCTCGTCAATTACGACGGCCGCGAAATCAATAATCGTGATCGTCAGGTTGTTCGCGGTCAGGTGCTGTGGACACCGTCCGACGACATGACCGTTCGCATCATTGCTGACACCAGCGAGCTGAACGAGAATTGCTGTGCCGCTCCATTTGCTTCCTACGATCCAGCGGATCTCGGAGCACTGACCTTACTGGGCGCGACAATCCTTCCACCAAACCCGCACGCGGGCTTGTTAGCGGCTAACGGCCGCGTCAATACCGGTCTGACGAACTCCGGTTTGTCAGCTGAAGTAAATTGGGACTTTGATGGTTTCACTCTGACATCCATCACATCTCAGCGTACTTATGACGAAGATCAGGATATCGATGCTGACTTCTCGACCCTCGATTTGGCTCAGCGACGCCGTATCCAGCAGACTTATGATTCCTTTACACAGGAAATTCGTCTGACATCGACCGGCGGTGGTGACATCGACTGGATGATGGGCGGGTTCTACTACGATAACGATCTGCAATTCCGGAACAATACGCCTCTGGGTGCGGACATTCGTCCGTTCTTCGATCTGGCAACAACGGGTCTGATGGCGCCGATCACGGGCGGTTTGGGTCTTCCACCAATGGGTTTCCCAACGTTCCTGGAGTTGATGGTCAACGCGAACAATGGTGGCGCGCTTCCACTTGGCACGCTTGTGCCGCTGACGGGAGCCTCACCATTCCCAACTGTTCCGACAGAGGGTTACCTCGCAAACGGTTCAGGTCTGGTCGAAGAGTTTTATGACTACCAGACGGAATCAACATCGTTCTTTGCGACGATGGATTGGCACCTTAGCGATCGCACCACCTTTACAGTTGGTGGTCGTTGGTCGACTGAAGAAAAGACAATGACACCGACAGTCAATATCGATGACGCAATTTCCGCCATCGATTATGTGTCTCTTGCTCAGGATCTGCGCTTGGTTTCTGCGGGTACATGCTTAAACCCGGCAATACCTGATACTTGCGCCTATCTGGTACCAGCAATTCTTGCTGGTGGTGGAATGCTCATCGATCCAACGATGCCACTTCCATTGGCTTTGGCTCAAAACCCTGCAGCAAACTTCCTGATCCCGTTCGGTGCAGCGGTGTCGCTTAATCCACCACTGCCTGCCGGTGGTTTCCCGGGCGGATCACGTACAGATGATAATTTCTCGTACAACATGATCCTGGCGCACGACTGGAATGATTATCTGAACACGTATGTCAGCTATTCAACCGGCTTCAAGCCTGGTGGTTTCAACCTTTCTGCCAACGCTGCCTTCACTGGCATCTTTGAGTTTGAAGAAGAAAACACCACGTCCATTGAAATTGGTGCCAAGGGTGTCACACCTGATGGAGCTATCCAGTATTCGATCGCTTACTTCGAGCAGAATGTTGAGGACTTCCAGTCCAACAACTTCGTTGGTTCGGGCTTTGCGCTTCAAAATGCCGGTGAAATTCAGGTCAATGGTATCGAGTTTGAGGCCAATTGGGCCATTCTGGATAACTGGGATGTCACAGGTGGTTTCACCGCTCTGACTGAAAACAAGTATGTCGAATTCTTCGGCGCACCTTGTCCAGACGTTGCAGTGGCGACCTGTTACACAGGCTTCCCGATCATCGACTCCGCCGGAACAACCGATCCGACGCGTCCATTCGGTACCTATAACAACTTGTCAAATGTCTCCCGCGGCAATGCTGAATTTGTGAGTAGTGTCACATCGACCTACACACATTCCCTCGGCGACTCGATGGAGATGCAGTGGCGGGCGGAGGCATTCCACACAGCAGGCTATGGTCTGGTAACTGGTCGTGATGAGCGCGCAGTTGGTAACCAGGACGCCTTCACCCTCTACAATGCGAGCATCGCGCTTGCTGATGTTGATGGTGGCTGGGAGCTTCGCGCCTGGGGCCGGAACATCATGGATGAAGATTTTGTCAAAGGCGGTTTCCCATCCGTGGGTCTTCCGGGCACAAGCTTCAACCAGTATCCTGGTGATCCACAGACTTACGGTCTGACCCTGCGAATTCGCCGGTAAACACCGTTTAAATTCTGCTTTGAAAAAGGGCGGGGGCTGTATAGCCTCCGCCCTTCTTCTGTTTGGAGCCAAATATGGAAATAGTCATCAAACTGCTTATCTCGGTCTTCGGCGTTTCCGCCATGGTTTTGACTTGCCATTTTTTCAAACTGTCTCGTCCATCATCGATCAGTGATCTTGATGAGGCCAAGCGCTTGCTGGATCAGGACTCAGTCGGCTTCCAAAGCGGAGCGAGCGTGCTGTCCCGCGACCGCGCCGTCGCGCTCATCGAGCAAGCGTCTGGGGATAGCATTGGTCTGTTGGCTGCAATGGGAGACGGCGTCGTGATCCGGTATCTCACTCCCGGAAGTGTCAAGGCGACGCGCATGGGCGAAAATTCTGATCTGACGATTCAATTGCGGGAT
>Ga0315338_1001772_pt1 | contig 24563 bp, 24 predicted proteins | sample ASW8metaG_FD_204518 | JGI IMG/M metagenome (GOLD analysis project Ga0315338, IMG submission 204518) | Ammonia-oxidizing marine archaeal communities from Monterey Bay, California, United States - ASW #8 | ecosystem: Environmental > Aquatic > Marine > Coastal | place: USA: California | collected... | reverse complement strand
GACCGCGGCCAGCACAACATCGGCTGGGAAGAGCACCGGAGCGCCCGCGTTGCCGGCCGCGACCGCGACGGAAATGCGATGGTCAACCCGGCCTGGAAGTCGTCGAAGTTCCACGGCATGTTCAAGGGCGGCAAGAAGGGCCACACGCAATACACGACGATCCGCGTGGTTACCCCCACGAGCCCAGGGTGGAACATCCCCGCGCAGGAGGGGCGGCACGTCCTTCGGAGGGTGACGAGCTATCTGAGTGGTGAGCGAGGCCAGGCGAGGATGCTGGCCGCGGCGCTGGCGGTGGCAGTCGACCCAACAGGGGAGGGCAAGTGAGCGTGTTGCGTCCAGCCGGTGCGGGCATGACCTTCGTGCCAGAGCTCCAGGTGCGCCAGCTCCTCATCGAGGGGATGGTGGAGCTTGCCGGCGACCGTCACCGGATGGATGAAATGTTTGGCCGGGTCGACGCCCTCCTCCAGGGTACACAAAACGAATGGGCTGACGAGGCGCGGGCCGTATTCCTCGAGCTGGCCAAGCCGGGCCACCGCGGCGGGGCGCGGGTGCTGGTGGGCTACCCCCCACAAGAGGCCCGACTGCCGGCGCTATCCATCGTCGAGGAGGGCGGCGCCGAGGACGAAAGCCAGGCCACGTTCGGCGACATCATGGCCCGACAGATCGAAACGCTCGGCCAATCGGAAGAAAACGAGGACGGCGAGGAGGTCGGCAACCAGCGGCTACACGAGCACATTCACATCGGGTGCGAGTGGACATCAACGCTACAGCTAAGCACATGGGCGACGACGCCAGAGGTCTCGGTCATCCTTCACGCGGTAGTCAAGCACCTCATGCTTCGGCTCAAGGGTCGCCTCTTCCGAGCTGGGGTTCAGTCGGTGTCTCTCAGCGACAGCGGGTTCCAGCCCAACCCCGACCTCTACCCGCGCACGGGCTATGTGCCAGTCGTCCGTTGTACGATGCACTGGACTAGCCGCCAGACCCGCCGAAAGGGGCCGCGCCCCGCGACCTGGAAGATCACGCACACGTTCAGCACGAGCTAGAGAGGCCTTCATGAAGTTCGCCGAATTCGTCGCCAGCCTCCCCGCGGTCGGCAAAGGTGCCGTCCGAAAGGACCGCGAGGCCCGCCGCGACCTCCGCCGCGGCGGAGAAGCCACCCGCGATCTTCTGAGTACGAATCGCGGGCGGAAGACCGCCGAGCGCCTTGTGGCGCAGGCGGAGCGAGCGCTGCGCACCGAGCTCGACGTCGGTGCGGCGGCCTGGCCCGACCTCGTGGCGCGTTTCGGCCGCTTCGGCGGCGACCAGTGGCGGGAGTTGCGCCGCACCACCCAAAAGCTCGTGCCGGAGGCCCGCAAGGCTCCGGCCGCGGAGGGCTGATCCATGCCGAGCATCACCACGCCACAGGGCCAGACCCAGTACATCCCCGGCGTCTACTCCGACTTCGAGGTCGTCAGCGACCTCCCCGGCCCGCTGCCAGAGTGGCACGTGCCCGTGGTCATGGCTGGCGCGGAGGAGGGCTACCCCTTCGACGTCAAAGACACGATGTACGACCACGAGACGCTGTCGCAGTGGCGGGTGATCGGCACGGCGTCCGCGGCTCGGTCCTTCTACGGCGCCGACTCCGACATGGGGCAGGCCTTCAAGTGGGGCAAGCGGGGCGGACTGCCGCGGGCCTATGCGGTCTGCATGTCGGCACTCGTGCGGGCAAGCGTGCTTGGCACAAAGACGGGGCCGGGAGACGAGTTCTATGTGGCGGCGCTCAAGTACGGCGCTCCCGGTGGCCACATCAAGATCAAGCTGACCGGGGGGACGGCGCTGGAGGTCACCCCCCTCAAGCACTACAGCCGCCTCACGCAGAACGGCACGACCGGCGACACCCGGATCTACGTCCGCGACAACGTGTGGGTCAAGGACGGCCAGACCCTCAGCATCGGCGACAACAACAGCGCGAACGTCGATTACACCGTGTCGTCGAAGGGCACGTCGCTCGATTCCGGTGGTCAGGTCATCTACTGGATCGAGCTGACGAGCGCGCTGCTCGCCGACATCACGACGGCCGAGTACGGCCTGATCGTCGAGTACAACGAGAGCGGCAAGGAGACCCCCGACACATTCGCGGACGGGACTGCGATGCTCGACTGGTTGCAGGACGGCAGCAGCAAACTCCTCACGGGCTCGGCGCACGGCAGCAACACGGGCGCGGCACTCATCGCGGTCAGTACGGCCACGGCACTCAAGGACATCACGGCTTGGTCGACGGTGGTGGGCGGTGCGAGTCCGGCGCCGACCTCGACCGATTACAGCGACTTCATCACCGATCTCGACGCGAGTGAGTGGGACGCCTTCGCCGAGAGTGAACAGGTCATTCCCCAGGCCTTTCTCGTCGTGGACCCGTCCAGCACGATCCATGCCTCCATGAACGACTTTGCTGCGGCGAAGCGAACCGAGGGCTACCCGATCTCGGTCACGACCGGGTGCGAGTGGGGCGATACCGACCCGACCGCGGGCGACGACACGGACCCCAGCTACCGGGCCGGCGTCCTCAACAGCGAAAACCTCATGCTGGTCGCGGGCGGCATCAACTGGCTCGCACCCTACCTGTCGCACGCGCCCCAGGTCTTCGGCCGGCGCATCGGCGGGGGCATCCCGCACAACCTCACCAACGACGATCTCAGCTACGCTCAGCTCGAGTACAGGTGGGACGAGCGCAACAGTGGCGAGCTGACCGACTTGCACAAAGCCGGTGTCTGCACCTACCGACTCGACGTGGGCACGAGCATCCGGTGGCGGATCTCCCAGGGCTTGTCGACGTTGCAGGACAACAGCAGCGCGTGGAACGAGTCGGACGCGACGAGTCCGCTGGTCATGCAGCGCGACCTCGCCGACTTCATCCAGTACGTCATCAAGCGCGACCTGGACGGCACCCAGGTCGGGGCCGACCAGGTCGACGCCGATACCATCGCGGGCGTCCTCGTTCGCCGCGCCGAGAAGTCGCTGGTGAAGGGTGGCTATGTCACCGAATTCAGCATCACGAGCGTCACCAAGAACGCTTCGGGAGCTGGTTGGGATGTCGAGTGGCGGGTCGTTCTGCCGCTCACCACCGACTACATCACGGTCGTCACGACCATCCACATCACCGAGTAGGGGTAGGCCATGAGCTACGGCGAGTTCCAGGCGCTAGAGCAGTACATCAGCAAGCTCGCCGGGGCTGCGGTCACGGTCAAGTTGGTCAACGAGGCCGACCCCGCCGACGCTGTCATCGGCGCCGCGTCGAACCTTCAGTGGCGCGACAACTTCGAGCAAGTCCCGATCGAAGAGGCCGGATCTGAGGGCGTCGATGAGCACGCCACCGGACGCCACGACGGCTCGGGCTCGATGTCCGCATTCTTCACGCCGGCATGGAGCGATGCACTCCCCGCTCGCGAGGACTTCATTGGCAAGAGCTTCCTGCTCATGACGAAGATGGGCGACGAGCGGGAGGGCGCCGGCATTACGCTCAACGCCTTCGTCGGCCTCAAGATCACGGGTGTCAGCTCCAACCACGGCGCCCGCGGCGCCAAGACGCTCGACATCAGTTTCGTCTACCAGACCCGATACAAGGGCAAGGATTGGGCTGATCTGACCGGCACCGCGTAGACATTCACCCCAGCAGGAGCAGACGATGGCAGGTGACACGGTAGAGGTGCGCGTATGGCTCGACGTACCTACGACGGACAACGACGACGGCCGCAAGCGGCTCTGGCTCAACGAGGCCGGGGCTTTCCTCGAGGACGAGGCCGCGGCCATGGTCCTCCGGTTCAAGCGCTCGCCCACGGTGGCCGAGGGCTTGAGGATCAACCGCATCGCCCACGAGCTCGCCGGGGGGCTCGCCGAGTATGTCGGGCTGGAGCGCGGGGCGGAGAAGGCGCGGCTGGCGGTCGTGGCTGCGGTGACGGCCGCGGAGTGGCCGGATGGCCGACCGACCGCCAAGGGCGCCGAAGAGGTCCGGCAAGAGACGGCGCTGGCGTTGCGGTGGGGGGCCTGGTCATCGCCGGACAAGTCATGCTGGGAGTCGATGCAGGCGATGCTGGATCGGCTGCGGTTCATGGCGCGGTGGCAAGTCCTCGTCGTGGACCCGCCCAATGGGTGGGCGGTCGTCGCCGACCGGATGATGGACGAATCGACGGTGGCCGCCGTGTGGGGCTGCTTTCTCAGGTCGCACGAGGACCACGTGCGGGGAAAAGCGCAGCCCTCCGAGCCCTCGCCGCCGGCATCGGAGGGCCACCACCCCCCGGTGCCCACGTAGTCCTGCACGCCGCGGCCCAGCAGTCTCGCGACTTCATCCAGCAGTGGCGGCTTCTGTACGACCTTCCGCCGACCGATCCCCGCTACCTGGACGCGACCGAGGACCAGATCCTCGCCGACCTCCTGGTGCGCGGGTACACGCAGGCGGCGAAGATGGTGGCGCTGGATCCGGCGCGGGCAGAGGTCGAGGACATCGCACTCGACCCCGACAAACAACGCGACTTCATGGAGTCGGCCGACGCTACCTTCGGCACGGCCGAGGCCGAGGCCGCTGTCCGGCGGCTGCTACGGGGTGGTAGAACCGAGAAGGCCCCACCGACCCGGTTGTCGCTGGGGCGAGGCCGGATCTCCACCGCGGGAAGCACATGAGCGGCACGGAAACCACGCTGCGGGTTCGCACCCAGGCGGACATCGCTGCACTCCAGGCCTACGCACAAGCCGTGCGGGGGGTCCGGCAGGAGATCGACCACCTCACTCGTTCCGAGGACGCCCGCCGAAGCCGCCCAGCTCCGCCCGCGAGTCCGGCAGGGCCAGGGGGCGCCGGCACTCCAGGGGCTCCAGGGGCTCCAGGGGCTCCAGGGGCTCCAGGGGCTCCAGGGGGGGGCGGAGGCGGGCAGCCGGGGGCGCCAGCGCCATCGCCGCCGCGTCCGCCGCCGCGGCACCGTTCGCCGGGCCAGCCTGAGTCGCCATGGCGTAGCCGGATGGGCCGCGGGGCCGGGTGGGTGCGCAACGCGACATCGACCGCGGCCGGGGTCGGGCTCGGGTCGAGCATCACCGGCTTCTTCCTTGGGTCGGGTCAGAAGTACCTACAGCTCAGTAAAGTCATCGAGCACCTGGATCAGCGCTTTCGCTCGGCCGGCGACGGCGTGGCCTACTTCGGATCCGCACTCGGGCACACGGTCGCGGAGACCGGATCGCTCATCGACTCGCTCGGCGACAAGACGAACACGGTGACTCGCTCGCAGTTCCAGCGCTACGCGGGCTTCGCTCGAGAGCGTGGCCTGGATCCAGGCGTGGCGATGGACACCCTCGGCACGCTGGAGCGGGTCACCGGCGAGGAGGTCGACCAGTCGTCGTTGATCCGGCTTTTGCTGGATGCCGACAAGCAGAAGATGGGCGAAGGCCGCTTCGCGGAGCACGTGCGGGCGACAGCATCGATCGGTGAATCCCAACTCCGCCGCACCGGCCATGTCGACCTCAGCGGCGTCATGACGGCGCAGAGTATCCCCGGCATCGTCTTCGGACAGGGCGACCCGCGCGCACAAGGCCAGGCGGGCGTCGACTTCCTCGACCGGCTGTCGGGGGTCATGGGCGGCGAGCACAACCCCGCCATGAAGACCTACATGATGCGGGCCATGGGCTTCGGGGGGGATGGCGGCCCCGGCTACATCGAAATGAGGAAGCGGCTGGAGGCCGGCGTACACGGGGACGAGGGGACTGAGAACATACTGGATCTCTTCAAGCAGTTTCGGGGGCAAGGGCTCGGCGAAGGCGCCATGTTCCGGCGGCTGGAGGTGGCGAGCGGCGGCAGCCTCAAGGCGCACGAGATCGAGGCCCTAGTCCAGACACTCGGCACCGACGAAGGACTCAGCGAGTTTTTCGACTCGACCTATACGGACCCGGAGGCGCGGCGCGAGGCCTACATGAAAACACTGTCAGCAGCCGATCGGGCGCGCTTCGAGCAGGAAGGCTTCGTGGGGCTGGGCAAGGCCGCCACTCCATTCGGCGCTTCCGCCGAAGTGGAGTTGGAGGGTTTGCAGATGAAGGTGGGCGGGTCAGTCGCGAAGGGGATGCTGGACATTCGCGACATACTGGTCAACTCGGCCGAGGGGTTCGCTAACCTCCTCGGCGTGGATTGGGGGCCGATCCTCACCGACCTCACGGGCGCACTCAAGACCGCCAGCGAGGCCTTCCGCAAGGGCACCGAGGTCGATGGCGAGCTCCGCAAGAAGATCACAGAGCCGGCCAACATACTCATGGACTCGCACGACTTCGGGCAAAAGCAGTTCGATCAGGGCAATTGGTTCATGGGCGCCGCGGCGTACACCCCGATGGGACTCCGCGCGTCGGCGGCTAACCGATGGGGTTTGTGGGGGAACGATGACGACGACGAAGCCGGCGGGGGGTTGTAAATGCCGGCCTCTAGCCGCGGCGACAGCCTCATCCTCCAGCGCGGACCCCCGAAGGTGGCGGTGTGGACGACGGGCGTACTCGGCTCCGAGATCGAGGTCGGGCACGAGGTCGTCGCCTTCAACGTGAGCAAGGGGATCGGCGGCGCGTCGGGCCGCTGGACGCTGGACCTTCTGCCGCGGACCATGTCGGGCGTGCAGACGGTGGCGGACATCCGGCGCCGGGCGGTGCTGTATCGCGACCTCGCGCCCAACCAGCTCGTCAGCATCGGCTTCGAGCGCACGGGCGGGATCATGCTGGGGCTCATCGACAGCGTCCGGAAGACGCGGTCGCTGGTGGGCCAGACGGTGAAATACGGGCTGCGCGTCACCGGCCGCGACATGGGGAAGGCGCTGGAGGTCGACAACGTCGTCTTCGCGTCCGTCGCCGTCGAGACGCAGCCGGCCTTCCACGCGGCAATCGCGGCCACTCTAGGGCCTGACCATCCGGTCGTGAACGACATGAAGGGCACCTGGGGACCACTCACGCCGGACGGGGTGGAGAGTTTCCTAGCGATCAAGCTCGAGGACGCCGTACAGTGGGTGCTTGATCACTGCACCACCCTCAACATCCCCGTCCTCGCCGCCGCGGCTGGTCCAGGGAAGACGCCGGCCGACTTCATCACCCTCGACGTGACGTCGATGCACGACGACGAGGTCTGGTCGGAGTCGCTGGCCAGCTACGAGGGCTCGGTCTGGTCGTTCTTGCAGTCGGTGATCGACCCCGATCTCTACGAGATCCGCATCGACTCCAGGCCGGACCCTTTCGCGGTGCTGACGACGGCGTTGCCGGAGGTGGTGCTGATCGTCCGGCCCAAGCCCTTCGATCACCCGAAGATGGATTGGGCCAAGGTCAGCGAATCCCTCGGCACGGGATGGGAGCACTTGGGAGGCTTCGCGACGGCCGATGGGTCGCACCACGAGGTTCCGGAACACGAGGTGCTACATGAGGAGCTGGGGCGAGACGACGCCGACGTATTTTCCTATGTCGATGTCACGATGCAGAACGAGCTCGCCGGCAGCGATGCGGCGCACGCCCTCGGCCTCTTCTACCCAATCGTCGACACGGCAGCCGCGACCAGGTGGGGAATGAAGGCCTACCGGGCGCGGTCGGCACTAGTGGCGGCCGACCTCAGCAAAATAGCGAATGGAGAGGGGGACTATGGCAAGGAGATCCCCGAAGCGACGAAGGAGGTGCGCAACCGGATCTTCAACTGGAACCGGATGAACGCCTACTTTGAGAAGGGATCGCTGGTGGTCGCGGGCCGCGACAACTTCCGCGTCGGCGACAAGCTCGTCCTGCCGTGGGCGATTCCGCCCATTGGCGACAGGGTCGGGATGGAGTTCTACATCGTAGGCTGCACCTGGTCCTGGTCCTACGGCGGGCACTACACGACGAACCTACAGGTGACGCGCGGCCACAATACCGAAATGATCGACCTCTTCGACCTCGACACGCTCTTCACCAACCCGGCGAATCCGACCGGCGTGGCGGAAACATGAGGGGACGGAAGGACCCGTCGATCCCGCGCCACCCGCGCGGCGGAAAGCCGGCACTGAGCCCCACCACCGGGCGCTTCGTCCGCTACGCCGACACGGGGAAGGTGCTGCTGACCGACAACAGGGGCAACTGGTGGCAGCTCCCCAGCGTCACAATCCTCACCGGCTCGTGGGGCTTCTCTGAGGAGGGCATCGAGAAGCTACCGCGGCCGTGGGAGTACATCGCAGACGGTCAGCCGCTCGTGAGTGGCGACATCGTCATCATCGACTTTCTCGACGGGTCGTGGCGCCGGCCGGTCGTCCGTGGCGGCGTTCGGAGCGTCCAGGCCAGCAGTTTCTTCGCTCGCGACCACGACGCCAGCGGCGCGAACGACAACCGGCTCCGCGTCCGGCTGACCCCGATGATCAAGGGGGTCCAGGTCGGCGAGGTTCAGGTCAAGGCCTGCGACGACGATCTGGGGTCGGTCGAGCTGCTGGTGAGTGAGTCGGTCAAGATCGGTATCGGCCCAATCGTCGAGACCATACAGGCGCCCGTCACCACCATCGAGGCCTCGCTGACGGGGGTGACGGTGGTGTCGGCCGGGCCGGTCGACGTGACGGCCGCGGCGGGGGCGTCGGTGACGGCGGGCGGCGCGGTGGAGATCACGGCCGCGGAGGGCGTCACCGTCGAGGCGGTCGGCGCCGTGGAAGTTTCATCACTGGAGGGGGTCGAGGTCACCGGCGCCCTTGGCGTCACCATCGCGGGGGCCACCGAGGTCGTCGTCGACTCCGCGACGGTGGTGAAGCTCGGCGAGGGTGCGGCGGAGGCGGTCATGAAGGGCGCCACATTCCAGACGATCTACAACACACACACGCACACGATCTCTACGGGCAGTTCGGCGGGGGTGACCACCACGCCCGACACACCACTCACCGGTGCCGAGCTATCGACGCTCGTGCTCGTCGAATAGGGGACTCGCATGGCAAGCCTCGGCGCGAACAAGGGCGGCAACCTCAATATCTACATATTCGAGGTGGGGGTCGTCAATCTCTTCGAGCTGCTGGGCGTGCAGGTCGAGATCGTGAGTACGATGACGATCCACCCGCTGCTCGTGGTGCCCACCCGCATCGACTACCGGGACACCAGCAGGACGGCGATCTCGCAGACGGCCGGCGGCAGCGTCGTCACGGTGGCCGGCCGCGCTTTCCGTCAGGTCACGATGCAAGGCACCTTCGGCGTCGATTCCCGCGGGATCCTGCTCTACATCGGCAACGGCGCCATGCGCTTCCAGCGCTTCCTCAAGGAAGTCGTGCGCATGGGGGACGCGATGAGCCAGGACGAGGTCGACGCAAACACCGACTGGATCAACGGGACGCCCCTGATCCCGCTGCTCACCCTCGTCTATGAGGAGGAGTACAGCACCCCCTTCATCAACTTTTACGACTTCTGGAACGATACCGCCTTCCAGTGCGTCATCAGGAGCTTCAACCACCGGCGGAGCCACCGGGAGGGCGGGGCAAGCGGGCTGGTCCACTACACGATGACGATCGACGAGGCGGGGCCGCTGGTCGAGGGCGGGCTGGGCGAGATGCTGATCTCGGCCCTCATGAATGCCCTGACCTTCTGGGATTCCCTCAACAACGCAATCGCCAGCTACACCCTCGACGTCGTCGTCGGCAGCTTCACGGCACTCGGGGCGATCGTGATGTCGGAGTTGGCCGACACGCTGGCCGCCCTCAACGCCCAGGTCGAGGGCGTCCAGGCGCTCATGGGCGCCAACAGCGCGGAGGGGCAGTATGTGGCGGCGTCGGGCACGTCGGGACTCAGCAGCTATTTCGAGAATGCGTCGAAGGTCGCGCAGTACGCCGACGAGCTCGCCGACCAACTCGGGAAGCAGAGCGACGACACGGCCCAGGGCGAGACGGGCCAGGCCGACTTCTCGAAGACGGACAGCGGCAACAGGTCGGCCGAGCAGTACAGTCGACGGGTCGAGCTACGGGACATCGCAGGGCGCGCCCTCACGTCGTCGGTCATGGGCGTCTTCTTCGGGATGTCCGAAGCGGAGTTTGAGGAGTACGTCACGGCCTCGGGCACGGCCGACGTTCCACGCCCGGAGCTGGGATCGACCACCGAGCACACCGTCACCGAGACGGACACACCCGAAGGGATGGAGCAGACCTACGGCGTCGATTGGGGCCGCATCCTGGCCCTCAACGGCCTCCTCCCGCACGAGGCGCTGATCGCCGGCACGGTCATCCTCATCCCCAGCGTTCGCCCCACAGGCCCCCAGGGCATCGACGGGCTCCCCACGTTTGGCTCACACCGCGGTCAAGCGGCATGGGGCAGCGACATCCCGTGGGAGTTGGACGTCGACAGCTCTGGCGACATCGTCGCAATCGAGGGGCCAGACGTCGTCGTGCAGGGGTCAGAGTGGATCATCGACCTCTTCGGGGCTGACCTCTTGCAGGCGGTGCAGCACGTGCCGACCATCGTGCGCGAGCGCTACATGGCGAAGCGGCTGGCCGGCATGTTCAAGCTCGACCGCCGGATCACGGGCGTCCGCGAAATGGAAGTGGTGATCGGTGGCGACGGCGCCGCCGAGATCCGCGTCAACCTCGACGTCATCAACGGCGGCAGCATCGCCGCCGGGAGCTAGCACATGAGCACCCCCACACTTAGGGACCGCGCCCAGCTTTTGCAGGACTGGATCGTCGCGCTGCGCACCTACTCCGACCGCGTCCGCTGGTTCGGCGCCAACAGTCTCGCGCGGGCCTGGGGCTATGCGACGGCCTCGATGGTGGAGGCCGTATATCAGCTCTATCCGGCGCTTCTGCGGCGCTACACCGTGATCGCGTCGTCGGGCGATGAGCTGACCGAGGTGGCGTCGGAGCGGGGGGCGCAACGACTGGACGCGACGAACGCGAAGGTGCTGGTGCTGGTCTCGCCGACCTACGCAAACGTCGATGGCATCACGGCCGGCACCGGCCCGGTCGCGGGCGGCGATGAGATCGAGGTGGACGACACGGACGGGATCGTCGTCGGCGACACGCTCCGACTCCGCAACGGCGACGGCTCGGTCTTCGAGGTGGTCACCGTCGTCGGGATCTCGGTCGGCACCGGGCCGGTCTCCAGCAACGACGAGATCGAGGTGGGCACCATCGTCGGCGCCTACACGCCAGCCACGGACGACGTCGATGTCATCTTGCGCGTCAGTATCGCCGCCGGCACCGAGATCACGACGACGGCGGGCGTGACCTTCGAGACCCTTGACCCGCTGGTCACCGGCGACGTCAACGCCGTCTTCGACGGGGAGTCGACCGCGCTGTCGCTGGCCGACAAGGTGTGGGCCGAATGCACCACGGCAGGCGAAAGCGGCAACATCGAGCCGCGGTCGATCGTTGACTTCGGCACGCCAATCGCCGGCATTCTGTCCATCGTCAACCCGGAGCGGGGCAGCGGTGGCGAAGACAACGAGGCCGACACCAGCCTCAAATACCGGGCGATCCACCGGCCCACGGCCGCGAACCAGGAGACGGGGACCTGGCTGGAGGCGATGGCGAAGATCGGCAACACGGACGTCCTACGGGTGCTCCCTACCGAGAGTTCGGAGGTCCGGACCATCACGGCGCTCGTGCTGCACCGGAACGGCGGGGCGCTGTCGGCGGCCGAGCTCAACGACCTCGAGGATTGGCTGGCGGAGCGGTCGCGCTCCTACATGCTCTTCTCTCTCTCCAACCTCACCCTCACGGCTGTCGAGGTGGAGGCCGAGATCACGCTGGCGGCCGACGCCACCCTTGAAGCGGTCTGGAAGGCCGCGGCGTCGGCGCTGGCCGACTATCTGGACTGGCGCACCTGGCCATGGGGGCAGGACGTGGATGAGGCCGATCTGCTCACCATCGTCAACGGCACGGACGGCATCGCGGCACTCACTACGGCGGCCTTCCTGCCCGCGGCCGACGTCGCGGTGGACGACGAGAGCCTGCCCTACCTCGTGAGTCTGTCGCTCAAGGATACGGTGACGGGCGACGTGGTCAACGCCGACCTCGCGCAGAGCTTCTAGATGCCCCTACCCACGTTCTTCGGCTGGTATCACACCGACCTCGACGACCTCCCCGACGCGATTGCCGCGCCGTGGCAGAAGTACGGCACCCAGACGCCCACTTACGCCAACGACGGCCTCAACATCGAGGACTCATCAGGGGTCGAGCGACACGCCTACTGGAAGCCATCCCACCCGTCCGACACCACTACCGGCCCGGTGCGATTCCCCGACCGGATGCAGATCCAGGGCTACGTGCGCGGCCTCGCCGAGGCGCCCGCGTGGGCCTCCGGCGCATCGCCGATCATGCTCTGGCTCGACGACGGCGCCCGCGCCCTCGGATTGTCCATCGGGCCGACGTTGCGGCTGGTGGACCCGGAGACCGGCGACATTGTCGCGAAAGTCGCAGACAACCACCCCTGGTTCCAGGGCACCTACTACCGACTCGAGAAGCACAGTACGGGGCGATGGGTCGTTTACGTCGACTCCGCGGTCGTCTACGTCGCCGCCTACGACGAGGCGCCGATGAGTACCGTGGGCCTCCCCGCCCGCTACGGCTTCGGCGGCATGGACGACGGCGGCACGTGCGAAGCGGTCTTCGAGCAAGTCGAAGTCGCGCTGAATCGCGAGTTGCCGCCACAGTGGCTCGTGCTCCGCTATTTCACCGTCTTCCCCCAGCGGGCGCGGGAGAAGTGGAACGACATCACCCGCGGGATGCTGCGGGCGACGGTGGGGCTGGTGCAGGACGGCTACGCGATCCTCCGCGACACGTGGACGTCGCTGACGGCCGACAAGATCGTTAAATACAGCTTTTACGCGCCGGGCGACCGCCTCCCCAACCTAGAAAGTCCGGCGTGGGGCATCGACGCCCCCGGCGACGTCAGTATCCAGCGCGAGCGGATTCGGGTGGACGCGCAGGGCGCGGCCGTCACGGGAATTTACGCCGACTTCGCGGCCATGCTGGGCACCACGCCGATCTTCGTTGAGTTCTACTGCGGCGCTAAGATCATGGTGCGCGGGTACACGCCCGACGCTAACGCCCGCGTCGGCCCTCACATCCAGATCATCCACGAGGGGCGCACGGTCACGGCCCAGCTCATCGAGCTCGCCGGCTCATCGAACCGGGCGTGGGTCTTCACCGATGCCCTACTGGCCGGCCCTATCAACATCACCGGCCGGCCGTGGCCCGTCACGCCGGAGGTAGAGCATCAGGTCGAGGTCGTGGCGATCGGTGGTGCGTATGTGCTGCTCGTGATCGACGGCCAGATTGTCGACCGGTTGCAATTCACCGACTTCCCCGCTGTCGGGGCCGGCCGCTTTGCGCGCATCGAGAACCACGGGCCGGGCGGGGCACAATGCGACTTCACCATCGCCCACGCGCGGGCGGAGGTCCGGATCACCGACTCGCACCGCCGTCCGCTCTTCGAGCAGGGGCTACTTGAGCGCGCCGTGCATGTGAGTGGGTGCGAGACGAACGCCGAGCTAGACGTCTGGGGCCGAGGGCACCACGAGGTTCAGCAGCTCCGCGGCACGACGGCGGGCATCATTGTCGAAATGAAGCGGCTGTCGTGCTGCGATGACGTGTTCATCGTCGCGGACGAACAGCCGGCGTCGTGGGTACTCGAGAGAAGCTGGCCGGAGGTCACGCCGGTCTTCTTGGAGGTGGGCGGCGCGTCGGCCCAGGTCTTCATCGAGTTCTGCGAACAGGCGCCCAACTTCTCGCCGCAAGAGCTGGCCGACCTCGCCGCGTTGTACCTCGTTCCTCGGTCGGCGAAAGAGTTGGTGTATTTCCTCTGTGTTTCGACCCTCACGACGGGCTTGCCGGCAGCGGCGGGGCCAGGTTTCCAGACGGTCGATGTAAAGAGCACCGAGCACTTCGCGAAGGGCGACGAGGTGCTGATCCGCACCGCCGACAACCTCGCCCAAGAAACCACAAACATCACCGACGTCCCCTCGTCCACGCGCTTCGAGATCGAGGCCGTCGTCTACGCATTCCCGGCCGATTCGGTCATTCGCAAAGTCCTCGCGAGGACGTAGGAGCACCCCATGAAGCAGACCGGCGGACTGCGCTATCTCAAGGATCTCAAGGTCGGCATAGACGAGCTCCAGTGGCTCCAGGCCGAGACCGAGGAGCAGCGGGCAAAGATGATCCAGGGGCTCATGCTGCGGCATGGCCTCGTGTGCGGCCTGTCGTCGCGTGGCGGACTCGACAAGGTCTGGAAGGCCAACGACGAAGACGACGACGGCACGGTGACAGTGGTGACGGCGCCACACTGGCGCGAGACGACGCCAGCGGCGGCCGTGGCCGTGGACCCGGAAGGGATCCTGCTCTACCTGCACGCCGACTACGACATCGAGATCCCCGACGACTCCACCTGGTACACGCTGGTCGTCCACAAGGAATTCACGCGGTTGGCGCGGGGCACCATCGACATCACGGCGGGCAGCACGACGCTCGTGGGCACCGACACCGAGTTCACGAGGTTTGCGGCCTACACCGGCGACGGCTTCTCGCGCGGCACTCGACTCCGCATCGACGCGGCCGACACCAGCGGTGGAAACGATGGCACGCTGGAGATCGACACGGTGGTCAGCGACACCGAATGCACCGTCCGCGAGGCTCCGGCGGGGGCGACCGAGACCGCGATCCCGTTCCGGGTGGCGGGGGACTTCTGGCAAACAACGCCGGCCGACCCCGACATCCACCAGCGCTACATGCCGAAGTTTGAGCTAATTGCGCAGTGTCGCGACCCGATCGACGTGGACGCCGCATACACCGACTACATGGTCATCGCCGACGTGATGCGGGACTCGGCGGGCTCGCCGGAGGTCACGATCATCGACCGCCGCGTCCGCAACGTGTACCAGCGGCGGAACGATCGACCCTACGGTGTCCGGATGGCGCTGGCGCCGTGGGCGCTGGATTGGGTGGGCAACAGCTACAGCCAGGCCTTGTCGGTCTCCATCGGTCAGGGCTACGCGAGCGGCACGAGTATCGAAGGGGTGGGGCTGGACCGCACCGACCGCGACGACGTCCTCATGGCCGTCTGCGACAACGGTACGATCTACGCGCGCATCTACAGCACCCACGAGGCGGGTTGGGACGACCCCGGCGGGTCCGGCGCGATCACCATCGGGACCGGCACGAAAGCCGACATCGTCCACCTCCCCAGGAACAGCGGCTACACGCACGCCTGCATTTACACCCGCTCCGGTCAGATGTACGTGAGGCGCACCGCCGACGAAGGTGCAACGTGGACCGGCGAGGTCTCAGTCTGGAACCCCACCAGTGTCGACCCCCTCGACACGGCGGATTGGGCGCGCGGGCTGCTGCTGCACAACCATCGCCTCCTCGCCTTTGGCGTCCTCGACGACAATAGCGGCGGCTTGAAGCAGATCCGGATGGCCTACAGCGACGACTACGGCGCAACGTGGGACGACGACAGCGGCGCTGGATACGCCGTTTACATCAACTTCGGCGGCTTCAACGACCCGGAGCACTTCAACGTCTTCCAAGACGGCAGCGGCACGATCTGGTTCGCGTCCGGCAACTCCAGCGACGACACCATCGTCTTCGGCCGCTCCCAGGACGACACTGGCCTCACGTGGCAGACGTCGCCATTGAACAACGGCGGCCTCCATTCCGCCAGCCTCAATACCGACAACTCAGGGACCACGGACGTCTATGACCCGCTGATCTTTGTCACGCCGGACGGGATCCCGGCCTTCGTTTGCGTCGAGCACAACGCGACGGTCACCCAGGACTACTTGCGCACCTTTGTCGCTGGTAAGGACGACTCACTCGCGGAGTCGGGTACATCCAACGCCTTCATCAGCCACGACAACCTCGGCCAACTCCAGGGCTCCAGTACGTCGGGATCCGATGGCCACGAGTACGTGCTGAGCTGGTGCCAACTCCGCGACGGCACACTCTTCACCGTCTACGTCGAGAACGGTGGACACGCGAATTCGCCGTCCGTGCGCACGATGACCCTGCACCCCAGGATGGAGCACCGATCGATCGTGCCGGTCTTTGGCCACGACAACTAGCCCAGCGGCGGGCGGCGCCAAGGGGGCACCGCGGCGCTCGCTGGGGGTCAGAGCAGCCGCAAGGCCCGCCGCGCGACCACGACGTCCTCCGTTGGCGTCGGGTCGCTCGGGAGGCCGTTGGGGAGTTCATGCGCCCCGGCGCCGATCAGCCGCACCTCGGTCGCCGACTTGAAGCCGCGGAGGCCCCGCACTAGTGCCAGCAACTCATCGACCGGCACGAGCCAAGGCGACCGCTCGTCGGGTGGGTCAACGGCGCCGATCTTCCACCCGCGGCGGACGTGCGCAGCGAAGGGGACCATGCCCGCCTCGCGCTGCAATTGCGCCCACTCGACCGAGTCGTCTACGAGCCAGTCGACGCTCACACTGTAGGGGTCGAGGTTGAGCTGGCCGTTGGCACGGATGCGGACGATGGCGCCGATCGGGAAGTGATGGATCCAGCTCAGGGTGCTTATCGCAGCCGTCGCCGCGATCGATAGCCGGTCGACGTCGTCGGCGTCGTCGCCGAGCAGCATGGACGCCAAGCCGAGCGGGCTGGCCTCGAGCTCGCCGACCTTGGCCGACGTGCCAGCGAGGCCGCGGGAGACGAGGCCGAAGAAGTGGAACGGCAAGCCGCCGGCCGCCGGTAGCACCAGCTCCCCTTCGGCCGCGTGGAACGGCACGGGCTGGTGGCGCCGCGGCGGGCCGGCGTGTGCTTTGAAAATGCGCATAGTCTGTACCTACCGGTCGAATGTGGTGCGGTCACCAACGAGGTCGATGACCCCAGCGACCCCGATGCCGACCGCCTCGCAGGCATCGGAGACGCCGACGAGGTGGTGGTCGGGTGGATTGGTTCGGGCGCGCGAGCGCGCATCGCGGACGACGGCCGCGTAGTGCTCCGGCCAGAGATGGCCGACGAAGCGGCACGCCGCCGCCTTCCAGAGGTCGCGCACCTGGTCCCCGGTGCGCGTGGTCTCCGTTGGGGGGGCGGCACACACCGGGCACGGCGGGATCGTCGTCGTGGTGAGGACCTGGTAGTCGCCGACGATCCTGACCGGATGCCCACACCCGCGGTATGTACTCACCCAGGCGTCACCGTCGCGCTTGACAGGGCCGAGGACGTTGTTGACCTTGACCGGCCGCGGCGGTGCGGCGACCTTGCGCGACGGCTTCTCGATGAGGAGCCGGTGCCGCGCGCCCGTGATCAGCATCTTCTCCCGCCATGGCGTCGGCAGGATGACCCGGTGCGGGCCGTGGCAGAAGGCGCCGAGGACGGTGTAGGCCGACGCGGCGAGGCCCCAGCCGATGACGGCTTGCGCGCCGTGGCCGACGTCGGCGTGGGCGGTGGGCGGCGCGTGCTCGACCGACCAGCCGCACGTCGGCGACTGCCAGGGCACGGCCCAATCGGCGAGGACGTTGCGGACGCCCACGCGCGTCCCGGTGAGGAGATCGTCGCCAACGCGAACGGAGGCGAGGCCCACCAGCTCCGCCGAGGAGCCGGTGAGCCGGAAGGCCGAGATCCCCAGCATTGTCGATCCGGGGTCGATGCCGACCACGTGCGTCAGCCCACTCATCGGGGCACCGCGACGCGGACGCCGTAGGCCTCGATGAGTGTGCCGGTGAGGCCCTTTCCGAGGCACCGTTCCATGTTCCGCCGCTCGCGGAGGCTAGGGTATCCCCAGGCGAAGGTGATGCCACGGTCGAGTCGGTGTCGCTCTTCCTCCGCGCGGTCGGGGAATGAGCGACGGGGGCCTGGGGCAGGCCCCCAGACGAGGCCGACCGCGAGGCGCAGGGACCGAGCGTGCTTGACCACGCCCTCGACGTCGATGCGGTAGCCGTCAGACGACCGGGTCACGGTGCGAAAGTGACCGGACCCGTCTGCCCACACCACTTGTTGAGTGTGGGACACGTCCAGGGCCAGCGCTTCGAGCGCTCCGCCGCGCACCCGACGAAGCTGCCAGCAGCCGAGGTGCGTGTGGGGAGTTGGCCCCCCAAAGTCGGTTCGCTGCCAACACCATCGGGTGCCGAAGCCGATGGGCTGGTGGCAGTAGTCACACGGGTTGTTCGCGACTCGCTGGTGGCCCTCGCACGCGGCGTGGATGCACGGCCTCGCGCAGCAGCCGCCTCGCGAGCCGGGGAGGGGGAGGGGGGAAGGCGCCGGGATGGCGGCGGGTGATGTGGGTTGCACTGTCTGCTCCTGCTTGTGGTGGGTTCGCTAGTTCGCAACGAGGGCGTCGGGTAGGCCGGCCTCGTCGATTCTGTCGGAGGCGATGCCCAGCAAGGCATGGCGGAGGCCGTCGGGGTCGTCGGGCATGATGAAGTCGACCACGTCACCACGACGGAACACGGTGATCCGGACCTCGTGTGCGTCCTCGGCGCTTTCGATGATGTCATCGGCGACGTCGGCGGGCACGTCGGCGGGCACGTTCATCACGACGATCGGCCACTCCGAGCTCGGCGAGAGCTCGTGCTCGTCCGGCATCGCCGCCTGGACCGAGGCCAGCAATTCGCGGCCGTGCGAGGCGGCAAGAGCCTCTGGGCTCACGTTGGGGGACTTGGGGCGCGGGGAGTTGGAGCGAGTCGGTTGGGTGAGTATGGCGTCGAGGGCCGCCCCCTGCAAGACCGCGCGCAAGCGTTGCCGGGTGCCGATCGTCGTGGCGATGGTGTTGTCGAGGCTGGCCGGCAGGTAGACATCCCAGCCGAGGATCGCGGACGCCCGGCCAAGGACCCCTTCCCGCCGGTAGATGCGGACGATGTAGGTGAGGCCGTTGGCGTGCCAGACCTCGAGTTCGTTGGTCGGGCCGGTGTCGCCCTGCCACACGCGGCGGTGGACGATGCCGGCGTCGGCGTGCCGGGCGCGGAGGTCATCGAGGACTTGAAGGGTACGGATGCGTCGATTGGGCACAGTCTGCTCCGGGTGTGCCGGGGGCGAGCGCCCCCGGCGGTGAGGTGGTGGTGGCTACGCCACCGGGGAGTCGATGGAGAGGGCGGCGGCGAAGGGCTGGACCCACACCGGCATCGCGGAGAGCATGAAGCTCTGGCCGAGCTGCTGGCGCAGCAGGGTCTCCAGCATCACGGACCCGATGGCGGTGGCCGTGGCGACGGGGACGGCGTTGCCGATCCGCATCCGGTGGGCGGTGTCGCTCTGGCCGTCGAGGCGCAGCGGCGAGCCGTCGAGGAGGTGGGTGGGGAAGCCCTGGAGGACGGCCAGCTCGAAGGTGGTGAAGGGGCGGTGCCAGGTGCCATCGAGGCTAATGATGACGGGCTTGCACTGGTCCTTCGGGCCGGGGATCCGGATGTCGGCGACGGACCACGCGCCCTTGTCCTGCTTCGCGTTGCCGACGACGGCGACGCTGGACTGGTCCCACGCTCGCACTCCGTAGTGGCCGGAGTTCGCCCACTCGCCGCCGGCCTTCTTTGTCCAGCCGGGGCGGGGGTCGGCGACGTTGGCGCGGCTATTGCCGGAGGCGCCGGTGACGGTGGGGCCGGTCTCATCCCAGCGGGTCACGCGGTAGACGTTGCAGTGTCGGCGCGTCGTGCGGTCGGTGACGTCGCAGTCGAGGCGCGGGTCGGCGACCGAGAAGTGGCCGGCGCCGGGGGCAGCCTTCGACGTGATGGTGCCGCACGACTCGTTCCAGGCGGTGACGCCGTAGGGCTCGTATCGGCCGATGGAGGCGGGCGGGCGGGGGTCGGCGACGGCGGTGGCGCCCTGGCCGGTGGTCGATGCGCCGATGACGGTGCCGGCGGGCTCGCCGTAGCCGGTCACCCGATGCTTGCCCTTGCCGCCGCGGGAGGTCGAGCAGCGGGGGTCGGCGATGAAGCGCTGGGGCACGATGCTCAAGCCCTGCACCACGCCGTCTTCGACGGTGAGCTTGGCGAGCGAGCGCCAGTCACGGCCGGCCTCGATGAGGGCGAGCCGTTCCCAGGTGCGCCACTGGAGGTTGGGGAGGCGGTGCATGGAGCCGGCCGCGGCGTCGTCGGGCATCGGCAGATCGGCCAACACCTCGCCCACGGCCTTCACGCGGCGCTTCGGGGGCTCGTAGACGAAGGGGGCGACCTTGGCGGCGTGGCGGGCGACCAGCAGGAACCGCCTACGGTGCTGCGCGAGGCCGCCCAGCTCCCCGCAGTCGTGCGTGGTCTCGGAGACGCGGTAACCGTAGCTGACGAGGATCCCGTGGGTGGCGTCGAGGAGAGCACGGCCGCGAGTGGCGATGCGGGGCACGTTTTCCATCAGCACCATCGACGGCGGATCGTCCTTGAAGGCCTCAAGCATGAGGACGAGCGACCGGAGGACGAGATTGTTGAGGGCCTGGTATCGGCGAGACGCGGCCGACTTCTTGTTGAGGAGGCCGCTGAATCCCTTGCACGGGGGGCTCCACGGCACGATGTCGGGGCACTCGCCCTGCGCCGCGGCACGGATGTCGTCGGGGGTAGCCTCGCGCCAGCCGGCCGGGGGTTCGCCGGTGCCGTTGCAGACCCGGCAACGCTTGCGCGCGGTCTTGCAGGGGGCGTGGTAGTCGCGGAAGTCGCCGAGATCGAAGAGGTCGAGGCACGTGGCCTTCGTGCCGGTCAACCGCTCGAAGTCGCGGCACGCGGCGGGGTCGCTGTCGATGGCACCGAGGCACCGGGCGCGGGCGTTGAAGCGGCCGACGCGGGCGTGCGAGCGGTTGAGGCCGAGGGAGATCCCGCCGAGGCCGCCGCAGAGGGTGAAGTGGGTGAAGGTCGAGCTGTGCTGGTCGAGGTTGCTGATCATGGTGTCGGGCTCCGAGTGAGGTGGTGGGTGGCGGTGGCTACGCGACGGACGTGAAGAGGCGGGACTGCTGGGGCGCGGACTTCGGAGGGGTGGCGACGAGGGTGTGCTGGCAGTGCGGCTGCGCCCAGCGCTTCATCGTGGCGATGCGGGGGGCCTTGAAGTTCCCGTTGGCCCAGCGCTTGCGGAGGTGGCCGATGCAGACGTTCCAGGCGCGGACGTCGGTGCGGCAGCCGTCGGACTCGACGGTTTCATGGCGCTTGTTGCCGAAGAGGGTGTCGGACCAGTCGTAGACGGCCTGGATGCAGGCGCGAGCTTCGGTGTGGCGCGCGTGGTCCAGGGCGAAGTCGCCCATGCCGGCGCCGCTGACGCGGACGGTGCCACGGATGACCAGCCGCTCTAGCTCGACGTTCAGCGAGTGCTCGCTGATCTCGACGCCAGCGTAGCGAAGCTGGCGGGCGATGGAGCCGGCGCCGCGGGTGCGGCCGATGATCCGTTCGCCGGCACACCAGCCGAGGATGCGGCGGGCGAGGGAGGGGACCAGGTCGGCGGCGTCGTCGCCGTGGCGCTTCTGGAGGCCAGCGATGCGGCCGGCGGCGGTGAGGAGGTTGTAGTGAGGGACGTGGGTGCGAGTGCGGGTGGTCATCGTGGGGCTCCTGCTCAGTCTGCGGTGGTGGTGGTCGTGGTGGTGGTTCAGAAGAGGCGCCGCTGCATGGAGCGGGCGCTGCGGGCGGCGCGGGGGACGGCCGGAAGGAACGCGATGGCGGAGGCCGAGATCCGGACGGCGAGGTCGCCGGTGGTGGTGTCGAGCCAGTCGCCGATGTCGTCGGCGTCGAAGCGGTCACAGCCGTCGTCGCCGCCGTAGATGGCGCGCTTGGCGGCGTAGGAGTCGGCCGGGCTCATGCGGGTCCGGTCGGTCTCGCGGGCGTGGGCCAGGACGCGAGTGGTGGAGCCTTCGGGCGCGGGGCACATGGCGCAGAAGTAGATCCCGGCATCGCCGACGAGGGCGACCTGAGCGTCGTGCTTGCGCGCGTAGGCGACGACGGTGGCGAGGGCGGTGCGGGAGAAGGTGGCGATGGGCATGTCGGGCTCCAGAGGCGGCGGGGTCCATCCCCGCCTTCCCTTATATTATAGCATAGCGATATGGCAGGTTCAACCTGTATTTTCAAGTATTTTCAAGCACTTACCGGACCTTGTTCAGGTTCCAGGCGGTGGATCCGTACAGCGGGGAGGAGGGAACGGTGCAGGTGTCGATGGTGTGCTCGTGGTGCCGGGCTCACATGAGCGGGCCAGTTCGGAGGGCGGGCCAGCCGGTGTCGCACGGGATGTGCGACCCGTGCGGGGCCGCATTCGAGGCGGAGGTCGTTGACCTCGAGCTGAGCCAGAGCGCCCGCCCTGCTACCCCCGGAGTGGAGCCCGACAAGGCGTCCAGGGGGAGGGCGAGCGCTAGAGACTCAAGTGAGGCGGAAGGGGTGCCCGGTGGTGTGACCACCGAGGTCGTCGTTGCTGTAGAGGTGGAGTAGCTGCCGGAATTTGGCGATCTCCGGCCGCATGGTCAGGGTGCCGCGGAGCCCCCGGCTGGGAATGTCGACCTCGACGCCGTAGCCGGTCCATCCTCCACGGTCCTCGGTGACGAGGGCGGTGACGACGGCCTCGACGGTGTCCGACATCCAGCGGCGGCGGGGGGCGCCCTCCTCGGCAAAGAAGGCGAGGGTGAAGCGCTGGCCGATCTCGGCATCGCGGACGGCCGCGAAGTCGCCGGTGCTCGCCCGCGGGTGCGGGCGGCGGGTGAAGAGGATCTGCTGGCCGGTCACGGTGGTCATGCGAAGAGTCCGACCTGCGGGGTGGAGGGGGGGGCGGTCTGGGCGTCCAGCCACGCGGTCATAGCGTCCACCTTGCGGGCGATGGTGCAGGGGGTGCCGGCCTTGCGGGCACTCTGGCGGGCTTCCACGCCCCAGGCCTGGGAGTCGGTCGAGGCGAGCCGCGGGTGCCGCTCCAGGCTGCGCAGAGCGCTCCCCTTGACCCCGAAGAGGTGCAAGCCGACGTGGGGCGGCAGGACCCGGTGCAGGCGCTCCAGTACGGCCCCCAGCCCCGCGGGGCCGCCGAGGTGCCGGCGGCAGACAGACCCGACGCCGACCAGCGACGGCCAGGTGCCCAACTCCTCCGCGGCAAGGTCGGCCGAGCGCTCGTAGTCGTCCGGGGTCCAGCCTTGCACCACGGGCATCGGGTCGGCCAGCCAGTCGGCTCCAGCTCCGCGCAGTGCGGCGGCGCGGCGCCGGCACGCGCGAAGGAGGTATGCGGTGGTCTCGATGCGGCGCAGGATCTCCGCGGCGTCGGCGGCGACCTCGGGTTCACAGCAGAGGTCCATCTGCGCCCACCACGTCCACGAGTGGAGGCCGGCGAGCTCGACGTAGTCCGCGACCGTCCACGGGTAGCCGCCGAAGCGGGCGATGGCGGTGAAGCCAGCGCTGTCCAGTGCGACGTCGAGGTCGCCGATGGCCTCGCCCGGCTCGCGGAAGCGGCTGGTGGCGTGGTCCCACATGCTCATCGCGGAGACGAGGACGGGGGCGTCGAGGAGGAAGGCGGCGTGCGGGAGGGCGCCGGTGGTCTTGGGGAGGCCGAGCCGAATGATCACGCCGCACCTCCCGTGGCGCGGAAGCATCTGGCTTCATCGGCACGGTTGAGGAGGTCGCGGAGGGCGAACACCACACCGGCCTCGACGGCGACGGTGTAGGAGATCCCGCCCTGCTTGCCGCTCTTCTGGTAGGCGAAGCTCTGGCCGGCGAGGGCGCCCGCGTGGACGCGGGCGATGAGGGCGCCGGAGACGTTGACGAGCGAGTCGGTGGCGATGCGGCGGGCGGTGAAGCCGCCGCGGTCGGTGAGTGAGTCGACGACGTATCTGGCGCCCGTGCGGCTGGTGAAGGGGGTGCCAGGGACGACGTGCCGGAGAGTGAAGTCGAGGGCGGTGATGGTGGCGAGGGCACCATCGACGTCGGCGATGCGGCTGGCCATCTCCGCCGCACGTGCCTCGGCCACTTCGCGACGGTAGCCAGCGCGCACGTGGCAGCGGACGGACGCACTACGCCGGACGGTCGACAGCCAGCCCTTCATGCAGCGGATCAGAGTCGGGACGGCGTCGACGTGGTCGGGCCCGTAGAAGGGGGTGTAGGCGGGCGCGTTTGCGCGGAGGACGGCGAAGGCGTGGGTGTAGGTGTTCATGGTGTCGGGCTCCAGAGGCGGCGGGGTCCATCCCCGCCTCCCTTACATCATAGCATAGCGGTATGGCAGGTTCAACCTGTATTTTCGGGCGCGTTCACGGTCCCCTACGCGGCCCGTTTCGGGTAGGGCAGCGGCGCCTTGAAGCCGGCCCGTACCGCTCGCCGCTGGCCGCTTCCGCCGACCGCGAAGCAGTAGGCGATGTTCCCAGGGTGCCGGGTCCTGCGGAACGGCCCCTCGGCGATGGCGCGGGCGGCGTAGTCGCCATCCGACTCCATCGCGCGGCGGTCGGGCGCCCCGTGCGCGAGGAGGGTGCGGTACGCGCCCGCGGCGCCGCGGTCGCCGTTGCGGATCTTCGACAGGGTGCGAGCGGACACCACGCGGCCGTGCGCGTCGAGGATGAGCGTGGACGGCCGGGTGCGGCCGGCGTGGTGGGCGCTGGAGGCCTGGTAGATGGTGCCGACGTGGCCGGGGCACGTCACGGTTCCGTCGTCGGCCACGCGCTCCATCGGGTCGCTGTAGGAGAGCACCGCGCGCACCTGGGGCCGCTCGGCGCGGAGGTGGCCGAGCGCCCGCGCGAGCATCCACGTCTCGCCGTTG
>Ga0315338_1001771_pt1 | contig 24564 bp, 21 predicted proteins | sample ASW8metaG_FD_204518 | JGI IMG/M metagenome (GOLD analysis project Ga0315338, IMG submission 204518) | Ammonia-oxidizing marine archaeal communities from Monterey Bay, California, United States - ASW #8 | ecosystem: Environmental > Aquatic > Marine > Coastal | place: USA: California | collected... | reverse complement strand
CTCGAAGTCCTCGACCGGGATCGGATCGAACTCGAGACCAGCAATCTTCATCAAAGCCGCGATCGCGGTCTTGTCTGTGGCCCGAACATAGATCTGCGGTTCCAGCGGCCGGAGGTGGGTTTCGGCTGCTGCTGAACGTTGAGCCAGGATCACCATCGCGTCATGACGCCTCTGCCCCGGCGATCTTTGCAACTCGCCCAGCGACACTCTCGTGCGGCCGAGACGTTGTTGTGCTTCTGCCCGGTCGTGGTGGAGGAGTTGGAGACTGATGCGGTCGAGTTCGTTCTGAACGATGATCCGGCCTTCGGGGGTGAACGTTCCATTGGCGATGCCGCGGTCGTTCCAGCTCTTAGACAGATGAAACTCCCTGGCGTCGAGATCTGACTGATGTTTCTCCGAAGGTTCTGTCGGGTCAGCGGCTGCTTTCCAGATGTTCACCAACCGCTGAAACTCATCCCACGACACATCCACCGCAGCGGCAAGCAGATAGCCCTCTGCCTCAACGAACGCCGCATACCAACGTTTCTCCGTGAGTTCACCCAACAAACGCACATGATCGACCGTGATCTGACCCTGATCGAACGCCTCGCTCACCAACGGCATCTTCGGGAGCCGTAGCGCCCGTCGCACCCGGCCCGCGGCCGCGGCACCATGCTGATTCGAGTTCTTCCTCAAGAACGCGGTCGCGTTCCGACACCCAACAGGGACATACACATACGGGTTGTCAACCGCCGCCACCAACTTCGCGTCAGCAGCAGCCACCAAGTTCAACAGCTCGCCCATCACCGGCACCGACACCCGAACATCGGCCGGCTCCAGCACACCAAAGTCGACTGCGACCAGCTTCTCCAACACCGATCTCGCATCAATCAGTTCAGTCGGAACACCACCCGTCATAAATGCAACAGTACAAACAGGATGGGACACTCAACCTGGCTCGATCACCGCGATCGTCCCGTGCCGCAACCGCCACCGGAGCGCATCACCTTGGTTGAGTTCACCCATCGCCAGCATCAACATCCGGCTGATCATTTCGTGGCTCACGATCAGGGGTGAACCGCTCCCCGTCGCAGCCGCTCGCGCGATCGCGAGTCGAGAGCGAACCAGAGCGTGTTCGTAGCTCTCCCCTCCCGGAAACGGCACAGTGAACTTCTCTGCATCGCGGCGCGCTCGCCAGCCAGGATGTTCTGAATCGATCTCCTGGTTCGTCATGCCGCCGAACACGCCATGGTCGACCTCGGCCAGCTCTTCGAGGGTCTGGACCGTGAGACTCAGCTCCTCGGCCGCGATCGCAGCCGTCGCCTGAGCTCTGCCAAGCGGACTTGCGAAGATCGCATCACAGCCAAGGCCAGCTGCGAGCTCGGCGATCTGGCTGGCATGCGCCTGCCCTGCCGTCGTCAGCGCCGAATCGAGCCGACCCTGCCTGCGACCAACGGTGTTCCATTCGGTCTCGCCGTGTCGAGCCAACATCACTCGATCGAAGCTGAAGCTCATGAGCCACGAGCTTGTCAGCCTCCGACCACCTGCTGGGCCCGAAATTCCCAGCCAAGCCCGATCGCCGAAAGATGCACTGGTTGGAACACGCACGTCGGCCTTGGTTTCTGTGCGTAGCGAGGCCGTACGATCTAGGCATGGCAGAAGACGCAACGTTGACCAGCCGCGAGCGCTGGGAGGCTTCGGCCACAAGGGCGCTGCGAGGAGCCAGCCTCGAGTCGCTGGTGAGCACGACGCTCGACGGCATCGACATCGCTCCGCTGTACACACGCGACGCCGTCGCCCACCTCACCGGCGACGAGCTGCCAGGATCCGGCTCGTTCCGCAGGGGCGGCACGGCCACCGCGACGGCCACCGGTTGGGAGATGCGCCAAACCCACCATTGCGGAGCCGACGGCGTGAACGGGGCGATCCTCTCTGACCTCGAAAAGGGCATCACCGCCATCACCCTCGAAGGCGTGACCGACGACGACCAGCTCGACTCGGTGCTCGACGGCGTGTATCTCGACATGGTGCATGTGCATCTCGCTGCAGGGTCACGAGCACCGGCGATCGAGGCCTTGACGGCGCTGTGGGAGCGCCGCGGCCACGACCCGGCGACGATGTCGGGCTGTTTCGGGGTCGACCCCGTGTCAGCGCTGGCTCGACGCGGTTGGCTCACGCACACACTCGACGAGGGCCTGGCGATGTCCACCACGTTCGCCATGCGCGCTGCGGAAACAATGCCAGGCGTCGCGGTGTACGACGTCGACGGAACAGCGTTCAGCGATGCAGGTGCCAGCGACGCCCAGGAGATCGCCGCTGTGCTGTCAGGCGGTGTCCGATATCTGAGGGCGATGGTCGAAGCAGGCATGACTGTCGAGGCCGCGGCCGCCCAAATGCAGTTCTCGATCTCGGTCGGCCCCGACCAATTCGCAGGCATCGCCAAACTCAGGGCAGCACGCCAATGCTGGGCAAGGGTCATCGAAGCCAGCGCTGGCGCGCCGACAGCCCGTGGCATGTACGTCCACGCCGTCAGCGCCTCTGGCATGATCACGCGCCACGATCCGTGGGTGAACATGCTTCGCACGACGACCTCAGCCTTCGCAGCGGCAGCAGGTGGAGCAGACGCGATCACCATCGCCACCTTCGACTCGGCTCTCGGACATCCGAGCGAACTCGGACTCAGAATCGCGAGAAACACCCAGTCGATCTTGTCGGACGAATCACTGATCGGCGCTGTCGTCGACCCCGCTGGGGGGAGCTGGTACGTCGAAGATCTGACGATGAAGCTCGCCGAAAGCGCCTGGGCACTGTTTCAGGCGGTTGAAGGACGCGGCGGCATCGGCGAGGCATTGCTCGACGGGTCTGCTCAACTGGCCATCGCCGAAGCAGTCGTCGATCGCGATCGTCGGATCGCGACCAGAGCCGACGGCTTGGTCGGCACGAGCGAGTTCCCGACGCTCGACGAAGCCACCGCCACGTCGGCGTCGGCTCCGGCAGCACCCGTTCCCATCAAAGACGCCGTCGTCACGTGCGAGCCGCTCGTGCCTCGGCGCTGGTCGCACGCATTCGACGAACTCAGGGCCGCCGCCGAAGCAGCCGAGCCGCCACCAACGGCTTTCCTGGCGAACCTCGGCCCTCCCGCCGTGCACAATGCGCGCGCAGCCTTCGCGACGAACGTGCTCGCGGCTGGAGGCATCACCCCCACCCAGAACACGGGCTTCGACGAAACGGGCTTCGATGAAAAAGGTTTCGCCGACACCGAAGCGGTGCTCAACTCGTATTCAGCGAGCCAGGCACGGGTGGCCGTCATCTGCTCGTCCGACAAGGTGTACGCCGAGCGGGCAGCCGCGACCGGAGCAGCACTGAAGGCAGCCGGTTGCTCCTGGGTCGTGCTCGCTGGGTCTCCTGGCGAATCGGCCGAAGCGCTTCGAGCAGCCGGTGTCGACGACTTCATCCACGTCGGCTGCGATGTCGTCGCCGCACTGACCCACTTGCATGGCGCGATCGGAGTTGCACGATGAGCACGATCCCCGACTTCACAACGGTCGATCTCCGTGGCGACGCCTCTCAGACGAACGGCCAAACTCGCGACCCACTCTTGGCCGAGACCATCACCACACCCGAGGGCATCGACCTCAAGCGTCTCTACACCGGCGAAGACCAGGGTGGAGACCTCGTCCACATCGACGACTTTCCTGGCGAGGCTCCGTATCTCCGTGGGCCCTATCCAACGATGTACACCAACCAGCCATGGACGGTGCGCCAATACGCCGGATTCTCGACCGCTGAAGAGTCGAATGCCTTCTACCGGCGCAACCTCGCTGCCGGCCAGAAGGGCCTGTCAGTCGCGTTCGACCTCGCCACCCACCGCGGCTACGACTCCGACCACGAGCGCGTTGTGGGCGATGTCGGAATGGCCGGGGTCGCCATCGACTCGATCTACGACATGCGCACGCTGTTCGACGGGATTCCGCTCGACCAGATGAGCGTGTCGATGACCATGAACGGCGCTGTGCTCCCCGTGCTCGCGCTCTATGTCGTCGCAGCAGAGGAGCAAGGCGTCGCCCCGGCCGACCTCGCTGGCACCATCCAGAACGACATTCTCAAAGAGTTCATGGTGCGCAACACCTACATCTACCCGCCGCTGCCATCGATGCGGATCATCAGCGACATCTTCGCCTTCACCAGCGCAGAGATGCCGAAGTTCAACTCGATCTCGGTGTCGGGCTACCACATCCAGGAAGCAGGCGGCACAGCCGATCTCGAGCTGGCGTACACGCTTGCCGATGGCGTCGAGTACCTCCGTGCTGGCGTTGCTGCCGGGCTCGACATCGACGCCTTTGCGCCACGCGTCAGCTTCTTCTGGGGCATCGGAATGAACTTCTTCATGGAGGTCGCGAAGCTCAGGGCCGCCAGGGTGCTGTGGGCGGCCTTCGTCAGCCAGTTCGAACCGAAGAACCCGAAGTCACTGTCGCTCCGTACGCACAGCCAAACATCGGGCTGGAGCCTCACTGCCCAAGATCCGTACAACAACGTCATCCGGACGTGTGTCGAAGCAATGGCTGCGGTCAACGGTCACACCCAGTCGCTCCACACCAACGCGTTCGACGAAGCCCTTGCCCTGCCGACCGATTTCAGCGCGCGCATCGCCCGCAACACACAGCTGTTCTTGCAAATGGAAGCCGGCACAACGAATGTCATCGACCCGTGGGGCGGCAGCTACTTCGTCGAGCGACTCGCTCACACCCTCGCCTTCAAAGCTGTCGACCACTACCAAGAGATCGAAGAGATGGGCGGCATGGCCAAGGCCATCGAGGCCGGCGTGCCCAAGCTCCGTATCGAAGAAGCTGCGGCACGCACGCAAGCCCGAATCGACAGCGGACGCCAGGTTGTTGTTGGGGTCAATCGTTATCGGCCTGACGTCGACGATGACATTCCAGTGCTGAAAGTCGAGAATGACGAAGTCCGTCGGACCCAGATCGCAAAACTCGAACGACTGAAGGAAGAGCGCGACGCCGACGATGTCGCAGCAGCTCTTCACGCATTGACCCGATCTGCGGAGTCAGGAGATGGCAACCTCTTGGCATTGTCGATCGACGCGGCGCGAGCGAAAGCAACCGTTGGCGAGATCAGCGATGCGCTCGAGAAGGTCTACGGGCGCCACGTCGCAGAAGTGCGCACGATCTCCGGGGTGTATCGGAACGAGATGGGCGAGACAGAGAACGTGAACAGCGCCCGCGAGGCAGTCGAGTCCTTTGCGAACAACAACGGGCGTCGACCGAGGATTCTCGTCGCCAAAATGGGCCAGGACGGCCACGACCGCGGTCAAAAGGTGATCGCAACGGCGTTCGCAGACCTCGGCTTCGATGTCGACATCGGCCCGTTGTTCTCGACCCCAGCCGAGGCAGCGCTCCAGGCCGTCGAGAACGACGTCCACGTGGTCGGAGTCAGCTCGCTCGCCGCAGGACATCTCACCCTCGTGCCAGAGTTACGAGATCGGCTCGCCGGTCATGGTCGGGACGACATTCTGATCGTTGTTGGCGGAGTGATCCCGCCAGCCGATTACGAGGAGCTTCTCGCGGCAGGCGCTGCTGCGATCTTCCCTCCTGGCACTGTCATCGCCGAAGCAGCTGTCGAGCTTCTCGAAAAGCTCGGTTGACCGAAGGTGCAAGAACCCTCGATCGATGCTCTGTACGACGGTGTGCTCGCCGCTGATCGATCAGCGATGGGGCGCGCCATCACTCTTGTCGAATCGGTCCACCCAGAGCACACAGAGCGAGCACAGGAGCTGTTGACCAGGCTTCTCCCCCACGCCACGGCAAGCCACCGCGTCGGCATCACGGGGGTTCCAGGCGTTGGCAAGAGCACGTTCATCGACGAACTCGGCACTCGCCTCACCTCCGCCGGTAGCCGCGTTGCTGTTCTCGCCGTCGACCCGACGAGCACCCGCACCGGCGGCAGCATCCTTGGCGACAAGACCCGAATGGCGCGGCTCGGGGTCGACCCGAACGCGTTCATCAGGCCAAGTCCGACGGCTGGGACACTCGGCGGGGTGTCCCGTCGGACACGAGAGACCGCGACTGTCGTGGAAGCTGCCGGCTACGACACGGTGCTGATCGAGACAGTCGGTGTCGGCCAAAGCGAGACTGTCGTCGCCGAGATGGTCGACTTCTTCCTCGTGTTGATGCTGCCCGGCGCAGGAGACGAACTTCAAGGAATCAAAAAGGGCGTTCTCGAGCTGGCCGACCTGATCGCCGTCAACAAAGCCGACGGCGACAATGCAACCGCCGCCCGTCATGCGGCGGCTGACTACTCGGCTGCGATGCGGCTGCTCCAGCCCGCATCGCCGACCTGGACCCCGCGGGTGCTCCTGTGCTCCGGACTGCACGCGACAGGCATCGACGAGTTGTGGCAGACAGTCACCGAACACCGGGCAGCAATGACGGCCACCGGTGAGCTCGACGACAAACGCACGGAACAACGAGTGCGGTGGATGTGGGCGACCGTAGAAGACCGGATCGCCACCAACCTGCGAAACGACAGAGCGACAAGCAACATGATCACCGAGCTCGAGACCGCAGTGCGCCGCAACCTCACTCCGGCGACAGCGGCGGCCGATCAGCTCGTCGCCGCGTTCCAATCCGGAGCGCGATGAACAACGCTGAGCTGATCGACCGCGCGAGGGCGCTCGACGAGGCCGACCCGCTTCGCGACTTCCGCGACGAGTTCCAGATGCACGACGATCACACGCTGTACCTCGATGGCAACAGCCTTGGCCGCATGCCGAAGGCAGCGAGAGACGCACTGTTCAACGCCATCGACGCCGAGTGGGCAGGTGGGCTCGTCGAATCGTGGGAGACGTGGATCACCCTCACCCGGAGCTCGGGCGACGCGGTCGGCGCACAGCTGCTCGGTGCGCCAGCCGGCACGACGCTCATTGCCGATTCGACCAGCGTCAACCTGTTCAAGCTGGCATCGGCCGCGCTCGACTCTCGGACCAATCGAAAGGTCGTCGTCACCGACCGCCACGACTTTCCAACCGACCGCTACCTCATGGAACGGCTTGCTTCGGCCAGAGGAGGCGAGGTTCGTTGGGTCGAGTCCGACCCCGTCGAAGGGCTCGACATCTCTCGGCTTCGCGCTCAGCTCGATGACGATGTTGCCCTGGTCTGTCTCTCACACGTCAACTACCGCAGCGGAGCAATCGCCGACATGACTGCCGTGACTGAGGCAGCACACGAGGTCGGTGCGTTCGTGCTGTTCGACGTGAGTCACTCCGTCGGGTCGGTCCCGATCGACGTCATCGCCAGCAACGCCGACCTCGTCACCGGATGCACGTACAAGTATCTGAACAGCGGACCGGGTGCCCCTGCGTTTCTGTACGTCCGCCACGACCTGATCGAGACCTTCGATGCACCACTGCCTGGTTGGTTCGCCCAGAAGGATCAATTCGACATGGGCCCGAACTTCTCTCCTGCTCCTGGCATCGACCGGTTTCAGGTCGGGACGCCCCCGATTCTCTCGGCAACCCCCATACCGGTCTCCGCAGAGATGTTCAGGAGAGCTGGCATGGCCAGGGTCAGAGAGAAATCACTCGCACTCACCGACCTGCTGATCGAACTGTTCGACGCACGGCTCGCTGACCTGGGCTTTCGCCTCGGATCGCCCCGTCAGCGGTCGACAAGAGGCGGCCACATCACCATCGCCCACGATGACGCACTGGCCATCAGTGTCGCCCTCCGCGAACACGAAGACGTCGTTGGCGACTTCAGGATGCCAGACGGAATCCGGCTCGCCCCCGTGGCGATGTACACCCGGTTCGAGGACATCGTCGAGGCCGTGATCCGCATCGAGAGAGTGGTCAACAGCGGCGTGCACCTCACCGTCGATGCCAACCGCAGGGTCACCTAGAGTCTGGCGATGCTCGTCATCGCAGGAACCATCAGCCTCGACCCAGAGGACCGTGCAGCGTTTCTCGAAAACGCCGAGGCGGCCTCAGCCGGAACTCGCACCGAGGAAGGCAACCACGAATACGTGTTCACCGCCGACGGAAATGATCCGGGTCTCGTGCGGCTGTTCGAACTCTGGGACGGCGAAGACTGCCTACCCGCGCATCGTGACTCTGACCACATGGCAGCGTTCGGCGCTGCCAACAAGGGCCTTCGCTTCACGGGGAGAGATCTGATGAAGTACTACGTGTCCGACAGCGCCCCGTTGTAGGGATCGACTGTGCAAACGTGGTCGATCGGCGACGTCACCGTCACAGCTGTCATCGAAGCCGACGGACCGACGCGGGGCACCTTCCTGTTTCCGCAGGCAACAGCTGAGGCCGTGATCGAACAGCATCAGTGGGCAATTCCAGACTTCGCCACAGCTGAGGGGCGGCTGCTCACTCGCGTTCAGGCGCTGTGCCTGGAAGCCGACGGCAAGCGAATCGTGGTCGACACGTGCGTCGGGAATGACAAGGTCAGGCAGAACCCGGCCTGGAACCAGCTGAAGACACCCTTCCTGTCATCGCTGTCCGAAGCCGGGTTCGATCGTCACGACGTCGACATTGTCGTGTGCACCCACCTTCACATCGACCACGTGGGATGGAACACGATGCTCGTCGACGGTGAGTGGGTGCCGACGTTCCCGAACGCCGAGCACATCTTCGTTCGGAGCGAATTCGACCACTGGAACGCCGAGATGATCGCCAACGAGGGGGTCGACCGGGATGGCGACACGGTCCACGCCGACTCAGTGATGCCCGTAGTGGAAGCCGGCCTCTCGACGCTGGTCGAACCCGACCACGTGCTCACTGTGTCGGTGCAACTCACGCCCACCCACGGCCACACGCCTGGCCACGTGTCGGTCTTGATCGAGTCAGCCAACGAACGCGGGGTCATCACCGGCGACATGATGCATCACGCCGTCCAAGTTGGCACGCCTCACTGGGGCTCGAATTTCGACGTCGATGGCGTCGCAGCCGAGGCAACGCGCCGAACATTTCTTGCCAAGTATGCCGACACGGACTGGCTCGTCATCGGCACGCACTTCGGCGGCCCGTGCGCTGGCAAGATCGTTTCGGTCGACGGCGGATTCGAGTTTCACGCACACTCGACCACGTCACCATGATGTCTCAATTGATAGATGAGAGTTGCTGTAACACCGTTGCTGTCAAAGGCTTCGAACATTCAAGGGGCGATTGATGGTTGGCGCGCACGGGTTGCGCGGCGCAGAGCTCGCAGAGGTATTCCCACTCGTCGACAACCATCCGGATGTCGCAGGCTTGCTGTCGGATCGGGCAATACTGCCCCGGATCGCCGCCGCGCTCGCCGATCCTTTTCGCTCGTTGGGCGTGACAAAAGTCGTCGGCCCAGAGACCCGAGGGATGGTGATGGGTGCGCTTGTGGCTGCCGAGCTCTCAGCCGGCCTCGTCTGCGCTCGTCGGGTTGGCAGCAACCATCCAGGGTCTGACATCACGGTGACGTCGGACCCGAGCTGGACCGGAGTGGCCCAACAGTTCCAGCTGCGCAGCTTCGACCTCTCGGCCAACGACGTCGTCATCGCGGTCGACGACTGGATCACCACTGGATCTTCTCTGCGCGCCGTTGTCGCTGCCATCGGCCAAACGGAAGCTTCGTACCTCGGAGCCTCGGTGATCGTCGACAAATCGACCGATGACGTCCTTGATGAGCTGTCAGCTCAGACGCTGGTCTCGTTCGACTCCATCGGCCAGACGCCGCTGCAAGATCACCCGACTAGGTGAGCTTCGAGCGCAAGTAGTCCTTCGCCAACTCAGCAGGCGCCAAGTTGCCGTGATAGCTGCGCTCGAGATCGGACATGGTCTCGAGTGCCCGCAGGAGGCCCCGCTGTAGTCGTGGCCGATCGTCGATGGCCTCGATCGGACTGATGTAGCTGCGAATGGTGAAGACCACACCTCCTGTTTCCGGTAGACGCCTGAGCGTCTGGCGTTCGAACCTCAGATGCAGACGAATCGGCCCTTCGAGAGGATGGCCGGGTTCTGATCTGAGCCTGTCGCTGCCAACGACGAACCAATTCATGCGCCACCGAAGTTCGGACTCGAGTCCGTGAACGACCCTGTCGGCCGGATCGGCAATCGACTCGTAATACGGCACAGGTGCGTGAACGTCGCGCATCGAGAGCCCGATCTTCGACGACAGCAACCAACCCTGCGGAAAACAGACGCTACCGGCAACCAGGACCAACGATTCGCCATCGAGGATGCACAGGTCTTCCTGGACAAGCCGCCCAGCGGCGTCAATCGGCCGCAGCCCACGGTCACCGGTCTGCCCCGTCCGCTGCTCGACCGCGGCGAGCAACTCCTCACTCGGAGCCACGCCGTCGTCGAGACAAGCCACAGAATCGTCATGGACCACCAACAGCTGTGCCTTGAGCCTGAGCTGAGCGTCATGATCGTCATCGCGATGAAGCCACTCGGCATCGTCGGCGAGCCGCAGACCAATCTTGGCCCTGCCGTCTTTCAACATGAAGGGAAGATCGAACGGATTCGCCGGATCGAGAGGGTGATAGACCACGCCATGCACGGTATCTCCGAAGTAATCTCTGGAGATGACCAATCATCCTGCGTTCGATCCGTCGGCTGGCTATCAGCCGATGGTGCGAGGCGAGCGCCCGCAGGCCAGCTCGGCACCAGAGCAAGAGCTGGCAATGCGTCAATGGCAGTGCGCAATCGGATATCGCATTTTCGGCGGTCTGCGCTGGGGACAGATGGGCGACGGTCACATCTCGGCGCGCGACCCGTTCGACCCCGACCACTTCTGGATCCTCGGTTTCGGCGTGCCCTTCAAAGAAGCCACCATCGACGCACTCGTGAAGGTCTCGCCAGAGGGCGACGTCGTCGAAGGATCTCTCGGCATCAACCGCGCCGCGTACTACATTCACTCGCCGATCCTTGCGGCTCGACCCGATGCCGTGTGCGCCGCACACACCCACACGCCATATGGCACAGCGTTCAGCGCGCTCGTCGAGCCGTTTAGGGCTGTCAGCCAGGAATCGGCTGCGTTCGTGTTCAACCAGTCGATTTTCGACGATGAAGAGCTCGACATCTACGACACCGATGGCGGCGACCGCATCGGCAGGGCCCTCGGGTCAACTCGTCTCTGTTTCCTTCGGAACCACGGTTTGTTGACGGTCGGGGCGACCGTCGCAGAAGCCGTTGGCTTCTTCGTCATGGCCGAACGAGTTGCCGAGGTCCACATCAAGGCGCCCCAGGCGAAGGCGATCAGCGATGAGGGCGCCAAGAAAGTCGGACACATCCTCGATGACCCATGGGTTGGCAACGCCAACTTCGAGTGGCTCGCCCGCGACCTCGTTCCCGATCCATCAGTGGTCCACTGACGGATGTCAGAGATCACATTCCGGTCCTTCGACAGGGCCGACTATCCGCTGCTGGCCAGGTGGCGCAGAGATCGGGCATGGCTGACCTGGTGGGGTCCTGCTCGATCCGCTGACGAGCTCGAAGACGACTACGGGCCGTGCATCGATGGAACAGAACCGACGCTCATGAGCGTCGCAGCTGTCGGCGGTAGAGAGTTTGCTCTCGTCGAGACGTACCGAATCGCCGACCATGCCGATTGGAGCGAGAAGGTCTCGATCGCGGGCGCTGCAGGTATCGACTACGGGATTGGTCAGGCCGCAGATCGAGGTCATGGCCTCGGGAAGCGGTTGCTGGTGGCACTGGTCGCTGACACCTTCGACGAAAACGGCGACTGCGACAGCATCGTTGCTGTACCGAAGACCGCAAACCTCGCGAGCTGCCGAGCTCTCGAGTCCGTTGGATTCTCGCTGATGAGAACCGAAGAGATCGAGGGCGAATACCCGTCATCGGGCACCAGCAGCGTCTACAAGCTCGACCGCGTCGCGTCGGCCACCTAGGCCTCGCGATGGAGGTCGCGTACGATGGTGTCGCTGCCGACGCTCGGGGGATGAGATGGCGATGACAACCAGCACACTCGACATCCGGCCGATCTCTGGTGCAGTCGGTGCCGAGATCCACGGCGTCGACTTGACCAGCACGATGAGCGACGACCTCTTTGCCGAGATCCGCCAGGCGTACGACGACTACGGCGTGATCTTCTTCCGCGACCAAGACCTGACGCCTGAGCATCACATCGCGTTCGCCGAACGCTGGTCCGACATCAACATCAACCGATTCTTCACTCCGGTCGACGGCTACCCGATGATTGCCGAGGTCAGAAAGGAACCCGGTCAGCAAGCCAACATCGGGAGCCGGTGGCACACCGATCACAGCTATGACCAAGTTCCCGCCATGGGATCTGTGCTGTATGCGCTCGAGGTTCCGACCAAGGGCGGCGACACGATCTTCGCGTCCATGGCTGCGGCCTACGATGCGCTCTCCGATGGCATGAAGGCGGCGCTCGACGGCCTCGAGGCACACCACTCGAGCCGACACGCGTTCGGTCTGAACGCACGCAAGATGAAATCGACCTTCGGCATCGACCAGGCCTACAACAATCCCGATCTCGCGACCCAGGACGCCATCCATCCCGTGGTCCTCACCCACCCGAGGACTGGCCGCAGAGGCATCTACGTCAACGGCGATTTCACGACGCATTTTGTCGGATGGACAAAAACGGAATCGCAACCGCTACTCGAGATGCTGTACGCACATGCGACAAGACCGCAGTTCACCGGTCGATTCCGGTGGGAGAAGGGGTCGGTCGCGCTGTGGGACAACCTTGCTGTCCAACACTGCGCGGTGAACGACTACCAAGGCGAGCGGCGGCTCATGCACAGGATCACGATCGAGGGCACACCGCTCGACTGACCACTGTCCGTCCTACGAGCTGCCCGGCATTCTGAGTCATGGCGAGCCTGCGAAAGCGACAAAGAGCTCACAGGCGACGTCAGGGCGCTGCAGCACCGAACCGTGTCCGACGTTGGTCATGACTTCGAGTGTGGCTCCGGGAGCCTTCGCGGCGACGTTGCGGGTCGATGCGAGGTTCGGATCGTGATCGCCGGTCGCGAGAAGAACCGGCATCGAGAGTTGCGGAACCAACGCAGCCAGGTCTGCCTTCCGCGTTGCTCCGAGAGCTGATCGGACGTGTTCGGCGTTGTCGTGGTGGGTCATACCGGCAGGCCGGTCGAAGCGGTCGATGCCCGTCGCGTCTTGCGTGGCCAAGGCGACCTGTCGCAGGGCTCTCTGCGCTGCTGGGTCGGCGACCTCGATGCTGAGATCGAACAGGGCTGCGCGCTCAACAACATCTGGGTACCTGGCGGCGTGGACAAGTGCAGCCCGTGATCCCCACGCCATTGCCCAGGTGATCACCCGCTCGATCCCGAGCGTGCTCAGCAGACAATCTGCGTCGATTGCGTACTGCTCGAAGGTGAATTGATCGGCATCCGACGTCGTCGCCACGCCGCTCTTGCCAACCCCGCGCACGTCGAAGCACACGAACTTGAATTGGCCGTCGAGTCGGTCACGCACCACGTCCCATTGGCGCAACGTGACTCCTGCACCGTTCCAGCACAACACGACCGGAACGTCGTCGGGGCCAGAAACCTCGACCTCGAGTTCCGCATCGCCGACGTCGACTCGCACCTCGCGAACCTACATCTCGGCGCAGGAGGCTAGAAGTCCTCGTCGAAGGCGACTTCGCCGGTGACACCCACCTGGTAGGCGCTGACGGTGCGCTCGAAGAAGTTCGAGAGTTCCTGAACGTCCTGGAGTTCCATGAAGTCGAACGGGTTCTTCGCTCCGAACTGCTTCTCGAGACCAAGCTGCACCAGGCGCTGGTCGGCAACGAACTCGAGGTACTGGCGGGTGTCACGAAGTGACAGACCGGCGACGCCTTCTTTCAGGAGATCCTCGGCGAACGCGTATTCGCAATCAACGGCTTCTTCGAGCATCTGGGCAATGTCGGCGCGCAACTCGTCATCAAACAGATCTGGTTCTTCGGCCCTGACCGTGTTGACCACTTCGAACGCGAAGTTCATGTGCGCCGACTCGTCGCGGAACACCCAGTTCGTGCCGGCTGCGAGACCGTTGAGCAGGCCTTTGCTGCGAAGGAAGTACACGTAGGCAAACGCTGCGAAGAAGAACAAACCCTCGATGCAAGCCGCGAAGCAGACGAGGTTGAGCAGGAAGCCGCGTCGATCTTCCCTCGTCTCGAGCGAATTGAGGTGTTCGATCGAGTTCATCCACTTGAAGCAGAACTCGCCCTTCTGTCGAATCGACGGGATCTTCTCGATCGCCGCGAACGCTTCGCAGCGTTCGTCGTGATCGGGGATGTAGTTGTCGAGGAGCGTCAGATAGAACTGGACGTGCTGGGCTTCTTCGAACAGCTGACGGGACAGGTACATCCTCGCCTCTGGCGAGTTGATGTGCTGGTAGAGATTGAGCACAAGATTGTTCGCGACGATCGAGTCGCCTGTCGCGAAGAACGCAACCAACCGATTCACGAGATGACGTTCGGCAGGGCTGATCTTGTGATCGAGGTCTGCCTGGTCGTCGGAGAAGTCGATCTCCTCGACTGTCCAGGTGTTCTTGATGGCATCGCGGTACATGTCGTAGAAGACCGGGTACCTCATCGGCCGCAAAGTCAGATCGAATCCTGGGTCGAGGATCGCCTGGCTGCTCTTGGCACCCGGCGAGACCGGCTCATTGAAGCCGTCGAAGTCGACCTCCGGATTCGAGTAGCTGGGGTCCATGTGGTTGTCTGCCAGCGCCATGAAATGTTGTCCGTTTCTGGAGTGAGTGGTGGTTGCTCACGTCGGGCGCGAGCCAGTTCTCGGTTGTGGTCAGAGGGTGCCGTCGGGGTGGGACAGCGACGCTCGGTTCAGTCGCACGCCTCGCACGACTCGGGGTTCTCCAACGAGCAAGCAATGGCCTCCCCCTCGGTGAACGAATTCTTCGTCGGCGGGTCGGCTGGCCCTTGTGGCGTCGGCGACTGGTTGCCGCCGCCGGTCGTTGTTTGGTTGATCCGAGTCGCCGGCCGGGACCGCATGTAGTAGGTCGACTTGAGGCCGGCCTTCCATGCGTAGAGATACATCGAGCTGAGCTTGCCGATGGTCGGACTCTCCATGAACAGATTCAGCGACTGGCTCTGGTCGATGTAGGCGCCACGATCGGCAGCCATGTCGACCAAGCTGCGCATCGGAAGCTCCCAGGCGGTGCGATACAGCGCCTTGAGATCGTCCGGAACGCCGTCGATGTTCTGGATCGAGCCCTCTGCCCGCTTGACCTCGTTGGCCATGTCCTCGTCCCAGAGGCTCCTGGCTTGCAGGTCGCGGACGAGATACTGGTTGATCTGGAGAAACTCGCCAGACAACGTCTCGCGCTTGAACAGGTTCGACACCTGCGGCTCGATGCACTCATAGGCGCCACTGATCGATGCGATGGTCGCCGTCGGCGCGATGGCGATCATCAACGAATTGCGAAGGCCGTGCTGACGGATGCGATCTCGCAGCATCTCCCAGCGTTCGGGGTCGGTCGGCTCGACGCCGTCCCACAGGTCGAACTGCAGTACACCCTGCGCAGCCCTGGTCTCGCCGAAGGCTTCATGCGCTCCGTGCTTCATGGCCAGATCGCAGCTGGTGCTGAGCGACCAGTAGTAGATCTCCTCGGAGATACGGGTGCTCAGCTCGCGTGCTTCTGGGCTGTCGAAGGGCATCTTCAGCTTGAAGAACACGTCCTGGAGCCCCATCAGCCCAAGACCAATCGGACGCCACCGCGAGTTCGAAGTCTGCGATTGTGGCGTCGGATAGAAGTTGATGTCGATCACGGTGTCGAGGTACGGCACGGCCGTCTGGACAACTTCGGCGAGGCGTTCGAAGTCGAACTCGCCGTCGCGGACCAACCGGCCCAGGTTGACCGAGCCGAGGTTGCACACCGCCGTCTCTTCGTTGCTCGTGACCTCGATGATCTCGGTGCAGAGGTTCGACAGGTGCACGACGTTGCCTGGACGGCCGGTCTGGTTGCACTTCTCGTTGCTCGAGTCCTTGAACGTCATCCAACCGTTGCCGGTTTGGGCGAGCGTTCGCATCATCCTGCTGTAGAGCGTTCTGGCAGGAACCTGACGCTCGTACGTCCCCTGGCTCTCTGCTTCTTCATAGGCCCGACGGAAGTCGTCGCCGAAGAGGTCTGTGAGGTGCGGCACCTTCGCTGGGTCGAACAGGCTCCACTGCCAGTCCTTCTCGACCCGCTCCATGAACAGATCGGGTACCCAGTTGGCAAGGTTCAGGTTGTGCGCACGGCGGGCTTCGTCGCCGGTGTTGTCACGGAGCTCGAGGAATTCCTCGATGTCGGCGTGCCAGGTCTCGAGATAGACGCACGCTGCGCCTTTGCGCTTGCCGCCCTGGTTGACTGCTTGCACCGAGCTGTCGAGTGTCTTCAGCCACGGCACGATGCCGTTCGACAGTCCGTTAGTGCCACGAATGAGCGAGCCACGGCTGCGGACCCGGTGGTAGGCCAGACCAATGCCGCCGGCGTGCTTGGAGAGCCGCGCGACGTCGGTGTACTTGTCGTAGATGGCAACAAGATCGTCTTGGGGGCTGTCGAGCAGATAGCACGAGCTCATCTGAGGGTGCTGTGTGCCTGAGTTGAACAGCGTGGGGCTGCCAGGCAGGTATTCGAGGCTCGACAGCAGCTCGTAGAACTTGATCGCGTCCTCCGCAGACGACGAGAGCCCGCACGAGACACGCATGAGGAAGTACTGGGGTGTCTCGATGACGTGCCGGCGCTCCGGATGCCGTTGCAGGTACCGGTCATAGACCGTTCGCAGGCCGAAGAACTCATAGAGCTTGTTGCGCTCGGGATCGATGGCGTCGTTCAGCTTGCGGGCGTGGGTTCGAACGAATTCGAGGACCCCGTCGCCGATGATGCCCTGCTCGTGTCCGAGCTCGATCGACTGGCTGAACGAGTAGACGTTCTGGTTCTGGACTTCTTTGTCGATGAATGTGCTGAGGAGTCGTGCCGCGAGCTTCGAGTAGTTCGGCTCGTGAACGATGAGCGCTGCTGCGGTCCTGATCGACAACTCGTCCAGCTGCGTCGTCGTTGCCCCATCGTTGAGCCCCGAGATTGTCCTGGTTGCGACCCGCATCGGGTCGACCCCGGCGAGGCCATCAGCACAGCGCTGGACGGCTTTGACGATCTTGTTCACGTCAACGGGTTCGTGGTGGCCATCGCGCTTTTGGACTCGCATCATGTCCGGGTCGTCGGCGATCGTCTCGCTGCCCAGTTCGTCCTCAGTTACTGCCACACTCAGCTCCATCTCGCGCGCTTCGCCTTGACTGGACCAGCGACGCTGGGAACAGCGCCTTCACAAACCAGGTCCCTAGAAATCATGTTCTCGACCTTCGAAGGGGCCGATCTGCCGCCCGGCAGGGTTCACTATTACAACCGTGAAATTTCATCGCTGTCAAGGATTGTTAGCAGGTACGAAGGCGCCCAGCGACCATCCCCCTCTGACCACGGCTTTTGCAGTATTTGCACCCCCTTCATGACGGTTTGATGCCGATTCTCGACGTTCCGTGGTTGAATTCACACGTTCCGTGGGATTCTCGCAATGTCGTGCGTGCGCCACAGATCGACCACGTGAAGTGGTCAGGAGGCCGTCACGAGGTCTGGCACCATGACCCTGAACCGGCCAGAACCGCCCATTCTTGGAGGCACCGTGTCCCTCAGCGAACAGTCCTCAATTGTTGTGGTCGGAGCGTCACTCGGCGGGCTCAGATGCGTCGAGGCCTTGCGCCGTCTTGGCCATTCAGGGCCACTCACACTCGTCGGCGCCGAGAGCCATCTCCCCTACGACCGTCCACCCCTGTCCAAGGAGGTATTGACGGGCGAAAAGACCCTCGATGAGATCGCCCTCACAGACAGCGAGAAACTGGACGACCTCGACGTCGATGTCCGACTCGGACAGGCAGCGACCTCGCTCGACCTGGCCGCGTCGACGGTCAAAATCGCTTCAGAAAATCTTTCATGGGACGCGCTCGTCATCGCGACCGGATCGCACGCGCGGCGTCTCGCCGGCACACAAAATATTTCTGGCGTGCACGTGATTCGGACCAACGACGACGTCGCCGCACTCAAGGACGAACTCGGTGCGACCACGAACGTCGTCGTCATCGGTGGTGGTTTCATCGGCGCGGAAGCTGCTGCTTCTGCTCGATCGCTCGGATGTTCGGTCACCGTCATCGAAGCCGCTCCCGCCCCGATGTCACGCGGACTCGGCAACGAGATGGGAACAGTGTGCGGGATGTTGCACACCGACAACGGCACCGACCTCAGGGTCGATGTCGGCGTTGAAGAGGTCGTCGCCGAGGGCGGCCAGGTGTCGTCGGTTCGCCTGAGCGACGGCACCTCGCTCGATGCCGATGTCGTCATCGTCGGCATCGGATCGGTGCCGACCACCGACTGGCTCGCCGGCTCAGGCCTTTCTCTGGACGACGGGGTCGTGTGCGACGAGACACTTGCCGCCCTCGGAGGCGACGGCAGGGTGTTCGCTATCGGCGACGTGTGTCGGTGGCCCAACGCCTGGAATGGCGAGACGATGCGTGTCGAGCACTGGACCAATGCGGTCGAGCAATCGTTCACGGTCGCCAAGAACGTCTTGGCTGCTGTCGGCGAGGCCATGGCACATTCGTCTGTGCCGTTCGTGTGGTCTGATCAGTACGGCCACCGCATCCAGATCGCTGGCCGGCCTGGCCCCGACGATCGACCCTACGTGGTCGCCGGCTCGGTCGACGATCGCTCGTTCGTCGCCGCGTACCGCAGAGGCGACTCGCTGTCTGGCGTCATGGCGATCGACATGATCAAACCCTTCGTCACCGGCCGCCGCCTCCTCATGCAGCACGCAACCTGGTCCGACACCCTCGCCGCCTACGCCCCCACACCCGCGTAACCCCTACCCCGGCAGCGGCGAGTTGCGTTCGCGAAACGAGCCCACACTGCTTTGCGGCCACCGTCACCGCTCTACGACTCCAGGGTGGGTTGGGTTCCGCGGGACGGTCGGACTGACTTCCGGGAGCGCGCTGGCGGGGGTTTGCTCGTGTGGGATGCTTCTGCGGTGGACGGATCAGTCGTGTCGACCGACGCGCTTTCGATGGACTTCAAGGGGCACTTGGCGCTCGATTCGCTCGATGTCTCGATCGGGTCAGGAGTCACGGGGCTCGTCGGGGCGAACGGAGCGGGAAAGACGACGCTGTTCAACATCCTGCTCGGGCTGATCACGCCGACATCAGGCACGGCGATGGTCGCTGGTCTCGACCCGATCAAAGACGGGGCGTCGGTCAGGGCTCGCATTGGTTTCAGCCCAGAGCGCAACATCCTTCCGGACGACATGCAGGCCTATGAGTTCGTCCGTCACCTCTCCCAGGTGCGCGGGCTCCCGAAATCCGAGGCGAGAAGCCGAAGCTCCGATGCGCTCTGGCTCGTCGGGCTCGGCGAAGAGCGACTCCGGCCGCTCGGCACGATGTCGACCGGTCAACGGCAGCGGGTGAAGCTGGCTCAGGCTCTCGCATCTGACCCGACGCTGATCTTCCTCGATGAGCCGACCGATGGCCTCGACCCTGTGCAGCGCGACGAGATGCTCGAACTCATCGGCAGCATCCACGGCGACTTCGGCATCGACGTCGTCGTCAGCTCGCACGTACTCGAGGAAGTCGAACGGGTCTGCGACAGCGTTGTCGTGCTCGATGCAGGACGGTGCGTCGTAGCCGGCAGCGTCACCGATCTCGTACACAGCAGCGAGACGTCTGTCGACATCGAGCTGGTCGAATTGGCGAGCGACAATTCACCAGCGGCTGTCGCCGAATGGCTCCAAGCCGCCGGCCATACAGTGACCCAAGACGGCGTGCACCTCACGATTGCCGGCGACAGCGACGCGGTCTTCGACGCGGCGCGCGACGCCGTTGCGGCGACCGGTGCCAGAATCCGCAGGTTCGGCAAACGACGCATCTCTCTCGAAGAGGTGTTCATCACGGCTGGCGAAAACGCAGATGGCCCTGCGCCGTATGCATCGAGCACCAGGACCGACCGTTGAGCGACCAAGGCGCACCAGAATCGACGAGGCCAGCAGGGCCGGCAGCAGAGATCCTCGATCGTGGCTATCGCACGTTCGACGGCGAACGTGGCGGAGTCGCGAACGCGATGCGCACCACGATGGTCCAGGGTTTCCGGGCCGTGCTTGGCATCGGCCGACCTGCGAAGTCGAAGATCTTGCCTGCGATCTGTGCGGTCATCGCGTACGTCCCCACCATCGTGTTCGTGGGTCTCGCCGTGCTGATCCCCGGCGATCTGCTCGACCCCAACGAGGTCGCCACGTACTCCGACTGGTACGGATTCATCATCTCGGCGCTCGTGCTGTTCACCGGGCTGGTCGCGCCAGAGGTCCTCACCGGCGACCGACGTTCGGGGATGATCGGGCTGTATCTGTCAACGCCGCTCACACGGTCGACCTACCTGGCAGCGAAGCTTGCGTCAGTCGGTCTGACATTGGCGATCGTGACCATCGGCCCAGGGCTGCTCCTCCTTCTTGGCTACTCGTTCGTCGGCGAGGGCCCAGGTGGCCTCGTCGAGTGGGTGAAGACGTTTTTCCAGATCGTTGCGGCCGGAGCAGTCATCAGCGGTGTCTACGCCGCGGTGTCGATGGCCTTCTCTTCAATCACCGACCGACGCGCGTTTGCTTCGGCCGGCGTGATTCTCTGTCTCGTCGTTTCGGCGGCGGTCAGCGGGTCGCTGGTCGAGGTTGCCGAATTGAACGAGAACATCTACCTGCTCAACCTGTTCATCGCCCCTTTCATGCTCGTCGCCCACATCTATGGCGAAACCGAGTCGCTCGAGCCTGACCTCAGTCTCAGCGCACTGGTTCTCGGAAATCTCGCGTGGATGGTCGCCGGCTTCGGGATCACATGGTGGCGATACCTCCGGATGGAGGTGACGAGATGAGCAACGCCACGTCAACAGCAGCCATTCGTGTCGACGACGTCTCGAAGTGGTTCGGCGATGTCGTCGCCGTGTCAGAGGTCTCCTTCGAACTCGAACCTGGGGTCACCGCTCTGCTCGGCCCGAACGGTGCTGGCAAATCGACGCTGCTCCGCATCATCGCCGGCCTCACTGCCCCATCGAGAGGCTCCGTCGAGGTCTTCGGCGTCGATCCACGGCTCGACGTCAGCGTGCGAGGAAAGATGGGCCTTGTCCCTCAGCAGGACGCCCTGTTCGACACGCTCACCGCACACGACTTCGTCACCGTCGCTGCCGCGACACACGGTATGGAGGACCCACGCCACTTTGCAGCCAAGGCCCTCGAGACCGTCGACCTCGACCCAACAGACACGCGCCACTGCAAGGCCTATTCGAAGGGCATGCGACAACGGGTGAAGGTCGCCCAGGCCATCGTCCACGACCCGAGCATCGTGATTCTCGACGAGCCGCTCACCGGCCTTGATCCTGTCCAGCGTCGATCGCTGATCTCGCTGTTCAGGCGCCTCGGAGCTGAGGGCCGATGCGTTGTCGTGTCGAGCCACGTGCTCGATGAGGTGGCCCGCATCGGATCGCGTGTGCTGGTCATTGCCCAGGGACGCCTTGCAGCCACCGGCGACTTCCATGCGTTGCGCGATCTCATGGACGACCAGCCCCTTCGTATCAGGGTCAGGGCCGACGACGCCCGATCGCTCGCGAAGGAGCTGATCTCGACCCACGCTGTCGTCGGTATCTCGCTCAACGGCGAATCCGAGTTCGTCGTCGACAGCCAAGATGCAGACCAATTCGGCAGGACGATCGCCGTCGCAGCCCGCGACGCAGGCGTGCGTCTGCGAGAGGTCACCCCGCTCGATGACGACCTCGAGTCTGTCTTCCGCTACCTCGTGGAACGCCGATGAGATCAACCACAGCAGCCGCCGCGCCAGTCGGACTCGTGTACCGGGTCCTGGTCCGCCAGGTCGTGACGAAGGCACGAGTCGCCGGTCTCGGAGCGCTCGCAGTTTTTCTGATCCTGCTTGGCTGGGCTGGCGGCCGCTCCGACCCAACGATGAGCGACGCCGTTGGCCTCATCGGCAACCTCGGACTCGCTGTCATCTTGCCCATTGGCTCGCTGATCTTTGCCAGCGGCACCCTGGCCGACCTCCGTGAGGACCGAACGCTCGTGTACCTGTGGCTTCGCCCGATGCAGCCGTGGGTGGTACCCGTTGCAGCTCTCGGCGCTGCTCTCACACCAGTGCTTCCCATCACCGTTGTCGCAGGCGCCCTCGCAGCAGCGGCAACGGGTGTCGACAGCTCGCTCATCACCGGGGCAGTCATCGCGATGTCGATGGGTGCGGTTGCGTACTGCGCCGTGTTCGTTGCCTTTGGCCTCCTTGTCAAGCGGACGCTTCTGTGGGGCCTGATGTACATCCTCATCTGGGAGGGGTTCATCGCTGGCGGCGGCCAGGGCGCCGCGAAGCTCGCCATCAGGGCCTACACCAGGTCGATCGTCGCTCGAGCGACCGACGTCGACATCAGCCTTGCCGACTTCTCGATGGCGACGTCTGCGATCGTGCTCGTCTGTGTCGCCATCGGTTCCATGATCGTCGCCCGGCTGAGGTACGCAAGGATGGATGTCGACTGATGCAGCACCGACAACTGGTCGTTGTCGTCGCGCTGTGCACGATCGCGGCGGCGTGCACGGGCGGGACGATCGACTCGAATCCGCCATCGACCTCTGGCCCAGCCGTCGCCACGTCGATCGATCTTCCCGTTCCACCTGGCGCCACGGTTGCGATTGCTCTCGATGAGCCGGAGGCACTCAGCGCTCACCATGCCTTGTCGTCAGCAGCACTCGATGTGGCCTCGCTGTTGCACACCGGTCTGACCAGGCGAAACGAGACCGGCATCGCAGAACCTGCGCTTGCCGCGAATTGGACGACGCTCGACCAACGAACGTGGACCTTCAACCTCAACCAAGAGTTGAGGTTCAACGACGGAACCCCAATCACTGCGCAGTCTTTCGTGGATTCGTGGCAGGCGCTGGCGACGCAGGAAACCAGGGCTCGCAACGCTTATCTGGGCCTCACCGCTGGCATCAGCGGCTGGGGCGAGGTGCTCTCCGGCGAAGAAGGTCGGGTCATCGGAGCGGTCGCGATCGACGATCTGAGCCTCCAGATTCAGCTGAACGACCCGTTCCCGTGGCTGGCCGAACTGCTCGCCCACCCAGCGTTTGCTCCTGTTGCTGCTAGCGAACTGGCGAATCCCGATGTGTTTGCACCTGTCGGAACAGGGCCATTCAGAATCGCAGAGCAATGGGACCCGGGAGAGGTGCTTCAGCTGGCACGGGTCTGGGGTGGCGATGGTTCCGGGTCAGTGTCCAACTTTCAGATTCACTTCTCACAATCGTCGCGACACGCGGCTGAGCTGATCGAAAACGGCGTGGTCGAACTGGCGGTCATTGGCGATGCGTTTGCCCCAACCGGTGTCGACATCCTCGAGGTGCCGACCGACACGTTGATCTATCTGGGGTTTCCGGTGACGAGACCCCCGACCGACGAACCCGGCATTCGGCAGGGACTCGTCCACGCGATCGACCGAGAACGCATCCGGGACCAGATCATCGGCAACACGAGCATCCTCACCGACACCTACGCGCCGGAACATGCGGCGGGGGCCACCTTGCTGCTGTGCACTCGCTGCGTGTATGACCCCGACACCGCGAGGGAACTCCTGGCCGAGATCGAGCCTCCCCAGAACAGCCTGTCGCTCCACGTCGTCGAGGACACTCCTGGCGAACTCTGGGCCGACGCCATCGCAACGCTCTGGCAGGACGAGCTTGGCTGGCCGGTCGCTGTCGTGCGGCATTCTCTGCCGAGCCTGATCGGGTTCCTCCAGGCCGGCGTCCCTGATGGACCATTCATTCTCGAGTGGACGTCGGAGTACACCGGCGCCGAGTCGTGGTTCACCCATCTGTTCGACCGAGCCGGCCTCGAAGACTTCACGAGGTTCAGCGACAGGAACATCAACCGCTCGGTTGCCGCTCTTGCCGCAATGCCGGCAACGAGTCCGAACAGAACGTCACACCTGAAGGACATTCGCGAGGTGCTGGCCGAGCGAGTGCCGACCATTCCACTCGCCGTCACCGCCAGGCGCGTCGCCATCGCTGAAGGCATCGACGGCGATTCGCTGTGGAGCGGAGCGCATCTCGGCCTCGACTACCTCGTCTGGTTGCCCTGATCGAGCGACTCGGTCCGCTCAGTCAGGCGTGACCACGGCGAAACCTCGTTGGAACTGATCGAGCGCGCCGAAGAAGGTGACCAGGGCCGAACCGTCGCCGTCGATGACGATTCGCTCGGCCTCCAACGCTGTGAGGAATCCGTCCGCTCCGCCTCCGAGCACCTCACTCAGCACCGACCGATTCATGGTGACCGTGAGCTCAGCATCTGCGTCACTTCGACCAGGACTGTGCACCAGAGCGCGCCGCGACACACCAAGAACGTGCTGCTCTTCGATGTCAGGGAAGATCCAGTTCATCGTGCACTCGTTATCACCGATCTTGTCTGCGTTCAGACGTACCCCCAACGCATCGAACACCTGCTCAACGCTCAGGGCCCCGAGGAACCCGCTGATTCTCG